>WNGE01002345.1_pt1 | contig 23792 bp, 25 predicted proteins | sample 5400651 | NCBI WGS metagenome assembly WNGE01 (sample SAMN13153370, study PRJNA577476) | soil metagenome | isolation source: 60 cm soil or saprolite under grassland replicate 2 | place: USA:California | collected 2016-06-15
AAGGGGTCAAGCCCAAGGTGGTCAAGATCAAGGACGTGCCGGAGAGCGCGCTCTGGGTGCACGACTCTTCCGATCGTGCCACCGCCATGCTGCTCGCCCAGCTCTGGGCGCCCGAGTATCCGATCCCGCTGGGTACCTTACTGAGCCAGGATGGCGAGACCACGTACGAGGAGATTCTCCTCCAGCAGGAGCAGAAGGCGATCTCGGACCGCGGTCCGGGGGATATCGCAAAGCTCCTCATGGCCGGCGAAACCTGGAAAATCGGTTAACCGCAGGCCGCCGATAAGGGCCCATCTGCTTCGTTGGCGCCCGCGGCCGCACGCTCAACGTACAAGGAGTACGCCTCGCGTGCGGCCGTCGGGCGCCGCCTCGCATCTGGACCCTTCTCGCCGCCCTGCATAGTTCAACCCTGAGGATTCAATGGCGCTGAGTCCTGCGTTTCTTGCCGAATTGGAGAGAATCGTGGGGGCGCGGGGGGTGGTGTCGACGCCCGAGGGGCGGTTGGCCTACGAGTGTGACATGCACACCTTCTACAAGGGCGCGCCGGACTTCGTTGTGTTGCCCGAGAAGACCCCGCAAGTCCTCGAGCTCGTGCGGCTGTGCCGGCGCGAGCATGTGGCAGTGGTCCCACGCGGGTCCGGCACGGGGCTCATCGGAGGCGCCATGGCGCCGGTGGGCGGGGTCATGGTCTCCATGACCCGGATGAACCGGGCTCATCAATCTGTGGCTCTCCGAGGCCACGCGCGAGCACGGCTACTACTTCGCCCCCGACCCGTCGAGCCAGATGGTGTCCTCCATCGGCGGAAACGCCTCGACCAATGCCGGCGGACCGCATTGCCTCAAGTACGGCATCACCGTCAATCACGTCCTGGGGCTCGAGCTGGTTACGGGGGCGGGGGAGGTGCTGCAGGTAGGCGGCAAGCCGCAGGATGCACCCGGCTACGATCTCATGGGAGCGCTGGTGGGAGGCGAGGGGACGCTCGGCCTGCTCACCGCCATCACCGTGCGCCTCCTTCATGTGCCGGCCGGCGTCAAGACACTCCTTGCCTCCTTCTCCGCCATCGACGACGCTTCCGAGACCGCGTCGGCCATCGTAGGGGCCGGCATCATTCCCGCGGCGCTCGAGATGATCGACGAGACCTTCGTGCGCGCGATCAACGAAGGAGTGGGCGCGGGCTATCCCAAGGGCGCGGGCGCGGTGCTCCTCGTCGAGCTGGACGGACCCGAGGCGGAGATCGACGCCCAGGCCGGACGCATCGTGCAGATCTGCCACGATCACGCCGCGCTCGAGATCCGGGTGGCCAAGGACGAAGCGGAGCGGGCGCTCCTCTGGAAGGGGCGCAAGGAGGCGGCGGGCGCGGTGGGCCGCATGTCGCCCACCTGGATTCTCCAGGACGCCGTGGTGCCGCGCTCCCGGCTGCCCGAAATCATGCGCGAGGTGCAGGCCATCGGGGCGCGTCATCGTCTCGTCATCGCCAATGTCTTTCACGCGGGCGACGGCAACCTGCATCCGATGATTCTCTACAACGACCGCGTGTCCGGGGAGCTCGAGCGCGCCCAGGAGGCCAACGACGAGCTTCTGCGCGCCTGCCTCGCCATGGGGGGCAGCGTGACGGGCGAGCACGGAGTGGGCCTCGACAAGGCCTCGAGCATGCCGCTGCAGTTCGGCGACGCCGATCTGGGCTTCATGGCGCGCTTTCGTCGTGTCTTCGATCCCGACGGGATCATGAATCCGGGCAAGCTCCTCCCCTCGCACCCGGCATGCGGCGAGGGCTTTCGTCCCGCCGCCCCGCGGCTGCCCGCCGGCACCTGGGTCTGAGATCGTGAGCGTGTCCGCTCCCGCCGTCTCGGACGCCCTCGTGGCTATCGTCGGTCGAGAGCACGTCCCGGGTTCTGCGGCCGAGCTCGCCGCGGCCTCGGTGGACGGCGTGGCGCCCCGTTGGCGAGTGCGCCCCTCGTCGATGGATGAAGTCAGCCGGCTCATGAGGCTGGCCGCGTCCGAAGGGCTCGCCGTCGCTCCCCTGGGCAGCGGCTCGGCCCTCGATCTCGGCATGCCGCCCGCGCGCCTCGACCTCGCCCTCGACCTCTCACGGCTGACGGGCATCATGGAATACGTTCCGGCCGACATGGTGGCCACGGTGCAGGCCGGCGTGCGGCTGGATGTCCTCGGGCGCGAGCTGGGCAAGCACGGGCAGATGCTGGCCCTGGATCCCTACGGCGGCCCCTCGCGCACAGTGGGTGGTGTGCTTGCGTGCGGGGCCAATGGTCAGCGGCGATTCCGGTACGGCACGGGGCGCGATCTCCTTCTCGGGGCCCGCTTCGTTCAGGCCGACGGCACCGTGACGTGGGGCGGTTCGAAGGTCGTCAAGTCGGTCACGGGGTACGACGTGCCCAAGCTCCTCGCCGGGTCGCTGGGCACGCTCGGCGTCATCGTCGAAGTGACCCTGCGCCTGCACCCCGTACAGCCCGCCTCCGGCTCATGGCTTTTCGCCTTCGCCTCGCGGGATGGAGCGGCCGCGTTCGTGGCGGCCGTCCTCGCCTCCAGCCTCGAGCCCGATCGCCTCGCCTGGCTCAATGCCGCGGCGCTGGCCCGCGTGGCCATGGCCGGGGCGGAGGCCGGCGTGGCGGTGTCGGTGGGCAGCGTGGCCGAGGCGGTGAGCTCTCAGGGGGCTACCTTCGCTTCCCTGGGCTCCTCGCATGGCGGCACGGTCTCGACACTCGACGAAGGCTTCTGGTCGGGTCTCGGCGCGGCGCTTGCCGGACCCATCGTAGTGAAGCTGGCGAGCGAGATTCGCCGTCTGGCCTTCTGGGCGGGTGAGCTCGAGAAGACGCTCGCTCGTCGCGGCCTCTCCTCGGCCGTGGTGGGCGAGGCCGGCAATGGTGTGCTGCGGGCGGCGGCGGAAGGAAGCGTATCACCCGAGGCGTGGGCGAAGGACATCGTGGCGCCGCTTCGGGACGGTCTCGCGGCCGAGGGCGGGAGCCTGATTGTCGAGCGGGCGCCCCTCGAGCTGAAGCGTGCCGCTGACGTGTGGGGTCCCATTCCCGAGCCCTCCCTCACGGTGATGAAGCGGCTCAAGGCCGAATTCGATCCGCGCGGGATTCTCAATCGCGGCCGGTTCGTAGGCGGGCTGTGAGCACGGCCACCGTGGGCACGAGCGCCTTCGACTTGAGGGATGCGCCGTCCATGGACGGGCTCAGAGCCTGCGTCCACTGCGGTATCTGCCTGCCGCAATGCCCCACGTATCGCGTGCTCGGCGAAGAGATGGACTCGCCGCGCGGGCGCATCTACCTCATGCGCGCGGCGGCGGAAGGGCGCATCGGCTTCACGCCTACCATGGCGCGTCACCTCGACCTCTGCCTCGGCTGCCGCGGCTGCGAGAGCGCCTGTCCCTCCGGGGTGCCGTTCGGCCAGCTCCTGGAGGCCACGCGCGCGCAGCTCGTGCGCAAAGGAGTCCGCGCTCCGGAGACCGACCACGCGACCACGCGGTGGGCCCTCGAGACCTTTCCGCATCCCTCGCGTCTGGCGCCCCTTCTCTGGGGGCTCCGGCTCTACCAGGCCTCCGGGATCCAGACATTCGTGCGGGCCTCCGGCCTCCTCGCGCCCTTCCCGAAGCTCAAAGCCATGGAGTCGCTGCTTCCCGCCGTGGCCTCCTCAGGGCCGCTGCCTGAATTCGTCCCCGCGCGCGGCAAGGCGCGGGGCAGGGCGGGCTTGCTCACGGGCTGCGTCCAGCGACTCTTCTTCGCCGACGTCAACGCGCGCACCGCGCGCCTGCTCTCCGCCGCCGGTTGGGACGTGGTCGTCCCGCCCGCGCAGGGATGCTGTGGCGCCCTGCATCTGCACGCGGGCCGGCTCGACGAGTTCCGTGGCTTCGCGGGGAGCCTCCTGTCGAGCTTTCCCGTCGACGTGGACGTGATCGTGACCAATGCCGCGGGCTGCGGCTCCGCGCTCAAGGAATACGGCCACTGGCTTTCCGGCGAGATCGCGGAAGGCTTCGCCGCGAAAGTGCGGGACATCACCGAGGTCCTCATCGACTCGGAGCTTCCGCTGGGCGAGCTCCGGCAGACCGTGGCCTATCACGACGCCTGTCATCTCGCCCACGGCCAGAAGGTGCGCGCCCAGCCGAGAGAGCTCCTGCGGCGCATCCCCGGGCTGACCCTGGTGGACATCAAGGATTCGGAGCTCTGTTGCGGCAGCGCGGGCGTCTACAATCTCGCGGAGCCGGCCATGGCGGAAGAGCTGGGACGGATGAAGGTCGCGCGCATCCGCGAGAGCGGCGCGCGTATGGTGACCGCGGGCAATCCGGGCTGCCTGCTCCAGATCGCCAGGCATGCCCGGGAGGCCGGGCTCGATCTCGAGGTCGTCCATCCCGTGGATCTCCTCACGCGCGCCTTGAGGGAGACATGAAGGTCAGGATCGAGGATTACGTGAAGTTCGACGAATCCAGGATGGCCAAGATCGCCCTCGCCACCACCTCGCGCTGCCAGCTCGATCTCTACTGTGTGGCGCCGGGCCAGTCCCAGCGACCGCATACCCACGCCGACCAGGACAAGATCTACTGCGTGCTCGAAGGCTCCGGCCGCTTCTCCCTCCGCGGCAAGGAAGAGCGGCTGGGCAAGGGCGAGGCGCTGGTGGCGGAAGCGGGCGCCGAGCACGGGCTCTTCAACGACGGCAACGAGCCGATGCTGATCCTCGTGGTGGTGACGCCGCCGCCCCCCCACGGGCCGGAGGCGAAGAAGACATGAAGGCCTCCATCATGATCACCTGCCTCGGCGATCTCCTCTTTCCCGACGTGGGGGTGGCCATGGTCAAGCTCCTGCGGCGGCTGGGCGTCACCGTGGACTTCCCTCCGGGGCAGACCTGCTGCGGCATGCCGCTCTTCAACTCGGGCTACCATCACGACGCGGCGCTCGTGGCCGCGCGCACGGTGAAGCTCTTCGAGAGCGCGGAGCACGTGGTCGTTCCCTCCGGCTCCTGCGCGTGGATGGTCAAGACGGAATATCCGGGCCTCCTCAAGGACGACCCCGCGCTGAAGGGTCAGGCCGAGGCGCTCAGCAGGAAGACCTTCGAGCTGTCGCAGTTCCTCGTGAAGGTCCTGGGAGTGACGAGCATCGAGTCGCCGTTCCAGGGCCGCGTGACCTATCACGACTCCTGCCACCTCCTGCGCGGGCTGGGGGAGTCGCGGAATCCGAGGGCGCTGCTCCGGGGCGTGAAGGGGTGCGAGCTGGTGGAGCTGCCGGGCGCGGACGAGTGCTGCGGATTCGGCGGCTCCTTTTCCGTGAGACTGCCCGAGGTGTCGACGGCCGTGCTCGACAAGAAGCTCGCCAACGTGGAGAGCACGGGCGCCGACTGCCTCGTGGCCTGTGACGCGGGCTGTCTCATGCAGATGGGCGGCGGGCTCTCGCGGCGCGGCTCGCGCGTCCGCGCGGTGCATCTCGCCCAGGTGCTCGAACCGGAGGAAGGCGCGTGAGCGACGCGCCGCTCACCACGCCCTTTCCCGCGCGCGCCCACGCCGCCCTCGGAGACGCCCACCTCCAGGAAGCGCTCACCATCGCCACCACCAAGTTCATCGGGCTCCGCAAGGAGTCCTTCGAGGGCTACCCGGAGGGGGAGGCCCTCCGCGACCGGGCCCGGGCCATCAAGGAAGCGACGCTGCAAGGGCTCGACGAGCACCTCGAGCGCCTCGCCGACAATATCGAGCGGCTGGGCGGCCACGTGCACTGGGCGGCCACGGGGGAGGAAGCGCGCGACATCATTCTCCGCCTCTGCCGCGACAAGGGCGTCCGCATGGCCGTCAAGAGCAAGTCGATGGCCACGGAAGAGATCGAACTCAACGAGGCCCTGGAGGCGGCGGGCGTCAAGCCCGTGGAGACCGATCTCGGCGAGTACATCATCCAGCTCGCCCACGAGAAGCCGTCGCACATCATCGCCCCCGCCATCCACAAGACCAAGGGGCAGGTCGCCGATCTCTTCTCCAAGGAGCTGGGCGGCCGCTTCGAAGCCGATCCCGAAGTGCTCACCGCGGTGGCGAGGAAGGAGCTGAGGCAGAAATTCCTCGAGGCGGATATGGGCATCACGGGGGCGAACTTCGCGGTGGCGGAGACGGGCACTATCGTTCTCGTGACCAACGAAGGCAACGGGCGGATGGTCACCTCGCTCCCGCGCATCCACGTGACGGTTATGGGCATGGAGAAGGTGATCCCCACCATGACGGACCTCATGGTCTTCCTCTCCATCCTGGCCCGGAGCGCGACGGGGCAGAAGCTCTCGTCCTACACCACGCTCGTGCGGGGACCGCGCCAGCCCGGCGAGGTGGAGGGGCCCGAGGAGCTTCATCTGATCCTCATGGACAATGGGCGTACGCGCCAGATCGCGGGCACCCTGCGCGAGGCGCTCTACTGCCTGCGCTGCGGGGCCTGTCTCAATGTCTGTCCCGTCTACCGGCAGATCGGCGGCCACGCCTACGGCTATACGTACCCGGGGCCCATCGGCATCCTGCTCACCGCCATGCTCAAAGGGAACGCCGCGGTCAAGGATCTGGCGCATGCCTCCTCGCTCTGCGGCGCCTGCAAGGACGTCTGCCCCGTGCGCATCGACATTCCGCGCATGCTCGTGGAGCTTCGCGAGCATCTCGACAGGGAGAAGATCGCGCCCTGGGGCGAGCGGATGCTCTTCAGCCTCGCGCGCCGGGCCATGGCCTCGCCCGGCCTCTTCGACGCGGGGGTCAGGCTGGGGCGCATGGCCCAGCGGCCTTTCGTCAGAGAGGGGAAGGTCCGGGCCCTGCCGCTCTTCTTCGGCACGTGGACGCGGACGCGTGATCTGCCGCCCGTGGCCGCTCGTACCTTCAGCGAGCGGTGGAAGGAGCTCGAGCGATCATGACCACGCGCACGGAGTTCCTCGGCAGTATCAGGAGGGAGATGAGCAAGACCCGGGGCCTCTTCGAAGCGCGTCCTGTGCCGCGCCCGCCCGACGCGGGCGGGGCCTTCGAGGTGGTCAAGCGGCAGATGGCCGAGCGATGGCCGCGGGCCCTCGAGCGCTTCCGCGAGGAGTTCGAGCGCATCGCGGGAGTCTTCCACCGCGTGGCGCGATTGGACGAGGTGCCCGGGGTGATCAAGCATATTGCCGAGGCGCGACAGGCGAAGAGCGTGCTGTCGTGGGACCCGGGAGCGCTCGGACTCGACCTGCGGACAAGCCTCGGCCCCGAGGGATACTCGGTCACCCTCGCTCCTGATGGGGATCCTGACGTTCCTGCGCGGCAGCTCCACCGGGATGCCGCGGGGCGCGCGGAGATCGGCGTCACCGGCGTGGACTGGGCTCTCGCCGAGACGGGCACGCTCGTCCTCGTCTCCGGCCGGGGACGGCCGCGCTCGACCTCCCTCTTGCCGGCGACCCACGTGGCCGTCTTCGATCGGGCCTGCCTCCTCGAGTCGCTGGAGCAGGTGGGCACCATGCTGGAAGCGCTCCATGCCGATCCGGCGCGGAGCATGTCGGGTGCCGTCATCAACTTCATCACGGGGCCATCGCGCACCGCCGACATCGAGCTGACCCTGACCCGCGGCGTGCACGGGCCAAAGGAAGTTCATGCCATCTTCGTGGACGGGCGATGAGCCAGCGCCTGTTCACCCCGGCCGAAGTCAATGCCCTGATCCCCAAGCTCACCGAGCTCATGAACGAGGCGATGGATCTGCACCGCCGTGGCCGCGCCCTGCAGGAGGCCCTGACCGAAGAGCGCGATCGCATCCGCGCCTCGGGCGGGGCCATGGTGGACCAGCGCGACTGGAAGGCGAGAGCCGAGCGGCTCGACGGCTATTCCATCGAGGTGAAGCAGGCGCTCGCGCGTATCGCCGAGCTGGGCGGCGTCACCAAAGACGTCGAGATGGGCCTGGTGGACTTTCCCGGCCTCGTGCCCCAGGTGGCGGGGACACAGCCGGTGAACCTCTGCTGGAAGCACGGCGAGGACGCGGTTCGATTCTGGCACGGCTTCGACGAAGGCTTTGCCCACCGGAAGCCCCTGCCGTGAAGCCGTCGGCCATCCTCTTCGACCTCTTCGACACTCTCGTGCTTCTCGACCGCGCGCGGCTCCCGGAGATCCTCATCAACGGCAAGGCACGGCGCACCACCGCCGGCCATCTCCATCGCGCCTTCCAGCCCTTCGCCCCCGCCCTCTCCCTCGAGGCCTTCGTGGACGGGCTTTTCTGGAGCTGGCAGGAGGCCGAGCGCATCCGCGGCGAAGCTCACCGGGAGGTGACGGCACCCGAGCGCTTCGGCATGATGTTCGGGCGCCTGGGCCTGGGGGAGGGGAGGGTGCCCCGCGAAGCCCTGGATATTCTCCTCGCCACCCACATGCGCGAGCTCTCCAAGGCCGTGGTGTTCCCGGAGCATCACCGTGAGCTGCTGCGCGGACTCAAGCAGCGGCACCGGCTGGCCGTGGTGTCGAATTTCGACTACACGCCCACGGCCAGGCATGTCCTCGAACGGGAAGGCGTGGCGGACCTGTTCGAGACCATCGTGGTGTCGGATGAGGTAGGCTGGCGCAAGCCCAAGCCGGTCATCTTTGAGCGGGCCCTTGGACGCCTGGCCATTGGGCCGGGCGAGGCCCTCTTCGTGGGCGATCGGGCGGACATCGACGTGGCGGGCGCCCAGGCGGTGGGCATGGCCTCGGCCTGGGTCAATCGCGAGGCGGCGGTCTTGCCGGAAGGCATGACGCCTCCGGAGTTCGAGATCCGGGACCTGGGCGAGCTCGAGGCCATACTGCGTGACTAGCCGCGCATCCAGGGCAACGCTCGGGGCATCTTAAGGGCGTTCCATTCACGGAAGCGAAATCAACGGGAAGGCGAGGAGAGACATGGCACCGACACGGAAAGTCGTCATCATCGGATCCGGCCCCGCGGGCTACACCGCGGCCATTTACGCGGCCCGGGCCAACCTGGCGCCCGTGATGTTCACGGGCATACAGTCGGGCGGCCAGCTCATGCTGACGACCCTCGTCGAGAACTACCCCGGCTTCGTGGAGGGCATCGACGGCCCGCCCCTCATGGAGACGTTCAAGGAGCAGGCGCTTCGCTTCGGCACCGAGATGATCCCGGAGGACGTGACGGAGGTGGACTTCACCCGCCGGCCCTTCCGGGTGAAGACCGACGACGCCGAGGTGGAGGTGCTCACTGTCATCATCGCCACCGGCGCCTCGGCCAAGCTCATCGGCCTTCCCAGCGAATCGAAGCTCATGGGTCGCGGGGTCAGCACGTGCGCGACCTGCGACGGCTTCTTCTTCAAAGACCAGAACATCATGGTGGTGGGCGGGGGCGACTCCGCCATGGAAGAGGCGCTCTATCTCTCGCGCCTCGGGCGGCAGGTGCAGGTGGTGCACCGCCGCGACAGCCTCCGTGCGTCCAAGATCATGCAGGAGCGCGCCCTGAAGAATCCCAAGATCGAGTTCATCTGGGATACCGCGGTCGATGATGTTCTCGACCCGGCCAAGGGCAAGGTCACGTCCGTGCGGCTCAAGAACCTCAAGAGTGGAGCGGTGTGGGAGACGCCCGTGGACGGTCTGTTCGTGGCCATCGGGCATCAGCCCAATACCGCCATCTTCAAGGGGCAGATCGAGCTGCACCCGAACGAATACGCCAAGGTCACACCGGGAACGACGCAGACTTCAGTGCCGGGTGTGTTCGCGGCCGGCGACGTTGCCGATTTCACCTACCGGCAGGCGGTGACCGCCGCGGGCACGGGCTGCATGGCCGCGCTGGAAGCGGAACGGTATCTGGAGGCGAACCACTCCGGGCACTGAGCGCGGCGCGCCGCCCGCCACTACTTGAGGAGGCGCCGCACCGCCGCTCTGTTCTGGGGGAACCAGAGATTGCCCAGGTGTCCTCCGTAGGGATAGAGGATCACGTGGTCCCCCAGCACGTCCTTGAGCTGCTCGATCGACTTGGGGCCGGCGAGAAAATCGTCGGTGTTGTGCATGATGTAGATCCGGGGATTGCCCCGCAGCTGCTCCAGGATGGTGTCGAGGGAGCCCCGGGCGCTGAAGCCGTCCGAATCCATGTTCGCTTCTCCCGTCTGGATTCTCCACACAGGGACGGCGATCTTGTCGCTGTATTCCGTAAAGGTCATCCCTTTCGCTTCCTCGATGCGCTTCCGCACCTCACCCTGGGGGGCGCTCAGCACGTGCTGATCACGAATGGCTTGGGTGACCGTCACGAGCTCGGGCAGCACGGTTTGCAGGTACTCGGCAATGAGGAACTGGAGCTCCTCCGTGGTGAAGGAGGCAAAGCCCTTGGCGAGGCCGTCGAAAGCGGCGAGGTCGTCTCGCTTCTGGTTGGTGAACGCCTCCACGATGCCCAGAGCCTTGCCCGCAATCTCCTTTGATCTCTCCGCGCCGAACTTCTCCTTCAGGGAATCCCATTCGTCGAGCTGCTTGAGGACGGAGGCCACGTCGAGGGGCGGATTGACGAGGAGATACCTCGCGATCCCGATCCCGCGCTCGGCGTTGTCGAGAACGCTCACATAGGCGCCTTCGAGCGCGCCCAGGCTCATGCCCATCAAGTTGATGCGCGTCACCTTGAGGTGATGTCGCGCCTTCAGGACGTCCAGTGTTCGCTGCATGGCGCCGTAGAGGTCCCGGGCATCGTCCGGAGTGTAGCCCGGCGCTCCGCTGCGGCTTGCGGCGAGGGCGAAGTTCCAGCTCATGGGCGAGGGCATGATGACGACGTGGGCGCCGTCCTGATAGAAGAGCTTGGCGAAATACGTGGCCAGCCCGAAGTAGGGATTGGATCCTGTTCCGGGAAGAATGAAGACGAGGGGAGCCGCACGCTTCTGCTGGTAGAGAGCGACGCTCAGCTCCCCGCGCCCTTCGAGTTTCGGGAGCTTGTCCCGGCCGGTGAGAACCGACACGTGGACGACCCGCCGCTTGATCCCCGGGGTGAGACCGTCGGCATTGAGAGAGGCGCCGGTGACGGTGGCGAGATACGGATCATGGTAGGGATAGTTGTAGTCTTCGGCCTGGGCCGGACTCGACGCCACACATACCGCGGTCAGCACCATCAGTACCCAGCGCACGCTGTACTCCTGTCCCATGACCTCAAGGCGATTCGCGTATCAGGTCGGCCGTTCGGCACTGTCGGGTGTGCAAGAAGTATGACAGTCCGGACAGGAAATCAGAACTGCAGAAAGGGGCGCTCACGCGGCGGCCGTAGCGGAAAGAATAACGGTCCCTGGGAAGGAACTACCGGGCTTGTTCTCCCTAGGGCATGCCCTTCATGTCGACGGGCAGGTAGTAGCGCTTTTCGCCCAGGGAGTCCACCCGCTCCCAGAACTCGGGCAGAGCGGCCAAGCCGAGGTCGGTGACACCCGCACCCTGGCGCCAGATGCACCACGATTCAGGATGCCGGCGACTCGCCTCGCCGAGCCAGCGGTTTCCTTCTTCTCTCTCTCCATGGCGCAGCAGGAACTGGCCGAGCCTGAACATGGCCTGAGCGGTCGCCATGTCCTCCGTGAGCACAGGCAGGTGGGCCCGGGCGCCCTCCGCCGGCAACGCGTGCTCGCTTTCCGGCCCGCGCCGCACCCAGTCGCGCACGGCATTCAGATAGGTGGTCTTGGCGTGCGCGGTAAGCTGGGCCACATCTTCCGGCATTTCCCTGGTCGCCCGGTTCATCTTGCGGAAACCTTCGTAAGCTCCCGCCGCTTCCGCCGGCCGTACGATGCGGCCGGCCTCGTCGATCCAGATCGCCTGCGGCACGTTCACCACGCCGAAGAGCTCGGCCATCAGATGCTCGCGATCGATCAGGGTCGGATAGGTGGGCTGGGCCGCCTCGATCCACGGGAGGGCGTCTCCCTCGCGGCTGTCCATGGCCACGGCGATGACCGTGAAGCTCTGGCTCGCCAGCTCCTCGTAGAGTGCCTGCCACACGGGCAGATCCCGACGGCACCCTCACCATGAGGCCCAGGTGACAAGAAAGATCTTCCTGCCGCGATAGTCGGAGAGAGAGTGCGGGCGGCCGGAAGCGTCCGGAAGGGTGAAGTCGGGCGCCTGAAGGGAACGGAGGGCCTCGGAGCGGTCCCGCGCGCTCGGGGCAAGCACCCACACGTGACCACGATCGCTGCGCACGGCGGGCCGGCCCAGATGTCGCCACAGCGCGGCCACGTTCACCCGCTGTCCGCGAACGAACTCCCGCTCTCGGCCCGGGGGGAGGGGGACGCAGAGCTCTCCCTTGCACAGTCCTTCGGGCTTGGCGACCCAGCCCGTCGCTTCCTCCGCCTCGCGCGCGGACAGCCACAGCGCGTTGTCCGACACCTCGGCCTGGGGCGCTTCGAACTCTCCTGCCTCGGTCAGTATGGTCGCCATGGGCCAGAGCATCACAGAGCCCGGGTGAAACGTCAAACGGAACCGCCGAGCGAAAGGAGACCTCTTGTGGCAGTATGGCGCGGGAGGATACCCACCATGACCAAGCAGTCAGGCCCTTCGTACGTCTACGTAGGCGCTGCCCACTGGACCGCGGGGACCCGCGGCGGAATCTTCAGACGTCCCGTGAGTGGGGGGCCATGGGAGCAGCTCGGCAAGGGCCTCCCCGACGACGTCCACGTGCACGCCATCACCGTCGACCCCGCCAATCCCGACGTCGTCTATCTGGGGACGCACGACGGCCCCTATCGCAGCATGGATCGGGGGGAGCGGTGGGAACGGCTCGACTTTCCGCGAGGCATTCAGGCGTGGTCGGTCCTCGTGCATCCGACCCGGCCGCGCGTGCTCTACGTGGGGACCTCGCCCGTCGGCGTCTATCGTAGCGACGACGCGGGCGAGACGTGGCGGAAGCTCGAGAAGGCCGTGCTGCCCGAGCGGGTGAAGATGCCCTTCGCCTGCCGGGTGATGCGGATGGACGTCGATCCCACGCGGCCGGACGAGATCCACGCCGCGCTGGAGGTGGGCGGCGTCATGCGGAGTGTCGACGGTGGAGAGACATGGGAAGACGGCTGCGCCGACCTGCTGAAGCTCGCGGAGTTGCCGCATCTCAAGAGCCGCATCGTGAGCGATACGGACATCGAGGGCATGCTGGACGGCCACGCCCTCTGCGTCACCGCCGCGCGCCCGGGGGCGGTCTTCGTCGCTCTCCGCATGGGTCTCTTCCTCAGCAAAGACCACGGCGTGCATTGGGAAGACATGAAGATCCGGCGCTTCTCGCCCCTCACGTACAGTCGCGACGTCCGGGTGTCGCCTCAGGATCCGCGGGTGCTCTATGCCTGCCTCAGCCCGGCCGCCCGCAGCCAGGACGGCTCTCTCTACGTGAGCCGTGACGTGGGAGAGACGTGGACGCGCTTCGATCACGGCGTCAAGGCCGACAGCACGATGATGGCGGTGGCCCTCGATCCGCGCAGCGCCGACCAGGTGCACTGCGTCTCCCGAAACGGGCAGGTCTTCGGCACGCTCGATGGCGGACGCACCTGGAGCGAGGATCATCTTCCCGAGGGCGTGAGCGACGTCTACGCCGCCGCCAGCGCCTGAAGGTAGCGGCATGATCACGGACATCGCGTCGTACCTGCGCTTTTTCGACAGCCTGCAGCGGCGGACGGAGCGCGACGTGGCGGCGCTGCCCGCGGCCGCCGCCGCGTGGCGGCCCCGGGCCGCCGGGGGCGAGGCGGGCTGGAGCATCGGTCAGATCGTCGGCCACATCGGCGGCTCGCGCCTCTACTTCGCCAGCGCGTATCGGGGCGAGGGGTGGATCTGGGGAGGTGTGGAGGCCGATCCGGGGGACCAGAGCACATGGCTTCCCTGGCTGCGCACCTCGGCCGAGCGTTACGTGGCACTCCTCAAGGACACGCCGGCTCACTGGCTGACGCGGCGGATCGAGATGATCGACACGCCCGGCCAGGCGCTCTCCGGCTGGCGCCTCCTCATGATGATGCTCGAGCATGAGGTGCATCACCGGTCCCAGATCGACAGCTATGCCGGTCTCGAGGGCTGGCCGGTGCCCGACATCTTCGGCCGCTCCGCCGAGTCCATCGACGCGCTTCAGGCCAGCCAGCGACTCAAGCACGGAGCGGGGCAGGAGGCGTAGCCGGCGCCGGCTATTTCTCTCCGAGGAGGGCGCGCCGGGCCTGGGCCAGCTCCTTGAGCCGCGCCGGGCCCGTCTCCGGATAGTCGAGGTCGAGCGAGCCCAGGGCATCGACGATGGCGGCCGCGACCACGGCCCGGGTGAACCACTTGTTGTCCGCCGGCACCACGTACCAGGGAGCGTCCTTGGTGGCGGTGCGGCGCACCATGGTCTCGAAGGCGTCCATGTAGTCCTTCCAGTACTCTCGTTCCTTGACGTCGTCTCCCGAGAACTTCCAGTACTTTCGTTGGTCCTCCAGCCGCTCGAGCAGGCGCTTCTTCTGCTCTTTCTTCGACACGTGCAGAAAGAACTTCAGCACCACCATGCCGTTGCGCCTGAGATATCGCTCGAACTTGCGGATGTCGGTATAGCGATCCTCGAAGATCTCCTTCGCGCCCGCCTCGAGGGGGAGCCGCTCGCGCTCGAGGAACTCCGGATGCACGCGGACCACCAGCACCTCCTCGTAGTAAGAGCGATTGAAGATGCCGATGCGACCGCGCTCGGGAAGGCGCTTCGCGCAGCGCCAGAGAAAATCGTGGTCGAGCTCTTCGTCACTCGGCTCCCTGAACGAGGAGACCTCGCACCCCTGCGGATTCACCCCGGACATCACGTGCTTGATCGTCCCGTCCTTTCCCGCCGCGTCCATGGCCTGAAAGATCACGAGCACCGCCCATCGATCCTGGGCGTAGAGCATGTCCTGGAGCTTCGCGAGCGCCTCGATGCCCATGGCCAGCACCTGCCTCGCCCGAGTCTTCTCATCCGGACCGAAGCCCAGCGTATCCTCCGGGTCCACGTCCTCGAGACGGAACGTCTCGCCTTTGCTGACTCGAAACGGCCGTGACAGCTTGCGCGATTTCCTGATGATGGACTTGAGCCGCATGGGGCGCCGCCTCCGATGTGCCGGGCTGGGATAATGCCTGGCCCATCTTATATGCAGACGGCGCTCCGCCCCACGGTATCGCTAGGCGGCCGCTTCGCTTCGCCACTGACGGATCTGGGCGGCGTGCTCGCGATAGTGCTGAGGGCCGATACTATCAAGCAATTCCCTGGCCGGTGCGCCTGGGGCGAAGTGCTCGTCGCCCAAGGAAGCGGCCGCCGTCATCAGCCCGCGGTGACACGACTCGAGATCGGCGAGGATCTCCCGGGTCGCCGCGTGCTTGCCCGCATCCACGAACCGGGCGTTCCATGCGTTGTAGTCGTCATACGCGCCTGCCGGATACGGAGGCTCGCCCCCCTCGATCCGGGCGAACGCAGGAGCCATCTCCCGGTCCCAGCCCACGATGTGGATGAGAATCTCCCTGACGCCCCACGTGCCCAGCCATACCGCCCGGCTCTGAGCCTCGTCGAGACCGCTCACGGCCTCCCGTAGCTCCCCGTATGCCTCTCCCGCCTCCTGCAGCGCCTTCTCCTTGTCTCCCATGCGATCCTCCCCGGCACCGGATGACCCGCGCTCTTCTGCACGCTAAGACCCCACCGCCGGCAGTTTGTGAAATGTGACAGCGAGAAGGGACGGATGGAAGCTAGAGCCGACGCATGATGGCGTCGGCAAATATCAGGGCGGCCTCCGGCGCCGCCCCGAAGTAGAGGCCGGGCTCGTGGACCTCGAGCTCCATGACGAGAAATCCCCCGCGTGCGTCCACCCCATCCACGCGGGCGTAGAGGGGGGCCATGGGCAATGCGTCGAGGGCGCGTCGTCCGGCCTCCGCCACATGGTGGGGCGGGTTGGCCCGGGTGGAGGTTCCGCCGTGGGTCGGCTGGACGCGGAAGTCTTCGCGCGCCGCGTGTTTGAGCATGGCGTGGGTCAGCTCGCCGTCGATGAAGACCATCGACCACTCGCCGCGCGTCCTGATGTCCTCGACAAAGGGCTGGACCATCGTGGGCCGACGAATATGCCCCTGGTCGATAGCGGCGGCGACCGCGTGCACGTTGTCCGGTGTCACGAGGGTGGCCTGGTGGCCGGAGGCGGCTATGGCCGGCTTCACCACCGCCGTTCGCCAGCCACGCTCAGCGATGACCATGGGCAGGTGAAGGGTAGCCGGCGCCTCCACCATGACGGTGGGAACCACGACTACGCCACGCTGCTCCAGGTCCAGGAGATAACGCTTGCTCAGATTCCAGCGGACGAGATCCGGCGGATTCCAGAAGGGGACGCCCCCGGCTTCCCAGCGGGCGAGCCAGGCAAGAAAGACCTCGGGCGCATGGTGATAGTCCCAGCTCGAGCGGAAGATCACCGCGTCAAAGCCGTCGAACCGCTGCTCGGGGGCGTTCCAGGGATCGCCGTCGACCGTGACATGGCGGGCTTCGAGCGCCCGCTTGACGTGGAGGTCGCTGTCGGAGATGTTCGGCCAGGCGAGACACGTGACGAAGCAGACGCGGCGGCTCATTCCGCTGACACTACCACCGGAGGTGGGAGCGCCGGGTGACGATACACCGCCAGGGAGCTCCATGGCGGGCGACGAGGGAAGCGATGAATGACTTTCTGGATCTCGAAGGCAAGGTGGCGGTGGTGACCGGGGAAGCGAGCGGTCTCGGTCAAGCCGTGGCGCGCGGGCTCGTGCGCGAGGGCGCGCGAGTCGTGCTGGGCGACATCGACGTGGCGGGCCTCGAGCAGATGGCCAGGGAGCTGGGCGGGCAGGCCCGCTCGAAGCGGACCGACGTGACCCGGCGCGAGGACATCGCCGCACTCTTCGCCTCGTGCGACGAGGCGTTCGGACCGGTCGAGATCCTCGTCACGTGCGCCGGCATCATCAGCTCGGCCAGCCTGGCTCAGATGACCGAGGAGGAATGGGATCGTGTCCTCGCCATCAATACCAAAGGGACATTCTTCTGCATCCAGGAGGCGGTCACCCGGATGATCCCTTTGAGGCGAGGGCGGATCATCACCATCGGCTCGGACAGCGTAGCGCGGGGCGGGGGACGGATCGCCACCGCGGCCTATACCGCCTCGAAGGGCGCGGTGGTGGCGCTGACCCGCAATATCGCCCGGGATCTCCTCGGCACGGGCATCGGCGTGAACTGCGTGAACCCCGGCCCGATCGACTCACCGATGCATGCCCCCCTCACCCCCGAGCAGCGGGCGCGGGTGACCGGGAGCATTCCCCTGGGCTGGATGGCGAAGCCCGAGGAGATCGCCAACGGGATCCTCTTCCTGGCCTCGAATCGCGCGGCCAGCTTCATGTATGGAACCAACCTGAACATCGACGGCGGCACCCAGATGGGCGCGAGCTAGTGTTTCGAGCCACGGCCGGCGCATGAACCGGCGAGGATTCCTCACGAGCGCGGCGAGGGGGTTGACCCTGGCGTCCGTCGGGCGTGCGCTCCCGGTCTCCGCGCAGCCGGACGGCCCTCCGCCGCCCGGCTATATTCGGCTCCGCGTCGTGCAGAGCGAGCTGACGATCGAAGGGAAGACCGGCAAAGCGTACCGGATCGAGCAGGACAACGGGACCCTCGGCTGGTCAGGAAGGCGCGGTGATCTCTTCCGGGTCGCCGTCGACAACACCGTGGCCGATCCGTTCTCCATCCACTGGCACGGCGTCATCCTCCCCAACGGACAGGACGGCGTGCCGTACGTGACGCAGGCCCCGATCAAGCCGGGAGAGCGTCGTCTGTACGATTTTCCTCTCGTCCAGGCCGGCACGTACTGGATGCATTCGCATTTTGGACTTCAGGAGCAGCTGATGCTGACTGCGCCCTTGATCATTCGGGAACCCCCTTCGAGCCCGGAGATGAAGGACGTCGTGGTCATGCTCAACGACTTCACGACCCGCGATCCATCGGCCATTCTTGCCGATCTTCGCCGCGGCCCCACGCAAAGCATGAAGATGGGCGGAGCCGGCATGAAGATGTCCATGAAAGCGGATCTGACCGATGTGCGATACGATGCGCTCCTCGCCAACCGGCGCCCGCTCTCCGACCCTGACCTCGCGCGGGTAACCTCGGGCGAGATGGTGCGGCTGCGCATCATCAATATGACGAGCGGCAGCAACGTCTTCGTGAGCACGGGGCGCCTGGCCGCGGAGGCCATCGCCGTCGACGGCGAGGACATCGTCCCGCTCCCCGGCACGCGCTTCGAGCTCGGCGTTGCCCAGCGCATCGACCTCCAGGTTGTGATTCCGCGGGGGGAGGGCGCGTACCCGATCATCGCGCAGGCCGAGGGCACGGACATGCTGGCCGGGATCGTCCTCGTCACGGCCGGGGCCACCGTACCGGCTCTGAGCGCGCGAGCTTCGAAGCCAGGGGGAGCGCTGACCAACGGGCAGGAATCGCGGCTGCGAGCGGTGCGCCCGCTCGCCCGCAAGCCCGTCGATCATCGGCTGAGCCTGACCCTCGGGGGAGATATGGCTGCGTATGTCTGGAGCCTGAACGGCCAGGTCTGGCCCAGGATCACGCCCCTCGAGGTCAAGCAGGGCGAGCGCGTGGAGCTCAGCTTCGTGAATCGCACGCTCATGACGCACCCGATGCATCTGCACGGCCACGTCTTTCAGGTGACGGAGATCGGTGGCGTTCGGCTGCGGGGCGCCAAGCGCGACACGGTCATGGTCATTCCCCAGCAGACGGTGAAGGTCGAGTTCGACGCCCTCTATCCGGGCTACTGGATGATCCATTGCCATCTGCTCTACCACCAGGCGGCGGGCATGATGACCGTGGTCCACTACCAGGGCTTCGAAAGCCGAAGCTACGATCCGCTCGCGAGCATGACGGAGTTTCCGCGTCCCTGAAGCCTCAGCAGGCTCAGGAGATTACTGGCCCGTCCCCACCCGCTCGTGAAGGGCGCTGATCACTTCCGATATTCCCGCCAGAGCCCACAGGTCGAAGAAGGGCGAGTCCAGGAGGGCGCCGATCTCGCGCCCGGACCGTGCCTTGGTCTGGTCTTCCGTCTCCGCGGGGCGGGCCGCGCGAAGATGGCCGATCAGACGCTCCTTGTGGTAGATGGCGGGATACTCGATGTAGCGGTACAGCTCGCGGAAGTCCCTGGTGAAGAAGACGGCGACGGGAACCGTCGCCCACTTCTGGCCCTTCTTCTCGTTCGCGAACTCCCGGACGAGGTCACCGTTGCCGCCCGCTTCCGGATCGGGCAGTCCTTTCATGAGCATGGTGTCTCCGTCGCGGGTGAAGATACGGAGCTCGAGTCCGCCCGCCTCGGCCAGCCGCGCCAGATAGGGCACGTCACGGCGGCAGTCTGACGACCAGTCCTCGGAGATCACGAGCACCTTGGCGGGGCCGTCCGGCTGCGAGGACAGCCCCTTGATGGCCGCCGCCTGCCCGGCGGTGAGTGACGCCTTCTCGTAGCGCTGGCGAAGATAGCCGCTCCAGTCGACCCGCGGCCGGACGGAGCTGAAGCGCCGGATGTCGAACCCCTCACGGGAGAGATTCTCCGTTGAGCCGATGTACGTCACGTAGTCGTCGAAGGTCATGCCCTTGGCGAATCGGTCGGCGGTGACCACAGTGCACACTCTCCTTGGTGGTGGGTGGTTCCTACGTCTTCGCCCGCGCGACCATGCGGCGATGCAGCTCCTCCGGGCTCACGTCTTCCTTGTGGGTGGACAGGTGCCAGCTGTGGCCGAAGGGATCCTTCAGGCTGCCGGAGCGATCGCCGTAGAACTGGTCGGCCACCGGCCGTGTTTCGGTGCCACCCGCAGCAATGGCCTGCTTGAAGAGCGTGTCGACGTCCTCCACATAGAGCAGGATGCTCACGGGAGAGCCGCCGTAGTGCTGCGGCCCGCGCGCGTGGATGTCGGGATGCTCGTCGGCGAGCATGATCACGGAGTCGCCGATCTTGATCTCGGCATGACCCACCCGGTGGCCCGGGGCGGGGATGCGCATGAGCTCCTTGGCGCCGAAGGCCCGCTTGTAGAAGTCGATGGCGCGCGTCGCCCCGTCCACGACCAGGTAAGGGGTCGCGCTGTGGTATCCGTCCGGAACCGCCTTCACCATGTTGCCCTCCTTGGGGAGCCGCCCCGGCGTGTCCCCGGGCGGCTAGTTTCCGATCTGGACGCTCGCCCCCAGCTCCCGGAGCATGGCGATGGCCGAGAGGTAGGAGAGCTTCCCCGTGCGCGGGTTCTCCGATGGCACGTTCTCGATCTCGATGGTCAGACGCCCGAACTCGCCCTCCACGGTGACGCGATGCTGATTGCGCGCCTGCCCGGGCACCGCGTAGATCTTGATCCGCGTCTTTTCCGGCCCGATGCTGGCGAGGGAGACGGCGGCCACGACATTGACGTTGGCGGGGAAAGCCTTCACCGCCTCCGTGGCCGGACCTTCGAAGATGAGCGTCTCCTTCGTGATGGCCCCGAGATCGATGTGCTGCTCCTCGATCCATGGCGCGCCCGCGAGGCCCCGTGGAGGCTTGCGGGTCTCCATGACCACGGAGGTGATGCCGGCTTCGCGCGCTCCCTTCATGCCGTCCAGCCCGGCGATGGCGCCGGAGGGAACGAGGATGCGGCAGCCGTGCTTCTCGGCCAGGCGCGCCCACTCGTCGAGCGCTCCGACGAGTCCTCCCACGGACAGGACCATGAGGTGCTTGCCCGCCGTGAGCACAGAGGGGGCGATCTCGCGCAGCGCGTCCTGGGTGGCGGCCTCGACGATCAGATCCGATTCCCGGATCAGCCCAGCGAGTCCGAGGGCACGATGGCCGTGCGCCCGCGAAGGATCGCGCACGGTGACGCCGGCGAGCCCGACGCCGGGTATGCCTTTGCTGATGGCCTCCGCGACGTGTCTGCCGATGACCCCCATGCCCACGATGCCAACGTTGATCATCGATGCGTGCCCTCCGGCCCGGAGGATAGCAATGCGCCGGGAAGGCGGCAAGGGGCATGCTAGAATTTGGACCAGAGACGCATGCATGCCCGTGACGAATAGGCTCAAGCAGCCTCTCGACCGGCTCTGCCGGGAGTTCGACTGGGCCCGCCGCGTCGAGCAGGACGCGATACAGTTTCCCCGCCGCTACCACGATCCCGCGGATATCGAGATCGCGGGCCTCTTCGCGTCCTGCATGGCGTACGGTCGGGTAGATCTCTTCGGATCGTGGGTGACGTGGGTGCTGGATCGCATGGGCGAGTCGCCCGCCCGCTTCGTGTGGGGCTTCGATCTCGCGAAGCACCAGCAGGTCTTCGCGGGATTCCGCTACCGCTTCAATCGAGAAGCCGATGTGCTGGCCTTCTGTCTCGCCGCGCAGCGGGTGCTCGCGAGCCACGGCTCGCTCGGAGCCTTCTTCCTCGAGGGCTACTCGGCCGAGCACGCGCATGTCGGCCTCGCCCTCGAGCACTTTGCCCAGGGTTTCGTCGGACAGGATCTTTCGGCCATCTTCCCGCGCAACCGACTCTCCTACGGCTTCAAGCACTGGTTCCCGCTCCCCTCGACGGGCGGAGCGTGCAAGCGCCTGCTCCTCTACCTGCGCTGGATGGTCAGGCGGGAGCCGCCCGATTTCGGAATCTGGCGGGGGATTCCACCCTCGGCGCTCCTCATGCCCGTGGATACCCATATCGAGAACATGGCCCGCTCCATCGGGCTGACGCGTCGGCGCAGCCGTAACTGGCGAATGGTCGAGGAGCTGACGGCCGCCCTCAAGCGCCTCGATCCCGCCGATCCCGTGAAGTACGATTTCGCCCTCTGCCACAAGCGCATGTCGGGCCAGTGCCTGAATCGTCGCGACGTCGCCGTCTGCTCGCCCTGCGGCCTCAAGCCCGTGTGCGTCCACTGGCGGGGGCGGCGCGAAGGGAAGGGGACCCGCTGATGTCGGGGTGGGGGACGTTTCTCCTCGTAGCGTTAGCCCTTGCCGTCGCCATAACGGCCTGGGCGCTCTTTCGCATCGCCGGGCGGCTCTCGGAGATGGACGCACGCCGGGGCGAGCCGGACCAGGCCATGCTCCTCCTCCAGCGCGAGGTGGAGGCGGCGCGGAACGAAGGGCAGAAGGGGCTGGCCGAGACGGCGGCCACGGTTCGCCAGGAGCTCGCGCAATTCTCGGCCCAGATGACCGCGCAGATGGGGCAGGTGGGGGCCAGCGTCCAGCAGCAGTTGCAGCACGTGGGACGCGTGGTGGGGGATGTCCAGGGCAGCCTGGGCAAGATGGGCGAGGCGAACCAGCGTATCTTCGACGTGGGGCGGAGTATTGCCGGCCTCGAGCAAATTCTCAAGTCACCCAAAGTCCGAGGCGGCCTCGGGGAAACCTTCCTCGAGAACATGCTCGCCCAGATGTTCTCGCAGGAGCACTACGCGCTTCAGCACCAGTTCTCCACGGGGGACCGCGTGGATGCCATCGTCCGCATCGGAGATCGCATCGTGCCCGTGGACGCCAAGTTTCCCCTGGAAAACTTCCAGCGGCTGCTCCAGGAGACCGACGAGGGCGCGCGGCGGCAGGCCCGCCGGGCCTTCGTGCGTGACGTGAAGGCGCGGGCCGACGAGATCGCCAAGCGGTACATCCTGCCCGACGAGGGCACCTTCGACTTCGCCCTGATGTACATCCCCGCCGAGAACGTGTATTTCGAGGCCATCACGCGAGACGAGTCGAGCGAGGAGGATCCGCCCGGGGTGTACGCAGCCTCGCGGCGGGTCATCCCCGTGTCGCCCAACAGCCTCTACGCCTACCTGCGGGTGATCGTGCTCGGCCTGCGCGGGCTCGCGATCGAGCGAAGCGCCCAGGACATCCAGGAGCGTCTCACCCGCCTCGGAGGCGACCTCGACAAGTTCCGCGAGTCCTTCGACGTGATCGGCCGTCACCTGACCAATGCCCGCAACAAGTACGACGAGGCGGGGGCCGCCCTCAATCGTGTGGAGGCGAAGCTCGAAGGGATGGACAAGCCCGGCGCCCAGCGTGCCCTGCCCGGGGTGGGCGAATGATCGACGGCCGCCTCCAATCGCTCCCGCGGAGGTGTGGTAGGATGACACCATGAACCCGATACCTTTCCAGGTCTTCGGCATCAATCTGCTCGTGCGTCTCATGCCCGAGCCTCCCGCCGACGTGCGCGTCCACTGTCCCAAGGGCTCGCCCATTCGCTACGGCGAGGTGGTGGGGAGAGGGGACGGTTTCGACGAGGGCGCCAACGCCTTCCGGGAGATGCCGGCGATCAAGAGCGTGGTCGCGTTCGAAGAGAATCCCGAAGAGATCGAGGGTCACTTCTTCTACCTCGCGGGAGAAGAGCACCGGGTCATCCGTCTCGACGCCATCATCCTCTCCTTCCCCCTGGAGTAGTCCCGCCACGCTGTGAGCCAGCTCTCGCGTATCTTCGAGCGCATCGACGCCGAGGAAGTCGTCGAGCTCACCCGCTCCCTGGTCCGCATACCGAGCGTCTACCGCCCCCGCGAGTCCGGGGCGAACGAGGCGGAGGCCGCCGCCTTCGTGGCCTCGTGGTTCAGACGCGAGGGACTGCCCGTCGACATTCAGGAGGTGGCGCCCGGCCGCCCCAACGTGCTGTCCTGGATCGGTGAAAAGAGCACGGGGCAGCGCTGCCTCCTCCTCGAAGGCCACACTGATGTCGTGACGGAGGGCGATCCCACGGCGTGGAGCTCTCCTCCCTTCGCCGCGGAGATGCGCGACGGCCGCATCTACGGCCGGGGCGCCGCCGACATGAAGAGCGGGCTCGCCGCCGCCATGATCGCGCTGGCCGCCTTCAAGCGTGCCGGCGTGACCCCCCGGGGCAAGCTCCTCGTGGGCGCCCTCGTGGATGAGGAAGACGCCATGATCGGCGTGCGCCATCTCGTCAAGTCCGCCG
>WNGE01011730.1_pt1 | contig 23791 bp, 17 predicted proteins | sample 5400651 | NCBI WGS metagenome assembly WNGE01 (sample SAMN13153370, study PRJNA577476) | soil metagenome | isolation source: 60 cm soil or saprolite under grassland replicate 2 | place: USA:California | collected 2016-06-15
TGCCTGATGCCCTCAGCAATAGTGTGCGCATCGCAGAACAGTGCAGCGTTGATCCACTCGCGTACAAAGCCAAATTACCAACCTATACCATTCCCCCAGCATATGATAACCAGGGCGAATACCTGTATGCGATTTGCCTGCAAGGCGTTAAAGAGCGCTTCGGAGAGATGAGCGAAGCTATCCACAAACAGCTTGACTACGAGTTTAACATGATCGTGGAAAAAGGCTTCGCACCTTATTTTCTCATCGAATGGGACTTCGTGAACTATGCGCGCTCACAAGGGATACGATGTTCCGCGCGTGGTTCGGCTGCCGGAAGCCTGCTGGCCTATGTGCTGGGTATCACCAATGTTGACCCACTGCGCTATCAATTGCCCTTTGAACGCTTCTTCAACACTGAGCGTGCGGATATGCCTGATATTGACATGGTAGTACGGGTATTTTTGTGTGTTCAGTTCCGTGAAGTCCCACCAGATCGAGTCCGAAGACGCTTTCGACTGATAAGCCTGTTCACTTTGTTCGTGTCCATTTATAGCTTCTTCACCTGGCGATCACCGATCATGGCGCCATTGAGTTTTACAAGGCATGTAAGGCTGGTGGGATCAACCCCATCATCGGGATCGAAGCCTATTTGACCGAAGATATGCACGACCACTCCAAACGCTTCAGCGATGACTATTATCACCTGCTGCTGCTGGCGAAAAATAATATCGGCTATTACAACCTCTTGAAATTGACTACTATTGCCAATACTGAAGGCTGGCACCTGCGACCGCGTATCGACAAAAAAGTGCTGGAGAAATATGCCGAGGGTTTGATTGTGACCTCCTCCTGCCTCTCCGGCGAGATTCCCAAAACGCTGCTCAAAGAAAAGCAGGATGAAGCGTATACAATGGCACGCTGGTACCAGGATGTCTTTGGACGGGAGAACTTCTACCTGGAGATTCAAGAGCATCATGGCACGTTCGAAAATGGGCAGCCCTCACCTCAGGGGCAACTGAATCAACTGCTGTATCGCATGCACAAAGATTTGCAGATTGAGATGGTGGCTACGAATGATCTGCACTACGTTGATGCTCATGATGCAGCTTCGCATGATGTGTTGCTCTGCGTGCAGACAGGCAAGCAGCTAGATTCGCCGAAACGGATGAAATTCGATAGCCAGGTTTTCTCGGGTTGGCAGATCACCCAGATCAAAGAATCCTCGCGGTATCACGTCTCACTGTGTGTGAGAATATCACACGCATGACACAGTTAACCTCGCTCAACTTGTCAAATAGTGAGCGATTGAGCGATCTCCATCCACAAGCAGGTTTTAAACAGTAAACCTTGCTGAACCTATGGGGCTGTACAGAAGTGAAAGCTTCAAGTCTTCAAGCTGACTTGACTGTGATGATTACTCGTTAGTGATCTGGTTTCCACTAATGAACAAATTCGAAAGAATGTTCAAAACATGAGATATCTGATTTGATACTCTATGTTCTTATCACGATGAATGGGCTTGCTGTTTTAGAAACCTAATCGTTATATATAGTGCTTTCTTTATAAAGCATGACAGAGTTGTGCTTAATGGTGTAAAATAATGATCAGCTTCTATCATTGCAGGAGAGCATCAAAGCAATACCATAAGCATACTAATACTTTAGTAAGGCTACAAAAAGATCTGGAGATCCCCACTGCGCTGTGTTTGGCCTTCGCAGCAATTAACGCGGTGGAAATTAGGGTGGGGCTAATGGCACTACCAATTATACTAACTGAGACACATGACGTCGATGAGCATCACTTTCGTGTTTACTTGCTTGATAAAAATACGCTTGAGGATTGGCTAAATGAGCTAGCAGATGAATACATACAGTTACGCACAAGAAGAAAACATGCGATAGAAGATCTCTCAACAGATGACATCAATGTTGTGAATCCTGAGCTAGTAGAAAGATACCGACTGTCTGCTACGCGATCAGGACGGTTAACCGTGCCAACTTATAGCCCTGGGAATTTTAATGTTCTTCGTAGTGATTTTGGCGAATTGCTGTGCTATTTGTTGCTGGAACAAGATTATAACACCCGGTTAGGATATAAGAGTATTTGTGATCGTGATACAATACACCAACCTGCGCGAGGTATTGATGCTATCGGTATTGAAGGCTTTTTGCCATCTATTCTTACTCTTGTCCTCAGTGAAGTAAAAGTTTCAGATGAACAGGCATCTCCTCCACAAGTCGTTGACGCCAGCAATGACAGTCTTCGTAACCAACATCTTGAGCATATTAGGAATAGAAAGACGAGTACACGCGAAAAGATCGTAGATTTAAGTAGGCGTGTTGATGATATAGAGTTTAGTCAACATTTATCGTGGGTTGCTTTTTTCTTAGAAGAAGAAAATTGGGATACGCTTCAGGTGATATCGTGCAGTATATTAATCCGCCCAAAAGAAAAATATACTAAGAAGGATTTTGGCAGCTTTTGGAGGAAACCTGATGATTATAAACCTGCTCTCATTCGGTTTCTCATTGTATGTATTCCTGAGGATGTTGATATAATATTACAGATGTGGGATAAGGTAATCACCGACAAAATGGAGATTCCATTATGAGCCAAGCGCACTTCGATGTTACATCATATGAGCATGGTATCGCGGCATATATTCGTTATGCCGACGAAGCCGCTACGATTCGTATGATCGCATATGAGGATGCAGGCGATACTTCGTTGGCGACTCCAGAAAGATTGCCTCGTCTGGGCTTTCTCTATGAAAGCCAGGGAGTGGCCGCTTTTCGACGCTGGCTTAAAGACAAGAATGAAGCGAATCAAGCTGAGATTCGGCAATACTTTCAGAATGCTTTTGCTTGTTGGAATACTCTTTTTTCCATTTTTAGAGAAACATCGGAAAACTTGGCATCTCCTAAATGGGCAAATCTGCTTCATTCCGGTGCTCAAGATGATTTACTTCTGCCAGAGCTTGCTCTTGCTTTTCGCATAGCGATAACCGGGCTAATGGGGGAGAAGGTTTCCGAGGTTCGTTTAACCTTAAAACGGCTCAGTCTAGAAGTTTCAGATAGTGATGTAAGTTGGCGTGATAGCGTCGCTGAACGTATTTTCGATGCTTTTGTTCGGCTAGTTCGTAAAGCAGATGGCTGGCGAGATATCAATGCAGCATTAAGTAGTATTAATGAGCTTAGAGAACTACAGAATTCATACGAGGAAACTTATCTGAAAGGTCAGGGTGACGAAGACCATCAGGCCATAGCTGCCATAGAGCTTATTGGTCTCTATCATCTTGCTCAACTTATAACGATTGTAGGGGAATATCTCCAAGAGGGCAAAAGCTCATTAGCTAGAGTTCACATCAAGCTGGATCGTCACCATGATCAAGCTCTTCTCGCATTTGAAAATCAGCAGAGTCCATTTCTTGCTCATTTAACCGATCTACTTTGGATGGGATGCAGAGAATTGGTGCAGAATGCCATTTGGACGCATGTTGCCCACCTGAGTGAAACTACGCAACGGTTTGTAAGAGCTCTTACTGATAGTAGCCGTTCTGATCCTGTTCTTGAATTGTGGCCAAGCCAGCAAAAGGCCTTTGATAAACACCTAGTGCTTGTTACCACACCAGAAAAGCTTGATTTGTTGATTCGACGCAATCATCCTGCAACCCAAGATATGAGTATGGTTGTTACTGATGAAGCCCACAACATAAGCGATGAGAATCGAGGTGCACGATTAGAACTATTGCTAGGAACAATTAAACGTGATCGTGCTGGAGTACGCTTCCTTCTGCTATCCCCGTTTCTTCCTAATGATAATGAGCTAGTCACTTGGTTGGGTGAAGATCGTGCTTTACCACCAATTTCAATTGATTGGAAACCAAATCGTAAATTGGTTGGGGCAGTATCTACAGTTAGACGGGGTTATAAAGATTGGTTACTCGAGTTTGAAACTTTACCCTCTGCTCATGCTTTGGATGTTAGTCCTGGCATGCATATTGCGATTGGCCCTGGAACTAATCAAAGGACTATTAAGAGTATTACAAAGGCTACAGTGCATTCTCTATTACACCGTGGAACTATTCTCGTCCTTTGTGCAGGAAAGGGAACAGCATCTTCAAGAGCAACGGAAATAGCAGAGGATATGCTTCCTTCCGCGGAATCTAGCAAGGAGGTAGAATCTGTATGTCATTATCTTGAGGCGGAGGTTGGACGTCATTCAAATCTTATAGACTGCTTGAGGCGGGGAGTTACATATCATCATGCAGGCTTGTCTTATGAGGCCCGCTGGCTTATTGAAGGGCTTATACGTCGAGGACATGTGAAAGTTATTTGCGGTACAACAACGCTTGCACAAGGAGTAAATTTCCCAATCACTACTGTGATTATCGAAACTCTCGTAAAAGGCAACGCTCATCTCTCCTATCAGGACTTTTGGAATATAGCGGGGCGGGCAGGGCGTACACATGTTGATACACTTGGTGTCGTTGTGTGTCCAGTACATAATGAAGACAAGCTTCAAGAGGTCAAGGAATTCCTCAAGGGAGATGCCCAAGCAATAGTGAGTCAACTCTCTGCTCTTTTGGAGAAAATAGATGATATTGCAGGTCAGTTCAACCTCTCAACGTTACGGAATGTCCCACAACTCTCAGCATTACTACAATTTCTAGCCCATGCCATGCGAGTATCTGGTGATGAAAATGTTGCTGATGAAGTTGAAGATTTGTTGCGAGCAAGCTTAATCTATCATCAAGTGCAAAAACAGGATACATTAAAGGCCAGGCGGCTCGTCGATCTATGTCGCCTGTACCTTAGAAGTATCCGTAATGAGCGTGGCCTTCTGGAAATTGCAGATCAGACAGGCTTCGCGACTCCTAGCGTTGTAAACTTACTTCAACAGAAGCGTAGAGATCAAGAACTTACCTCTATAACGAATTGGCTTCCAAATAAACTCTTCGGTGATGATTTACAACCGCTAAGTAAACGTATTCAAGCTATTGCTGACCTACCGGAGATGCAGCTAGGGACAGGTACAGGCCAACCTTTTAATGCCAAACGTATCGCTGGCATCCTTCGCGACTGGGTGAAAGGTGACACTCTTAGTGAGTTAACACAAAAATACTCTATCACTGGTGTGACAGGCTCAGATGAGCAAGTTGCTGAATTTTCTAGTTATCTATTCTCGACATTGCTTGGAAAAGCCTCATGGGGGATAGGCGCGCTGGAGACAGTTTGTCTATCTGGCAGTAAGCAAGTAGAATGGGAAGAAATTGGCTACATACCCTCGATGATTTTCTTCGGAGTACAGCATAAAGAGGCTATCTGGCTCCGCATGGCTGGTGTACCTCGTGTCGTTGCCGATGGACTTGCGCAGGTCTGGCAACAAAAGCGGAGAACTGAGCCAGAAGGTTATGATGATGTTCGCAACTGGGTTAGTCAGCTTACTGATGATGACTGGAAAGATGCTATCCCTGGCAGAACTAAATTAACTCCATCTGATATGCGCCTGATTTGGCAAACATTTGCAGGACAAATACATTCCTAGCTATTACTACTTCGTTAGTTTCGATTCGGTCGGCTGTATAGGCCAATTGGCAGTGCCCGGGAGCTGGATTGGCACGATAGATGATCCAGAGACGTTTCTGGTCACACGCGGCCTTCCAGCCTCGCTGACCCTGGCCGGCGAAGAAGAGTCAAACTATGTCCGCTGGCCCTATCCCGTCATGCTCCATACGATTCCTGACCTGCCGCGTAACTGATTGGTGACCGCACAAAAGAGCCAACCAGATGAGCAAATGGACTTCTCTCTAAATTAGAGGAAGAGTTCGAGCGAAAGACTTTTCCGGGTTAATGTTTATTCCATGTGCTCGTATGAGTAAAGTGTGTAAATGTCCATCTCTCTCGTACAGATCGAAAACAGGCCTCCCAGATAAGCAGCGGGACAGGTGGGGGCGGGACAAGGATGCCCGTACTTGGATGAGCAAATCCTTTTGTATAGATCTTCTGAGCCCGAGCAAACTCCATGGCCTGCAACTGCCCCTGCTTTCTCCACCAAGCAAGCAGAAGGCAAGCAGGCTTTTGTTCGAGATTGGAAGCTCTGCTACTGCATAGTACCCAAGTTCATGCCCAAGAATCGCAAGATAGGTCACGAAGGTTGGATGAACTTCTCCTTGAAGAAGACCAGGGTGAACAATCTGAGGAAATCGACGATGCAGAATAGCAGAACAACCGAACTCGTCGCTGATTTGAGTGATTAGTCGACTCGTCGACTCTTCCATGTTGCAGTCACTTTCGGCGATTCACCACCATGAACGAGTACTTTCGTACCTACTTTCACTACTAAGGGAGCCAGAATCGCCCTTCCGCTCACAAGTGCCTCTCCCGTCGACAAGGCAGGTAACTCCTGAATGTCCATCTCCGAGAAAAAGTCCGAGCTACTGCGAATGAATCGTTGATCGTCTGGATTTTTAATACGCATTGTGATGATGGTATTGCACTGACTTGTCACATCGGGATCAAGTTTGCTTGGGCGCTGACTGATAATACCAATTCCAACTCCAAATTTGCGTCCTTCGGCTGCCGTCTTTTTAATAACATTCTTACTAATCGCCGCTTCTTTCGCAGGGGCGAAGTTGTGACCTTCCTCGATGACAATAAATACAGGGGCGATGGGATCTTCTTTATCAACACTTGCCTTCAAAACTTCGTTCATAATCAATGCCACAATAACTTGGGCAGAACTCTTTGCAACTCCTTGGAGATCAACGATGGCGATTCGTCCGAAGTGATCACGAGGATTGGTTGTCCTCAAGCAACCCACGACATCCTTTACGTTGAAGGGCTTACGTCCCGGCTCATAAAATGACTTTGCTTCCGTAATTAGTCGTTTCAAACGGAGTGAGACGATTGAGGCCGAACGCTCATTTAAGACCTTCCGCTCCGAGTCGTAAAGCTGCTTCCAATGGATCAGTTCATCAAGTCTCTCGGTGAGCAGACTCACCAGGGCATTTGTATCTCTCGGCGACGAGGTAGTTTCAATCCAGTAGCGCAGAGCGAGTCCCAGGACTCGCTGTTGCGCCTCCGACATATCTGGGAAGATCTCCAGCATGTCATCTATGTCCATCTGATCTAGCTGTAACGCCAGCCCGTTGCACTTGTTCGCATATTTCTGATAGAAGCGCGTATCGTTTGGTGTATAGACGTGTATTCCCCCTCCAGCCTCTTGCAGCTGTCGAATAGATTGCCTAAGTGTCCGTAAATCTTCGGCATCTGAAGCCATATCGATGACCTCATCACGGTTAAAGCGCAGTTCACCGCCGCGAAAGGCGGCTCCATATTCGCCGTGTGAGTCAAACACGAGGATACTCGCATTCGCTTGAGCAAGCATCCTCTCAATAATGCGGCCTACAGTGTAACTTTTGCCCGAGCCAGTCATAGCCAGTACAGCTAAATGTTCCGTTACAATCTTGTCAATGTCTAAATAGACGGGAACAATGTTACTGCCACGCTCATAGCCGACTAAGTTGCCCAAATGAATTGAGGTTTCGGGTATATATTCGTAAAACTCGGAGAGGAATTCTTTATCGACGGCGTATACAGGGGACCCGGGATCAAGGGGTCGCCTTGGCATGCGAACCTCTTGCGTTTCTGGGTCTTTATACCCAATGATTTCCATCATGGCAAAATTGGTTTCGCCGGCCGGCTGCCGGAAGACCAGTTCAACTTCGGCGAGACCTTCTCCAAGACGCGGATCAAACATAACATTCTCGCGCTTGGCACCAATGATCCGCCCAAGCACCCACAACTCCTGATCATCCTCCCGCTCATAATGCTTGACACGGACGAATTCTCCCCGACGCACGCTAAAGGAATTGACCACGGCAACGCTTACTGTAACGTTACCAGTGTTTCCGATAAGGGTGCCAAGCTTCTTCATACTCACTTATACCTCTCTGAACTTTTCGATCACACTGTGCTTCATGTACTCTAGTACACTTTGCGGAAAGATAACATTTCTCTTTGCCATGAACAACGGAAGCGGCAAGGCATCTTCGTGGTTAAATAAAGAGGTGTTGAAAATCAAAGAACTCAAGGTATCTAAGCGACCTCCTCGCCAATCTTCCACGCTCCCAACGACCTCAACAAACCATACAGGTGTCCGTGAACTCGCTCGCATGAGGTATGCACACACACCTCGTTCGAAGATACGGGTCGGTTGCGTACGCGTGTCACTTAAGACACTGCTGAGGGAAAAGCCAACAGTACGCTCTTGCGGACGCAACAGGCGTTCAATTACTCTTCCTGTGCCCGCCTGCTTCAGTTTGGTGTCCTCTTCAGCAATTATGCGAATAGCTTTGTCGTCTAATGCATCTATAAGTATGTCTGTGCTTGACTCTCTCAACCCTCTGAAAAGTGTCCCATTGAGCTTCGGAATGATGCTCACAAGCTTAGGACCCGAGGGGTTAAACGGGTAAAGCCTACGGCCGTCTCCATCCCAAAACGCTCGGATAAAGTGTTCCAGTTCGTCCCACTCGTGGAGAATCTCGTCGTAATCCTCAAGGCTCTGCAACATCTGACCACGAGTCAGGAAGAGGGGGAGGTCAATGAAGATCACCTCTGGCCAGACATCCTCCGGTTGCCGGAGTATCTCTATGAGAAGGCTGTAAAGGTTGATATACGCCTTCCACTTCAAGCGATCATCTAGCCCTAAGTAGTCGGAATCACCTGTCTCAACGCGCGAGATGTAATCGTTGGAGAGCACCGTTTTCCCAGAGACCCTATTCAAGACCGCCAGGCACGTGATTCCGTAGAGTACTCCGGAAAAAGCCGGGATACTCCGAACAGCTGTCGCAATACCTATGACGTTGAGTTCATGTGGCACAGACCCTGAAACAGGCCTAGCAAAACCTGCTTCCCGCAGAACGGTAACCAGTCGTTCAACTGTCCGGTTTCGCTTCAATATCTTTCCTATGCGTTCAGGCAGCGTCAACTGGATTTCCGCATGAATCTCCTGCGCGATGGTATTCTTCATATCCCTAGCCTCTTCCTGAAGGCATAAGGGAGCAAACGGTTCGCTTCCTCTGCCAAGAATGTTGCGTCCTCAAGCCTTGACCGATACTCTATTATCACCTCTTTTTGAGGTAGTTCACCTGTCCGCGATTCTTGGATCAAATCTTCCTTCTGCATCAACACATCGAGGAGGATTATACGCTTCCATTTATCTGTATCGACGCTCGCTTCCTGCTCTGCCTTCTCAGCACGCTCGGAGTCCGGCTCTTTCAGGCTCGACAAACGCGATAAGAGTCCTCTTAAAATTACCTTCCTCTGGCGCTCGTCTGAGTAGAGCGAAGGGCGGAATAGTTGTAGGCTACTGATAATGACTTTGCCGGCGCTACTTGACTTCCAGAACTCGAACGTGACAATTCCCCGATCGTTTGATCGGTGTAGTATAGGACCAGGAACTAACCGCATCTCGTCCATCGTTACGAAATCAAAAGCGCCCAGGACCTCGACATTCACCGTTTTGCCATCTGCATCGAAAACCTGGCTGGGTGGATTGAGCCAATGCATGGTAATATCTAAGCTAGGGAAGGCGAACTCACTGGAAACCCCTGCGAGAAGATGCTGACCACGACCGATAGCTCTATCAATCTCTACCCTCTTCTCCTCCGAAAGTGCTGACCAGTCCTCGACGATAACGCAATCCCATACTGTGTCTGTACGCCAGCTCAATAGGCCAGGCAACACTTTCGCTAACTTCGAGAAGAGCTCTTGGGCGCCACAGAAGGCAATTTTCATGGCGTGATCTTCCATGTTTTCTCAGCACTGAGCATCCCCAGTTCATGAAGTCGATTTATCTTCCTTTCATCGACAACTCCATCTGCAAGTTCAACTTCGAAGGAGTATCCATGATCTCGTTTTTCCTGATAGAGAGAGGACACAACTTTTTTATAGATATCCCAGTCTTCCGGGGAGGCTCCTGGAAATCTGCAGGCCAACTCTCGTCCTTGCGCGTCCAACCGCTTTACCAAATCTGAGATCCGCGCTTTCTTGTCTTTATAGGCCATATGCTTTTGCTGAGCTATACTCTCTGGAGCCTCTATTGTGGCAGAAATTCCGCGGGAACTGGCACGGTCTACAAGCTTGCGCAAGGTCCGAATCCCCTTGAGATCTGGAATACCGTCCAAGAGGTCACCGTCCAAACGTTCTCGTTCAGCCTTGATATCTTCTTCAAGTTTCAAAGCCTCTCTCTGGAGTGTTTCTAATGCCTCGCTGATGCCCGCCAGGCCTATCGCTCCTACCCTCAGAGGAAGGCATGACAATGCAGCATCGATTTTTTCATAATCTTCCTCACGTTCCTCGATGAAACGCCTATCGCTCCCGGCATCCTTCAAGTATTCATCTAACTCTTGCCAGCGATTCAGTACCCGACGTGCGATGAGCTTGACTTCCTTTTCCCATTTCGTCGCCAGTATGATGATATGCTTCCATAGGCCTTCGGTACTGGTGAAAAGGTGCTCTTGGTATTTTACGAGGCGAGCATAGGATTCCTTGAGTCGATTCTCTGTGATGAGTATTCGAAGGGGAAAAGATGGATACGGATCATGCTCCTCAAGTTCGGGAAAACTCAAGGAAAACCCTTCTTTTGACGAGGTCCATTCCAGGTCTGCTATCATCTTCTCGATCAGGCTCTCAACCACCTGCCATGGAAAAGCTGGGTGAGCCACGCTTTGTGTTTCAGCTATCTCACGTTGCCGTCGCCCCGCCTCAGAGAGGACCGTCTGGCGTTTCTGTTCGTACTCCTTTTGATATTGGGTCAAGAAGCGAACACGATGTGCCACGTTGCCCTCAAGGGCGAGTATTCCGCTTGTCAATTTCGGCAGGGATTCTTCGATAATCTCGACTGAAATGTTTGGATATGCCCGTTCTGCAGAGGGGTCAGATATTTGCGTTAACGTTTTTCGGCACGCTGAACAGAAGGCTGTATACTCTTCAAAGATTTTGGGATTCCACGAATCCATCGCGCGCTGGTAATTGCTCTTCAATGTCTTGCGGTGCTCCTCCAGCTGGCCCAATAGCGGATCGATGTGTGTATCTAGCATGTGGAAAGAATTCAAGGTGCCACCGAAGAAGGATTTCAGTTCATCTCGCTGCGCCTTGTACTCCATGATCGTCCGCTCCCCCTCTTCCAGCGAAGCTTTCAGTTCAGTCGGCGTTTCCAGCTTATATTTCTGTGTATCTTCGTTGAGTCGAATAATACCCCGAGCCCGCAAGTACTCAAGATTCTGCTTGAGTGCATCGAGTGCGGAGATCCGAAGGTAACCTTGATACAGCACTTCCCTAAGCAAAGGGCTCGCCTGGGATATATCAGTTTCATCCCGTAAATGTCTGAGGATGTGGAGATGACTCGGCGTGAGCGCGAGTTGATCTTGCTCATCGAAGATTGGCTCTAAGTGCTCGCGAGCGTCATCGTACTCTTTTTTGGACCCGAGCATTTCGGAATCTTTGCGCTGAATGTCATCATTGCTCTCACCCCGCACAACAGCTTCAACATATGCTACTAGTTTATCCGCGCTCTTGCCAGTCTTCGGAAAAACTGGATGGATTACCCAACCAAATGTACTCACCGTTTTCAGCCGTTTATCCCATTCTTCCTGGACTTTCTTTTTCAGAGAACGAGAACGATGAGTCCAACGACCTGGTGTGAGATCGTCTAGTCGGAAGTTGATCGCACGGGCATACCCAAAATTTAAGCAAATGTCATAATCTGCACTGGCTTGTGCGATATCGATTTCAATGAGTAGCTCTCGAGGATAGATCTCTCCTTCATGAAAAGACTTATCCTCTCTTTCTAATTGCTCGTAGCGCTCGCGGTCAACGACCAATAGAATCACAGGTGCAAGGCCCACTTTCGCCCGGATCGCTCTCAGGTCCCGGGTAAGAGCTGTCGTATCGGCATCGGAAACTAAAACGGGCACAGCATGAAAAGGAGAGACCCTCCATGCAGATTGGGTAGTGTTGGTCATCGAAAGCTCAGTGATATCTGCCAGAACTCCGCTCCCCAGTTTAATTTGTTCGCGCCCTACTTTTTCCATTAGCTTCCAACGCTCTTCAAAAACCAGGTTAGCCATTCCTGATGCGAGGTGTTGGCGCTGAGCAGTCGAGGGAAGATGCTTTTCACGCGCTTCTTGAAGTAGCGTGTTCTTGTTGGGGCTGCCTAAAAATGCACTGTCCCTTTGGGGTTTCCATTTACGATTGAGCTGGGCGAGTAGTTCAAGGGACGGGCCGAAGGCTTCACTCCCACTCTGTTCTCCATGACGACCGAGAAAGATCTGATGTAGGTCGCGGCAGATTAAAGGGTCATCAATTTCCGGGTAGAGTAGCATTACTTGATGCTTGAACTCTTTTGAGTCCTTGTAGAAGAAAAACTCTCCTCCAACACCTCCGAAAAGTTGGAAGGCAGAAAGCAGGGTTGTGACCTCGACGGTTACTCCTGACCGCTCCCACCGATTTCCCGTTATTCCCGAGAAACTTCGAGAACGAAGTTCCGAGGCCAGTTCAGATGCAAACAGTTTCACACCAGCGAGGCGCGAAACCGCACGCTGGTTTTCAATTACGGTACGCGTGGCTAGGTCAACAGCAGATTCCGGTGTTGGAAGCATCGCAAACACAATTCTCTTTAGCTTTCCATCCACATCTGTGTTTCCAGTAAGGAAGGTTTCCAACTCACTGAGATTGAAAATCTCGTTGGTTCCGCTTATATTCTTTGCTTCTCGTCCCAGAAGCTCCCAATGGGCTATTGCGGGCTGATTCTGATGCGACGCATAAAGTCGGAACATCAACCAGTTGTACCAGCGAAAGTTTCGATTTGCTACGAAAAAGGCCGCTTCCTCTAGATGCTCCGGAAAGGTCACGTTGAACTCCTTGTATGCATCGCGAAGGATATCGATCTGGTCGAAGGTAACGGGTTGGAAGTCTAAGGTAGTGATACGTGCCGACTGTAAGGCCCCAGACCCAAAACTGCTGTAGGATGGATCGCTAGCCAAAAAGAGATAATCCACTCCTGGCGTTACATTCTCGTTGGCAATCTCCTTACATCCTTGTGCTAGAATGTCTATATGGTCACGCTTCACTTTATCCTTGAGATCATCTTCGTCCATACCTTCAGGGATTTCATCTTGTGGGAGTTCTCGTGCTGTCTCAACCTCATCCACTACGAGAAGGATTCGACCTACGCTGCTTTCTAGCCATTTCGCTACCCGCCGCGCTGACTCCACAGCCGTGTCGGATGAGATCGTTCCAATACGGTGTTTGAGTTCCGTAATGTCGACGCCACACCTTTCAAGATATATTTGGCAGTCAGCCTGAAGCCGGTCTCGGCTGTGAGCTTTAGAAGAGGCATACACTACCTGCTCTAAAGCTTTAAGAAAGCAGAGCGGGAGAATGTTGACAGGATGGATGTTGTAGCCAAGGACATCGACATATCTGAGGAACAAAGGCAGATAGTGGTTAGCTTGTTCTTTGGGCAGCAGAGGGGCAGAAGGAATATTCTTCTCAGTCACCCACCCCTTGGAGGTGCCCAATAACTGAGCGCATACTGTCAACGCCTGCGCAATTTTGCGCCCGAATAATTTTGACCACCCATTTGTCCTATCTTTCTCCGTTAAAAACCATCTAGCCCCCAGCGGACCAGAACGTCAGCATTGGTGCGCCAACCCGGTGTGACCCCAACGCCGACCAACATGCGCCAGCCGAAAATTGACCCTCCTCTCATTTTTGACCCCCAGCTGCCGACGCCTCCCGACGATCTTTCATGCGATAGCTGCGGCCATTGATTGGAATCACCTCAGCATGATGAAGGAGCCTGTCGAGCAGTGCGGTGGCAAGAACCTCGTTCCCCAGGAGGTTGCCCCAATCGGAAAACCCCGTGTTGGAAGTCAGCAGGATCGAGCCGTGCTCGTAGCGAGCGGTGACCAGCTCAAAGATGCCGCACCAGACCCGGATAAGAAGCGGTGTCCAGCGCCTCGGCCAGGTGGGTGAGGGTGGTAAACAAAGCGGAATAGCCCGCGGCCAGGGCCTTCACCGTGAGCGCCAGACTGAGGTGTGTTTTCCCTACCCCCGGCGGCCCCAGGAAAACGATGTTCGTCGCCGTCTGCACAAACGAGAGATCGGCCAGTTCCCACAGCAGTCGCTCTGAGAGGCTAGGCTGAAAGGTAAAATCAAACGCCTCCAGGGTTTTGATCGTCGGCAGGCGCGCTGCGGTCATGCGCCGTTCTGCTGCCCGCCGATCGCGCCCCTCAATCTCGGCAGCAATCGCCCGGTTGAGGAACACCTCATAGGTCCACTGTTCCTGCCGCGCCGCCTCAAAGAGCGCCGGCAAGGCCTTCTCCAGCTGGGTCAAGCCCAAGTGTTTTAATGGCTGTTGCATGTGAGCACCTCCACAGCACCAACGCCACATAACTGGTCATACTCAGCCAGATCCCGCTTCACCACCTGGGGGACAGCGCGCAGATGGCCGATGGGCACCACCTGTGCGCGCCTCGATGCAGCTGGGGCGATATTGCGAAATTGCTCGGGATGCTCCACATGCTCTCCCGATCCAGCACGCTTTGCCAGCTCGGTCAGCTTCTGCCCTGCCGACCACACCGAGAGCACTCCATGTCGCTCACGGACTTGAACCAGGCTTCCGGCCACCGGCGGCTCAGAGGGCAAGCCATACAAGACCCCATCGTAGGACAGGTAGCCATCCCAGCTGACTTTACGCTCTTCGGTGGCAAAGCGTTCCCAGGCAAACGCCTGCGGCAAGGGGGAAAGCTCTTCACGCTCCCGACGATCACGGGGACGCTCGTGGGTCGTCCGATGCACCCGTGCATTGATGCGCTCACACCAGACGTGCGCCTGGCGATTGAGGTCATCAATATCGGCGAAGGAAACCCCTGCCCAGTAGCTGTGCTTCGCAAAACCAACCGTGCGCTCGACTTTGCCTTTTGTTTGTGGCGTATACGCTTTGCAGACCCGAGGTGCCACCCCAATGGAGGCCATGAAATCCGCGAAGAGGGGATTCCATCGCGGGACTTTGTTCTCCATTTCCAAGAGCACACTCTTCATGCGATCGGTCAACGCGGCTTTGGGGAGTCCGCCAAAGTATTCAAAGGCCTCCATCAAACAGCGGATCATCGTCGGGGCATCACAGCGCTTGACGAAGGTGACAAAGCGCATGCGCGAGTAGCAGAGGATCGCGGTAAACCCGTAGACCTTGCGCGGCGCTCCGTCCTGCTCATACTTAAACTCGCCCCAATCGAACTGGACCTGTTCTCCTGGCTTGGTTTCATAGCGCACCACGGGATAGTGCCCTCCAGCCGGGGGACGCAAGGGATGAACAAAGGCTTTGAGCACGCTCAAGCTCCCGCTGTAGCCCATCTCCAACAGACGAGGCAACATGGCCTCACAGTTGTAGCAGTGATCTTCCTGTATCCATTTCTTGACCTGCTCCTTGAACGGATCGAGCTTGGAGCGACGATTGGGCCGGGGATGAGGCATCGCAGAAAGCTCTGGATGGCGCACATACTTGCGCACCGTATTCCTGGCTATCCCCAGCGTGATCGCGATGTCTTGAATGGACTTTCCTTGTGCTAACAATTCGTGTATGGTATTCACTGTTCTGCTCCTGATCATGGCTGCCTCCTGTGTGCATGCTACATCTCATGCTTCACAGCTGACAGCCATCTCATGGGGCGGTCAATTTTATCCTGGCGCAATTATACATCGGCGTTAACAATACCTCGAATCCAAGACGTGACTTACCGCTGCCCCATGGACCTTTCATGACCATGATATTCGGGATCCCTCCCGCTGAGAGATGATTCCGAAGCTCGGCCTGTATCTTAGCGAACAGGTCTTTCTGACCAATAAATGGAGTCGCAAAAGGATACTGCGCTACTCCGTTAGCTATAAAGATGGACTGCGGCATAGATACTATTCCCTTCCTCACTCATTAAATGCTAGTTGCAGCCTCTGGAACTCGGGGTCACCCAAAAAACCCATCCCATCAAACCGAAGCCCCTTCTCATGCCGGACAATTACGACTTTTCTCTCTTCGAGAGCACACTGTAATAACGTTTCAAATCTTTTCTCACTAATCTCGCTCTCCACTGCTTTTCTTAAGTGATCGTAGATCACGTATCCTTCCGTGTCGCGCAGATTCTGGTAGGTGTCCCGCAGCACACTGAGAAACGCTTCTGTGTCTTCCAGACGGATTAATTCGTTAAAACTCTCGGAGGAGAGCACATGCTTTGCCTGGCTCTTGACGAGAGAAAGGCCACCCTTCTCAACTTTCTTTAGAACACCTACTTCGAGTAGCAGTCTGACCTCCTGGATAAAACTACGCACTTCCAGTGAAGGTTGACCACCTCTCATACCGCTCACTCCGCTCACTGTTGAGCGTTCGAGTCCAATCCGTTCAATCCGTTGCCACAATGCTTCTCCAATAAGGTGATCCCGCCACTTAGAGAGAAGTGTATTCAGATTGGGTTCCTCATTTTGGAACAGCGCATACTCATCACTACTTTCTTTATATGGAGAACAAAGTCGGTAGTAAGGATGAATCATGAGAGCGTAGTCGAGAGTACCGATGAGATAGAGGACCACGCGGAGACGCACATCGTAGTCCACAAGGATGGAGACGAGTTCCTTTTGCCACTCGAGACCGTTTCGATCCCGCTGAAAGGCATCCACCAAGGCCTCCGCACGTGGGGTCATTTGAAAACCAGCATCGTTATGTTCCACCAAGCAAACACCACGCAGGATTACGTCTTTATCTCGAGGCTCTACATCCCAGATATTGCGGTGAATGTCCCGGAGCGCATCTCTGCGGTTCTCAGGAAGGGTAGGAGAAATTCCAAAGAACTCCAGAATCTCCTCGCGGCTGTACGTTACTTCCTTTTTTCCCCGCGCTAGACAGCGTGGGTACGTGGTCACGTCAGAAGACTTCCAAAGTGTCAATTTAGGTAGATAAAGAATCATGCTCCCCCCTCCTCCCATAATCTCAGCAATCCGATGAGTTGCTCTACTACCTTTTCACGTAAAGGTTCAGATATCTTCTCCCGCCACTCGCCGTCATAGGCAACCTGGCGAGCGTAAATCTGGTTCCAATGACTGTCTCCAGGTGGCAGCAAACCTTGCTTATCTGCTTCCATCCAGAGCGGTTCATATGTCTTAATTGGCAAAACTGTAAAGTTCCACATTTTTAAAAGCTTTGTAATAAGTGCTCCTAGAGGAGCAGCATGAGAATCAACGACTAAGAGATAATCCCTAGCATTCGGAACGATTTGAACTTCTGACCTATGATACCATACTTCGTTACGAATGTAGTCCACTAGGAGATTCAGGACAAAGAGGTAAGGGTGGTGCCTCGATACCTTGGTAGGTTGATCACTCACGAAGTCCTCCGCCGGGATACTTTGACCGTAACAGGGGCCCGGTACAGCTGATGGTATCAGTGCAATAGGGAACGGAAAATTCGAATCCGTTGCATTGTTCAAACGTACCATCATCTCTTGATCAAAGTGACGAAGGCGTGGGGGCAATAGATCGTTTGCAATACGGCGTGATCCCAAACAACGCAACTCCTCTTTCCACTCCTTTGCAGTAGCTCCTGAAAGGAACGCAGCACCATTTGGAAGCAACCACAGTTCCTTGGTGCGCTCCGGGGTGACGTCAAGCCACTCGACTGGGCGCAAAGGCCGCATTTCCCCAGCATATTCGGCTAAAGGTAGCCCAAGGAGCCAGAATCTCATCAGGCGTGACTCAAGGTCAGAAATGTTCCATCCAAGAGCTTCCACCGATACAACTGCGTCTGGATCGCTTTCCAGCGCCAATAGGGCCGCTAAAGCTCGACGGTCATCCTCAATGGTGAGCCATTGGCCCGTAAGTAAGACTGGCATCTCGTTAGCTGCCAACCAGTAGGTTCGCCAGCGCGACCAGTTTATGGATAAGTCTCCAAACTTTAGGCCATGAGCTTCTGCGACCTGCTGGAAAGTATCATAGAAAGCGCGAAAACCGAGTAATTCCTCTGCCCTTTCCCGCAATGTATAAGCGCTCCCATCCAAACGATCGCGGGGATTACAATGCGGCTGCGTCTTTGCATGTGCGAAGAATGGGGCGCAAATGGCTGCAAGGGTTGGGTGTTCTTCTAGATTTTGCCTCACCATTTCGGCTCTGCCATGATCGAGATACAGTAGCCCTAAGAACAACGCCATCTGAATGTCCATAAAGATGCGCCATATGGGTTCCCGGTAAAGAATGGACCAACACGCAGTAGCAAGCAACTCTCGACGATGCCCTTCGTTCTTTTCTTCCTCTAACCGCCAGACTTGACGGATGATTGGTTCTGCACTAGGAAGTGGAAGATAAACGTTTTCCTCTGTTAGGTGGGAAACTTTGTTTTTCCCCTTTTCTTGTGCAAGGTAGAGAAGGCCAACGGCACAGAGATACTTTAGATACTGCTGATGTTTCGTTTCAGCGCCTAATCCCTCCAAGTTCTTGCTGTGTAAACCGGATTGTTCTGCTGCTAGAACTAGCACTTTGACCATAGCTTCTAGGTCCGATCTCTGCCACTGCCATTTAGCCATTGGAACCCTCCCAAGAAAAAAGAGTATCATATGCAGCCGTAAATACACTACAGTGAAAGAATACATTGAAGTGGGTTCACTTCATATCGCGAACAAGAAGAAAATCGACCCGCGACTATGGAGCCATGGGTTTCTTGGGCTTCTATACCTTCTATACGGCCTGTCACTAATCCCATGTGCCTCCATTCCATCAACTTCTCACGATCTTTTTTGGGTTCGCCTCAAGAGAGCAAAAGGCTCGATCCGACCCTCGAGTAGGGCCTCAATCTCTTGCTTAGCTTGACGTAGGAGGCAATGTGCCTCCCCACGCTTGTCCTCTGCATCTTTCACCATCAGATCAATGATCTCCATGGTTCTCTTGTCTAAAAGAGGGAATACGAAATTGAGGATCTGATCGGAGTAGAGGTGTTTTTGCCGAATGCCACGACACCATTGAGAAACCTGGATACGACCAATCATTGAGTTGAAGACAATAGTTAGATAGCCAGAGAAGGCTTCCGGCTTCTTCTGGATACGAACAACTTCAGATGCCAGGTTGCAAGGTAAGTGATGCTTGCGTACTAGAGCGGCTTCTCCAAGAGGAGGACCAGTTACTGTGAAGACAATATCGTTTTCCTGCAATGCGCTTGCAGTGGCAGCCTTATGGTAAGAAAAGCTAACTCTCCTGGCTTTTTCCAGATTAATGAAGTAAGGATCAATCTCTGATCCTGTAAGTACTGGTACTAAGTCTGGTTCATTCAGGTCGGATACATATTCTGGTTGATTACCCTTGTGAGGCTTCTCAATCAGCTTTTGAAGCTGAATGGGATTGTAGGAGCTGAGGTGCTCAAGCAGGACCTGAAAGCTCTTCTGGAAGAACTCGGCATCCCAGCGTTCTTGCATGTCTGTCATTAGCACCCAGTTCCAGAGGGTATTCTCCAGAGTGGACAGCTTACTTTCTAGGAACGTCAAGTTTATAAATTCATGGAAAAGAGATTCCGCTTGTTTTTGTAATTCGGAAGCGCGTCCCAAGAGCATCTCACTCTGCATAATCAACTCACCGATATATTTCATGAGGCGTTTGTCCTGAGGGAGAGGGATAGGAATAGCACGTATCTGGTCGTAATTGATTGCAGGTCTTGTTAAACCGAGTGATCGACGCCATACTTGTGCCTGACCATATTTCGATATGAGAAAAGCAATAAGATAGTAACGTTGAGAGGGGTCAATGAGACGTATACGAGCTAAATGCTGGTTAATATTTGCCATCTTGAGGTAGGGTGGAACAGTCGCTACTCTTCCTATAGATCCTGTAATCGTGAAGATGATATCCTCTGGTTGTAATCGCGACCCTACAATCGCTTGATCCATTTGCTCAGAAATGAAACAGTGATCTGAAAGGTCAATATACCCCTCACTGACATTTTGTACGCGAAGAAAGGGGATTCCTGTCGAAGGATAATCTGCACCGGGAGGAGTTGCACCTTTCGTGAGTCCGTGCTTGGGAGTAAGTAAGTGCCCAAGAGGAGTTGGCATAAATCCCTTTGCATTCAGAACGACTTCATGGCTATCGAGATAGTCAGGATGAACAAACTCCGCATCCCAACGGCCTTCTTGGAGAGTGTCTTCTACCCAGACAGTAGGAGCCGTGATATTTTGAACTCGTATGTACTTCATTATGAGTTGTTCCTAGTAGCTTCGTAGGCCTTGATAATAGCCAACAACTGCTTTTCCCCTTTTACAACTTTTTTCTTCTGCCCCTTATCTGTAACCACATCAAAACCGATGTCCTGGCATACCGCCGCAAAGACTTTTCCTTGCTCGTGGGTATTTCCCTTTGTCTGCTTCTGAAGGTATAAAGCAGAGGTTTTGGTCAAAGTTCCAGCCTGCGCGAAAGTGATTGTGGGAAAGCTAATCACAGCGCGGAGAATTGCTCTGGAACGAATCCAGGTACGTAGAAAAGCCTCAATCCCTGTATTGAAGAGAATACTATCTGGAACGACAATGACCAGTCTTCCTCTTGGTCGGAGGAGTTGAAGGCATCGATCAATAAGGATGATCTCCGAATTAACCCTGCTGTTCTTTGCATTTTCCAGATTCTTTTCTGCACCAGAACACTTTTTCTTGAGGAAATCAAGACGTTTTTTCCAGGTATCCTGTTCCTTCTCAATGGCTTTTTCAAGACGAATCTTGCCCTTCTGCCAAGCCTTTTTTTGCGCATCTGATGCATCTTCTTGTGGCTTGTTAAAAAAATGCTCTGCCAGTTCCCCCTGTAATGACGTAGGATTAGATGCCAAATGATTCGCTAGCTCGCGCTCAGCGATCAGTAATATCTCATGAACGTCTCGTAGAAAATAATCATAAATAAAGGGATAGCGATGAATCTCCAAGTTCGGCACCAACTCGCCTACATTGAACTCGGCCCCAAAAGGAGGATTTGTAACGATAAGGTCTAGCTCCCCTAATAAGTCCTCAAGTTGTTCTCCAGGAGTGAGTTCAGGGATAATGGAGTTACCCAGAGTAATATTACTACTGCCATCTCCAAACATAATCATGTTCATTTTGGACATGCGAACCATCCGGTCCACCTTATCCTGACCACGAATACAGTAATCTTTGAAGATATTCTTCAGCTGGTTGCACTTCCCCTCTTCTCGAACGTGATTGTCAAGGAGGCTGTACACCCGCCGAAGGGCAGCCACTAAGAAAGTCCCGGTTCCACAGGTCGGGTCGATAATGAGATAAGGGCGCTCTTTCCTGGCTCCTAGGATGCGCTCTAAGTCAAAAGGGTCATCCGCTATGTCACAGAACGCCAAATCTACCATAGCGTTTACAGCTTCGGACGGCGTCAAATATTGAGCATCTTCCTTATTGCTGAGAAAGTTATCTTGAATGAAGTGGCTAAAGGCTGCATTGAGGACATCAAAATGGAGTTCACGCTCTTTACCATCCTCATCCGTAGCGAAGTGGAGAATGTCGACTTTGTTCAGTCGATCAATGACTTTGCGTGCAAAGTCATCCTCTGTAGGTTGAATATTCAATGATCCATTACTACCAAAAATGGATGTTCCATCATCATTTTTATACCTTGCATCGGCAATGATGTCCTCGAACAGCCAGCGCATCGCCTGAGCAATTCTTCCTTCATTCTTCCACTTTTGCTTGGCAATGCGAGAGAGATAGCCTATATCAAAGCGATACTCCTCGTTATTCAGACGCCTTTTCTCCTCATGCACCTTCATTACCAACAGTTTGGCAATTTCATCAAGCTTCATATTAGCATCGTCGAACCGCCCAGTACTATGGAAATTCTCGCGAAGCTCACGGAGTGCTTCATAGAATGCCTTCTGTTGCTTGGCAAGACGGGACTGTTGAGCAAGCTCTTCTTGTCGTGTCTCATCCAGCTCTCGAATAACGTCAGCGGCTCTAGGCAGAATACTAACTTGTTCATCTTTTGAATAATCGAAATAGAAGTCTACCTCACCATTAGTGATCCAAGCATGGGAGGGGGCTTTCTGTGAATAGCGGTTACGAATTTCGTAGATCATCTGGACACGCAGGGAGGCTTCCGTATCAAAACTGGAGTCAGGGGGGATCCTGTACAGCAAGTCGCAGACAATTCGGGGAATACCATCAAGATGCACCACTGCAAGTACTGGCTCCTCCAAATCGGTGTCAGGGATAGTGATATCTAGGTCGAGGTGCCTCTTCGAATCATACCCTAACTTTTCCAACATTGGGAAAATACGCTCTTGCAAGACTTTGTCTCGAAGCGTAATGTTCAGCCCCTTCCACTTTGTCCGTTCCATGCATTACCTCCTCGAAAGTGCTTTATAGTCTGAACCTGTTCGCATCAGCTGCTTCTGACTCACTTTAGCTTTCAGTAGATAGATGGCCTTTGCATGTACTTCATCGACTTGAGCACCGGTCAGCTTGGCAAATTCTTGAACAACAGACAAGATTGACACTACCTTACCTGGGCGTTCATTGGCTCGCTGGAGCATATGCTGCCAGAGTGCCTCTTCGTCGACCTGTACTGGATCATCCTTTTGACTTGCGGCTAATTCGGCAAGTAAGCTCAGAGCTCCAGTCGAGAAGGATACCCCCACTTCTTGAGCGAGTCGCTCCTGGGTCCAGCCGTTCTTTTCGCGTATTTCGCGAATCATAGTCGGGATATCCTGAAAATTCATTACTTTTGTGCTTGTTTAGCTTTATTTACGAGTTTATTTCGTAATATACTATAGTGAACGCTATAGTATATTACGAAATAAACTCGTAAGTCAATCCTGAACTTTAGTTCTAGATGAATCGATGGGATTATTCTACAATCTTGTCGGATTTACGCCAGACATAGCAAATCCTACTGGTGAATCCTAACAATCGAAGCATCACTATGCACGCTGCCTTGAGCAGTGTGGCTAAGAACGGATGCTCTTTCCAAAGCATATCGCATAACGACGAGAAATCAGAGAAGATTTTCAAAGGACAGAAAAGAGCGAGAAAGTCATATTACTCGCTGTTCTATGTTATACTAGAGTTGAGGGCCACGCTCAATGTCAAGACGATTAGATCTAGCTAAGCCGTCAAATAAACAGCGGGAAATTTTTTTCGTGGCTAGCAGCTTGTCGGAGAGAAGCTGGCGCCACTGGTCAGTCATGCTATACTGGTGAGTATGAGTAGAACCTTCAAAAAAGTAGACTATGACCAGGCGCTCGATCTGACGGTGCGGCTGGGCGACTGTCTGCCCCCGACCATCTGGCGCGCTTCGTGGTAGACAGCGTGGCCCAACTTGACCTCTCGGCCCTGTATGCCTACTATGGGTCGCGTGGTGGGGAACCGTATGCCCCTGAAGTGTTGTTGGGCCTGCTGCTGTATGGCTATGCCACCGGGGTGTTCAGTTCGCGCAAGATTGAGCGCGCCACGTATGAGGCGGTGCCATTTCGCTTCATTGCAGGCACCCTGCATCCCGACCACGATACGCTGGCAGCCTTCCGGCGCACGTTCCTGCCCGACCTGAAGGACCTGTTCGTGCAGGTGCTGTTGCTGGCCCAGGAGGCCAGCGTGCTCAAGCTGGGGACGATCAGCCTGGGCGGGACCAAAGTGCATGCCGATGCCTCCAAGGGCAACGCGGTCAGCTCCAAGCGCTTGCTGGAGTTGGAAACCCAGTTGCGAGCGGAGGTCGAGGAACTGTTCGCCCTC
>WNGE01003247.1_pt1 | contig 23787 bp, 15 predicted proteins | sample 5400651 | NCBI WGS metagenome assembly WNGE01 (sample SAMN13153370, study PRJNA577476) | soil metagenome | isolation source: 60 cm soil or saprolite under grassland replicate 2 | place: USA:California | collected 2016-06-15
CCAGGTATTGATAGTGCGGGTGCCTTGATCGAAGCGGAGGTAACGGCCGTGTAGTACTTCGACGAGCGGGGCGAGCGATTTTCCGTAGTCAACGGCGCGCACACGGACATTCGCTTTTGAGGCGAGCACGTCGTTAATGATCCGGCACATGAGCACGGATTTACCGGCGCGTGGTTGCGCGATTAGCAGAACCAGTGGGCTGGTAACGAGATTACGGTCGTAGAGGTTGAAGCCGGTTAGGTGCCCGGTGGGAGTCGAGCAGATCGTATGCGGGTCCGGGCTTCCGGACCACGCTGATTCAGTGGGAGTGAGTGGGGCTAGGGAATCGGTTGTTTCGAGTATCTCGCGACCGGTCTGCTGGTTATTGAGTTCGCCGACGAGAGCCCGATGATAAACGGCGCGCAGGGCCGCGGGTTCTTCGCGGTTGGCTTCAGCTCCGGGGATACGGCGAATCGCGGTAACGAGTTGTTCGCAGTAGCGGTCAAGGTTGCGGAGCGAGATTCGGAGATCGTCTTTATTCGTGGCGGCCTCGCTGTAGACGACGGCATAGAAGCGGGCTTTGACGAGAGCCTCGGTGTCACCGGTGATCTCTTCACGCACATTAGAGAGTTGGCCCATTGCTTTCCGGCCCTCAAAGGTGCCGTGGCGGCTGGTTCCTTTATTGGCACGGCTTACCTGGCGAATGCGTTTGTCGAGGCGCTTACGTACCTTGTCCTGATCGAGATAGACGTATTCGGTGATGACGTTATGGCGAAAGTTCAGCTCAGGGTTGGTGGTAAGGACGCGCATGCAGTCGGCAAAGATGTGGGGCTGTGGTGGAACAAACATGGAAACGACGGCTGCCGGGTAATTGCCGTGCATGACAAAGTGGCCATCGCCGGCGATTGTCTCTCCTGATAGGTAGTCACGAATGTCGCGGCCCGGAACATCTGGAAGTATGGGGGCAGTATTTGAGTTTTGACGGTGGCCCAGGTAGACGGCTTCCCACAGTTCTTGTCGCGTGAACGGCTGGAGGCGCAGCGGGCTTTGGTGCTCAATCAGGCGGAAGGTCTTTTCCGCCTCATCTATTGCCTGCTGTTCGTCAGCAATGGTGCGGCGTGTAATACGGTCATTACTGGTTTCGCGTAGTGTATGGAGTAGCGCGCCTATGAAGCCTAGTAGTCCGCGCATTGCGATTTCCCGTTTGAGCGTGGGAAAGAAGCATCCGAGTCCTTTACGGCTTTCGTCGTTGTGGTGTTTTACGGGTACGCGAACCCACGCTGACAAGGTGTGCTGCTTAAAGGCGCCGCCAATGGCGGCGTCCTCGTAGAAGCAGATGCCCATTGTGTGTAGTAACCCAGCGAGTGGAGCGATATCGTTTTCGTCGCGTGAGCGAAGGTGACGCTGGATGGCGCGTCCGGGATCGGGATTCGCGGATAAGCGAAATTGGATGATGGTGTCTGGCGGTTTTCTGGACGCAAGCAGTCGGGCGAGCTCGTTGATGCGGCGTTCTATCAGATGGGCTTCGCCAAAGATCGTGTTGTTGAGTGCGACGTGATAGGCCTTAGTGAAGCTGCCGTCCGTGTGGCGGAGCAGGGCGCCGGAGAGGTCCATGATCGAGGAATCGCGCCGGCGGCCGGCAGGTCGCGGAAGCAGTTGAATGCGGGTTTGGTCCTGCCTAATCCGGGCCTCGGTTTGGCTTGTAGGCATTTTCGCCAGGTCGCGTTTTGCGCGGCGGGCGAGCGGTATGAGTCTGAGCCCTACGGTGATGCCGATGGCTGTCAGAACGACGGCTGCGGCAATGATGGTGTTGGTTGTGGCATCCACGGCAATTTTCTCTCTCCACCGATCCAATCTACTTTTGGACAATTTAGTTTTGCTCGCCGTTACTCCTCACTACTGATTGGGGAGCAGCCACGGGCGCTCTTTCTGATCAGTTGGGAGAGCGTGCCGGTGGCGTGATGCGGTTGTTAGTGCCACAACCTGGTGTTGTAACCAGAAGGGGCGGCGGCCTATGCGTACGAAATTAAAAAAAGCAACTGAACCGACGAGGCCGATGACGCAGGTCCATATCTCAAGCGGGAAGCGCATCAGCTTCATGTTGAATAAGAAAGGAATGCTGTAGCAGAGCAGAGTAATGAAGATGACGAACTTCCAGTCAGCGTCCGTTACTCCGAAGCGCACTACGGGAAGATAGATCTGTGAACGTATTGGTCTTGCTCGCATTGGCTCTCCAACTCTCCTCTCACCCTTCTCTATAAATGTTGTGAGGTTTCTCAGTTGCCGAGATCGGTATCGAGATTCACGGCATTACCTTGCGAGAACGAGTAAGCGAGGCTGGCGATTGAGCCGAAGGCAAAGCAGAAGACTCCGCCCAGCGCTTGCTTGGTCCAGTTTTTCTCGGTCATGTAGTTGACTGCTGCCCACATGAGACCACCGATGCCGAGAAGGAAGAGCAGGTTTCTTCCCCACTTGATGATTTCCCTGACGCCGTTGCCGAGCGTCTGGTCGTTGCCGCCGAAGATAGTTCCGCCTCCGGGTCCCTGGGCCATCGCGCTGACGGCCGTCAGCGAAAAGATCGCGACCATGGCAAGCAGCGGCGCGAGTGCATTAAGAATGACGCTTGCTTGAATCAGCCGGCGGCTGGTACGAGCTGCGCGTGAACTGGACAGAAGGTGTTGATCGATTTCCACCGTGTTCGCTTGTGAGCGAAGCCAGTTGCGGAAGGTGTTAGGTCTCATGATTTACTCCTCAAAAAGAAATTCAGGTTTTCAGAATTAGATTTCCAGGTTCGCGTAGTCGCTTGAGGTTTCCTCTGTCGCCTCACGCGGCTGGTCGGTTCGGGCTTACTACAAAGACTGTGCCAAAAACTTTTAAGCTGCAGTAAGAGATCCTAGCTCCTTCTTACGCGTGAGGAATCGCGGCATTGCTCTTGCACAAGAGTTGAAATTGAGCGGAGCTGGAGGCTCGATCCCTTTATGCAAATCAAAAGACATCTTCCCCTTAATTTAACTGTACTGGCGCTGGCTGCGGTGCTATGGCAGGCGGAAGCTAATGCTCAAACAAGTGAAACTAAAGTAGCGCGGCCACGATCGAGAGGTGTCACCGATCGCAGTCCAAAGCGGCGGGCAGGTGTTAGCAAACGCCGACACTTGCGGATAACGCAGTTTTCGCGAATGAGGGAAAGAGCGCGGATGTATGAACCCTTCATCGCCGCGGCGACTCGTAAACATGGAGTCGATCCTCGGGTGTTATGGACGATCGCGTATTTAGAGACGCGTTTTCGGCCCGAGCTGGTATCGCCGGCGCGGGCGCGCGGTCTGATGCAGTTCATGCCGGGTACGGCGAGGCGGTTCAATTTAACGAATCCACACGATGGGCCTGCGGCCATTGATGCGGCCGCACGATATGTGAAGGAGTTGGTTGGTGAATTTGGCGGGCGGCTGGACCTGGTGCTCGCGAGTTACAACGCGGGTGAGGGGGCCGTTGATTGTTATCGCACTGGGCGAACAATAAGGACTTCGGCCGGCAAAGTTATCAACCCGCGCGGTATTAAGACGAGTGGTGTTCCTCCCTACGCGGAGACGGTCTCGTATGTGAAGCGGGGCCTGTTGGTTTTCTCACGGGTAACGTCTGCGGGTGTTTTTAACCCTGAGCTAATTGCAGGAACGAGGGCTTTGCAATCACCTCCAATGGCTATCGCGGTGAGTGATCAGCGGATTATTGATAGTGAGTTGCGAGAGCTTGGAGGGTTGCCGGTTACGATGCTTTTCTCGGGAGTAAAGCAGATTGGTATTGGTCAGGGTGGTGGTCAGACTGGTGGTAACGAGGTGGCTATCGCCCGTCGCGCTAGTGCGAACGGAGGAGATAGCGCGGCATTTGAAACAGTCTTTTTTGATGTGCATTCCGGCGCGCGTTATCTGGTCAGCAAAGGTGAGATTGTAAAGCCTTTGGATGTCGTGGAAGCGAGCGGAGCTAGTGGGATTGCGGGGGATGGAGAGGTCGTTCACCACGTTGTTGCGAAGTCTTTCTATCTTGGTGCGGGCGGGGAATAGTGGGGAGCACCTAAACTTTTCCCTTTTCAGAAAGAGGCGTGTGTCTCCTTGAAGATTTTGAGGAACCAACCGCGGAAAAGAGAAGCCAATTATGAGTAGAGATAACGATGGGCGAGCAGCAGTCGTCACTGCGGATGAGATCCCTGGAGAGTTAAGCGACCTATTGGCCGAGTTGGAGTCGGACCGAGGCGTTCAACTGAGTCTTGATGCGCCGCAGATGCGGCAGCCTCGACATGCACAGCAATCAGAAACTCAGGCGGATGGGAGAGAGGGCGGAACGGGTTCGGTGATTCCGGAAGTAAGAGCGCGTGGGAGAAAAGGATTGTCTTCAGGTCCTGCGGTTATTTATCGAGATTCGTCTGATGTGCAAACGATTCTGAATTTGACATGGTCGATGATGATCATGGCGCTGCTTTTGGTGGCGAGTGGTGTCGGCAATATTTATCAGTACCTGCGGCGGCCGGACAGGATTGTTGTGGACGGCGGAACCGGTCGGGTGCTTTCAATCAACAACCGCAATTATGGCCGAGAGGACGGGGTTGAGTTCGGGCCCGACAGACTGACACAGCAGGATAAGGTTTACATCACGAAAGAATGGTCGATCCGGCAACCAGGCCTCGGGACATTGAGCGAGCTTTGACAATGATGGTTCCGGACTCTGCGGTGAAGTTCTCCAAGTGGATGCGGGAAAAGGGTGTGTTAGATCAACAGAAAGCGGAGAGTTGGCAAACGATCTGGAATCCGATGGACGTGTCCGTTGATAAGAATGACGGTTACACGGTGAACGTCATTGGCAAGCAGGACATTACCAAAGTAGTGAATGGAGTCACGGTGACAGAGGCAAGGCAGTTGCGGTTAACGATCAAGCTTGTGGCTGACAATAAGGGTCGGGCGGATCGTAACCTGCGGTCAGGGTTTTTGGTTTCTTCACTGGACTATCAGGAGTTGAATGATCCTGTAAGCAAAGGTGTCGGGCAGGAGAGTGGGGCGGTGAATTCACCTGCGGCGAAATCGACGCAGGCTACACAAGTGACCGCTCTGCAGAATCAATAAAACCAATCTAGCTCGAGTGAGAAATGGAGTCTTTCATGTTTAAGCACGGGAATCGTAGACGCTCTCAGGCGATGGGAGTGGTTTTGTTGTTAATGATGGTCTCTGCCTTAGTAGTGGCGCAGCAGCGAGGGCAACGTAAGCAGTCTGAAAAATCAGGGCAGGGGCGTAAGCCTGTTGCGGGTGTAGTGCCGTCGGCGGCGAAGCCGTCTCCCTCACCGGCGGCGATGGTGCCTGTTGCTTTAGTGAATCCTTCGCAGCCTGAGTACATGTCTGGAGAGGCCAATGTCACTGTTCGGGGAAATCAGAATCCGATTATCCGTTTGGGTTTGGCGCAGAACGGAGTGAACGTCATTGAGTTTCCCGCGGCTGATTCCTTTTTCATGATTCATCCTGGTAATTCGGAGCTGGTGTCGTTTGATGAAGAGACTGCGAAGTTAAGCAAGCGGTCTCTTGTGTTGCGGCCGGGCACGGCTTTTGTGGCGCCGCCTGCGGGATCGACGACAAGAGGTCCGTCGGCGTCGATCAGCGTGCAGATGCAGTCGGGGATTGTTGTCACCTTCTTGATCTATCCGGTGCGCGAACTTTCGCAAAATGCGCATCGGTGCGTAGTGATGTACAACCGCGACGAGGTGGTTGCTGCTCGCAAAGCCGCGGGTTTGGCGGTCAATCTTGATGGGAGAGAGCCTGCTCCGAACCACAGTAATGGATCGATGCGGTTTGGTGAAGATGGCGACGATGGCGACTTGATCGTTCCTAAAGTGTCGCGATTGATTGCCGACGTTGATAGCAGCCGCGCTGATGAGCGTGTCCGCAACGGTAAGGTTTCAAAGAAACGGCCCAAGCTATCGGAAGTTGCAAACCGGGCGTTGAAGGATGCAATTAAGAATCCGAACAAGATTGGTGCGTTTGCGAAGTCGAACCACGGTCTTAGTTTGGCGGTGGCGCCAGTTGTTGATTTGGATGTTCAGGCTCGGATGGTGGTGATTGCTGTAAGGAACGACGCTCAGGGCGTGCTGCGAATTGTTCAGGGAAATCCGGAAGTTTACGTGCAGACCTTCGATGATAAGGGCAAGACTCTTCAGTTGGAGCAGGTGAAACGTCTCTATGTTGAGAGTACTTCTCTGGAAGGAAAGCTGAACAAGGGCGAGGTTGTTTACTATGCGATCGTTTATGAGGCGCCGGTGCTTGGTGCTTTGCAACGACTGAGAGTTTCGGTTAGTCAGACGGAAGCCGCTGATGAGCCTGTGACGGCAGCTTTGGGGACCGCCACGGGTCGAAAGTAGTTTGTGGGTGAAACGTTATTTTCTGAGTAGAGGCTGAATCATGAACAATCAAACTGCGGATCGCGAGTCGGGTAGTGGCAACGGTTTTTACGGGGATCGGCGAGTGGTTCTCGAAGAGCTTGATGATGAGTTCGAGGGTGATGGAGAACGTGAGTTTGTTGGCGACGAGGAACGGCGTGCTGCGTTGATCGATGAAGGCGACATGGTTGCGGGGGTAGAGGAAGAGCGGGGAGAAAAACAGGGAAAGGGCCGTGGCCGTAGAGCTGTTCTTGGTCTTGGTTTGTTGATTGTCATCGTTGTCTGTGCCGCGATCGCCGGCTGGTTTGTGATCGGTAAGGGAGCCACAAGAAAGGCGAAGGTGCCGGTTAATGGAAGCAATGCGTCAACGAATTCAGGCGCTGAATCTGAAGAAGCAATGACGCGACAGGCTATTGAGCAAGCTCGTGTGAGTGGTCCAGGTATTACGTTGAGCGATGGGTCGGTGGTTAGGCCGGGCACGTTGCCGCCAACGACGGGAATGGCGCCTGGTTCGAATGTGCCCGTGACGCAGGTGGCGCCAGTCATCAACGGAGATTTATCCAGCACGGTCAATTCGGCCCAGCCAAATACGAATACTGAAAGTTCGAGAAATAGTGAGGCAAAGTCAACTGTTGCGCGGACGGTCGCGGCCGTTGTGGGGCGGAACAATGAGCGCTCGGTGAGGATTGCTGAGGATGTAAAGCTAGCGACTGATGTGCGTGGTCGTGCGGGCGTTCGTGAGGGGAGTGCGGACGAGGTACGCAAGGATCCGAGCGGCATCGCGTTGCCTTCGTTCGGGAGCATGTTGCCTGTGAAAAGTCTTGGGGTGCTTTATACCTTGCGGTCTGGTGGATTGGTGCGGCTTGAACTCACGCGGGATGTGAAGGGTAAGGGTTGGTCCATGGCTCGAGGGACTGTTTTAGTGGGCGCGTTGCGAGGGGCGGAGTACGACCGGGCTTTTGTTTCATTAGTCGGGTTTATTGATTCGGAGTCTGGGCGGTTTGTAAAAATCACTGGCGATCTGCTTGGTTCTGATGGGGGTCTAGGAATCCGTGGCAAGAAGAGGAAGATGTCGAGTGGTTGGGCGCGCGCGCTCTCCCGTCTAGGCGAGGCGGGTTTGAACATCGCGGGAACTTTAGCGGGCTCGGTGGGTCGAAGGCCGATCGTGATTAGTGATGCTTTCGGTAGTTATGGCGGACGGGTGACAAACGAATTGGACGGGGCGCTGATTGGTCGAGATGGTAATAGCTTTGTGGAGGTAGCGGCTGGTAGTTCAGGCTACATCATGATCACGGAATTGCCGGAGTCGATTCAGGGTGTAGACGCCTTGGCGAAATTATCGGGGCGTGATGTTGAGGAACGCTCTGATGCGGACCAGCCACGTCGAACGACCGGTATCTCTGAGCGTGAGCTGGCGGAACTGATTCAGTCAGGAGATCCGGAACGGATCAAAGCGGCGTTCTCACGCATGACTCCTGAAATGCGACGGGTGGCGGAGGCAGTGGTGAGCGGGGATTTGGCGGCGCGATAAGGGCTACACATGAATCCAATGAATCCAGATAAGCCAAGCATTAACCCGCGTACTGTTGTTACGGACGGCGGGTCTGTCGCTCTGGCGCGAATGTTGGCGGGAACCGGTTACATGGTTCAGGAGAGAGTCCTCGGCGATTTGACGCAGGCAATTAAGAGCGGTGCTCCGCATTTGATCGAAGGGGAGCGGGGCTCAGGGAAAACGGCTTTAGCCGAAGCCCTGGCGATCGCTTGTAACCTTCCGGTTTTTTATTTGCAGGGAATGGAAGGTTTGGAACTCGAGGATGTGCTTTATAGCTGGGACAGAGAAGGTCAGTCTCAGTGGGTGCGCCAGGCGATTGCTTCGGGAATGGATTTGAAGGAAGCACGTGAGAAGCAATGGGGCGCGGACTATCTGATGTTTGGCGAAGCTTTGGGAGCTTTTGAGTTTGCCGCGCGTACAGGGGTTGTGCCGATCCTCATCGTGGATGAGATCGATAAGCTCCAGGATACGACTGAGGACATGTTGTTGCAGTTATTCGGTCGTGGTTATGCGCACGTGCCGCGTTACGGGGATGTCGGCGAGAGAGATCCATCGCGATGGCCGGTAGTCGTTTTATTGTCAAATGACATTAGACATGATCTGTCGGCGCCGATGCGCTCTCGTTGCGTCTATACGTGGATGGATATGCCGAGCGCACGTGAAGAGGTAGCCATATTGTGCGCTCGTGTGCCGGATGCGTCGCGCGAGGCGGTGGCTTGGGTGGCGAAGCTGCTTGACTGTATTCGTGCGATACCTGGAGTTCAAGACAAACCTGCGCTGCGCGAAGGCATTTGTTTGTTGAGTGCTTTCATGCGTGATGCGGTGCGAGAAGTAGATGAGGCTACTTTGACATCGTACTTGTGTTTGATTACGAAGCGGCGGGGTGATCGTTCTTATCTACAGCAGTCGATGGCGCGAATCGAACTTGCAGTTAATGAGCGGCACGATGAAGTCGACGCGTGGGTAGAACAGGAGTTTGGTTTGCGCGAGCGTGGGCATCTGGCAGCCGTGGCCTGAGGTGCTTTGAATGGCTAGGAGTAAATCACAAAAATCACTTGGACGAGCATTCCTGTCTTCACCATTGGCAGTGGTGTTGTCGGTAGCGATTGTGGTGGTGTTTGTAATGTCATTTGCTGGATACGTTCGTCGCGGTGGCTTCTGGTCGCCCGAAGTAGAAGCTCGGGTAATCAATGAGCGTGATCGCAGTCGTAATCGGCAAGATAACGGGACGAATGGCAAACAACGGATGTTTGCGTTTCAAGGTGAGGTCTATGACGAGGCGGAGCAGGTCAGAGAGGCGGCGTCTCTCGTTATGGGTACGACGTTATTGGCGGTCCAACAGTCCCTTGAACGGAAGCCGTTTGCAACTGTTGAGGGCTTGCTTGCGGGTGTAGTTGAGGCAGGGTTGTTACCGCCGGGATTGAGCCAGGACCGCGGTAGTACTTCTGTGAGTTCTGAGCATGCGGTCTATTACATCCGGTTCAGGGCGGAGCCTCTTGGAGTCGAAGTGCTGTCGCTTAGTAAGGGAAAGGGTGATGGGGTTGCCATAGTGGTCCGTTTACCGGATGACGAGTTTGCGGAAAACGCATTGACTTACTACGTGGTTTCTAAAGCAGGAGTTCAGATGCCTGGGGCGTTTGCGCCGGCAGCGCAGTTGATTGGTGCTGGTTGGCGGCCTGAGAGTTTTAGGGCGGCGGAGGTTTCATCTGCTGAGCGAGACAAGCAGCGTGAATGGCTAGCTGCGCCTGTTCGATAGGGTGTTTGAGTAGCAAGAGAAGGCGGATGAGGAGATCTTCATGTCGTTCGTTAAAAGAATAGAAGAGTTCGATGCTACCCGGGGTATTCCGCGGCCGGCAGACATGCAAAGCATGCCTGCTTACCAGGCGTTCTTGCGGGTAATGTCGGCTGGCGTCATGATGTTCTTATTGACGGGGTGCGGTGGATTATCGGCGTATTTGCTTTGGCTCTCTGGCGGCTATCTGGAAGTCTCAACTCAAACAAAACTTTATTTTCTCATTGCGATGCTTGCGTGTGTGCTTGTTGCTTGCATGGAGAGTTTGCAGGAGGTTCTGCCGTATTACAGGATTCAGCAGAGGTTAACTTTTGGGACTGGACGTTGGGCGGACGAGCTGTATTTAAAGACCGCCGGGTTTGCTTTGAAACTCGCAGATATGGTTGGCGGTCTCCCTCGTGGGTCGCTGCGGATTGGCGAAATGAAGAGGGGCTATAGCCTGGTTTTGAATGAAACTGAGTGGTTGCGGCATATTGCCATTTTTGGTCCTCCAGGATCAGGAAAATCAAAAACGTTCTTGATGAATATGCTTCGGGACATGGCTCGGGGCGGATCGGCGATTGTGCTTGATCCGAAGGGGGAGCTTTTTGAACAGACGGCTGGAGCGTTTCGTCAGGTATATCGACTTGATTTGGATAATCCGTCGCGATCGGATAGGTGGAATTTTCTGCCCAAGTGTAAGGGCCGTGCGGAATTTGCGGGGCAGATGGCTGGTACGATGATCGGTTTGGAGGGGACAAAGTACAACATGGCGGATCCCTTCTGGCAGGAATCAGAGCTGTTACTTTTGAAAGCTGTGCTGCTGCATTTGCCGGATATCGTTGAAGAGCCGACGCCACCGATGATTTTTGAGTATCTGGCTCTGCGAGCTTTGAAGGACATTGAAAGCGAAATGCTGAGTTCGGAAAACGAGAAAGTGAGACTTGCGTGGGGGGCCTTTCAAAAGGCGCCGCCGCAAACTCAGGGAAGCGTTATTACCGGTTTGATGAATAAGCTGGGAACGTTCCAGGAGGAACACGCTCAAAAGGTTTGTGCTCCTATATCTGACGCAAACCGTGCGGCGGGTGTTCGGCAAATCGAATTCAGCAGATTGCGCGAATATGGGACGGTAATCTACATAGTTGTGGGAGAGGGTGATGCTACTCGCTATAAGAATGTCCTGGCTACGTTCATTGGGCAGGCCGTAAATGAGTTACGCTTTGATAATGACGCAGTTGATCTTGCGCCCGTGGGTTTCGTGTTGGACGAAGCGGCGAACGTTCCGTTGGTGGGCCTTAAAGAAATTGCAGGTGTGGGTCGTGGCCGCAGGATTGGTCTGATACTTGGTTATCAGAATTTGCCTCAGGTCCATGACCAGTACGGACAGGAAGGTGGTAACGCGATCCTTGGCTCGATCGGGACAATGATTTTCTTGCCCGGGCTTGATGATGTTACGACTCAGTTTGCTTCGCGTCGTATTGGCCAGACAACGGTTTGGAGTCATACGACGGTGGATGGTAAGGGAAAGAAATTGGATAACGAGCGGCAGTCGGAGACTGGCCGGGCGTTGATGGATCCAACGGAAGTTCGGCAGATGGTTAAGCATCAGCAGTGCGTGGTGGTGATAGATACCTCTCCGCCGATTAAGGCTGGTTATCCACCGTATGCCGTCTTGAGGCAGCGTGCTATTGCGGCTGAGTACGGGGAGCCGAAGCTGGTGTCATTGTTGCAAGCTGAAGAGGCGTTTTTGAAGGTCCTTGCCCAGAGGATGGAGGTGGAGCTCCGGAAGAAGGGACTGGAGGAAGCGGCGAAGGAGCTGGAGGCCGGAGAAGGCGGCGAGCCGGCGAATGGTACTGGACGTGTGACGGAGGGTGCGGACGGGATCCCGCCATTGTTGCCCGAAACAATTGATGGAGGATTGAACTACCAGCCTGATGGCAGCAGCGTGCAGTCGGTCGCCATAGTAGGGGCTACGACTCAGGTTGGTGATGCTGGGGCTTCTCTTGGCACGGCAGGTAGCAAGGAGGTTGGTGCGCGGGCGAGGACTGGGACAGATCGTACTGATACTAAAGGGCGTCGCGCGAAGGTCGTGACTCTGGCAAATCCTAATCAAGCAATCCTATCTTTTTCGGATCAGGCTGTTGAGGAAGCATCGCTCGCTTCGGTTACAGCAGTTGTTGGCAGGCAGGGTCCCGGGGATTCAGTTCGAATATTTCCAGTAAGGAAAACTGACCCAGGGAATACTCCTTTATCTGATGATGCAATCTTGAATAGTGGGCCTGTGGGTGAGGTCGGCGCGCATCACGATAGTTTGCGATAACACTTTTGAAGAGAAGCAGGAGAGAGGTTATTAAGTCATGTTTGAAGGCGCCAGAAAACAGAAGTTCAAGATAACGTTCGTTATTCTTGGGGTGTCGGTCATTGTTTTGGTTATTAGTTTTGCGTATGGCACCTGGGCAAGGACGCAGCGCGAAAAGGAAATGGTGCCGCGACTGGCTGCCGATAGCATGATGAAGGCGCTGAGACAGTATCAACGCCAGACGGGCCAGTTTCCGGATGACTTTGGTGCGCTCGAGGAGCGAATTTGGAAGCACTCAAAAAATCCTGATTTTGGCCCCAGCAAGCGGACGCTTATAGTTGCTAATTATTACTATGTTTATGCCAAGACTGATCCTTTGACTTGCACAATATGGGCAATCCCTTCGGGGCCGAGGCGGGAAGAGAGTTCCACGCATTTTCTTGTTATCACGCCTGAAGTTATTCGGAGATGGAAGGGCCCGGCACTGTCAAAGGGAGATATTGATAAGATCTCTTCGGCGCCCACAGGGGATTTATTGAACATGCTGGGTATGACTGAGCAGCGGATTATCGATCAGCGAGCAGGTCGCACGACATCCTTGTTGTTACCCGTCCTATCATCGGATAAGAAGTCTCCGTAATGCGTTTGCGGCCTATTGTCCCGCCTCCCGAATGGTGATATAAGCCGCTTGTTCCTTGCGCTCTCTCAACCCTCAACCCCCGGAGGCTCACCATGAAACGAATCCTGATAGCCCTTTTTTTGATCATTCTTTTTTTGATCGGGGCCGACGCCCAGTTCAAAAGGACGTGCGAGCAGAAGACTCCTTGCGCGGACACGATAAATGATTGCCCTAAAGAGGGCTGTAGTGCCAACAATCATCACGACCCTGAACTAAACACTCTCAAAAACCTTAAATCGAGTACTAAGCCTGTCGAGGATCGCACTATCACTGAGATACTTCGACTCGAAAAGAAAGTAGAAGATTCAGGCTATGAACAAGGCGACTCGCGAAAGGTGCTAAGGGACTTGGGCGAAGGGTCACAGATTAGAGTTGTCGGTTATTTATTGGCAGTCAAACAAGAGTGCGGTGAATCATGCAACTGTGGACTCGCCGATGTTGACGTTACTACAGACAACCACCTCGTTCTAGTTAACCCCAAGGTGGTTACAGATAACCCTCTTCCCGAAAACGCTAAGAAGAAGCAACTCACGGCAGTCTTTAAGGTACGGGAACCGCTATCAATGACCGCCGAGTTTACTCCCCGCGTAAGGGCTAACGGACACCCGAACTTTACAAGTGAACTCCAGAACAGGATCAATAAAACGCCACAAGGCGCGTTGTGGGTTCGGGTAACAGGTCAGCTATTTTTTGACTCTGAGCACTTCCATCAAAAGCCTCTGAAGCGTAAGACGAGTTGGGAGGTTCATCCCATACTGAATTTTGAGTACTGCCTAAAGGGTAGATCGTGCAAGATAGATAGTGATGACAACTGGCAAGATCTGGACAAGCAGCCATAACAGAAGCCTTGGATCTTTTGGAAGTGAGGCGATCACGGGTCGGCATTGCGATCTCTGAGGCGGGCCGGAAATTAAGATACTACCAGAATTCTGGTACTGTTCTACTACCGTGTTGCTAGAGTATCGCCTTTTTCCGGGGAGGGTTCGGAAAGTGCGCCAACCTCATTTAAGTGTCCGCCATTCAGACCCGCCAACAATCAGGGAGTAGAATTGTGGCATCAGGTCGTCGCAGACTTGTTGCTGGCTTACTGCCAATCCACAGAGTCCCTCACCAGAGGTCTATTTTAGTGCCGCCTATCTCGAAATACTATTTACACAGTTCGGCGTACTTCTATTGCTCTGAGACAGACGCGAAGGATGGCCGAAATTCCGGTGGCTCTGGGTTCCTCGTCAACGTTCCGGTAGAAGGCCACGAGGGTTGGGGAAACTTGTACGCGGTGACTAATAGGCACGTTCTAGATAACGGCGGCGTTGTTCTCAGGCTGAACAAGACCGAGGGTGGAACAAGAATCAAACCAACCGAGCGGACAGACTGGTTTGATCATCCTGATCGGTACGATGTTTCTGTCCTGCCGCTTGATTTGGAAGGCGAGCAGATAGAGTACTCATCTATTCCCACAACTGAATTTATTACGCGAGACATAGTAGAGGATTATCGGATATATCCTGGTGATGAGGCATTCCTTGTCGGACGCCTCATCACACCGTGGGGTCAACAACGGAACGCACCTGCTGTCAGGTTCGGCAATATCAGCATGATGGCTGATCCGGGCGATCCGGTTAGAGGGTATGACAACGTAGAAGTAGAAGCCTTTCTGGTTGAATGCCGCTCTTTAAGTGGGTTCAGCGGTTCACCTGTCTTTGCGTCAACAACGCGCACTTACCGGGCTGATGATCATTTGCCCAAGCCCAAGAATGCGCCGGAGCCCAAACCAGAAGGTGAAAAGAAGGGCTTAACGGTAACGATGGTAGCCACGAGCGGGACATTTGGTCCGTGGCTACTTGGCATTGACTGGGGGCATCTTCCCTTATGGAAACCCGTCTATGAAAGGGACGAGCAAACGCAAACCGCGCAGAGAGTGGAACAAAACACGGGGATCGCTTGCGTGCTTCCAGCTTGGCATATCCTCGATGTGCTAAACGATATGGAGCTGGTGAAAGAACGTAAGAGAGACAAGGCAGAGCTAGACAAGAGAAAGAAAGAATCGGCTGTTCTTGATGGCGCACCCGCCGCTCAGGCTGAGCCGGGCGAATAAGTGCGCCCTCTCACGCTGTGAGTAATTCGCGGATCGTCCAGATATGTCAGGTCAAACCTGACTCCATCGCGGGGGTACAACGGATGGATGAATGGATTCTACAAAAGTTGGCTCTCGGTTTCTCAAGACCGACTATGAGTCCGTCGTCGCTTCATTTGATGGGCACCGCGAATCACTTTTGCGCATCTGGCTCCCCGGTGTTTGTAGGAAAGATTGCTAGAATTACGGATCAGGTCCTTTGGTAATGGTAACGCCAACCAGGTAGCCGTAATTCACTTGCTCTCCAGGTTGTGGAGACTGATCGACTATAAGTCCGGGCTGAAGCGGCAGATCGGATCGTGTTGCTAGGACGCGGATTTTCAAGTTAGAAGCGCGAAGCTTTGCCTCGGCGTCTTCATAGCTTAATCCTTTGAGTGATGGCACGCGTGTTTGAGCTGGCCGTGACAAGCGTTCGCGTTCTACAGACAAAGCAAGCTGGGAGAGTGCGATAGCCGGCAATAATATGAAAACAATAACAGCCGCGATCCCGAGTACCGTTATCAGGAATGTTTTCTTCCCTCGCATACTGTAGCCAACGAGTACTCCAAGTAGAAATCTCATTCTTCTGCTCCTAATGCTTCTCTCTTATGAGCCGCGAGTAGCGCTGTCCGCTTCTATTTTAATCTGCTTAGTGGTTGCTGCGAAATCTGAGCCGGGTTGTTTTCTATTAGTCTGGATAGAAATCAAAACGGCCGCCAGTTGGCTTTAAGATTAGAGGGCGAGAACTGCGGCGGCGATATCTTCGATACTGCCGCCGAGTTCAGCCGCGTTTCCGCCAAGCTCTGTCATGCTGCCGCCGGAAGTTGGTGCTGTGATGTCTTGGGCTTTAGCGACTTCTTGAGCGTTTGGTTCTCTGCCTGATTGATCCTGGATTTTAGTGGGTGAAGCGACTTGTTTTTGTCTGTCGGTTTCTTCGCGTTGACGCTGTTGGTCGCGCTGATCAAAAGAAGCATGAGCAGCGTGATCGCCGTTTGAGGCAACAGGGGCGGTGGTGGCTACCAGTTGGTTGAAGGTCTGTTCGGTTAGTTGTGCTGCAGCGTCATGTTGGTGGGTCAATTGGTGCGCGATGGCATGTTCTGAGTTCGCGCGTTCCATTCCGGAAGCGAGAGTGTTGAAAAGGTTGCCGGCTACCTGATTAATTTCCTGCGCGCTTTCGCGTGTTGCTCCCAGGGTGATGCCGTTGTTTCTGGCAGTCTCAATAATGACGTTGGCGACTTGCTGAACGTGCTGGTCGAAGCGGTCCGGGTCGAGAAGCGCTGGCAGTCCTTCTTCGCGGGCAGTGTCTTTCAAGTAGGTGTTGATTTCAATCGCGGCCGGGCGGGAAATTTCTCTGAACTCCTGAAGCTTTGTTTCTTTGGTGATGTCAGCGCGGGCAAGATCCAGTTCGGTAATTTTCTCGTCAATGGCGTGTACCGAGGATTGGAATTTCTCTTGAACTGTCTCGACATTTGCGTGGAGCTCGGTGTAGCGATCGGCAGCGGGTCCTGTCAATTCAGCAATCACTTGCTGTTGGATAGTTTCTCGCACTTCAACGGAATTAAATACTGGTTGTTCGCGAACGTCCTGAGCATGGGCAATGGCGGCGGCATTCGCTTCGAGGGTGATATCGGCAGGCACCAAATCGATCTCATGGGTAGTAGCTTGGTTGACGAGCGTTGCTGGATCGAGTTCGGCGCGATCGAGCGTTTCGAGTATTTGATTGGCGGCGTCGATACGCTCCGGACTCTGGCTATTGTCATTTGCGATAGTGGTAATGGTTTCGCGAAACTTTTCGTCATAGGCAAGGGTTGCGCATTCTTCTTTGATGGGGGCTTCTACCAGAGCTACCTGCTCGGCGATAAAAGTGGAGAGTTCGGCGCGTTTGTCATCCAGCTCAAGTTCAACGGTTTGAGCTACGGCAACGCGGTCCATTACCTCGTCGGCCAGTGAGACCAGTGGTTCGGGGACTTCACGGCCAGCGGCAACGTCACGGAGTTCCTTGGGTTCAAGCGACTGCCAGGCGGGTTCGCGTGCTTGCTCGACGGCGGCTTCGCGGACCTCGGCAGGGAGTAGATCCTTGACGGTAAGTGGCGTGATCTGTTCTGGCGCGATCTCGGGGAGAGATTTAGCCCGGACCATCTCCTGTACCTTTTCGCCGAGCGTAGTGCGAGCAATCTCCTCTCTGGCGATTGTGTACCGGTCCACGGCTGTTTGAGTGGTGCGAGCCGTGCGCGTATCAACACTCGCGCGCGTCTCCTGAGCTTTCACTACCTGTTGGTCGCGGTCAAGGTTTGAAAAAGGGCGCAGGTAGTCGGCGCGAGTATTGGCGGCATAGTCTTTGAGTTGTGCCGCTCGCTCTCTATCAGCAGGGATTAGGGTTTGTTGTATGAGCGCGTATTCAGGCGCGTTGGCTTTAATCAGCCCTGCCTTGCTTTGCTGCAGTTCCGGATCGAGCGCGACTTTGACGAGTTCACGCGTCGCTTGTTGTTGTTCGGCGGATCGGAAAGGCTGTGTAGTGGATTGTTCTTGGGCTACAACCTGCTCTGCTTTATTCACGCAGGCGGTAGTGTGAGCATTGAGAGTCTGGAATGCGGTGCGCGCGCGTTCTTGAAGGGCGGCGGTCTGGTTGATGCCCTGCGCTAACTCCTGCGCGTGGTAAAGCACTTCTGCGGGCGCGTCAAGTATGCTGGCCGGATCTTTTATTACCTCACGTTCCATGTCGCGCCAAGCCTGGGCCTGAGCTTCCTGTCTAAGGTCGGAGAGTTCCGGAGCTGGGAGCCGCGCGGCGTCCGTCGCGCGCTCGGACTCTTGTTGCGTGTAATTAACAATTGTGGTTACCGAATCCTGGGAGAGCGTGTAAGAAGCAGGCAACTCAAGCTCAATCTCTTTAACGTCGGGAGCGGCGCCGGCTACTTTGATCTCGGATGCGATCGTAATCATGTCGCCGATCGCTTGTTGATATTCGTCGGGAGAAGTCCTGAGATGTTCGGCGATCTGTTGTTGTCTGGTTCCGTCGAAGTTATTTACAACGTAGTTGATGGCTTGGACTTCTACGTCTTTTAGTTCGGGGATGATAGTAGAGCGTTCGAGATTGGAGGAAGCGCCTTTTTCATAATTGCCGGCGGCGGTAACAATCTTTTGAGCTTCAAGCCAGTCGGCGCGGCCGTAGTACTCACGGTAGAAGTCAGTCTTTGAGGGAATCGGGGCCGCTGGCTCAGTGCGTTCAAGGGTAGGGATTAGAGGCTTGATTGTTTGCTCAGGAGTGAGTTGTGGGCCTTGTTGTTTGCTGTTAACGGCTTCGTATTTTTGAGCGAGCGCATGATTATGAAGAAAGTCCCTTTCATACTGCGGCAGGCGAGCATGGGCTTTGTGCAGGTCGAAGCGGTTCTGCGTAAGGAGCTCGAGTGCTGGAGTTCTCAGGCTGCTGTAAAAGTGATTGACTGCGCGTACAGTTTGACGCGTATCGAGATTAGCGAGGAGCTTGGAAAGTGTAGGAGAAGGCGCGATTTTGCCTTGGGCCAACAATTGTACGCGTTCTGTCTTTTCCTTACCGAAGACAGCCATTGACTGGAGAATGTCTCTCATCTCATCTCGGTCGGCGCGCGTGGTGGCGGCCGTTGGAGTGGTAGAGAGAAATACTTCGCGCATTTCCATGACTGTGAGTGGCTGCCGGTCTGGCGCGGCAATATTCGTGGGGTCGGCGCGGTGCGCGATGAGCTGTTGGTGAAGCTCGTAATTTTCGAGTCTGATTTGGGCGCTGGTTTGCAATAGCTCTTCCGGATTCCGCGCGACCGACAGTCTCTCGGAGTAATTGCGAAACGTCGGGTTGTAGGAAAGCTCCTGGGTCGTGTGGTCCTTAAGCCGGAAATCAATATACGTGGAAACAAAGCGGGCCAGATCCGCGCGTTCCTGGTCTAGTCCGGAGATCGCGTGTGGATTGTACAGGCTGGACCACGTGGACGTGTCCAGTCGGCATTGTTCTGCGGTGGTGAGAACCACCTCGAACACGCGTTGGTTTTCTACGGGCACACGTACGTTGGGACTGGATGTGAGTGATACGTAAGCGGGCGTAGGTGACAGGTCGACTAATACTTTTGGTTGCTCCTGTAGGCCGATCTGGAGGCCGAAGCGCGTCCGCGTTGCGTCGACCATAGTGGAGGCTCTGTCGAGCCCCTGGAGCTTAGCGGTAATTGTTTCGCGTGCCTGGCTGGCGTTGGTGATGGTGATGCCGGTGAGGTGATTGCAAAGTTCGTTGTAGCTGGCGAGCTGCGCGTTGTTAAGGGCTTGGGCGGTTTCAATCTCCGGACTGACGAGCAGATCGGCGAGCGTCTGTAGTGCGTCACGTTGGGTGACGTCGTTGCTCAGTGAGAGTTCGGCATAAGGGGATAGCGGCCGGGCATCGCCGGTTAGCTCAGGGTAGTTGGAGCCGCGGCGTTCGGAGGGGAGTTCTGTAGGGGTATTGAAGCGCGGATTATTCGCCCAGATAAGGGCTTGTCGCTCATCAATAGAGTTCTCGCGGGCAGCGGTTTGTATACTTGCTTTGAGTTGCTGAAACTCGGGACTGGCGCGCACTTTGTCTGCGTATTGGAGGGCTTCGACGGCGAGCTGCTGAGAGGTTTGCTCAGCGGCTTCGTAGTTTTGCAGGAGTGTTTCTGCGGTGAGAGTAGCGAATGCAAGCCGTGATTGAATCAGATCGAGGGTTTGTGAGTGTTCCTGTGGGGTGGGGTTGATGCTGGCGATGGCAGCGTTTAGTTGATGGCCGCCCTGCTCAAGTTTGTTGATGGAGGCGATCTCGGCGCGGGTCGGCGCTTGCTGGCCAGGGTTATTGTTTAGCCAGACGGCGCGGGCATCGCTCTGCGCGGTTACGATTCTTTGATATTCACCTTGCTGTAGTTTGCCCTGGGAGCGGAGCCAGTCAGGATTGACTCGATAATTTTCTTTGGCCCATTGGATAGCGGCGCGGCTAAAGGGTTTTGTCTGCTGGCGGTATTCGACGCCAACAAGTATACGGAGTGAAGAAACGGCATTTAATTCTTCTGCTCGATATACGATTCTTTCGCTTACAGCATTGTTGCCGGCGCGGGCGAAAATTTCAGTAACACGGTTCTCGAAGTCGCGCTGTGCGATCTCTCTATTGGTTTCATAGATAGGCGAGAGTATCTCTTTCTTGCTGACGCCGTTTTCGAGTTGAGTGTCAACGGATGGAAGTACGCGCTCGAATAATTCTGTTTGCGTCTCAAGAGTTAGGCTCTCCGGGATCTGTGGCGGCAGGGCGGCGAGATTGATCCTGTCGAAGATCGCATCAAGGGTAACGCTAGTGCCGAGTTCTCGCTCCGCGCCTAAGTGGTCTCCTTCGGGAGTGGCGAATTCGAGCGTGTCAGAGATCGCCATCTCATACATGTCGGCATAGATTTGGTTTTCATCAATCGAGAGGTCAGAGCCGTCGAGCGTGGAATCAAACTGTAAATCGCTAAAGCCTGACAGCTCTCCGATGGTGGCCAAACCATAGGAGCTGGACTGGAGATGTTCGAGGTAGAGAGAAGGTGGTTCGGGTTCAAGACCGAGTGTTTGGAGGTCGGCGTCATGGTCGGGAATCTGGCCGCTGGTAAGGGCGCGGTTTTCTTCTGCGAGGGCGAGTGTGTATTCGTGAACTTGTTCGGCAGTAGGTTCGGGTATTGGTTCAGGCAGTTGCTGGGCCCAGAGCGCAGTTTCTTCGAGTACCTTGTCTATGCATTCTGCTTTTTCTTCATTGGAGCGGTAAGCGCCGGATTCATCTTGGCGAATCTCGGTATAGATGTGATTGAAGACGGTAAGTCTTCCATCAGAGTCTATCCATTGCCCGCAGGCTTTGTTTCCGAGTTCAAAGAGCAACCCGCCTTTCTCGGTAGCAACAGTCGGGTCGGCGATGAAGCCGCGGACAAAGTTGATGGCATGCGCCTCGGTGCCGATCTTTACTTTGCTGTCATCTCGTGGGCGAGCGTCGGGGTCTTTGGGTATGGAAAGGATACCTTCGTTAAGGGTGGCTCCACGTTCAAAGGCTTCGCGAGCGAACTGGTCGATAGAATTGAGATGACTGGCGTGCTCGGCTCTGGTCATCCCTTCCTGGACGTTGTAGAGGGCGTGAAGATCGTCGCTGATGGTATCGGTGGCTATGACTTCGGCGTGTGCTTGCTCAGCGCGGCCGGATAAAGCCGGGGCCGGCATTCGTTCGCCGCCGGCTTGAACGGCTTGGGTGGATTTATCGAGAGCGGGTTGTGATGGCTCTATCTGTCGTGGCTCAAGCTGTAACGTTTGTGCCGGGTGACGGTCATTGTGGATTAGGAGTTCTATCGTTCCTTTGATGACATCGCCGTGGCAGAGTTGCGGAACACAACTGCAGGCGAGTTTGATTTGTTCGCCGATGGCGACACGTTCTTTGATCTGCTGGATAGCTCTAAAGACCGGACCTTCGCCTTTGTCGATTTGGGACGAAAGCCACTCGTGGAACTTACTAACCGCGTCTTCGCGGGTTTCAACTTTGTGTGCGGCGGCAGTACCAGGAGTGTGGGACCATTGGTTGCCGAGCGGTGTGCCGCGTCCGATGTAGATATAGGAGTTGTCCCGTGGACCGGAGTAAGTATGGCGGTTGACGACGGCGACGTTTTCGAGTTCTTCCGCCGCTGATAGTCTGAGTTTGGCCCGCGGGGCTTTCATACCGTCTCACTCTCCGAAAAGACAAAGGTTCTGGCACTGGCGGGCGGGATACAGTAATGCCCAGGTCAGTCGGGCTGTAAGTAGCAAATGCTGTGCGAGAAGGTCCTTCTGGGTTCGTTGCGGACAAAAGGGGCGATATCGAGATATTCAGACTATCTGCGAGGCTGGGGAGGGTGTTTTTCTCTCATGGTTAAGGGGTAGCAGGAATCTGTTGCAAGACTGGCGGGGCTGGTGTCTGCGTTTGCGAACAGTGAATTCGGCGAACAAAGACAGTGAAGAAAGCGTCTAGTGAAGCAGGTCGAGATCCGGGGCTTCTTTCACAGGGTCTGTCGGGTTGAGTTGCGGGGTAAGAGCTGCTTGTTGCTGATCGCGCTGCGGTAAATGGGCTTGCGAGGGGTGTCCTCTGTCAGGGAGATGGAAGGAGTCGGTTTTAATCGCGGCCGGGTCTTGGTGGCTGTGAAGTGGGTCGTTTCTTTGCTGGTCGGCGTGGCGCAGGTGATCGCCCGGCAATGTTTGAGGTTCCGGGCCTTTGTGTGTTTGCGTCGCTTGTGTATGTGCCGCGAGCTCGGCGCGATTAACAAACGTTTCTACTCGATAGCGTTCTGTCGGGTCCTGGTGGCGGGTAGCGTAGATTTCGAGCTGAACGATTTGTTTTGGAGTAAAGGTGGCGTCCGGGATAGGCTGCCCGGTGGTCAATAAGTGTTCGCGGTGGGAATCACTCAGGGCTTTGGTCAGCTCGTGGCAATGGGTAGCCTTGGTCAAGTCTTCTTTGAGCCGGGTCTGCTCAGTGTCGACGGCTTTATTGGTTTCACGACGCAGGTGGCGATGTTCTTTTGATTCAGTGATGCGTTGAGCCAGCCACATTACGGGATGGCGTGGGTGACGAAAATCGAAGAGGCGGCCGGTTTGCTCGCGTCCTTCCAGGTCCGTGATAGCTACCGGGGTAAACTGCTTGTGTTCTTTGAAGGATTCGAGTCTTTCTGTAGCTTGGCGAAGAGCAATTTCACTGAGAACTTCGCGACCGATAGCGCGAGCTGCTCGGTCAGTGAGCGAAGGTTTCTTATCGTCTGCAAGCTGACGTTCTTCGAAGCGAGCTTCGAGTATAAAAGCTTGTTTCAACATGGCCGGGTCTGACAGGGTGTTACCATGTTCTATAACCTGGTTTATTTCTGTGCGGGTAAGGACTTTTTCCTGACGCTCGCCGCCACGGGCGAGCAAGCGGGCTTGCTCCTTAACATGAATTTCAGAAAGCACGGATGTCATACGGCTGGCTTCCTTAACTGCTGCCGACAACTCCTGGCGCCGTTCTTCAATCTTCTCAACCATAACTTCGCGGATTTCCTTCAGTTCCTTTACCTGAGTTGCGGCCTCACGTCTGCTGGATGGTCTCAGGTGCAACGTGCTTATCTTGAGTGGTGTGCCGAAGAGGCGCGAGCGGTTTTCTTGCTCGCTAATGCGTCGGTCGAGATCTGTTAGCGAGTACTTGTCGCCGTCGATTTCCCAGCGAGTTTGGTGACGGGTCCTTTCGAATTGGTGGGCGCGTTCTTGGCGGGCGGCCTGTTCGGAGCGAGCGGTAAGTAACTGACCGTCGAGACGTGCAATCTCTTGATCTGAGCGGGAGCGGTCGCCACGTTCTGTAGCCAGACTCTCTCTTATATTTTCGATGGTATTAACGCGCGCAGGGTTCCGGGTGGCTATTGCCTGATCCTGTAGTTTGGTAATCTCACTGGGCCTGAGTAACGGGATAGGTAGAGGCGTCTGATGGGCTTTGTAATGCTGCTGGATTTGGTGAACGTGAGGCTTCAGTTCTGCGTGTTGGGTTCGGGCAACGGTTAACTGATTTTCGAGTTTAGCAATGGTTTTAGCGACAATAATTTGGTGATCGCCGATTCCTTTTTCGTGGCGTTCGATCTCAGAATCGTAACGAGACTGCCGGGCCTGGTGGCGTTTGTCGGGGTTGGCAATCTCGGCCTGGCGAACAGCAGAAGTGGCGCTGGCATCTGCGCGCCGGCGAATGTCGAATTCGGATATTTGTCTCGTGCGTCCATGGGTGGCGTCGTATACGCGGAACCTTCGTTTGTCTCCGTGCTCGCGGGTACTCTTCAGGTCTGATTCCAGGCGGTCTACTTCGCCGCGGGCAACCATTGAACGTCCTAGGATGTAGCGATCGCGCCAGAGATGTTCAGAGACGTTCGGTGGTTTTTCGAGCTCCTGCACGGAGGAAGAAGGTTCGTGCATATGGACCTGGGTTTCTTGTGGCTCATTGGATAGATTGGAAAGAGAACTGTAAGT
>WNGE01002259.1_pt1 | contig 23783 bp, 17 predicted proteins | sample 5400651 | NCBI WGS metagenome assembly WNGE01 (sample SAMN13153370, study PRJNA577476) | soil metagenome | isolation source: 60 cm soil or saprolite under grassland replicate 2 | place: USA:California | collected 2016-06-15
ACTACTTCGGCGCCGATTGGCCGACCAGATCGCTTTACCACATGATGATCAATACCGCTGTAGGTGATGACAACGTCATCTCGATGATCTTGCATTCCATGCGGACGCTCGAACAGGTACCCGCTTGATCCCAAGTCGTACTATCCTCAGACTGCAAACCTAAGACTGACAAACCTAGGAAGGTTCGGCCGCTAACGAGCCGCTCACCTCAGGTGCAGCAACAATTCGGGTTGAAAAGGGCCGCGGACGCGTCGGAATTTGTGAAGCGTACCCAATATTCAACTTCGCCAGCTCGAGGTAAACCTCCTCGGAATGCCCCTCCCACGCTGACCGCTCCAAGGCTCTCACATGATTCCCGAACGCCACCACATCGAACGCTCGGGTGCTGATCGCCTTGATCTTTTCTACATGCGTGGGATGAAGTTCGCTGCTAGCCTCGATCAGTACTTCACTGAGTTTCTCGCCTTGTTTCAGTCCGGTGATTTCAATCCGGATGTCGTGGTTCGGCGAAAGCCCTGAAAGTTCGATTAAGTCTTTCGCTAGTTTGTGGATCATCACCGGAGCGCCCATATCGAGGACAAAGATGTCCCGATTATTGGCCAAGGCCCCCGCCTGAATCAGAAGACTCACTGCTTCGGGGATGGTCATCAGAAATCGCTGTGCTTCCGGGTGAGTCACTGTCACCGGGCCGCCCCGCAGGATCTGCTCCTGAAAGATTGGCACTACACTGCCTCGGCTGCCCAAAACGTTCCCGAAACGCACGCAACAGAACAGCGCTTTTTGACGACTGCTGTGCGCCTGCACAATCATCTCGCACACCCGCTTCGAAGCTCCCATCACCGACGTAGGATTGACCGCCTTGTCAGTTGATACCTGCACGAAGCGGGAAACCCCAAGCGCCAGCGATTGCTCCACCAGGTTGCGAGTCCCAGTGACATTGTTAGTGATGGCCTCGCAGGGATTGGTTTCCATCAGGTGAACGTGCTTATGGGCTGCAGCGTGAAAGACGACTTCGGGGCGAAATGTGTTCATCACTCCGCGCAGACGTTCGGCGAATCTCAGGTCAGCAACTACCGCTGAGGCCTGGGCGCGCGTGCCATTCTCCAGTCGCGAATAAGTGTCGTTCAGCCCATTTTCATCTTTGTCCACCAACAACAATGCGCGGGGATTGGCTTTTGACAGTTGCAGGGCCAGTTCGGATCCAATCGACCCCCCGGCTCCAGTAATCAGAATGCGTCTCCCCGAATAGGCCGCATTAACTTCGGGATCGTCCGCAGGTTGTTCAATCGGTTCGCGGCCGAGCAAATCATTCATCTCAACATTTCTGAGGTTCACGACCTTGATCTTTCGCTCTAAAATCTCTGCGAGAGTCGGGACGGTTTTCACGGTTATGCCCAGTAGCTCGCTTAGCGCCCAAAAACGGCGCAATGTCTCGCGCGGTGGCGAGGCGATTTCGCGATAAATGAACAAATATGTAACTCGGAAATAGAGGTAGTTCGATTTCTTTGTGACGGTCCGCCCAGCGACGTACAACTCGATAAAGTGGAAGAGCGTTGCGCACCTGGCGCAGATCCAGTTGTTGCTTCACTCGCTTCTCATGGCGGGCACAGGTATAAACCGCATACCAACTCGGCAAGAACGGCGCTTCTGCCGGCAAATTGTTCGAAAGAGTCTCAGGTGTGGTCGCAATTTCCATATTCGTCACGGGGCACAGCTTCGCCACCTCAGTTACAGGTGTGTTCAACAGGCTTCACGACAGCATGAATTCCGAATGACGCCGCGTGTGATTCATCATCAACATCACTCACATTGGGGACAAAGGCACTAAGGCCATCAGCCCAGAGTGCGATTCATTCTGCGACAGGAATTAGGAGCGCGTAGCTCGCGCAGATCAATCGAGCGAGACTCTTTTGATCGGGAAACAACCGTTGCGAGAAGAAAAAGAAGCGCGAGAAAAGGATACTTAGGTTCCGTGTTAACCGATTTGGGACGGAATCTGAATTCGCGCGGCGGGCTGTTTCGCACTCGCATTTTTTTGTGCGAGCAATTTCGCGCGAACATACAGCCCGCCAATAGTGATAGCCGTCGGCAAACGTAGCGGAGGCTAGTTCCGGCTGACCTGAGAAAAACTGGCCAGCACTTCACGCGCACGCTTCGATCCGGGAGCATTCAATTGCGCCGACTCGTTCAGCTATCGTTCCGCTGCGGCTCGCTTTCCCGCTGCAAGCGCAATCTCGCCTGCATGGCGCAAAATCTTGGCGTCGCGGATGCCGACCGCCAGAGCCGTCTCGATATTCTTGAGTGCCTCTGCATCTCGGCCATTCACGTGGAGCGCCCAGGCGTACGCGTCCAGGGTGAAAACGTCGTGACGCCAAGCGAATTCCTGGTCAGCGATTTCAAGGGCCTTGGCGGGCTGGTGCGAATGATCGGCATAGTAGAAGATCAACTCACGGTCGGAATTGTCTTTTCGGATCGATTCTGCCAGTGATTTGGTTTCAAATTCGGCAAACGCCTTCTGGGCTTCGTCCATACGACCGGCCAGCTCCAGCGCTTCAGCCAAGTCATATAGATTTTCGGCATGCTTGGCGGCGTCGTAACGTTGTTGAAGCAAATTGACCGCGTCCTCGTATCTCTTTTGCTCAATCCGAACTTTGGCGAAGTTCTGCAAAGCGTAGTGATAGCCCGGAAAGATCGCGAGGGCCTGCTGCAAGCTTGTCTCGGCTTCGGAAATCCTACCGGACGTCAGTTGCAGGTGGCCTACCTGACTAAGAATCCACGCCCGGTCTTCGGCCTCGCCCGGCGGCGTGGATTGGTAGGCCATGTTCATGAGTTCGAGTGCACCATCAACATCCCCAAACAGCTCACGCAAATACGCCGCCCGAGTTGTCCCCGGCAGGTTTCCCGGGCGAAGATCCAGCATCCACTGCGCTGCTTTTTCAGCGTCATCATAGTTGCCGATTTCGACGTTTGCGTCGGTCAGGAAACCATAAAGCATGACGTCGTCTGGTGCTTTCTTATTCAGCTCTTTCGCCTTTTCGAGTGCAGCAGGAAACTCATGCCTCCCGAGAAGGAGCCAGACCGCCGTCCTTTCTCCATCAAAGTTCTGGGGCGAAATTTCGAACGATTTCCCGAGCGCGTCCTGCGCTTGTGCGTAAAAAGCAACATCGGAGGTCTCGCGCGCCCGGCGCGATAAGGCCAGCGCCAATGCGTTGTAGGCTTCAAAGTTCTTTGGATTTTTCTCGATCAGCCGACGTGCCGCTGCTATGCCCTGCTCGGCAGGGGACGACGATGTTTGGCTGTGAGCAAACTGTGCAAGGATTATGCAGAGTGATACGAGTAGGTTCGCCGTGGTTTTCATTTATCTCTCCAGATTTTTTCCTGGCAAGCTTCGCTCGCCCAACTTGCCGCACAGAGCGCAGCCGGGCGGGTGAGGGCACCCGCCCCTACGCATTTTGAGCATTACTGCACCGGGCAGATTCCGCCTGGCTGACCGCTGCAACCTTCCTGACCGGGGCCGACGTGGTGACTGTCGCGCCCGCTGTTCGCCGGCGTGACATAGGGGAATGTCGTGCCGAAACCTTCAACATTAGTGTTGACGCCGTCGCCAATTGGCGTGCCGAACTTTACGGGATCCTTCAAAATTCCCGCGACCGCGCGTGAAGCGATGTCCACAACGTCATCCGACAAGCGCCGTCCGTTCGGGAATCCCGCTACGTCTCCCACCAGGAACCCGAGGCGTCTTTCACTAGCTACGGGCGTCGGCGGAATACCGGTGTTGAGGCGAAGCAGATCGGCAATGGGGCCCGAATCTGCCGCCTTGCATCCTGGACAAATCGGCGCCGCGTAGATCACAAGTGGCAAAAGATCAGTGCGCGGTGCGGGCGGAACAGGAATTCCGATCGAGCCGAATACGGTTGCCAGCAACGGATTCAGGAAGAAGTTGGCGAATTGCGCGTCATTCTTCGGATCGTCCATGCTGAATCTGTCTTTGGATCCGGTGCCAATAATCAATTCGTTGATCAGTGGATTGCCTTCTCGCTGTACTTGCCGGAACGGGCCACTGTTGAGCGCCGTCGCGGGCGAACGCCGAATGGTAATCTTTGGCCGCGACGTTGCCCCATACGTTCCGATGACCGCTTGTTTGTCGCCAGCGCCATGCAGCTTGCCATCTACGGTTAGCCAGGTGATTGGCACTTCCAGGACGATGCTGTTGACGTTGAAACCTGCAACGGCGTCGGGAGCGTAGTTGTGTGTATCGTCACCGTCAACCTGTGGACTGAGAACGCCGCCCACTCCCATGCGGAAGTGCAGCGAATCGAAAGCCGCACCGAGATCAATGAAGAACGGATCATCCACGGTCCCGGCAAACACACGAACTCCGTTTCCTAGATCGTAGATGCCTTGGTTAAAGAGCGATTGATAGTCCGGCATGGTCTGCGGGCCTACATTCGAAGGAACCGCAAAAAGAGTTCGTCCTTCGGTCAGGTTCCTGGTCTTGCCATTTTTGATCAACGTGACGTTGTAAGTCTGGCGCAGGCTCAAACCTTCCGATCCCGGGCCGTCGAGCGTCGTAATCGGTGGAATGCCTGCAATCCCGCCAACGAAGCCCGTAAACAATCCGGGCTGGCGGATTTGCGTGTTGAAGCGGAATTGAAACGTAATGTCTTCTTCCCCGTCATGATTGTTATCAACCTTCATTTCGTAAAGGACATTGGGATCGAACGGGAAATAGTTCGGACCGTTGGAGGGTTCAAGAAAGGGGTCAACGTTCAAAATCATAGTGACCCGGTCCGGGTGGTCAAAGCTGACGAATGCGTACCAGTCGGTGATGTCTGCGGTACGGTCGAGAGCGGTGATCGGAGCTTCGCGGTGGCTGGACGCGAGCAGGCTGCCTGGAAGCAGTACGGTCAGCGCCAACAACGCGAGTATGGGACGGAATCGGTTTGGCTGCATGGATGTTCCTCTTGAAGGAGATTTTCGTGAGTACCGAATCGTTGGTAGTACGCGCGGGATGAGAGATTGGATTTAGGCGCAAGAATTAACAGCAGATTTCTCTTCACTCCAGGGACTAAGTTCTGGGAAGGACAGGGAAAAGTTGTTCGTCAAGCAGGAAACGCGGTTCGAACTACGTCCCGATGATCCGACTACGGCGCTCGAGTAGGACGACGTCTCTCCAACGCTCACCCATCTTTCCGATGCGTTCGCGGCGTCCTAGTTCGCGAAATCCTAAAGAGTTGTGCAACGCGATGCTCGCAAGATTCTCCGGAAATATTCCCGCCTGTAGCGTCCAGATACCTTGCCGCTCTGAGGAGTCGATCAGGGAGGAAAGTAGAAGCCGGCCGAGTCCCTTGCCTGGCAGTTTCCGCAACGTAAACGGAAACTTCCGCAACGCCGGCATACACACGTCGAGCCGAGACCGGACTTAACGCTGCCCATCCCACAACCTTCGCCCCATCAGAGACGGTGAGTCGGGAATGCGGCAAGTGGGTTCTGTCCCACTTCTCCCACGAAGGAGCTTCGGTTTCAAAAGTCGCATTGCCGGTGGCGATGCCTTCGAGATAAATGCGACGGACCTCAACCCAGTCGTGCGGCTCCATGGAGCGGATCTCGATCTCAGACGCGGCCATGCCAGCTAGTGTAATTGCACGATCCGTGTAATACTCAGCCGCGTCGTTGAGACCATTCTGCTTTTCCTGCGAATATGAAACTCTTCCGTGCGCTCTTTTTGCTGGTAATAATCCATGCAGCGAACTTCCTCTACGCTGACCCGCTCGGTGACTTTGCTCGCGATTTTTGGGCATGGCGGGCGGCGGAACAGCCAGTCTCTCCCGACGATGTCAATCGCATCGAGCGTCCGGCAGGATGGGTTCCGAACTGGTCATCGGCAGCGGTGCAGCATTACCGTCGGCAATTAGATGAATTCCAAGCCAAGTGGCGGACACTGGACTCGTCTCCATGGCTGGTACCTCGTCAGGTTGATTACCGGTTGATGGGATCGGCGCTGGCTCGGGTTCGGTGGGAATTGGATTTCACACGGAGTTGGCAGAGAAATCCTGAGTTCTACATTGACCAAACAGTTGGCGCCTATTTTGAGGTTCTGCTTCCTCCGCCACCATTCGATGCTGAACGCACGCGGCACATCATTGCCATGCTGAATTCAATACCGGGCACCGTCGAGAATGCGAAGATGAACCTCAGCGAACCCGCGGCCCCTTTTGCTCGGCTCGCATTGGCTCAGCTCTTAGACATTCGCCCACGCTTCCTGAAATCAATTCAGGAATTGAAGCCAAGCCTGTCTGCATCGGTTGGCGACGTTGATGCTGCGTCGGAAAACGCTATTAAGGCACTGGAGTCGTTTCGCGACTGGCTGAATCAGCGACTCCCCACAATGTCACCTAAGACCGCGATCGGGCGCGAGGCTTATGTTTTCTTTCTCAAAAACGTTGCACTGATCCCCTTCACGCCAGAGCAACTGCTTCCCATGGGACATCAGGAGTGGGCGCGTTCAGTGGCTTCGCAAACTTACGAGGAGCATCGCAATCAAGGTGTGCCTCCGCTGCAACTGTTCAAGGACGAATCCCAGCAAATGGCTGTCGAGGAGAAAGACGAGCTCGCGGTCCGCAGATACCTCGAATCCAAAAACCTGCTCACTGTTCCCGACTGGGTGCAGCAATACCGCTTCCTGCCTACGCCCGGCTATTTGGCGGCCCTCGGTGGTCCAGGCGAAGGTGACGATTTTACCGGCCCCGGCAGGTTGAAAGAAAACAGCACGCGGTATATTGATCCCCCAAGTCTTAGCTTGGGTTATTTCGCATCAAGCATGGCGAAAGACCCCCGGCCCCTGATCGTTCACGAAGGTGTTCCCGGCCATTATTTTCAATTGGCGCTCGGATGGGCCAGTTCCGATCCTATACGGCGTCATTACTACGATTCCGGCGCAAACGAAGGTCTCGGATTCTACGCGGAAGAAATGATGCTGCACGCTGGATTGTTTGACGACAGTCCGCGCACCCGCGAGATCATTTGGAATTTCATGCGCCTGCGCGCGTTGCGGGTGGAAGTGGACGTAAAACTCGCTCTCGGCGAATTCACCATAGACCAGGCGGCCGAGTACCTAAGAAAGACAGTCCCGATGGATTCAGAGACCGCGCACGCAGAAGCCTCAGCATTCGCTTCCACGCCGGGACAGGCAATTTCTTATGAAATCGGCAAGCTGCTCATCTACGATTTTCTGGCGAGCGCGCAACGCCAAAAGGGTGACGCCTTCAATCTGCGCGCCTTCCATGATTTTCTCTGGCAGAACGGAAACGTGCCAATCACGCTGCAGCGTTGGGAATATCTCGGTTTGAAAGACCAAGTTGAGGCAGTGGATCGTTTGCAATGACCAAAGTAGAGACGTAGCTTGCTACGTCTCAAGATGATTCCGCTTAGCCTTGCTCAGCAGGTGCGAACACGACAAGCAACACTAACTCTTCTTCAAGATCGAAGAACTGATGCTCCAAACCTGCTTCAACAAAAATCACGTTTCCCTTCACCACCGATCGCTCTTCGGTACCGAGACGCATCTTGGCCCCGCCGCTGATCACGAAATAAATCTCATCTTGATCGTGGGGCTTTTGAAGATCGACGCCTCCGGAAGGCAAAGTGTATATCCCCGCGCTCATTGCCGGAACGCGTAGAAATTCTAGATACGAGCGGTTAGATTGAGCCTGCTCTGTGAGCAACCGATCAATTTCGAACAGTTCGCTCACCCGAAAGCTCCTTGAAAAAATATCTCCGAGTACTGCTGCGCCAGGCTTTCTTCTTGCAGTGATCCCGCGGGCCGATACCACTGGTAAATCCAATTGATCATCCCCAGCAACGCAAACGCCGCTGCTCTGGCAGTAACCGTCCCTTTCGAGCCACGCAGCCGCTGGACCTCAGCAATCAGGTTCTCCAGAAAATGAATGTAGTCTTTTTTCCGCGCGTTAATGCGCTTGCGAAGAGCAGGCGAGAGCGGATGGTTCTCGTGAAGCATGACAGTAATTTCGCGGTCGCGTTCGCTCAGCACCACCGCGATGTGCCGTCGAATAAGTGTACGCAGCCGCTGCTCCGGGTCCGAAATGGCCTTAACCGGTGTGATGACCTGCTCCTCGGTGATGTTCATGGCATGATTCATGAGCTCGAAGAGGATCTCGTCTTTACTCTGGAAATGGTGGTAAAGTCCGCCTTTGCTGAGCTTTAGCGCTGAGGCCACATCGTTCATAGAGGTGCCGTCATAGCCTTGCTGCTGGAAAAGACGGGCTGAGGTACGCAGGATTTCCTGTCTGGGATCGGCGGTTGCTTCGCGGGGCATCGGCGAACAATATACAGCACCATTACCAGCAATCACCAAATCTATTGACTTTGTTTCGGCGTCTGGCTAGCATATTAGGAACCTACCGACCGGTCGGTATGGACAGACGTACACAGGAGCTTAACTATCGTGGCAACTATTTTCTACGAGCGCGACGCCAATCCTTCGGCTCTCAAAAACAAGACCATCGCTGTATTCGGTTACGGCAGCCAGGGGCATGCCCAGGCCCAGAACCTTCGCGACAGTGGTTATAACGTGATTATCGGTCTCGACCCGATGCGGCAGAGCGCGAAGCAAGCGCAGGTGGACGGTTTCACAGTTCTGGCGCCAGCCGAGGCGGCAAAGAAAGCGGACTGGATTCAGATTCTGACTCCCGACGAGACTCAAGGCCCCTTTTACGATTCTGCTATCAAGCCGGCCTTGACCAAGGGGAAGGTACTCGGCGTATCGCACGGCTTCAGCATCCACTTCAAAACAGTCGTTCCGCCGCCGGATGTCGATGTGGTCATGATCGCGCCGAAGAGTCCTGGCCATCTGTTGCGCCGCGTGTATGCGGAAGGTCGTGGCGTGCCATCGTTGATCGCGATCCATCGGGACGCCAGCGGTCGCGCCCACGAACTGGCGCTCTGCTATGCATACGGCATTGGCTCGACGCGCGCCGGTGTTCTGCAAACTACTTTCAAAGAAGAAACCGAGAGCGATCTTTTTGGCGAACAAGCCGTGCTCTGCGGCGGATTGACTTCGCTGATGAAGAAGGGCTTCGAGACTTTGATTGAGGCCGGCTATCAGCCTGAAATTGCCTACTTCGAATGCATTCACGAGATGAAGCTGATCGTGGACCTGATCTACGAGGGTGGGCTTGATCGCATGCGCTATTCGATTTCGAATACCGCTGAGTTTGGCGATCTTACCCGCGGTCCGAGGGTTGTCGGCGATGAGACCCGCGCCGCGATGAAGAAGATTCTCGCTGACATCCAGTCCGGCACGTTTGCGCGGGAGTGGATCGAGGAAAACAAAACTGGCTGCAAGACCTTCAATGCTCTTCGTGAGTCCGAGAAGAAGCATCGGGTGGAAGAAGTAGGAGCAAACCTGCGCGGAATGATGTCGTGGCTGCAAAAGGATTCCAAGCAAGCCACGAAGGCGGAACCAGCTCAAGCCAAAAAGGTCGTCAATGCTTAGAGGTGCGGAAATCTTTTTGCAGTGCTTGCGCGCCGAGGGCGTTGACTTGATGTTCGGCTATCCCGGCGGCGCCATCATGCCCCTGTATGACGCGCTCGAGGGCAGCGGCATTCGTCACGTGCTCACGCGTCACGAGCAGGGAGCGGTATTCGCTGCTGAGGGACACGCTCGCGCGACAGGTAAAGTTGGCGTGGCGGTGGCGACCAGCGGACCCGGTGCTACTAACCTAGTCACCGGAATCGCCGACGCAAAAATGGATTCAGTTCCGCTCGTTTGCATTACGGGCCAAGTTCGCAGTGCCTTGATCGGAACCGACGCATTCCAGGAAACCGACGTTTTCGGATTGACACTGTCGCTCACCAAATGGAGCCGCCTAGTGCGCTCGATCGAAGAAATTCCTGTGGCGATCGCCGAGGGGTTTTACTGGGCCCGCGAAGGACGCCCCGGTCCCGTGGTCATCGATATCCCTACTGATTTTTTGAAAGCCAAAATGGAATTTGCGGGCCCTGTGAAGTTCACGCCTGCACCTCGGCCTTCGGATGCCAAGGAAGACGGCGCGTTGGGCGACAATTTGATTTCACTGCTTCAAAAAGCGCACCGCCCCGTGGCCTTAATCGGTGCCGGCGCCAAACTCTCCGGAGCCATTACCGAGCTCCGTCAATTGCTGGATGATCTCAGCATTCCAACATTCGCCACCGTTCACGGACTTGGTGCCGTCGAACCGGCAGCACCGTATTACCTGGGCATGGTCGGCATGCATGGCACTCGCGCAGCCAACATGGCGCTCCACGAAAACGATCTGCTGCTGGTGTTCGGCGCAAGGTTGGACGATCGCGTAACCGGCGATCCCTCACGCTTTGCACCCAATGCCAAGATCGTGCACTTCGAGATTGATCCGGCGCAACTTGATCGGGTACGTCAATGCGAGTTGCCGGTCATTGGCGATCTCGCGCAAACCATTCCTGCTTTTCACGACAAGTTGAAGGAAGCCAGCCTTCCTGATTGGAGTACGTGGCGCGCGGTTGCCTGCGGAGAAGATCGCGCCGAACTCGATCCTCGCGGCCTCTCGCAACCCACCATTCGCTTTCTCGATGAACTCTTCGGCAGACTGCCTGAAAATAGCGTTGTCCTTGCCGACGTGGGCCAGCACCAGATGTGGGCCGCACAGCGCTATCGTTCGGCCTCGCCGCGAGGTTTCATTACCTCGGGCGGTCTAGGTTCCATGGGATTCGCCTTGCCTGCTGCAGTAGGCGTCCAACTCTCGAAACCCGATGCGACGGTTCTTTGTGTCTCCGGCGACGGCGGCTTTCAGATGAACATTCAGGAACTGGCCACGGTGCGCCGCCTGAATCTGCCCATCAAGCTGGTGATTGTGGACAACAAATATCTCGGTATGGTGCGGCAGTGGCAACAGCTCTTCTATCAGCGAAACTACGCTGAGACCGACCTCAGCGACAACCCGGATTTCGTGGAAATCGCGAAGGCTTACCGGATCAATGCCGAACGGTTGAGTGAAGACGCCATGCGCGAGTACCCAGTGACCGACGTCACCGGCGATGCACTTGAACGGTTCTTGAACTCGCCGGAGCCGGAGCTATTGGTCTTTGATTGCGCTCCAGAAGCAAATGTATATCCGATGGTGCCGGCAGGCGCGGCGCTTTCAGAGATGTTATTCGAAGAAGATTAGAGCTTTGAAGGGGCGCGGCTTTCAGCCGCGCCGTTGCAAGATTTGAACCGATTTACGGCACGGCTGGAAGCCGTGCCCTTTCAAAGATTGAAACGGGAGCCAACATGCACGCATTTCACATTCACTATCGCAACACGCAAGGCACGCTGATGCGGATTCTCACCGCCGTTTCCCGACGAGGCCTCAGCATTCAATATCTGCAAGCCTCAGCACACGGCGCCGGTCATCGCGCCGACCTTCTTCTCGAAGTCAATGAGAAGCAGATTGGCCAACTCTGCCGCGACTGGCACGCGATTGTGGATGTTACCGACGTTCGTGTCGGCACACCAACGCCAGAAATGCTCGAATCCGCCGCCGGATTTGCTGGGCCACATCCGCCTGCTTCGGCGGGCGCGAACGGGCACTCAGCTAGTGCGGCGATGGCGTAAGCCAAATCAGCCGTTAGCCGTTAGCGCTTAGCTCGGATCTTTTCTTGTTGCCGCTTTGGCTAAAAGCTAAGAGCTGACAGCTAAAGGCTGGCCCTCTGCTTTCGATTTCCTTCACTGTGTCGTAATCTTTTAATCCTATGGATCCGAAACACCGCAGCCGCCTGATCACCGATGGACGAGATCGTGCCCCTTCCCGCGCTATGTTCAAGGCCATCGGCTTCACCGGAGACGATCTCACCAAGCCGCTGATCGGCGTCGCCAACACTTGGATCGAAACCATGCCTTGCAACTTTCACCTGCGCCGCCTGTCCGCTAAGGTGAAGGAGGGCATTCGCGCAGCCGGCGGCACGCCCATGGAGTTCAACACCATCGCCATAAGCGACGGCGAAACCATGGGCACTGAGGGAATGCGCGCTTCGCTGGTGAGCCGAGAAGTAATTGCCGACTCGATCGAACTAGTCTGCCGCGGTCAACTTTTCGACGCTGTTGTGTGCGTCGTAGGCTGCGACAAGACGATTCCTGCCGCTGCCATGGCGCTGGCGCGCCTCGACCTGCCTGGAATTGTGCTTTACGGTGGCACCATCGCTGCTGGAAGCCATCGCGGCAAAGACGTAACGATCCAAGATGTGTTCGAGGCCGTTGGCGCGAATGCCGCCGGAAAGATCAGCGACACTGAGTTGCTCGAAATCGAAAACGTTGCCTGTCCCGGTGCGGGCGCTTGCGGCGGGCAATATACGGCGAATACGATGTCCACCGTCATGGAGATGATCGGGCTCTCGCCGATGGGCTACAACAGCGTGCCGGCGATGGATCCGCAAAAGGACGAGATTTCATTCAAGTGCGGCGAGATAGTCCTCAATCTGCTGAGGCGAGGAGCCAAAGCGCGCGATATCTTGACTCGACCCGCGTTTGAAAATGCGATAGCCTCGGTCGCTGCCAGCGGAGGTTCCACCAACTCTGTCCTGCATTTATTAGCGATCGCGCGCGAGGCCGGAGTGCAACTCGATATTGACGACTTCCAAAAAGTGAGCGAACGCACGCCGCTGCTCTGCGACTTGAAACCATCTGGCAGATTCGTAGCTGCCGACATGCACCGCGCCGGCGGAATCCGCTTGCTTGCCAACCGGCTCCTGCGCGGAAAGAAACTGCATGACAGCGCGCTGACCGTGACTGGCAAAACAATCGGCGAAGAGGCGGCAACCGCGCTGGAGACTCCAGATCAGGAAGTGATCGCACCCTTCGATAAGCCGCTCAAATCCACCGGCGGTCTCGTCATTCTGCGCGGAAATCTGGCTCCCGAAGGCTGCGTTGCAAAAATCAGCGGTCACGAGCGGCTCAGCCATCGCGGCCCGGCGCGCGTTTTCGAATCGGAAGAAGACGCAATGATCGCCGTGACAGGCAAGCGCATCAAAGCTGGCGACGTTGTCGTCATTCGCAATGAAGGCCCGCGTGGCGGACCGGGCATGCGCGAGATGTTAAGCGTGACCGGGGCCCTTGTCGGCGAAGGGCTCGGTGGAACGGTCGCGCTCCTGACCGATGGCCGTTTCAGCGGCGCTACTCACGGCCTAATGATGGGACATGTTTCTCCGGAAGCAGCGCTGGGTGGACCAATCGCAGCCGTGCGTGAAGGCGATACCATTCGCGTTGACGTGAAGCAGCGCGTACTGGAACTGGAAATCAGCGATGCTGAAATTCATCGACGAATAGCGCACTGGAAACAACCGAAGCCTCGCTATGCTACAGGAGTCTTTGGCAAATATTGCGCTCTAGTGGCATCGGCGTCCGAAGGCGCAATCACGCGGCCGAAGTGGTAGTTACTCTCTAAAATGTGGGGACAGCCGCCCTCGGCTCTCCGCGGGCCGCAGGCCCGGTGCGAAGGATCTCCCATAACTGCCGAACTCCCAATTCCAGCTCCGTGGGCCGGCTGTCCTCACCTAAGACAAATTCATTACATTTTCGTCAAAACAGAGTTTGCAACGCTAGCCGCATCCAAGTACCTTGTCAGCAGGCGGTGACGGCTTTTGCCCAGGTTCAGTAGGCCCTCCCAGGGTCTAGTTCTCGGATTTCTGTGCTTTATTCTTGGCGCTGGCGCAGCCCTTGCGCAGAGCAGGGACCAGATTGCGCCCACGCTTTCTCAGGCGCGGCACTCGTTTACGATTTTCGCGCCACGGGGACACCGCAACTCGGCAACCCCAAAGGCTGGCAGCGCCCGAAACGACGCTGCGTCATTCGACTCAATTCAGACTTTTGCCGGCGACTTTCAAGCGCCCGGAGTCGGTCCTTCAGGAAGTCCGCGCCGCCGATGGTTCTACACCATGGCCGGAGACCGGCCCGAGCGTGGCAGGACAACCACATTCAACGCACCGATCGTGCCAGTCTCGCTCGACCTGCTGGACCACGATGGTTCGGTTCGCGTAATTAACGGACAGCGCCTTCATTACTCTGTTGAACCCTTCATCAATCCGGTACTGAATTCCCCGGTCTTTCAGAACGCTGAATATTCCAGCAGCGACGTGCCAACTCAATTTGGCGATTCTGTGCAGCGGGCCTCCTTTTACAGTGTGATGCAACCAGACTGGCACACCCTATTGAAGCCTTCAGTCAAAGCGGAACGGACGCTGTCGATTCCGCGCGGTCATTATTTTTTTGCGCTTAACCACGACGGCACCTGCTGCGCCTTTGTGCTGGTGGACATCAACGTTTTTTCTGATCGCCTATTCCCTGCATCGCCGGATGACACGCAGAGCCCCGTCGGCGCCGCGGAACACACAGGCGATATCACGACCAAAGACATTTCGACATTTCTCTTTCCCAATACTTTTCTTTATTTCAACGGAAATCCGAACCAGTGCTGCGTGCTGGGATTTCACACATATGATTTCGAACCCGGCGATGCCAGCAATGGTTTCCGTGAGAAGAGATATGTATTCAATTACTCAAGCTGGATAAGTCCAGGACTCTTCGTCCCCGGTTTCGAGGACGTGACCGCACTCAGTCACGAGATCACTGAAAGCGTCAACGACCCATTCGTTGGCAGCGACGGAGTGCACGGCATCACGCCGTGGTGGTTGTCGCCAAACGGAAATTGCCAAAATGATCTCGAAGTCGGAGACGTGATCGAAGGCCTGCCGGATGCGACCGCCGCAATCAAGGTCAACGGCAAAACCTATCATCCGCAAAATGAGGCCCTGCTGCCGTGGCTCGAATTCGAGTCGCCGTCCAGTGCGATCGGCGGCGCGTACAGCTATCCGAATATGAACGTACTGACGTCGTTGTCGCCGCCGCAGGGCGTGAACTGCAAATAAGATTTCAGCTGAGCTGACAGCCCGAGCAGTCAAACCGCCGACGATCTTACTGACAGCTGACGGCTGAAAGCTGAGAGCTGTTCTAGAACGAGAACATTACCTGCAAATCCACGCGCCGGTTCGCGGAGGCGGACGAAAATGGTCCTCCGCCGATCGATATTGACTGCCCAAAGAATGGCGAGCTCAGGTTTCCCACCGGCGGGCCTGGGTTCAAAGTGTTGAGCAGATTACGTGCGGAAATACTGAACGTAAGACTGTAACGACGGTTCGTCGATCCTCCGGCCCCGAACGGATTAGCGCCACCTCCGCTCAGGCCGCGACCTCCCAATCCGCCACCCGGGAAACCACCGCGCCCTCCGCCTGGACCGCCCGGCCCGCCCTGCCCAGGAAAGCTTCCGCCGGAGTTGCCTTTCGTCTCCCGGCCAAAGCCAAATGTCTTGCTCAAGCGCAAATTGACTGTGGCATTGCCCGGACCGGTGCAGTAGTTGACGGGGACCTTCACACCGGAGCTCGTGGACGTACTTGCGAAAGAAGAACGCGACTCGCAGACTGCGGCGGAGCCGCTCGCGAACCAGGGCCGGTCGTTGAAGATCGAATCGCCGTTGTTGTCTTGTCCCGTGGTCACGTTGTACGGCTGCCCGGAATTGATGATGATAAACGGGCTTAACGAGAACCTTTGTGGTAGGGAGATACTCCCTCCGATGAAAGCACGGTGGCGTACATCGAACGCGGCGCGACCGTAATCGGCCATCGGGTCATCCTGGTTTGAAAGAAAGTTGGCGGAACTGGTCAGGCCGCTGCCAAAAAAACCTCCCCCGCCCCCACCGGAACTAGAATTGCTACTGGCATAATTCAACGTATAGAAACCGAACAGCGAAAGGCGCTTCGCCGCCATCACTCTCAGATTTGCAATCAGCTGGTTCTGCCGGAAAATCCCTCCTGAATCGTACTCGTAAGTGTTGTTATTCGTAGCAGCCGTGACGTTGCGAATGTAGAGTGCGTGCTCGCCGCGGGAATTCAGATAGGTTAGAGACAGAGTTGCTGACTTGGTCAATTGGCGTTCAACACTCGCGGCGGCTTGAATCGTATAGGGCGCGCGCAGGTCAGGTGAGATCTGATAAATGGTAGGTGCAGCGATGGAAGAGAGCTGGCTAAATGACGGCGTGTTCTGCGTGAAGAATGCCGGACTGTTAACCACCGCACTCTGTTGAGTAATTCCGTTCAGGCGGTCCGCCTGTTCCACCAGGTTGTAGCCAAAACGGTCGTAAAACATTCCGAAGCCGGCGCGGAGCACGGTCTTCGGCGCGGTCTTTCCATCGCTACCTAACCCCCAGGCGATTCCCAGGCGCGGAGCGAAGTCCGCGTGGTCATGAATATTATTTTGGGATTCGAATCGAAGGCCGTAGGTCAACGAAAGGTTCGGCCGCACCCGCCATTCATCTTCGGCGTAGAGTCCGGAGTCGTACCAGTTCACGCTGACGGAGGGTGAGCCAACCACGACGGAATATTGTGTCGGGCAGGATTGAGGTTGACCCGCCTGGCACTGGCCCTGGAATGCGCTCTGGTACGCCTGCAGCGCCGTCGCGAGCAGCGTACCGGTAGTAGGGTCGAAGACCGGTGAGAACACAAATGTCCCATTAAAGTTCGCATCAGAAGAGTTGGATAGCGTCAGCGCCCGCAATCTGCCGCCAAACTTGATGAAGTGCTTGCCGTGCGCGATAGATGTGTAGTTCTGTAGCTCATAGTTGTTCTCAGAGCTTTGCACTGCTCCCTGGATGTTCTCTCCCGAGCTGAGAGCACCCTGCACCTGAATCGTCGGCGCACTCGTAAGCGGCAGTTGATGATTTATCTCGCGCTGGAATTGGAACCGCGTCTCATTGACGATCTTAGGGCTCAAGATTTGCGTGTCGCTGACCTGGAGCGTGTGTTCGGTCTCATTCAGGTTGTAGGACTGCGAAGGCAACGAAAATAGCGACAGCCCCGAATTCTGATTGGTGTCGTGCACCAACTGGTAGCGCAGTGTCAGCGTGTTGTTTTGATTGATCTGGTAATCCACGCGCGGACTGATGTTGGTTCGGGTCCTGGGATTCGGAACAGACTCCTGCAACTGAAAAATGTTGAAGGTCGTTGGATCTATCGTGGTTGCGTTGATCGCCGAGAACTCATCCACATTGCGTCGTTGCGCGTCAAAGAAGAATGACGCCTTCTTAGTGATCGGTCCGCCGATGTTGCCGTCGAACAACTCGGAGTTGTAGTCCGGCTTGGTCGGGACATAAGGATTCTTCGAGTTCAACGCCGCATTATTGTCGTTGAAGAAGAATTGGCCGTGATAATGATCGCTTCCGGGCTTCGTGAAAATTTCGATTCTTCCGTAGCCAAGCTTGTCATATTGCGCGGAAAATGGATTCTGGTTGACTCGAATCTCGCGAATCGCCGACTTGGGCGGAAGCTGTCCGCCGGTGAAACCGTCAATATAAATTTGCCCGCCGCTCGGCCCGGCTGAAGGCCCGGCCAATGCCTGCAGCTCAGACTGAAGCTCATCGGGATCATCTGCCAGAGCATCCAGATCCCTTCCCTTGATAACCAGCGAGCCCGCGGTTGAGGATGGTCCTACGTCCAGCTGAGTACCTTCGGACTGCACTTCAAGCTTTTCTTCTTTGACCTGGATTTCGAGCGCAAGGTTCAGGATCTGCGCTGGTCCCGGCGAGACGACAACGGATTCCTTTTGGTAGGGCGCGAAGCCGTTGGCGACAGCGAAGACTGTATAAGATCCAGCCGCCAGCGGACCGACTTCAAACGCACCTGCGCCGTCAGTCGTGGCGCTCGTGCGCTTTCCATCCGCCGCGACAACGGTAACTACGGCTTGCGGAATAACTGCGCCCGTTTGATCAGTGACCTTGCCACGCAGAGTTCCATTGGGCGATTGTGCGAACGCCGCGGCACAAATGGACAAGACTGCAAGACTGTGAGGAATTCTTCTCAACTATTTTCCTTTTTCAACTGCGATCTATTGGGTTGACGCGTCTCCGCCTGCTCCCGCAGGAGCTCCGAGATTCCACGGTGAGAGAAGCGTGACCGCGTTCGTGCCGGGAGGTGCAGCGCTCAGGATCGGCTCAACGCCCGCCGCCATTTGGATTGCTGTCGGCTTCGAACCGGAACTTCCTTCGGTCGCCAGCAGCATCACTGCATCTCCCTTACTTAAATCGGCAATCGTGACCACAGGCGAGTGGCTTAGTGCCTGCTGAAAATCGGGCGGGCCGCCGCCTGCTCCGCGCCAGCTTCCAACTGACGGGCCGCCGGGACTGCCATGCTCGCCGGATGCGCCCCGTTGCCCTGCCCAATTGCCTTGTCCGCGACCACTCCCATTACCTGGCCCTCCACCTGCAGCCCCTTGCGTCACACCCTGGCCAGGCTGCGCTCCAGGTGCGCCTTTCAGCTGCAACGCAAACATCTGCGCGATAAAGGGCCGTAGCCTGTGAAGCTGAGTTTCAGATGTGACTTTCACAGTCACCGGCTTCTTGGAAGCAAGATCCATTACAGAAACGCTCTCGCTCGCGGGGTCGGTAGAGATCACCGTTCCCGCGATGTCTCTGAAGGAGCCTGAAACAATGGCTTGCGCCGCGAGGTCCGTGCCGTCTGCGCTTTTCGCGCCACGCGCGTTCAGCTGATCGCCCGGTTTAATCTGGTCCAGGGTCCCGGGCTTGGCATCATCAAATTTGATGGAATCTGGCGCATACCGCAGAATCTGCGTTGCCTGACTAACGTGAACGACGATCGGCTTCCCTGAAGCGAGTAGCGAATTAGCCAGCGTCACCGTGCTGGTACCGGCATCAACTGACTTAACAATTCCGCCGACTCCCTTTCTCCACTCGTCGCGTTCCTGCTGCTGCCGCTGCGCAATGTCACTTTTTGACATCACGATGATGGAAGAGGCAAGCAGGGCGCCGTTGTCAGACGATGTGCCACGGACCAACACGCGATCTCCAACCTGAATGTCGGCAGCGGTTATCGGAGTTGCTGTCTTGAGGTCAGTTTGCCCCGGTGAGGTACGAAGAATGCGAGCTGACTCGGCGATGGTAACCGCTATCTCAGCGCCGGCATCCACAGTCAGAATAAAGGAATTGCCACTAACGGACTTGACGCTGCCGACTGCTTTGGCGGCAGGACCCTGCGCCAAACCGCTCGAGCTGAGCAGGCACAACAAGGCGGGAGCAATCCAATTGCGCAGGATCGAAACCACTGTCCTTGATTTGTTTGGTTCCCGTCGCATGATTGCTTCTGGATCAATTCAAACATGCACTCAGAAGCGATAGACGTAAAGAATTGTCAAATACGGGTAAAAGTAATCCAGGGGCGGGCTATCGGCGAGAACTCCCTGTAGTAATTAGCGTCTTCATCTTTCCATCGGCGGTTTCGATGGCCGCAACCAGGGTGTTCCTCTGTGATTACGTTAGCGGCTAGCCGCCGAAGCTTCCAGTTCGAGCAGCACCTTCTTGCGCTCCATGCCCCAGCGGTAGCCGCCTAGGTCACCGTTCGACCGAAGAACGCGATGACACGGAATCGCAATGGCAACCGGATTCGTCGCACAAGCATGCGCCACCGCGCGAACGGCCGTCGGCTGCTTAATTGCCTTCGCAACTTCGGAATATGATCGCGTCTCGCCGAACCCAATGGACTGGAGATAGGACCACACGCGTCGCTGAAAAGCAGTCGCCTGAATATCCAGCGGAAGTGCTGGCGCTTTTTCCAGCCCGCGCATGTGCTGCATCAAATTCGCGGTGAACTCAGCCATACCTTCATCATCACGCCGCCGCGTAGCAAATGGGAACTCCTGCTTCAGTCCTTGTTCGAGTTCTTCATCCGACTCCGCGAACTGAATGCTGCAGATGCCTTTGTTCGTCGCGGCAATCAGAATCCTCCCGAGCGGAGAGTCCGCGCATGTGTAACGGATTGGAGCAGCAATTGCGCCACGGCGATACTTCGCCGGATCCATCCCGAGCTCCGAAGCGGTGCGTGAATACAAACGACTCGTCGAGCTGTATCCGGCTTCGTGCATAGCGCGCGTCACCGAATGTCCAGCTTTCAACTTTTGCCGAAAGCCTTGCATCCGACACGAATTCGCATATTCCTTCGGCGTTATCCCAAGCACTGCTTTAAAGGTACGTTGAAGATGAAATGGGCTATGGCGAAATTCTTTACCAAGCTGCACCAGCGTAATTGGCTCATCGAGTCGCTGTTCGATATACCGGCAGATAGCTTTGACCATCTCCTGCTGCGGATTGCCGCTGCTTGCCTGTGGGCGGCAACGCAGGCACGCGCGAAATCCGGCCGACTCGGCTTCTTTCGGCAGCCGATAAAAAGTCACATTCTCGCGCCGTGGCCGCTTCGAAGGACAAGAAGGCCGGCAATACACGCCGGTCGAGCTCACGGCAAATACAAATTTGCCATCACTCGCGTCGTCACGCGCCAGCACCGCTTTCCAGCGAGCATCTTCTGTAAGAGACGTCATTTCAAGTTGTCCGAGATCGGCGGATTCGAAGGTCAGTATCGCACTGTTCATGAGAAGAATTTATGCCCACGCCCAGAATCCGGCTATCCGGATCTTGCGGTCAAACCAATTTTTCTGCACTATGGCTCATCCCCATGTCGGCCAGTTTAGAGATCGTTGCTGCAAGACTCGCCAATGACATCGGTTTGGATTCCAGAAATCCGGCCACGGAATGGCAGCATGCGGTTCCGATTCACTTCTCCGCAGATTGGCAGGGCGCGAATGCTGATCCTTTAGTTCAAACTGAGGTTCGGCTGCTCTGGTCGCCTCGTAATCTTTACCTCAGATTCGTTTGTCATTATCGCAGCTTGTTTGTTTTTGAAGACTCCGATCCCAACGGTCGTCGCGACCATCTTTGGGACCGCGATGTTGCCGAAGCCTTTCTACAGCCTGAGCCATCACCAGAACGCACCTACAAAGAATTCGAAATCGCTCCCAACGGAATGTGGATTGACCTGGATATTTCGCCGTCTGGACTTGCCGATCTCAAGAATGGACTCACCCGGTCAGTTCATATTGATGAAAAGCAGCGAACGTGGGTCGCGGAGTTGGCAATTCCTATGCCTTCTCTCACAACAACATTCGACCCGAGCAAAACCTGGCGCGCCAATTTTTACCGCATTGAAGGCCGATCTGAGCCAAGGCAATATCTGGCTTGGCAGCCGACATTCACACCACAGCCTAACTTTCACGTACCTGAAGCCTTCGGAACGCTACGATTTGGCTGAAGAAGAAGATTTCCATATTGCACGTTGCTGAAGATATTCGGGCAGAGTCTCCTGCCAGCTTCGCATGGAGATTCCATGCGCAGTAAGGCTGGCCGGAGACAGCACAGAGTATTTCGGCCTTTCTGCAGGACGAACAAAACGTTCGCTTGTAGTCGGACGGACTTGGGTCTGCGAGCCCGCGTGGCGAAGTATCTCCGCCGCAAACTCATACCACGTACATTCTCCGCTATTTGTGCAGTGAATTATTCCGCAAGCGCCTGACCGGCAAAGTTTGATGATCGCATCTGCCAGGTCGAACGTGTACGTCGGACAGCCGCGCTGATCGTTCACCACATCAATTTCCGGGCGAGTAGCGGCTAGTTTTAGCATCGTGTCAGGGAAACACTTCCCTCCTGGCCCAAAAAGCCAAGACGTGCGCACGATGCAGCCGTCCGGCAGGATGCCGAGAAGTTTCTCTTCCGCCTCGGCCTTGGATTTTCCGTAAACATTGATGGGCTGGCGCGGGTCGTCCGCCTCGTAGGCCGTCGTTTTCGTGCCGTCAAAAACGTAATCTGTGCTGACAAAGAGTAGGCGAGCACCGGCCTCGGCAGCAGCCTGCGTCACGTTCACCGCGCCTTGAGTGTTAACAGCCGCTGCAAGAGTAGGATTTATTTCGCAACCATCAACATCGGTATAGGCCGAGGCAAGCACAATCCAGTCGGGCTCGGCCTGATGGACCGCGCTGCTGACTTGCTCAGGAACCCGGATGTCAGCCTGCGCGCTCCCAAGTCCGATGACCTCATCTCCGCTCCACCGGCGCATGAGAGCCTTCCCGAGCATTCCGGTCGCGCCGAAGATCAGGACCCGCATGGATTACGCTCTCACCGGTTGCGGCGCATCGACTCGCTCCGCATCGAGAACCGTAGCCAGACCATGCAACACCGTAGCCGCCCGAATGGCGGCAAGGACCGCAGCTTCACTCAATCCTTTTTCGCGGAGCACCAGATTCATATCGGATCCTATGAATGATAGTCAGGAGAATGATAGTCGCTGAAGTCGCTTTATGCGGCCCCAGCTATGTGACTTAGCAAACCCAATCTTAAGGGTCCTATTGGCGGCTTGGGCCGGCCCGCTGCGGTGTAAACTATAAGCTCCTGCTGATCTCATTCCCGAGGTAAAGTCATGGCAACTCTTGAAGCTCCAATCCGTCCGCGCGCGCGTGCTCATGAAGGCCAGTTTCGAAACGAGCCGTCTGTAGATTTTTCCAGGCCTGAGTCGGCACGAGAAATGCGGGCCGCGTTAGACCGCGTTCGAGGACAGCTTGGACGCGAGTACGATCTTGTCATTGGCGGCCACCGGATTCGCACGGCTGAAAAGATTCATTCTCTGAACCCCGCTCGCCCATCACAGATCGTCGGCATTCATCAAAAGGCGGGCAAAGAACATGTGGAACCGGCCATGCGAGCAGCGCTCACAGCATTCGAAAGCTGGTGCAGAACACCTCTTGAGAAGCGCGTCGAGTTGCTTTTTCGCGCGGCTGAATTGCTGCGGGAGCGCAAATTTGAACTGATGGCGTGGCTCGTGTATGAGGTCAGCAAGAACTGGGCAGAAGCGGACGCCGATATCGCCGAAACCATCGATTTTTGTGAGCTGTACGCTCGCGAAGCACTCCGACTGGAGAATGTGGATGCTCTGGTGCAGCTGCCCGGCGAGCACGATCAGCTCTTCTACATTCCGCTTGGTGTGGGTGCGGTGATTCCGCCGTGGAATTTTCCATGTGCGATCATGGCCGGAATGACGCTGGCTTCCATCGTCTCCGGAGATACTGTAATTCTGAAGCCTTCGAGTGACTCTCCGACCATCGCGGCAAAGTTTGTTGAGATTCTGGAAGAAGCCGGGATGCCGGAAGGCGTGGTGAACTTTTGCCCTGGGTCAGGAGCAAGTTTTGGCGATGCGATTGTCGCTCATCCAAAGACGCGATATATCGCCTTCACCGGATCGCGCGAAGTCGGCTTGCACATCAACAAAGTTGCTGCAGACCGCGCTCCCGGCCAGATATGGATTAAGCGCACGATCCTTGAGATGGGCGGAAAGGATGCCATCGTCGTTGACGCCGACGCCGATCTTGATTCCGCGGTCGAGGGAGTCGCCACTGCCGCGTTCGGTTTCCAGGGTCAAAAGTGCTCCGCGTGCTCCCGCGCAATTATTGATGAGCGCATTTACGACAAGTTTCTGGAACGGCTGAAGGACCGCGTCGAGCGCATCACCATTGGCGATCCCGCTAGTAACCCCAATATGGGAGCGGTCATCAACGAAGGCTCGATGAAGTCCATCCTCAACTACATTGATATTGGCAAGCGTGAAGGCCGATTGATCACAGGCGGTGCTCGCGCAACCCATGCAGGCGAGGGATACTTCATTCAGCCCACGGTGATTGCCGACATTCAACCGAAGTCGAAGCTGGAACAGGAGGAGATTTTCGGGCCGGTACTGGTGGTGATTAAGTCGCGAAACTTCGAGCACGGCCTCGCGATTGCCAATGACACTGAGTTCGGACTCACCGGCGCGGTTTATACCGGCTCGCGCGAAAAGAT
>WNGE01002261.1_pt1 | contig 23771 bp, 20 predicted proteins | sample 5400651 | NCBI WGS metagenome assembly WNGE01 (sample SAMN13153370, study PRJNA577476) | soil metagenome | isolation source: 60 cm soil or saprolite under grassland replicate 2 | place: USA:California | collected 2016-06-15
CAATCTGCCGGGCATGATCGACGGCAGCACGCGTAAAATCGACGGACGGGCCGAGCGAGCAATAGCCGTGCTTGTCGGGAGGCGAGACCTGAATGAACGCCACATCGAGGGGATATGGCCCGCCTGGCATGAAGAGTTTGGGAATAGAGGACAGATAGACCGGGATGTAGCTGACACGCCCGGCGTTGACAGCAGCCCGGTCGAAAGCGCTGACGAAGCACGTGCGCGCGTGAAAGTGCCCCGCCCAGCGTGGGTCAGTGTAGGGTGCGGGGCCAATCGCGAGTGCTGTGATGATCTCAACGTTGCGTAACTCCTCCCCGCGGGCGACCAGCGCCTGGATGAGTGGGGTCGGGGTCACGACAAACCCCCCCAGAAATACGTTGTTTCCTGACTCGACGACTTGCACTGCCGTACTTGCGTCACACCATGTGGTCATATTGCACCTCCGAATTCTTCCTTTAGGAAAGCTTCTTTCTGAACAGCGTCTTCCTTGCCAGCCGCCAGACGAGAAGTCCTCTCCGGTGACTGGCGACTGATCAGCTACCGCCCTCGTACTTGAACGAGAGCTCCACCTTCACACGATAGGTCAGAGGCTTCCCAGACTCGATGTGGACGTCTTGCTCGACAATACGGGCGACCCGCAGGTCACGCAAGGTCTGTGAAGCCCGTTCGATGGCGGCTGCGGCCGCCTTTTCCCACGACTCGTTGATGGTTCCTACCAGCGCAATCACCTTGTAGACATTTTCCGCCATGTTGTTCTCCTTTCGTTCAGGTGTGAGTAATTCGTCGTTAACAGCATCTGACTTGGGTATTACCACGTTCATGCATCCAGCAACAACAGCGAGAGCGTCTCGGCGATCAAGGCCGGTCTGGTTTCCCCTTCGATTTCGATGGTGTTGCGGGTTTTGAGCAAGATGCGACTCTTGTCCTTCGGTTCTACTGCCAGCAACACCACCCTGTCTCGAATGCGTGCCCCCACTTTCACAGGTGCCAGAAAGCGTACCCGCTCGAGGCCATAATTGAGCGCCTCGGAAACGCCAGCTGGGATAATGCCAATTTCATATTGCCAGGAGGCGGCTAACGAGAGCGTGAGGAATCCATGGGCAATGGTCGAACCAAACGGGCTTTCCCGCCTGGCCCGCTCCACATCCACATGAATCCATTGATGATCCCCGGTAAAGTCGGCGTACTGATTGATCCGCTCCTGGTCAATCGTCATCCACGCAGTGACCCCCAGTTCCTGTCCCACAAAGTTCGTGATGGTGCTTAAACTGTAGCCGCTGATAGCCATATGTGCCCTCCTACTCCAATTTGCCTAAACAAAAGCGCTGAAACCGGTGATGGCCTTGCCTACAATGAGCGTGTTCATTTCGCGGGTGCCTTCATAAGAGTAAATCGCTTCGGCATCGGCAACGAAGCGCCCTACCTGGTGTTCGAGCAGGATGCCGTTGCCACCCATCAGTTCGCGGGCATAGCCCACCGCCTCGCGCATCTTCACGGTGCAGAAAGCCTTGGCCAGGGAGGCATGTTCATCCCTCATGATCCCGGCATCTTGCATTTGCGACAAGCGCAGGGCCAGGCACTGGCAGGCCGTGATGTTGCCGAGCATGCGCACCAGCAGGTCCTGCACAAGTTGGAAACGACCAATCGGACGACCAAACTGCTCCCGCTCCTGGGCGTATTTGAGGGAAAACTCGTAGGCTCCCACCATACAGCCAATCGCTAACCAGGCTACCCCCGCCCGCGTCATGCGCAAGACGGCAGCCGTGTCCCGAAAGGAGTTAGCTTTCTGGAGCCGGTTGGCTTCCGGCACCCGGCAGTCTTCCAGCGTGATGAGCGCGTTCTGCACCACGCGCAAGGCTATCTTGTTCTTTTGTTTCTCGGCCTTAAAGCCAGGGGTGCTATTTTCGACTATAAAGCCTTTCACCTGGTCATCCGCCAGGTCCCGCGCCCAGATCACGGTCAAATCACCCCAGGTGGCGTTGCCGATCCACTTCTTCTGGCCGTTGAGCACCCAGGTGTCCCCTTCGCGCCGGGCGGTGGTGGTTAAGCCGCCCCCAGTCCCAGACCCGACCAGCGGCTCGGTCAGCCCGAAGGAACCGATCTTTTCCATGCGAGCCATGGGTGGCAGCCAGCGCTGTTTCTGCTCCTCTGAGCCACACAGATAAATAGAGCCCATGGATAGCCCACTGTGGACGCCTCTAAAGGTCGAAATCGAACTATCTACCCGCGCCAGTTCCATCATCAGCAAGCTATCCAGCACCGAACTCTTACCAGGACACCCATACCCATGGTAAGGAACACCCATGATGTGCAGTTCTGCCATCTTGGGGAGGAGCTGATGCGGGAATTCCTCACGAATCCAATACTCGGTGATAACGGGGGCAACCTCTGCCTCCAAGAAGGCCCGGACTCGCCGCAGAAAGTCCTGGTCTTCCTCGCTCAGGGTCGTGCCAATGGCGTAGAAATCGCTATTGACCTGCGGAAGCTTCTTCTCTGTCCTAACACTCATGGTCGTTTCCTCCTCATTGGTAGTCCTCTAACAATGACATCCGAGTTTGAGCCGTGGAGGAAAGCAACGTACTTGCAGCTCCCCCAATGACTCCAAAATGTGAGTAGCGCCTTAAAATGCGCGACTCCCTTTCGGGTCAGCTGGCTCGAACGGTAATAACAGATTCAACGCACTGGTCACGGACCTCTCTTATGATCTAGCACGTCTGCCGTCCAGAGCCGCACCCATTCGCTTTGCGCGTTGATCATCGCCTGTCCGTTTTCCTGCAAGCTAGAGAGCAAGTGCTCGTCTATCTGGAAGTCAGATTCAACGAGCGGCCCAAGGCGCTGGATGAGATGGAACCAGCCCTGCCATAGCTGCTGTTGGGCTTCTGTCCAACGCAGGAGCAGCACCTGCGCCTGTTGCACGTTCTTGCGCAGTTCGGTCGGACTTCCTGATGTGGCCTGGACGCGCCCTGTCCAGCCCTGAAGCCATCTGGCCTGGGCATCCAATGTCTCTTGCACCGTGGATTGCCAGGCCTTCACAGTTTCGCTCCAGACCATTTTGCGCGATGGCTGCCTGGTCCCCTGCAACAGATCGATCCAACCTATAAGCATTTTCTGCTGTGCGTCGGACCAGGTTGTAAACAGGGTTTCGTCTGGGCTCTTTTCGCTCATTGACCTGTTCTCCTTTCATCGACCGCATGCATGAACCAGATAGTATTAGGTATTCGCCGGATGACGTGATGTTGGGAAGAGTTACCTCCCAGCCCGAGAACGGCCCTCGCACGTACCACGAAACAGACGAAGCAGGAAAGAAGCTCTTGTCGTTCATTCAGAGCGCCGTGTGTTAAAGCTAGTATAGTCGATGAGCGTTGAAAAAAGCGTTTATCTAACTCATTCAAAAACGATCGAAGCGTTTGTTGAGAAAGAGCTGTCTGTCAGTGCAATTGAGAACCTACACCGTCCGGAAATAGGCTCATGGGGTGATTCAGAAAGAAGCGGTAGAGGATCTGTGAGATGTCAGGCCCAAGGGGATCGGTAAAGGTTCCGGCTGGACTTCCCCCTGTCCAGACATGGCCTGCGCCGACTGCTACCCAGTATTCCTGAACCTCATGACCATTGGTGTCGTTCCAACTCCTCTCAATGTAGGGGTGGCTCGCGGGAGGGGACGCGGTGATGCTTTGCGATGGATTCGCAAAGCTGGCATCATAGCGTTCGTGCGATGCCAGGTGATCCGTCTGCATCCATTGCTGAACGACCAGATCACCATTGATGGGAGCGACGACGGGATCAGCGGTTCCCTGGAAGACCACGGTTGGCACTACGCGGGCGTAGCTCCCCATCGCCTGATAGGCCATCTTCCCTGCCTTGAGAGGGTCCAGGCCGAATGTGCTGGTCGCCCCTGCCGGATATTCTATCCCTGCGGCAACCCCAATTGCGGCGAAGAGGTCAGGGTAGGTCGCGCCCAAAATGACGGACATCACCGCCCCAGCCGAAGCTCCGGCGACAAAAACCCGGCTCCTGTCAATGGTCCATTGAGACGAGTTTCTTTCGATGGTCTCTACTATCCCCGCGAGAATGGCCGGCTCACCTCTGCCCCGCGCCTGGTTCGCAGCCGTAGACCAGTTCCAGCAGGTCGTTGGATTATTGAGGGGAGTTTGTTGAGGATAGACCACGATAAACTTGTGGGCATCGGCCAGCTCATTCATCTGGGTGCCCGCGGCAAAGTCCGCCGCCGTTTGGGTACAGCCATGCAGCATGACCAGAAGCGGAACCGGTGTCCCGGGGCGATAGTCATCCGGTGTATAGACAAAGTACGGGCGACTGCTCGCCTGACCGTAGTAGATGTACTCGTGCCAGGTTCCTCCCCTGGCATGGACGAACTGGGAAGCCGGACTCAGCAATAAGAGAGCAAACAAAACAACACATGCAACGAGATATCTTCCAAGTCTGTACAGGTGTCTGGAGAGACTGTACCTGACTGTAGAAAAGCGCGAGCGAGTAGTCGATAAGTACGTAAGGAACATGTTTCACCTCTATAACAAGAAATAGTGAGGAGATGTATCCCCTTCACAAGATTCAACCTGGGAAGCAGGGAAATTGGTGCCTTTACGTAGACATTGGTGGCCGAAACTGCTATACACGGTTTAATCTACAATATAGCACGGGGATCTTCTCTGAGAGTAAAGAGGCTTCATACAGCTCGCTCTACTCAAGTGAAACGGAAGTGCTGCTGATCAGATGGTGAGCTCTGGTAGGCGAGCTCCGCGACGGGGGACATCAGCGTGTTCTCGGACTGTGAGAGCCCGACCATGGAAAACCCTTCTGCGGGCATCGCCAGCCCCTGCGTAGACCACATCGCGGATCTTGTCATCGGCAAAGTGGTAGGAAACCCCTCTTCTACCTTCTCGACGATTGCTCGACTCATGTAGCAGGAGACTCTGCAGGGATTCATCCAGAGCAGCAAGTCCCTCCTGAGGCGCAAGCTGGGCAACCTGGCAGAGCTCCTCAAAGGCGAAGTCATGCTCCAGGACCGCCCCTGCTGCCAGCAGGGTGCGAGCAGGGGAAGAGAGCCGGGCCAGGCGACGCTGGATCAGCTCGCGTACATCCCAGGGAAGTAGGCCGTCAGGTGCATTGGCCTCGAGGATCGAGGGCTGCGGCTCAAATACCCAACCGCTTCCCGTGATCAAGCGGGGAACCAGGTCGCCGCATTCAAGTAGCATTTGGAGCAGCGCGTTCAAGTAGAACGGCTGCCCTCTGGTTTCTGCGAACAGCCACGCGGCGAAACGTTCGGGGGAGAGTCTGCTTCCAGGGTTCTGGACAGACTGCGCAGAAGGCTGAATGCGAGCGTGTTCTCCTTGCAGCGATGGGTACACTCGCTCAGTTTTCGCGAGTTCGCCAACGATCTGGCGGATGTCTTGCGCAGAGAGGGGACCCAGTTGCAGGCGCGTCACAGAGATGGTAGTGCTGAGGCCCGCCAGCCATTCGGACAACTGCGGTCCCATGTCCCGCGTTTCGGTGCGTCTGCTCAGCAGCAACAGGGCGGGCGTCCTATGCTCCCTCCAGTAGCGAGCTATATACTGGAACACGTCCAGAGTGGCTGCGTCCGCCCACTGTAGGTCGTCGACAAACATGGAGAGAGGTGCCTGTGCTGCTAACGCGTGCAACAAGCGTGCCAGCGCTTCGAAGAGGCGGGAGGAGGCAAAGGCCCCGTTGATGGTCAGTGCGGGCAGGTCGGGGTACCGCTCGCGCAGGTCAGGCAGCAGGCGGGAGAGCTCGGCCAGCCAGGGATCGCTGAGCCACTGACGAAGATCAGGTTCCTGTTCTAAGCGGGTACGCAGTGCCTCGATTAGTGGCTGATAAGACAGGCGCTGTGAAGTGTGAAAGGCCCTTCCTGCGAGCACTTCCGCTCCCTGGGCCCTCACCCAATCGAGAAACACTGTAGCTAGGCGCGTTTTACCGATCCCGGCTTCGCCTTCCAGCAGTACAACCTGCGGTTGATTGTTGGTAATCTGCTCATAGAGGGTCATGAGTCTGTTGAATTCCGTCCCTCTTCCAACAAAGGTGACGTTGAGCAACGGTCGCGCGGTCGTCGTGCACTTGCCGAACCCGCTCTTTGCGCTGCGAGGAGTAGAGGTGTTGCGCAGCACCTCTGCCAGGGCGACCAATTTCCGTGAGGGTTTGGCAGAAAGCTCCGTTCTCAAGATGACCTGGTAGGTCTCGTAGGTCTTCAAGGCTGCGATGCGGTTGCCGGTCAAGAAATGCAGCTGCATCAGGCGCAGGGAGATGTCCTCATTGAGCGGGTCAAAGCAGCGCCAGCGCTCGATGGTGGCAATGGCCTGCTCGATCTCCCCCTCCGCGCTCTGTAGCTGGGAGAGCCAGTCAAACACCTGCTCGATACGCTGGTACCAGTAGCCTTGCTGCATGCCGACCCAGTTGTCGAAGTCGAGTGTATTGCGCAGGGTAAAATCCTGGAGGAAGCCCCCGCGGTAGAGTACTGCGGCGCTTTGAAGACGAGCAATCAGGGTGCGGCGGACCTCTCCCTGCACCCCCTCGATAAATCGGGGGGCTACCGGTGTTGGCAGGGCATGCATCAACTTCCATGCGGTCTCAAGGGCGTGCAGGTCAAGATCAATGCCTGAGGCCAGATCGAGCCCGAGCATGTCATGCGTGATGAGGACATGTGACTCACCTTCAGGTGAAGTGTCCTCTTCAAGGATACGCCGTAAGTGTAGCAAGGTAATACGCAGCGCGGTGCGCCCATGGGCCATATCGCTCTCCGGCCACAATAGTCGCGTGAGCTTTTGACGCTCGTGCACACCTCCTTCAGATGCAAGATAGGCGAGGAGCGCCAGGACTTTGCGCTCGGGAAAGGTGAGCCGGTGGTCCCGGTGGCTCACTTCCGGTGGCCCGAGCAATGCAATCTTCAAAGCACTCATGCAAACTCCTAAGCACATTCAACATCCCAGTGCAGTTCGCTGGCATTTTTTACTTATTACGTACAGTATAGCTGTGAATAGGCAGAGTGTGATCTCCAAAAAGATATAATGTGCTGACGAAAAAGATATATTGAGCGGAACCATGCATGTGAAAGCGATAGCCAAAAAGATATACTGAACGGCTTCTATCATATCAGGCGCCTGACGGACAATTCGCGTCCATACATTTAAAGTATAGCGGGAGAGCGTGAAGAAAAGCGTTGGTAGATACATCAAAGTTTCCTTAAAAGATGGGCGACGTTTTTCATACAGACAGCTTTGTCCCAACAAACGCTTGTCTTCATTCAGGATTAGTTTGAGAAACGCTCTTCGGCAATGCTAGCTTTCTTCTGTACCTATGGTATACTCTAGAGATGGTTCGATAAGCGTAGGAGAGAAAACTCTTTTCATTCAGAAAACTCGCAGGAGGAGGTGCGAGCGTGGTGGAGCGCATAGAAGAGCACCCTGGCAATTATCTTCATCCCTCGACGCCCATTAATAGCGAGAAAGCCGCCACCGGCTCACTCGTTCGTTTCCAGAATCTCCCTCCTCTGCTTACTCCGTTGATTGGACGCGAACAGCAGGAGCAAGCGATCAGTGCGTTACTTCTACGGCCTGGGATTCGGCTCCTCACGCTCACCGGCGCGGGCGGCATCGGCAAGACACGACTGGCTCAGAAAGTTGCGGCCGATCTGATCGGGGTGTTTACTCATGGCGTCTGCCTGGTGCAGCTTGCTCCTATCAGCGACTTTCACCTGGTCATACCCACCATTGCACAGTCGCTTGGCCTACGAGATGTCGAGGAACGTTCGCTGTTCGAGTCGCTCAAAGCTTTCTTGCGTGACAAACACCTCCTGCTACTGCTGGATGATTTCGAACAGATCCTCCCAGCTGCGCCCGCGCTGGTTGAACTGCTCCTGGCCTGTCCATCCATCAAGATCATGCTAACCAGCCGAGCGGTATTGCATGTGGAGGGGGAATATGAGTTTTCGGTTCCTCCGCTCTCCTTGCCCGATCCGCTCCACCTGCCAGCGCACGAGGAGCTTTTGCACTACTCAGCGGTCGCCCTATTCGTTCAGCGCGCGCAGATGGTGAAGCCCCAATTTGTCCTTTCTGAGGACAACGCAGCTACTGTAGCCCAGATCTGCATCCGACTGGACGGGCTGCCACTGTCCCTTGAGCTGGCGGCAGCGCGGAGCAAACTGCTGCCTCCCCAGGCGCTGCTCGGGCGACTCAACCACCGGCTTGGCGTGTTGACTGGTGAAAGGCAGGATGCTCCCACCCGGCAGCGGACACTGCGTGACACCATCCGCTGGAGTTATGATCTCCTCAATGCCGAGGAGCAACAGTGTTTCCGGCGCCTGGCCATCTTTGTCGGCGGCTGTACGCTTGAGGCTGCCGAAGCGGTCTGTAGCGCAGCCGCGGATCTCTCGCTTCCCCCGATTGAGCTGGTTGCATCCCTGCTGGACAAAAGCTTGCTGCAACAGAGCGACCGGGACGGAGATGAGCCACGTCTGCTGATGCTAGAAACGATCAGGGAGTACGCCCTGGAAAGACTTGTGGATTCTGGAGAATTGGAGGCGACGCGGGAGAGGCATGCGTTGTACTACCTCGCACTTGCCGAGCAAGGTGAGCCGGAATTATTTGGGCACCAGCAACGGCTGTGGATGGATCGCCTGACGTTGGATGCCGAAAACTTCCGAGCAGCCTTGCAGTGGTCGCAATCCCATCACAGGAAGGAGCAGTTACTACGCCTGGCAGGAAACCTCGGGCATTTCTGGTACATGTGCGGTCGTTTCAGCGAGGCCATGCTCCGGATCGAGACAGCACTGCGGGAGGTGGCACCAGACGTCGCCGTTTCAGCACGCATCAAGGCACTGTATATTGTGGCCTTGATTGCCAGCCACCTGGGGCAAAGTGACCTCCTCTTCGGTCGGGCACGGGAATGTCTGACACTTGCGCGGCAGAATAGAGACGGCCGAGGCTTTGTGGTAGCTTCCTGGGCACTTGTACACGACTTGCTATCAGATGGGGACATCATTGGAGCACACGCCCAGGCAGAAGAGACGCTGACATTCGTGCGGGTGCACGCACCAGTAGAGGATAGCTGGACCCTTGCATGTGCTCTCAATGCTTTTGGATCGGTGGTCTTGTCCCAAGGTGACTATACTCAGGCACAGCAGTTGTATGAACGTGCCATCGCCCTCTTCAAAGAGGCAGGAGACCTCTGGCTCTATGGGGAGTTACACCTGTTCTTAGCAAACGTCTACTGGGCACAAGGGGATAAGGCAAGAGCCAGGACCTTCTTGAAGGAAGGACTCGCCATCCATGATCAGGTGGGCAATGCGTGGGTAACGGGCTGGTTTGTGAGCCTCTTCGGCAAAATTGCCTTGCGCCAGGGCGATATCCCGCGTGCGCGTTTCCTGCTTGAAGCTGGCTTAAAGCGCCACCAACAATTGGGAGACCAGCAGGGCCAGGCACTCTTATACGCCTTGCTCGCGCAGGCGGCGGCAAGCGAGCATGACTTTACCTTGACCCGAACCCTGGCATCCCAGAGCCTGGAACTCGCACGCGCCGTTCGTGACACGGGATCGCTGATCCTCTGCCTGGAAGAGTTGGCGGATGTTGTCGCAGGTCAGGGAGAGCCCGAATGGGCAGCGGTACTATGGGGAGCGGCAGAACGCCACCGTGAAGCCAGTGATGCAACGCTCCCACTTGTTGAGTGGCTCGGTCGTGCACGCCGCATCGAGCAAGCAAAACGTCTCCTCGGTGAGCGGGTCTTTGCAGAAAAGTGGGCTGAAGGAAGAAATATAACGGCAGTACAGGCGATCGCAGTTCCCCCCAAGCATCGCTGGACATCTAAAGCTCAAAAGCCTGTCCGAGGAAAACCCCAGGGCAACCGCAATGGTCCATTCCACCCAACTCCACCACCCTTGCCCCTACGCGATGTGGAGCAACCCTTTCTTGACCCACTGAGCCAGCGCGAATTGGAGGTATTGCAGTTGGTAGCAAGTGGAGCTTCCAACCAGGAGATTGCGACGGCGTTGGTTGTGGCACCAGGGACGGTCAAGCTGCACGTGAGCCATATCCTCTCTAAATTGGGGGTGAATAGTCGCACACGAGCCATTCTACGCGCACGCGACCTTGGTCTCCTTACAAAGGAGGATTAGCTCGTCCCTTAGAGGCAAATAAGAGCCTCACAACAAACGATTGTTTGGCGACAGTGCTTATCTGGCAAACGCTTGTGCCAACGCTCGTCTGCTATACTAGCTTTAATGCACAACACCCTGGCTGAATGAAAAATGCTTCTTTCCTGCTCCATGTCAAGAGCGGAAGGCCCGTGACATCCCGGGGTGATGTGGAAAGTCAGACTCCTATGAAATGCTGGCAGACTAAATGATTGTCGCTTTATTTCGCACATGCGACCAATGAAAGGAATACAGATCGATGAGTGACAAGAACACAAATGAAACCATCTTGAAGACGTGGTCGGAGACACAGCAGAAGCTGCTGGCTGACTGGCTAGACACATTGCGGAAGCTGGGTGGGACACCGACGCTGGAGCTGTGGAGGCAAACGGTGGACACCTGGCAAAATTCGGTGAAAGAGACTGTGGATGCCCGAGCCGAATATACCCGGCAGTTGACCGAGACCCTGGCAAAAGCCAAGGGAACCCCAGAGGAGTTCCGCGAGCTGGCTCGCGAGGGGCGTGAGCAATTGCAGCACTGGGCTGAGGCCGAGCGGGATCTCTGGAAGGGCTGGTTCGACGTGGCGAGGGAGATCAATTTCAGGCCGGAGCCTGGTACTGGAGCGCAAGCGGGCAAGGACCTGTTGCAACTATGGCAAGAGAGTACGCACAAGATGATCGATACCCAGGCGGCGCTGATCCGGCGCTGGACCGGAGGCACTACCAAGACTAGGGAGCAGGAGTAATCAGGCTCAACCTTAAACTGTTCGTAAGCAGAGTCAGGCTCATGGCTCGTCGTTAGCTGATCGTACGGCTCTGCATAGATTTCAAAGAATTGGAGCCGAAGGAAGGAGGTCAACGTTGGAGACAGATGCACAGCGTGTCGTTAACAAAGAAACTGACGGCCAGAATGGCGGGACAACAAACACCCCACCTGATACCAAGCCGAAAGGAACCAAACCAGCCTCTGCGGGGAATGCGTCCAAGCCGAAGAGTACTGCCAAACGGACGGAGCAGACTGCACTTCAGAAGGAACAGCGCAAAGCTGCCGCTGCACAAGCAGCTGTAGAGGATTTGCAGCGCCGGCTGGATGCTGTTGAAGCGGCGCTTGCAGAAGAACGGCGTAAGGGCGACCAGGCGCAGCAGGCACTTGCGCAACAGCGACAGGCTGCTGAAGCACGCGCTGAGACCCACGAGCAAACAGCCGAGCAGATGCCGGGTGGGGAGGCTGCCTTTGGCCTCATGCCCCTCGTAGGCTTTCGCGGCACAGATTTCTTCGACGTCAGTCAGAAGATTGCCCAGCAAGCGATACAGCAACCGCCGTTACTCATGAAAAACTACTCAAATTTCATGCTCGAGGTGGGGCGGGTGATGACCGGGCAATCCACCGTCGAACCGGATGCCAAGGACAAACGCTTCACCGACGAGGCTTGGAAAACGAATCCCTTTTACCGTGCCTATTTGCAAACTTATTTGACCTGGGAACAGAGCCTCAATGCCTTTGTCAACGATGCAAATCTTGACAAAAAGGATGCCGACCGGGCGCGCTTCGTCCTCTCACTCTTCGCCGATACCGTGGCCCCGACTAACACGCTGCTGGGCAATCCGGCGGCCATGAAGAAGATGTACGAGACGGGTGGAGCCAGCCTGGTGAAAGGTCTCACCCACATGCTCGAAGACCTGGCCAATAACGGGGGTATGCCCTCACAGGTCGATATGAAGGCCTTCCAAGTCGGCAAGGATCTGGCGACCTCCCCGGGGGCCGTCGTGTTCAAGAACGAGGTGCTCGAGCTGATCCAATTTCAGCCAACGACCCCAGAGGTCTACGGTCGCCCGCTACTTATCGTCCCGCCTCAGGTCAACAAGTATTACGTCATGGACCTGTCACCCAACAAGAGCCTGGTGCGGTACCTGGTCGCCAATGGACAGCAGGTCTTCACCATCAGCTGGCGCAATCCCACGCCCGAAGACCGCGAGTGGGGATTCGAAACCTACGACCGCGCCATCCTGGAAGCCATTGACGTGGTGCGCGCGATGACCGAAAGCCCGGACGTCAATATCCTGGGGGCATGCCTGGGTGGCATGACCCTGGCCACGCTGCTGGGATACCTGGCAGCACAGGAAGACCGACGCATTCACGCGGTGAGCTTCGTTGTGACGGTGCTTGATACGAATGTCGAGTCGACGATGGGGCTGTTCGCGACCAAAGAAACGATCGCGGCCGCCAAGCAGGCATCTCGATCGAAGGGGGTGCTCGAGGGCCAGGAGATGGCGCGCGCGTTCGCCTGGCTGCGCCCCAACGATCTGGTCTGGAACTACTGGGTCAATAACTACCTGATCGGCAAGGACCCGGCAGCATTTGACGTGTTATATTGGAATAACGACACCACCCGCCTGCCAGCGAAGTTGCATGGCGAGATGCTCGACCTGTTCGAGACCAACGCGTTTACCCATCCCGGGGCTTTCCAGGTATTGGGAACACCCATCGATCTGTCCAAAGTGACCAACGATACCTATATCATCGCGGGCATCACCGATCACATCACGCCGTGGCAGGGCTGCTATTCGACCACCCAATTGCTGGGAGGCAAGGTCAAGTTTATCCTGAGTAACAGTGGCCACATCCAGGCCATCCTTAACCCACCGGGCAACCCGAAGGCATCCTACTTCGTGCATGAGCGCTACCCAGCCAATGCCGAACAATGGCTTGCGCAGGCGCAGAAAGTCTCAGGCACCTGGTGGGAGGATTGGCGAGACTGGCTGGGCAAGCGTGCGAGTGAAAAAAAGCCTGCACCACGAACGTTGGGCAATGAGCGGTATCAACCGGGAACACCGGCACCTGGCACCTACGTGTTCGAGCCGTGACATGTTTAGCTCTCTTCGCGTACTCATTAGAGAGAAAAGATGATTCATGCCGTCAGAAACCACAAGGCCACAAGACGAGGCACGTACCATCAATGTCACAGGACAGCGCCTGCGGGTCGCCATCCGTCCAGGGGACGGCACCCGCACGCCGCTGCTGCTGATGAACGGGATTGGGGTCAATCTCGAAGTGCTACAACAGTTCGTTGACACCCTCAACCCGGCCATCGAAGTTATTCGCTTTGATGCGCCGGGTACCGGTGGCTCACCGGCCCCGCTCATTCCTTACCGTTTTTCTGGTCTCGTTTGGTTGGTGACGAAGATGCTTGATCAGTTGGGTTACCGGCTGGTCAATGTACTGGGCATCTCCTGGGGTGGTGCGCTTGCCCAGCAGTTCGCTTTCCAATACCCTATTCGTTGCCGGAGGCTGATCCTAGTCAGCACGGGAATCGGGGCCTTCATGGTGCCTGGAAACCCCGCAGCTTTGGCGAAGATTGCCACACCGCGACGCTACCTGGACCCTGCTTACATGGCGCAGATCGCCGGAGAAATCTACGGGGGAAAGATGCGCACGCGGCCCAAGTTCGCGCACGAGTTCGCACGTACCGCACGCCTGGGCAGTGGGCTTGGCTACTTTTATCAAATGCTGGGAGGAGCAGGTTGGAGCTGCATCTTCTGGCTCCACAAATTCCGGCAGCCGACGCTGATTCTACATGGCGATGACGACCCGCTTGTCCCACTCGTCAATGCGAAGATCATGCATGGCCTGATCCCGCACGCGAAGCTCTACATCTTCCACGACGGACACCTGGGATTGGGGACGAGTGCGTGGGAGATCACGCAAGTCGTTGAGAAGTTTCTCACGGCTCCCTGTGCTGGCTACGTAGCACATCCTTTCCCAAAAAAGACAGTGTTCACCCGCGATTGTCGCCGATGCGATCCGCCTTTTCCCGCCTTCTTACCGAGGTCTCGCAGCCTGCAGGATGGAGATGGTTGTCTCGATCATGACGGCTTTTCCATCTGTTCTCCAAGTGCCATCCGCCTTTTGTCCAGGAGCGACTGGCCTACACCTGATGTACTGCTTCGTGCCAGTGAAGCGGTGTTGGTTCATTCATTTGCACCATCCGTTTCTGAACCAGCACGCAAACACGACTGCCCTCCTAAATACGATCGATAGTACAGTTGAGTACTTCGTGATGCGCAGCATTTTCCCGCCTGGCTTCCGTTCGCAAGCCAGGTGCTTCCTGTGAGGCGTCTGCCTTGCCCTGATACACTTGTTGTGCGAAGATAAACCTGGAGCCCTTGACTGACTGCTTCGGCTATTGGCCGTCGACGCTCGACGCTGCATGTGGTGTTCTGGCCACGTGGGTGATTAGGTCCACACGTACCACTCATCGGCGACGAGCGGCCCGCAGCACACGGCGGACCGCTTCATAAGACACGCCGTAATCATGGGCAACCAGTCGCAGCGGTTCCCCTTGCTCAACACGATAGACCACAGTACCCCATTCCGATGGCGGGATCTTCCAGCGAGGATCAGGGACGGCTTGAAAGTGGCCTGACATAGACAGAAGCCTTGGATGGTCAAGGGCAGCGGCGAACGGATCATCTCGGGATGAGGAAATGGTAGCGTGTTCCTGGTAGACAAGCAGATCGCCTCTGCTTAAGAAGAGTTTTTCAAGCGAGATGCGTGCCAGGTGCGACCGATGGTTCGATGCCCGTCGGTTCCGGTACGATTATTTATTCATCTTCCTAGTTTTAATAGAACAAATGTTCTTTCGCTTCGAGGGTGCCTCCCTACATTGGCTCTCTTGTACTGCATTCTCACGCACGATTTTCAGGGCTGCATTGCTGATCGCTTATCAATATGCGGACTCAGCTATCAAGAGCCCTCAGTTCCTCCTTTTCTCTCACTATCCTACAACAGATATACCATGTAGCCAGCAGCTCCTGAGCATTTGAGTTTATGATCCCTCAGCTTACAGCCCGCTTGGGGGTCGGTCAATTCTACCCCGGCTCGAGCTTACACCGTCTTTAATACGCAAACCAGGACCATCGCAGTTGTCGGCGTCTCGGCTCATGCGTCGAAGGTTGCACATCAGGTGCCGCTCTACCTGCAAAGCCAGGTCTATTGGAGCCTGTCGGTGAAACCATGCGGTTGAGAGTTCTTCGAAGAGCAGGTGTTCTACTCACTGGGAGAGATCGATATGCCAGTGGATGTGGTGGAGGTATTCCGCACCGCTCAGGTAGCGCCTGATATCGCCTGCAGGCCATCGCGATCGGGGCAAAGGTGTCCTGGCTCAAGGTGGGGAGAGTTTCAGAGAAAGTCCGGCAGATTGCCGAATCGGTAAGACTGATCGTCGTCATGAACCGCTGTTTGGAAGCTACTTACGCGCCGCTGCGCCTTGGACCCAGACCTCATGCTTCGACCGCTGTTTAGGCTGGGAAATGGGGAGAATCCAAACAGCAAGTTCGCAAGGACCAAGTAATGTATTGCTAGGGGCGCTCCACCCTGAACGTGATCGTAAAGACATCGCCTGGTTCCACCTGCTGCATCAAGGGCTCATAGAACTCCCGCAAGTAGGGAAGCGGGTCCGCTGTTGCCTGAGGCATACCCTCCCCCTCAAAGAGCCGGTCCTCGCGCAGGTGGACGGTTTGTTCCACATCTCTTGGTGGAAGGTCGAGCCGAACCGAGACCGTCAAGGCATCACCCGCCCGCAGCGCGGAATACACCTCCTGCTGATACATCGTCGCCAGGCGGGATAAGAGCTCCGCGTCGTTGGCGGGTGCTTCTCGTTCCGTGACACGAAAGACGCGCTGCCCTTGCCCGTCGCTTTTGACCTGGGCGGTAATCCTGAAGATTGCTTCAAACATATGTTGCTCCTCCCTGTCCGCATGCATTGTATTCTATATAGGCGTTGAACATGGTTCTCCTACTCTCTCGTTTCTTGAGAAGTCGCAGCAGTCACCCCTGCGTTCCGGGTCAGATCCAGGCTCAGGCAGAGCCGTTCAACCCGGAACGCGTGGTGTGCTAGGTGTTTTTAGAGCATGGTGAATTGTGGGACGAGCACCTTGTCGATGACATGCATGATGCCGTTGTCCGCGATCACGTTTGCCTGAAGCACATGCCCACCATTGATCTTGATGCTTTCTCGCACAGCCGTGGTCACCGTGTCGGAAGAGATGTAGCTAAGCGCGTCTCCGTAGGTAGCGATTTCTTCCTCCCCCAGTGGAGTCTCCGAGATGTCCGACCACACTCTGAGCCGCTGTCCCTCGAGCGTTTTGAGGAAGAGGCGATCGAGCAGGTCGTCCGCCGTATAATACCCAGGCACGATGTGGTACTTGAGGACTTTGGCCAGCTTCCCAGGGTCCGCGAAAAGATTAGCCTGCTGGTCATCAGACATGCTATCAAAGGCGGCATCCGTAGGAATGAAGATGGTGAATGGCCCCGGTCCGCTGAGGGTATCAACAAGACCGGCCACGGACTCCAGTCCTTTGACGTACTTGTTGTATGCGTGTTCGGCACGCGCTTTTTCGATGATGTTTGCCATGCAATGTTTCTCCTTCTTTTCTAACAAACTATATTTGAGGGTGCGGCCATACGTCTCTATCCTGGGAACCATACTCATGGGCCAGGAAATGTAACCACACCAACTGCCCCGCGTACTGGAGAGCGCCTGACCATGCGATCGCACACGGAACAGAGTTCGCTTTGCTCTAGAGCGTTCGAACGCCTTGAAAGGCATCATTGCTAAGTACTGAGTTCTAACTTGGCTCATATGAGATGCAACACATGCGCTCAGCAGTGATGCAAGGTAGTACATTCATAAGCTTAATCGGAGCGCGTGAACAAAAGCGTGGGAAGAGGCGTGAAACTTTTCTTAGTACTCCATGTTCTTTTATTTAGGAGCCGACATTTGTATGCAGGCAGAAATGTTCGCCTGCGATCTATACTTACTCTCCGAGTAAGCATGATCAGCGGGAAAGCATGCGTATGCCTATCGCTATCAGCACATAGAGGAGGATACCTCCAGCAACACTCATGCTCAAAGCAACGATCCACGGGGTAAATAGCCGCAGCATCAGCGCGCAACCTCCCACGATGAGATTGATGACCTCGAGGGCAATCGTCAACCAGAATGCCCATCGCTGCCACGTCAACAATCCCTGCGCACACAGAAAGGCTACAATCCCACCCAGGAGAAAAATCCACGCCAGAGCCGCTCCCAGAACAGCGATCATAGCCCCTGGTGTAGTGTGACCATGCGAGACGTTATAGACACCTACGAAGCCTCCGAAAAAAGCGATCAAGCCTATGATAATAAGGAATATACCCTGTATTCCTAGCAAGGCTACTACGATCACCTTCCCAGGGGAGGGCTTCTTACGCGACGCTTGTAACAATGAATCGTTATCCATAGATGGAATATCTCCGAAGCAGAATTCTGGTGCTGGAGCACTTCCCTACAAGCTGCTTCAAACTCAATATCATGTTCTTACATCTGGAGCGGGTGTATCTACCGGCGTGACTTTTTGTCCTGGCAACAGCGCTGCTTGTTGATGCGGCACCTCTTCCGGGGGGAATTTTTCGGGATGCCCATGCTCCCATCTGTGCCAGATGGCCACGATGACCTGCTGGAGTACGCCAGCCACCGGGATAGCGAGGAACCCCCCAAGCAAGCCGAAGAGTTCTGCACCTGCAAAAAGCGCGAAAATGGCCACAATGGGATGCACTCCCACGGTACTGCTGAAAATGCGTGGTGCAAGGACCTCCCCCATGACAACTCCCAGGAGCAGCACCAGAAAAACAGCCACGATCAGCGTCACCACCCATCCCTGTGAGAGTGCCGCCAGGATACACAACGCCGCTATCATATAAGTCCCGATTACCGGGAGAAAGTACAGCAGAAAGAAGAGCACTGCCAGCAACGCTGCAAATGGGACGTGCAGCAGCGCAAGCACCACTCCGGTACACAGGGCACCAATGAGTGCAAGTAGCAACGTACCCCGAAGATACCCACCTAGACTCTGATCGAGGGTACGCAACAGGAAGGTGATTATGCTCCTCTGATTTGCCGGAGTTTTGAATCTGAGCCAGCGAATGATACGAGCGCCGTCGAGGACAAAATAGACACTAAGCGTGATCACGATGATGAAGTTGAGGATGTTGCTGAACAATCCGATCAGGAAAGGAAGCAGCCCTGGGAGAGCGCCCTGTGCTTGAGACAAGAGCTGGTTCTTGAACTGGTCAACCTGATCTTTGGTAATGCCAAACGTTCCCAAAAAGGCAATGAACGATTGAATCCGGCGCTCTCCTGCAGGGCTCAAAAGAAATTGGATAGATTTCGCAAGCGAAGCTACTTGCGGATTGAGGGAGGAAGCCACGATAAACAGAACCACAGTCAGGACACCAGCTACCAGGAGAAAGGCAACAAAGATTGCCAGAGACCTTGGGAGGCGGCGTTGGAAGAACTGCACAAGCGGATAGATGAAATAAGCAAACAATGCGGAAAGCAGCAGGATAATGACCGCTGTTAAGATCAGTGAAATCCCGTACAGTGCAACCAATACGATGGCTACAAACGCCAGGACCGTCAATGCGTTGATAAGTCTCCTCAGCCGGGAGCGGCCAGAAGGGGACGCATCAGTTGATGTCTTCCCGTGTTCAGTTTCAGTCGTATGTTGAGACATACCTTGTACTCCCTTTCCCATGCGCTCCTTTGAATACAATGTTTCGCTTAGCCAGAAACAGACACTCCTGGAGGTTTCGCGAGCTCAAAACCAACGCTTTGTGGGAAATGATCTTAACACCTTCTTTTCTTTCGTGCGGGCACGTGCCTCTGGTGTCTCCAGCACGCCGCGCTCTTTCAGGGGAAGATAGAAACCCACGGCAAGGCCTAATAATACCCCGCCGATCAAGTAGGCACCGAGTACATCGCTGGCCCAGTGGTCGCCGAGGTAAACTCGAGAGGGGCCGATCAGTACCACGAGCGCGGCCGAGGTCGTCAGGAGGGCGGTACGCCACCAATGCCTTCCCTCGAAGAGGATGACGCCGAAGGAGAAGAGTAGTCCCCAGTAGGCGATGTAGGCCATCACATGGCCGCTCGGGAAGCTGTATCCCACGGCTGCCTGTACGATGTGTACGAGATTGGCCGTCGGGCGTGGACGGCTGACCTGGATCTTCAGCAGAATGTTGAGGAGCAAACTGATCGTCGAAAGCCCACCAACCAGCACCGCCTCTAAACGAAAGCCCTTTAGCCAGAAAAACACTGCTGTCAGGAGAACGAGGGCAGGCAGGAGGAGTGAATTCCCCGGATAGCTGATGGCGAACATCGTGTTGCGCAGCCATGGAGCCTGGTTCTGTTGAAACGAGTGTGTAATCGCTATATCGATCGGCAGTATGGGATGGACGTGAACAAACCAGGCCAGCAGTCCAAAGAGCGTGATTTGTAGCGTCAACACCCCGAGCAAGCATCCGACTACTCTCCTGCGGCGCTGTTGGGTTTCTGGAGCGCTTCCTGCTGTTTGCTCGGTGCCTTCAGCCATTGGAGAGCGTGCCTGCTCCTGTCCGTTTTCGTCTCTGCCAGCCTGCTGCATGGTCCTCTCCTCGTACTACCGGTCCTTCTGCAGGAGAACCGCGATCCCCGCTCACGATCTAATCCTATGTGGAGTAGATCGCGAGCAGGATATCGTCTCTACGTTCGCTGTTCAGGCCACGCTTGCAGCCAGCGAGCGCGATTCGAAGTACATCACGATGTACATAATCCCAAACACAATCGCGTAAACACCAATCAACCAGACGACGGCGAGCAGCCCGGATGAAGGTTGGGCGGCAATCAGGATGCCGAAAATGATCGAGATAACTCCGGCTAGCGCCGTCAACACCGCGCGTCCACCGCCCATCGGGTAGGCGAGTGGAGCTATAACCTCAAAAACGCCAGTCAAGATCGCCCAGGCCGCCAGCAGGTAGATGAAAGCGAGCGCTGTGATGCCTGGCCATACCAGGGCAACCACTCCCACCAGGATCCCTAGAATGCCCTCACCGAGAAGCCATCCCCACCCCGGGAATTCCGTGTGCCGCAGGGCTGCCACCACCGCAGTGATGCCGCTGATGACGGCAAACAAGCCAAACACGAACACCAGGGCGGACAGTGTCATCTTCGGCCAGACAAGCGCTATGATGCCGAACAGGACGGCAAAGATGCCGCGAAACAAAAACATTGTACGATAGTTACTCAAAACTTGTTGCATGTTGTTCCTCCTTATGAAACGACAACAATAAAACGATAGACAATTGTACTTGACAGCTCCCCTCACATCCTCGCGCCACCTGGGAACAAGAGATGAGAGAACGATGAGAACACATCGAGTGTTTCAGCCCTTACAATTGGGGAAACGTTTTTGCTCTCTTCTTACATGATAAAAGCTCGCTGTGAAAGGAAGCGTTTGTTGGTTCGTAAAAAACATACAGGTTTCGCACTACGAGATAGATGCAAAGCGTACGCTGCTCGTGAGCTCCCTACGCAAGAGCGGCAGAGAGCGGTAGAAGTAGGTTTTCACAGTAGATTCCGGCATTTCAAGCATGCTCCCGATCTCCGAGTAGCTCAGTTGTCGGAAACAGCGCAGATTTACGATTGAACGAAACTTTGTGGGAAGTGAAAGCATGGCCTGCTGCAGCAAACAGTGCAGCTCAATACTCTCGGCAACTTCCTCTGGCAACGGCTCAGGGTCGGTGATAGCCTCGATCGGTGACAGTTCCTCCTCCCTGTACTTCCACTCAAGAGTGGAGAAAGGAATTTCTGTCCGCCGATATCTCCTACGTAGCTCATCCAAACAGCGATTACGCGCCACCTGAAACAGCCAGCCTTTGAGCGACACATTCATCAACAGTATTGGCAGGGATAGATAGAGCTTGAGGAAGACATGTTGCAGCACATCAGAGACTTGCTCGTTGTCTTTGATAAAGCCATGTATGTAGCTCACTAACAAGCGGTGGTATCGACGTACCAGGATATCAAAGGCGCATTGATTACCTGCTAGAGCTTGCTCAACCAGAACGCCGTCCGGGACTCCTTGTCCATTTTGCACGCTGTAGTGTCGCGTCTGCACATATGACATCTTCTTCTCCTTTCTGGTCCTCCTGTGAGCACCAGCATACCTGCACAATCGATCTACCGGGATTTCACCCACGGTCACTATCTACCTCCTACCTACTATCAGGTCCAACTTTGGCTTGGCTCAGTTGCTCCGGAGTGATGAGCGCTCCTTCCAACGTAGCCTCTTCCAGTAATGCCTTGCGCAAATTCGCGCCTAGCAGGTTAGCTCCTGTCAGGTCAGCACCATTGAGATCGGCAGTGCTCAGATTGGCCTCGCGTAAATCCGCATCGCTCAGATCGGCCCCAGCAAGATTGGCCCCGCTCAAATCGGCTCGGTAAAGCATGGCTTTGCTCAGATTTGCAGTATTGAGATCGGCCCGGCTCAAATTGGCTAAGCTGAGGTCTGCTCCGGCAAGATTGACTTCGCCCAGGTTGGCTTCGCTCAGGTCAACTCCGTTCAGTGTGATCGGCGTGTCGGGATGCTCTTCTCTCCATGTGTTCCAGGCGGTGGCTACCTCCTGCTTTAACAGGTCCAACTGTTGCTGATTTGCCATTGTGATTTCCCTCCTCTTCTCGTTGCGGACAGGGCGAGCCACGTCGGACAGGCGCAAGGCCCCCACCCATCTCCCCAATCACCCCCTGTCCCTACATTTCGGATGGCCCTACCTCTCCTTTGAAACGTAATAGTCTACTCTGGCAGGACTGCCTGGAGGTGATCTTGGAACGTCTGGAAAGTCTTTTCCCCATGCATCCTTCGCGGAGAGTAGGGTTTGCCCGCCTGCTCCTGCGTCTGATTTTCTTCCGGTCGCGCACGAAGAATTCATTGCGAAGGCCCTGTGCAAATCTGCACCAACAGTTCCAGCCGCAACCCACCGTTCCTGCCCATTCATGGTTTCTGCTGATGCATTCCCATTGTCGGGAGCGGGATGAAGGAGGAGGGCCTCCTCTTCTCGCATGACGAGCAACACGCGTCGCTGCACGAGCCTTTGGCGGGTCGTCCCTGCCTCCTGATACACTACTTCGCGAATCATCTCGCGAGGAAATGCGTATCCATCAACCGCCTGCGATTCTTCTACCAGCGTCGCCTCACACAGCAATCCTCTGCGCAGTAGTTCCTCCAGGGCACGCAACCCCTCATGCTCATCGAGCTGGGTCACCCCAATGAGATGCTCGAAGGTCAGTCCCTGTCCCAGCACTGCCCCGGCTACCAGCAGCGCCCAGGCGGACGGGGTGAGCCGAGCGAGTTGGGAGCGGATCAGTTCACGCACACTCGACGGGACCAGCTCACCTACCGATGTCTGCGCCAGCAGACCGGTCGAGAGCACCAGCCCCCAGGAGCCATTCTGCTGAAGCGATGGGACGATGATCTCGCGCGTGAGCAGCCCTTTGAGGGTCTCGACCAGGTACAGCGGCTGCCCCCGAGTCTGAAAATAGAGCCAGTTGGCGAAAGGCACGAGAGCCTCTCGAGAGAGTGAGGCTTCCCCATGCTTGGGGCCCCTTTCGATTGAGCTGATGCTCTCCATCTGAAGTGGCTGTTCTGCCCACGCAAGCCCCTGCACAAAGCGCTGCGTCTCTTCTTTTGAGAAAGCGGTTAGTTCCAGCGCGGTCAGCGGAATGCGCGTTCGCTTGAGGGCCATCAACCAGGTGGACTGCACGTCCGTGAAGCTCTCAGCTCCAGTGCGCAGGTTGAGCAGCAGCATTACCGGTGCGGACTGTTCGACAAGGCTCCGCGCTAGGTAGAGCAACAGGTCGAGCGTCGCTGTATCCGCCCACTGCATATCATCGAGCAAGAGCACCAGGGGACGCCGCGCAGCCCATAGCTGGACGAGGCGAGCTGTTGCCTCAAATAAGTGATTGTGTCCAAGTCCCTCATCCGTCGAGGGAACGGGCAGATCAGGGTAGCGGTCTCGCAACTCGGGTAGAAAGCGGGAGAGTTCGGCCAGCCAGACATCGCTGAGCAGATCATCTGGGGCACCTCCCTGCTCCAGTTGGCGGCGCAGGACATCGATGAGGGGCTGATACGAGAGCTGCCTCCCGGTTTGAAGGGCTCTCCCTACCAGCACATCGGCCCCTTGCGCCTGTGCCCAGCTTGTAAACTCGGTGGCCAGGCGTGACTTGCCGATACCGGTCTCCCCCTGGAGCAGGACGAGCTGAGGCTGACCCTCATACACGCGCTGGTAGCACTCGATCAAGGTGCCGAATTCGGCTGCTCGTCCCAGGAATGGGCCGTCCAGCAGGTTTGCCGGTGGCAGCCCTGGTGAAGTTTGCGATGGCCGAAGACTGCGAACCTGAGGCGCTCGCACAGGAGCAGTGTGGCGAATGCGTTTGGCCAGAGCTACGGTCTCGGGTTCCGGCTCGACTTGCAACTGGTCGGCCAACACGGCTCGTCCGTTGGCGTAGGCACGTAAGGCCCCTACGCGATCACCTTGAGAGAAACGCAGCCGCATCAGGCGCCGGTAGCCCTCTTCATTGAGTGGATCGAAGCTTAACCAGCGGGTCACGGTCTCGATGGCGCGCCCCCCATCACCTGCCCGTTCGTACAGCATCGACAATGCATCAAAGAGCTGGTGGACTCGCAGATGCCAATACTCTCGTTGTTGGCGAGTCCAATCATCGAAGAATTGCGAGTCGCGCAGCGTGAAGCCAACCAGAAAC
>WNGE01002262.1_pt1 | contig 23768 bp, 16 predicted proteins | sample 5400651 | NCBI WGS metagenome assembly WNGE01 (sample SAMN13153370, study PRJNA577476) | soil metagenome | isolation source: 60 cm soil or saprolite under grassland replicate 2 | place: USA:California | collected 2016-06-15
TGATTCTGCCCGGAATCATCACCGGCCTTTCGCTGCTGATGCTTTTCCGCGAAGCCCACGCAAAACTCAGCCTGCTCACCATCATTCTCGGTCACGGCACTGCGCTCATCTCGGTTGCTACAACTGAAGTCTTTGCCGGGCTGCAAAAGCTCGATCACGTCCACGAGGAGGCCTCGCTCGATCTGGGCGCCAACTACTGGCAGACGTTCTGGCGCATCACGGTTCCCAACCTCAAGCTGTCCATCATCGGGGCGGCGCTGTTGATCTTCACGCTTTCGATGGACGAAATTGCCGTCAGCTTTTTCCTCATCGGCCGTGACAACACGCTGCCGCTCGAAATCTGGGGACGGTTGCGGCGCGGCATTACGCCGGAGATCAACGCGATCTCGACGATCATCTTTGTGTTTTCGCTGATCGCGATTGCGCTCTGGTACCGGCTGCGGATGGGGTCGGAGGGGACGCCCGAGATCTCGGCGGAATTGGTGGAGACCACAGCAACGCGCCCCGGATAAATCCGAAAGCCTCTGGCGACTCCGAGGTCACGCCTTCCGAGTGAAACGGAGCAGCAAGGCAACCGCGACGCCAAGCACAAGGGCTCCCAGCACGACCCTTTTTCCGATGTCGAAACCGACCGGTTGGCGGGGGTTTACGAAGTGGGCTTCTGACGACCAACATGGGCCAAGCCGCCCACGATGCGATCAACCGTTTGGGTTTCTCCTTTCGCCATCACCACCAGACATTCATCGATTCTCGGGTTGGAGGTTGGCAACAAGAAATGAACCTTTTTTGACAATTCCGTGACAACCTAGGTCCGCATTTAGGTTCATTGTATTCAGGGGGAACAGACAATTGCTCGCTTCCACACCTGCTTCGGCATGCGCCGGACTCCAGCATAAGGGCGAGCAGCAAAAGCGAGCAAAAAACAGGAGGGTCTTGTGAACAGAAAACCGTTGTTGGTGGTCACCGTCCTTGCGCTGGCGATTGTGGCGTCGGCCGCTGCAGTCCCTAAGCTGCTGCAATTCAATGCAATGCAACCAGTTAAGGGCCCATTCGTCGGTACTCTTCACCCGATTCGCGGAATCCCCGGTGCCGGCAAGATCTGGAAGATCGGCTCGGCCAAAGCAGAGCTTGACACGGCCGGCAAATTACAAATAACCGTCACAGGATTGGTGCTGAATGATCCCACTACGGGTGGCGCGAACGGGACAAATCCCTTGCCCACCTTCCGCGCGGCGCTGAGTTGCCAGAGCATCAATGCTCTGGGCAACCCATCGGTCGTGAACCTTAGAACCGGCAATTTCGCCGCTACCCCAGCTGGGAATGCCGTGATTGAACAGACGCTGGTTCTCCACAAGCCGTGCTTCGCTCCGATGGTCTTTGTTACGACGCCGACCGGAGCTTGGCTGGCGATTAGCGGCTTCTAGCAGTCCCGGGCCTCGCCTTCCCCTGGAGGGTGCCCCGTCCAAGCTTCGCTTGGGCGGGGGCCTTTCGGCAGGAGCATCCGTAGCGTCACGGAGAAACCCGCCCCTCTCACACCGTGCCGTTCCGCTTGCATTCGTTTCCCCTGAGCGTCGGCACTCGGGGCGCACCTCAAAAAAGGCCGTCACGTTGTGACGCCAGTCCTTGACGCGTCCCCACTCAAGAACTTACGCGTAAACTCTAAAGATAAAATTACGGGCAGACTGAACAGAGCCGGGTCGCCCCAGATTGCTCGGTCTGCCCGAAGTTGAACACGCACAACGCAGAACGCCCTTAGAACATCAGCTTGAGGGCGAACTGAATGAGGCGCGGGTTGTTCACCGTCGCGCTAACGATCCCGAAACTCGATCCCGCGTTTACATCCTGCATCCCGCTGCTGCCTCCCGGAAGGAAGAACTGAGCGTGATTCCAAGCATTGAAGAATTCAGCGCGGAAGTCCAGCCTCATGCCTTCATAGGGCAACGGAAAGTGCTTGATAAATGAGAGATCGGTGTTCACATAGCGCGGGCCGTAGAGCGGAGCACGATTTGAGTTCCCGAGTTCTCCGGGCGCCGCGTGGGCAAAAGCGCAGGGATTGAACCAGTTTTGGAGAGTGTGGACTTGGGCAGGGCAGTCCGTTCTATCGCCCTCGGGTCCGCCCTTGTTTGGGTCACCTACCTGATCGGGCCGGTTTAAGCCATTTCCATTCCAGGAGAAGGCTACCCCTGACACGCCAGGGTCCCCTGCTCGGCCTCCGTTGGCGCTATCAACTACAAAAAGTGGAAAGCCCGCTGTGGCTCTTTCAATCACATCCACTTCCCAATTCCCCAGAACCACATTCACGGGCCCGCTCCAGTCACCACCGAAGCGCTTACCCTTGCCGAACGGTAAGTCATAGGTCACGCTGGCCGTGAACTGGTGATTGAGGTTGAGTTGAGAGAGACCCCAATCCGCTTTGCTGGTGCCCGGCAGAGGAAAAAATGTTGCACCGGGGAAAGTGCCCAAGCCATCCGGCAGTCCGCTGTCGAAAGTGCGGGAGTAGGTGTAGCCCAATAGGGCATAGAGTCCTTGCCGGACGCTCTTCGTCTCGGCCTTGACCTGCAATGAATCGTAGTGGGCCCGGCCGACGTCGTTGTTATTGTTCATGGTCAACGGGAATAGGAACGTTGGAGAGCCCCATTTCGGCGCGAAGGCCGCTCCGCCGGGGCCACAACCCAGCGTGTAGCCAGTGACGACCCCGCATGCCGCGGGAGATCCCACGTTCAGGTTTAAGCCGTCCACCAGAATGTGTGAACTGCGAGAGCCCGCATATCCTGCCGTCAGCACGACATTGCCGGGCAACTGGTGCTCAATATTCAGATTAAACTGCTGCACGCGGCCCTGCTTGAAATTGAGATTTTGCGACTGAAGTGCTCCCGGAAACTGCTGGGGGTTCGGAGGAGCCGTTATAGATACTAAATTGTTGTTCTGGTCGAGTTGGAGGAAAAGGAATTGATTGCCGCAGTTCAGTACCTTTCCTACGCCCTGGGCCGAATTGTTAAACGGACAAGGCCCAAAGAAGTTATCGGACTCGGCAAAGTACGGTGGGTTCTCCCACAACCCTTGCGCACCCTGGTTCCAAGACGAATCGTGGAAGATAGCATAACCGGCGCGGACTGCAGTCCTCTGGGACCCAAACGGTTTCCAAGCGAGTCCAATGCGAGGCTCGAAAGCAGTTTTGTCCATCTGGATGCCAACACGACCGTCGGAACGGACGCAGATCGTGCAACCCGTTATCGGTACCGACCCGGCAACGAAAAACTTGCCAGAGGAAAAGTCGAAGTTGGCTTGGCGATTGGCCGCTTCGCTGATCGGTGTCACTAGAGCCCAAGCAAGGCCCACGTTCAAGGTCAGGTTATTGGTCACTCGCCAGTCGTCTTGCACATACGGTCGGAAAAGCTTCCAGCGACGGCCTGTCGTTGCGCCGAGAAACGTCTGATCGTGAATTCCCCCGCCTATCTGGCCGAGAAGGAGATCGGCTGTGGCGTCATTGGTAAGTCCGAAGTTGATAAAGAAGCCATCCTGGAAGGCATTGGTTTCAACATTCATTTGCTGAGCACGGAATCCACCACCGATCCGGATGTCGTGCTTGCCCCGAATCATGTCGAACGAGTCCGAGATGGAGAAAACGTTGGTCCCGCCCTGGAAAGGAGCAAACCCGCGATCGCCCAGAGCCCAATAATTGTTCATCAGGGTTGAGGTTAGTCCACAACTGATGCAGTCTTTGCTGGACTGGGATACAACCCCGGCAGGAGCGTTCGGGCACTTGCTATTCAGGTTTGCGCCCAGAATGCCGATGTTGGCGGACTTGCAGGAGCGGTCGCCGAACGACAAAATATGGTTGAAAATCCGGTTAAAGCCCGCGGTGAACTGGTTGATATTGCGGTCGGAGAAGATGTGGGTTTCCGAGACGGCCACGTTCCGGCCATGGTTGCTTATGTTCTGCGTGCTCGCGAAGGCGCCGGCTTCGGCAAAACCCGGCGAACCGCCAGGGACAAATGAATTGGCCTGATCGTAGCTGAAACGTGCAAACACCGAGTCCTTACTGGAGAAGGTGTGGTCTAGTCGGACATCGAATTCGCCTTCGTCTAGCTTCCTCACGGGCACGTCGGAGAAATTGGTCAGCGTAGAGGTATTGATTACGTTGGTCTGCGGGTAAAGCTGGATCATTGCCAAACCTGTCGGATCGACAGACGGATTGACGGTCGGATCGAACATCGCACGCGGGATCTTGTTGCAATCGAAGCCAGCGGGCTGACTTCCATCAGAGTTTGGGGATAGAGGATTACTGGTAGCAGGATCGGGCGAGTCGCACTGGAAGGGCGAGAACGTATAAGGACTTTGGATATTGGGGAACACAAATCCGTTGTACGAAGTCACTCCTCGTGTACCGCCCAACGGATCCTGAGTATAGTCCCCACCCATCATCGCTGGCGTCGGAATTAGCCCGGAGGAGGGTATCCCGTGCCGCTGCCTCTTGGCCTGATAGTCGACGAAGAAAAACGTCTTGTCTTTCTGGAGCGCTCCGCCCAGCGCGCCGCCAAACTGGTTCAGATTGAATTTTTCTTTCGAGGAAGCGAAAAAGCTCTTTGCGTCAAGCTTGGTATTCCGGAAGAACTCAAACAAAGATCCATGGAACTTGTTCGACCCCGATTTCGTCGTTATCAGCACGGTCGGACCCGCGCGCGTACCGTACTCCGCAGAGTAGTTGTAGGTCAGAACTTTGAATTCCTGGATGGCGTCGATCGAAGGCAAAATCGAGATGCCGCCCGCGGTCAGTTCGTTGTTGTCAATACCATCGAACAGCCAATCTGTACTCTGGGCCCGTGAGCCGCCCACCGAAAGGGAATACGTTCCGCGGGTCGACACTTCGCTGCTCGGACCAGCGTTGAAAAAGCTGCCCGGGTTGGTTTCCTGGGTCGTGCCCGGCGTCAGGGTTGCCAACTGCACAAAGTCTCGGCCGTTCAACGGGAGGTCGGCGACTTGCTGTTCGGTGATGACTTGGCCGAGCGTTGGGTTGGTGGTCTGCACGGCTACTTCCTCGGCGCTTACTTCCACGGTCTGGCTAACCGAGGCGGGGGCAAGGGAAAAGTTCACCTCGCGCTGCTCGTCGACCTGGAGACGAATGTCCTTCTGCTCGGTGGTCTGGAAACCCTGGGAGTCTACTCGAATGGTGTAAATCGATACCGGCAGGAAGGGGGCGATGTAGTGACCGGATCCGTCGGTCTTCACTTCGCGACTGACATTGGTTCCCTGCGAAGTGATCTTCACGGTCGCGCCGGTGATCACCGATCCCGTTTTGTCGGCTACGGTTCCTGAAAAACTTCCGTTCGCCTGGCTGTAAAGAAGTGGACAAATCGACAGGACGATTGAGCACACAACTACCGCGAACAACTTTTTGGTCAGCATGTCGACTCCGCTTAGTGGCCACATCTGAAGTGGCATTTTGGGATCTGCTCCACGCGGCTGGGAGTGAGAGCGTCCCTGTTTGGTTGTGCAATCCGGTCATCTAAATCGATTAGGTTTTGAAAGTCAAGAGCTTTTGTGCTGCGCCTTGTCCGCTCAGCGTCCCGGAAGTGACGCGAACTACTGAAAACTGGAGAGGCGGGCGCACGGGGATTCCAAAGGTCATAAATTCACAGCAACTGGTTCGCAGCATTGCCGACGCTCATCCGTTGGAGCGGGCAACCAGCAGGATCGCCAGACAATAAAACACAAACATCAGAAACAGATATGTCTTGGCTTGGCTGCCGGCGCCTGCAAATTCTTTCCAGGCTAGAACGCCCCAGAGCGCGGCGACCATGGGCGCGGATTGTCCGATGGCGTAGGAGATGGCGACGCCGGTGAAGTTGGCGGCGACCAGATTGAAGACCATGCCCGTGCCCCAGATGAATCCGCCGAGAAGTCCAAGGAAGTGGCCGGAGGCGGGCGCGCGGAAGAATCCGGAAAAGTTGACGGGCTCTCCGACCAGCGGGTGTTTCATGAAATAGACGTTCCAGATCAAACACGACAGCAGGGCGCCGAGCGTCAAGAATACGGCGATGCTGTAGGGGCCGAGGGTGTGGCCGCTGGTCATCGCGCGGGCTACGAAGGGCGCCCAGAGGCCCATCAGGACACCGGAGACGACGCAGGTGACGATGCTCTTCTTCGATACCGAGCGTCCGGCGATGGCGAGACTGCCATAGGCTTTGCCGTCGAGCACCACGGCAATGAGTGCGCAGATGACTCCAGCCGCGAGGAGTGCCGCGTTGCCTTTGGGCTGGAGGAAATAACTGGAGATCACGCCGACGACGAGGGCGATGCCGATGGAGACGGGGAAGGCGATGGCGAGTCCGGCCATGTCAATTGCCGCAACGAGAAGAAGGTTGGCGAGATTGAAGATGGCGCCGCCGACCATGGTGGAGACAATGTTGCTGGTGTCTGCGGAATGCACGTTGTTGAGGAAGCTGGAGGCGCCGTGCCCGGTGCTTCCCATGGTGAACGCAAAGATTAGCGAAATTAGGAAGATGCCGACGGCGTAGTCCCAGTAAAAAAGCTCGAAGCGGTAGTTCTTGACGCCCTTGTATGTGTTGGCCCAGGAGCCCCAGCAGATGGCGCTCGTGATCATCATCAACAACGCAACGCTGAGACTATTGGGTGTAAACATTCGTTCTCCTTGAAACCTGGTGGTGCGAGTTTTGCTTGCCGCGAATCCTGGACACAAATAGTTGCAGGAAGCGCCGGCGTCAACCCCCCGAGTCCGGAACGCGCCGTAGCGTAGCGTCGCAACCACGACGTGTCAAGACGAAAGACGAAAGACAGATGTGTGTCAAGCGGTCAGACCGTTCTTTGTGGCATTCATCTTTCCGCGTATCTGCCGTACAATTACACGGCGCGCAGTCGCGGTTAAGGGCAGGTTAGTTGAGGGAACTCGATGTCCGCAGACCACCATCAATATCGAAATCTTGCGCACGCCGCCGAGGGTGTGAAGACCGCGAGCGGGGGCTCGCAGAGCGAATCCACCGCCACACTTGCGGGACATCCCTTGCTGGCGAACATGGGCATTCCCCTGAATCTGGACTGGGTGCGGGACGTGCGCGTCAATACCAGCGCGGTTGAGCGCCGCGCGCAATCGCATGTCGCGCGCAGAACGGTGAAGCAGGAGTGGCAGGCGGCCTGGCTTTTGCGCGCTATTACCTGCATGGATCTGACGACTTTGTCGGGCGACGACACCGAAGAGCGTGTCCGCCGCTTGTGCGCGAAGGCGCGGCAGCCGATTCAGCAGGAGCTTGAGCAGAAGCTGGGGATTCAGGAACTTGGGATCAAGGTGGCGGCTGTCTGCGTGTATCACACGTTTGTCGAGACTGCTCTGCATGCGCTGGAGGGCACGGGTGTTCACGTGGCAGCGGTGTCGACCGGATTTCCGGCGGGGCTCTCGCCACTGGCGGAACGCGTGGCGGAGATCCGGCGTTCGGTGGAAGCAGGCGCTCATGAGATCGACGTGGTCATTACTCGTGCCCATGTGTTTGGCGGACGCTGGCAGGCCCTGTATGACGAGATTGCGGCGTTCAAGCAGGCGTGCGGCAATGCGCACATGAAGGTCATCCTGGGGACGGGCGATCTGTCGACGCTTCGCAACGTGGCTCGCGCCAGCATGGTGGCGATGATGGCGGGCGCGGATTTCATCAAGACCTCGACGGGGAAGGAAGCGACGAACGCGACTCTTCCGGTCGGATTTGTGATGACGCGCGCGATCCGCGAATATGCGCAACAGACCGGAATGGCGGTGGGTTTCAAGCCGGCGGGCGGCATCCGGACAGCGAAACAGTCGATCGATTGGCTGGCGATGATCAAAGAAGAGCTTGGCCCCTCGTGGATGCGGGCAGAAATGTTCCGCTTCGGAGCGAGTGGTCTGCTGGGGGATATCGAGCGGCAGTTGGAACATCAGGCGACTGGACGTTACTCGGCGGAGTATCGGCATCCCATCGCATAGTTCCAGAAGCGGTTGCATAACGAACGAGAATCGAGCAGACGCGAATGAGCATTGCCGAAAAATTCGCGAGCATGGAGTATGGGCCCGCTCCAGAAGATCCCAAGGAAGCCACGGCTTGGCTGGAGCGCCATGGCCGCCGCTTCGGACACTTCATCCATGGCTCGTGGCAGCAACCTGCCGAGGGCGCGTACTTCGACACGGTGGATCCATCCACTGGCGAGACGCTGGCGTCGGTGGCGCAGGGCTCCGCGGCGGACATCGATGCCGCGGTCAAGGCGGCGCGGGCGGCGTCTTCCAAGTGGCAGGCACTCACTCCGCATGCGCGGGCTCGCTACCTTTATGCGCTGGCGCGACTGGTGCAGAAGCATTCCCGTCTTCTCGCTGTGCTTGAGACGATGGACAATGGCAAACCGATCCGCGAGAGCCGCGACATCGACATTCCGCTGGTGGCGCGGCATTTCTATCATCACGCCGGCTGGGCGCAGCTGCTGACACAGGAATTCCCAGACTATGTGGCCTGTGGCGTGGTCGGACAGATCATCCCTTGGAATTTTCCCCTGCTGATGTTGGCGTGGAAGATCGCGCCTGCGCTGGCTACGGGAAACACCGTAGTTTTGAAGCCGGCGGAGTTCACGCCGCTGACGGCCCTTGTGTTCGCAGAGATTTGTCGGGAAGCGGGGTTGCCTCCCGGCGCCGTCAACATTGTGACCGGAGACGGCGCCACGGGGGAAGCGCTGGTGAAGCATCCCGATGTGGACAAGATCGCCTTCACCGGCTCCACCGAAGTTGGACGCGCGATTCGAGCGGCTACGGCGGCAAGCCACAAACGTCTTTCGCTCGAATTGGGAGGAAAATCTCCGTTCATCATTTTTGAAGATGCCGATCTGGATAGCGCGGTCGAATGCTTGGTGGATGGAATCTGGTTCAACCAGGGACAAGTTTGCTGCGCGGGTTCGCGGCTGCTGATGCAGGAGAGCATTGCCGAGCCCCTCATAACCAAGGTTCGGGATCGCATGGGCAGCCTGCGGATTGGCGCGCCCCTCGACAAGGCAATCGATATCGGCGCGATCGTCGCGCGGGTACAGCTCGATCGAATTCGTAAGCTGGTGGACCAGGGTGTCGCCGAGGGCGCAACCTGCTGGCAGCCGCAGGTTACGCTGCCTGCGCGTGGTTTTTACTATCCCCCCACGCTGCTCAGCAATGTGCACCCCACATCGATTGTTGCCCAACAGGAAATCTTCGGACCGGTGCTGGCGGCGATGACGTTCCGCACTCCGCGAGAGGCCGTGGAGCTGGCCAACAATACCGTTTATGGCCTGGCGGCGTGTGTTTGGAGCGAAAGCATCAACGTCGCGCTGCACGTGGCCGCACAACTGAAGGCGGGCGTGGTGTGGGTGAACTGCACTAATCTCTTCGACGCTTCCTGCGGATTCGGCGGCTATCGCGAAAGCGGCTACGGACGCGAGGGCGGCCGGGAAGGCTTGCTGGAGTATATGGCACCGGCGTGGTTCAAGAATGCTCCGCAGCTTCCGGCGGCGAAGACGTCTGCGCCACCTGAGACGCAGAAGGAGGCGGAGCTCGCTACTCCGGTGATTGATCGCACCGTAAAGCTCTATATTGGAGGGAAGCAGACGCGTCCGGACTCTGGATACAGCATGGAAGTGCGCGCGCCCGACGGGCGCTTGCTGGGCGAGGCACCGCTTGGGAATCGGAAAGACATCCGCAATGCGGTTGAGGCCGCACGAAAGGCGGACCCTTGGGCAAAGGCCACGGCACATAACCGCGCTCAGGTCCTGTATTACTGCGCTGAGAACCTCACCCAGCGGCGCGACGAAATCACGCGCCGACTCGCCGCCGTCGTAGGCGAGAAACAGGCTGCGGCAGAAGTGGACCTTGGAATTGAGCGTATCTTCTCGTACGCGGCGTGGGCGGATAAGTTCGACGGCGCGGTGCACCATCCGCCGTTCCGGAACATCGCGATCGCGATGCATGAGGCGATTGGGACGATTGGCATCATCTGTCCTCGGGAAGCACCTCTGCTTGGCTTCCTGTCTCTGGTGATGCCGGCCCTCGCCCTCGGGAACACGGTGATTGCGGTTCCTTCCGAAACCTATCCCCTGATTACCGGCGATCTCTACCAACTCTTCGATACCAGCGATCTGCCTGGCGGTGCGGTGAACATCGTCACCGGCTATGCGTCTCAGCTTTTGAAAACGCTTGCCGAACACGACGATGTGGATGCCATCTGGTCATTTGGCGATGAGGCTAATGCCGCGGGAGCAAAGGCGAAGTCTGTGGCCAACCTGAAGCAGGTCTGGACCAACGAAGGCCGCGCGATCGATTGGTTTGATTCGAACCTTGCCGAAGGCCGCTGGTTTCTGGAGCACGCCACTCAGGTCAAGAATATCTGGGTTCCGCATGGTGAATAAGTCTTCCGGGCTGAAAGCGCTGCGCCACCCAAGGCATCGGGGGTACAATAAAGACAGCAGTAGCGATGAGGTTCCTCATGATCGCTCTGCGACTTGTCCGTCTTATTGAATCTCACTCCGAAGAACTCGCAGAAAGTTTATCGCACAAATGCGAACGTCCCAGCCGGGCGGCCGACCTCAAGAAAGTTCCGGGACACGACGTCCGCGAGCGTGCGCGCGAGGTGTACCGCAACCTGAGCGACTGGCTGCTGGCCAAAACCGACGACGACATCGAGCACGTTTACAAGGTTCTGGGCCGGCGCCGCGCCGAGCAGGGTGTCTCCATGAGTGCGCTCTGCTGGGCCATCCTCATGACTGAAGAGAGTCTTTGGCAGTTCCTGGACATGGAGGGCATGCGCGAGAAGCCCCTGGAGATCCTCGGCAGTCTGGAGTTCCTCCACTTGCTCGACCAGTTCTTCGACCAAGCGGTGTACTTTGCCACGCTGGGCTATGAAAGCTAGCGGCGGGAAAACGGGCAGAAGAATCCGCCAGTCTGGCTCAATTGGCCTGACTGGAAGAGAGTTCAACGGAGCGCGGTTCGCTCGCTTCGTTTCGAGTAGAAGATCCTGTCTCCAGAGGCGCTCTACCACGTCAGCTTCAGGCCAAACTGAAGCAGCCGGGCGTCGTAGGTGGCGGTCGGAATGCCGGCCTTCGTGTAAATCGTGTGCACCCCCGAGACGTTGATGCGGTTGGGCAGGTTGAAGACATCGGCGCTGGCATCGAGGCGGAGACGGTCCCCAAACTGGAAGCGGCGGGACAGGCGCGCGTCGGCCAACAGAGTCCACGGCATGATGCCCGCGTTGCGACCCAGGTTGCCGAAGACGGGCAGGGTGGCTTTTCCGTCGTAGACACCGTCATTCAAGCAGGGAGGAATCAGGTATCCGGTAGGTGAATAGCGGGAGCCAACCGCAGTGTTGCCGCAGAGATCACTCTGGGTGGAAGAAGCCGCGATCATAGGCCGGTCCGTGGGCGAGGTCCCCAGCACAATGTTGAAGGGAGTGCCAGACCCGGCTGCAATCAGAGGAGCAAAGGTCCAATGGCTGAGCAGCCGGTTCCAGCCCTTCCCGTCGGACACGACGCCGGTCTGATACAGGCCGCTGAACACGAAACGATGGCGCTGATCGAGAGAGGAGTTGGAGCGATCCTGGCTGGGGGCGAGGTCGTTCTGCGGGTCGATGTAGAAGTCGTAGGCATCGTCGATGGCATGCGACCAGGTGTAGGAGGCCTGAAACTGGGCATGGTTTCCCATGCGGCGGCGCAGCCCAGCCGTCAAGCCGTGGTAGTTGGAAGTGGCGTGGGACGATAACGCCATGACGTCGCCAAACGGGATGAGTGGATTGCCGGTTCCAACACCGTACTGCGACGCGACTGGCAGAGCCAGTGGCATGCAGGGAGCGAACGCCGTGGTGAGCGACGGATTGATTCCCGAGGGCCGGAAGAAGCTGAGCAGTGCGGCGGGGGCAAACATGCCCGCCGGACCCACGCCACACGAAGCGACCGCGTACGGCGACGAATCGGGAGGGGCAGCTCCAGCCGCCACGGCGCGTTCCCAGTTTTCCACCAGAGCCGTTCGATTCATGGGGTTGGCATTGATCGGCTGGTACAAGCGATGGCCACTATTGAACACGTAGCCAAGGCTCATGGTGTAATTGCGGCCGAGCGCATGTTCGAGATGCCAGCTGGCCTGTTGCGAACGCGGATCTCGAAAATTATGGACGACCGGAGAACTGGCGGGCTGCGTGAGCAAGGGGATGCCGAGCGAGAGATATCCCTGATTGGCAAAAATCGCGCTGGCGCTGGGATCCGCGGGATTAAATCGCTGCTGGTCAGCATCGTAGCCCGGCAACGGACCATAGCAGTTCGGGTTGGTCAACGTACCCTGGAAGGCATTGGTCGCCGACAAATTGAACGGGCTGGCGCTGCCGCCCGCGATCGGACAGGGATTGCCGCCGAGCAACAGCAGCAGGGGCGTCTTGCTTCCATCGTAGAGGCTGGCATAGGCGACGACTCCGGTTGGGGGATGATCGTAAAACACCCCATAGGCTGCGCGCATTACGGTGTTGCCGTCTCCGAAGACATCCCATGCCAGTCCGACGCGCGGGGCCAGGTTGCGCCCATCGAACGGCAGACTTTGTTGCACGCCAAAGACCCGGCGGGCGACCGCCGCCATGTCCGCCGATGAACTGGACGTTGGGTTGAACTCCACGTCGTAGCGCAGGCCGTAATTGAGGGTGAGCCGCGGATGGAGCGTCCAGGAATCCTGAGCAAAAAAGCCGGCACGTTGTGTCGAAAAATCGAGCTGGCCTGCGCCGATGGTCTGAGTCAGCGACTGCGGCAGTCCGAGACCGTAGCTCTGGACCGTGGAGAAGGCGGGCAGTCCCGGAAATAGGATGGTGGGCGCAAAACCGTAGTCACCTCCCATTTCCGCGTTGATCTGCGCGTTGACTGGAATTGTGGTGAACTCTCCTCCAAGCCGCAGGGAGTGGGTGTTTCCGATCCAGCTGAACTGATCGAGAAACTGAAAGCGCTTTTCCACGTAGGCCAAGGGGCTCTGGGGATCCTGGCCAAAAAAGGCGTATCCGGGGAGGTCAACGGAGACAGTGCCCGCGTCGACGGCAGAACCGCGGTTAAAGTCGAAGCCGTTGCCGCGCCGTGCCGCCCGGAAGCGCACTTCGTTGACCTTGTCCGCACCCAGCGTGGTCACATCGGTGACCAGCAAGTTGTAGTCCCGGTACTGCTGGCGCACGGTCCGTCCAAAGGAAGTCAGGCCGTAGCTGTTTCCCGAGGGGCCGCTGCCTTGAATGCCCTGGACCGTACTGGGGCTGACCGAGACTCGCAGCATCAACTGTTGCGCATCGGTCAGGCGATGATCCAGTCGCAGGGACCAGATGCTGGTTCCTTCCGCGAGGGGCGAATTCCCAATAATGCTGTTGAGCGGAACGAAGGGCGGAGGCAGGGGCGCGCCCGAAGTCGGGAAGGTCGCACTTCCGCCCAGGAACAGCGGCTGCGCTCCCGCCAGGGCAATGCTCGATCCTCCCCCGACCAGCGCCGCATACGCAGTTGTTTGCTGGTTCACCGGTGTCGCTGGACTGCTCAGGAAGGCGCTCTGTTCCGGAGTTCCCAGGATGGTGGCGCCGGGAAAGAAGAAGCGCGACACGTCGATGTTCACCAGGCCGAAGTTATCGTGTCCGATGGTGGAGAACCCGGTTTCATGGCGTCGCGTGGTCTCGTAGGACAAGAAAAAATGGGTGCGGTCTTTTTTCAGCGGGCCGCCCAGTACAAATCCGGGCTGGACCCGGGTGTAGGCGGGATTGCGCACGGTGCTGAGCGGGTTGGCTGCCGCAAAACGACGGTCCCGGACGTATGCATATGCGCTGCCATGCAACTGGTTGTCGCCGCCTCGCGTCACGACGTTCACCACCCCGCCCAACGCGTGCCCGTACTCGGGAGCAAAAGCGTTGGTGAGGACGTAGAATTCCTGCACCGTCTCCTGAGAGACCGTGGAACCGATGCCGTTGCTTACACTGTCTTCCGCGTTGCCCCCATCAACATTGACCAAGTTCATCCGGGCGCGCTGGCCGTTGATGCTCAGCCCGGAAGTGGGCAGCACCGAAATGGACGGAGCCGTATCTCGCTTCACCTCGGAGTTGGTCAGGGTGAACTGCACGTAGTTGCGGCCGTCGATCGGCAGACTGTCAATGAGCCGTTTGGTCACCGCGAACGCACCCGAGGTTTCGTGGCGGGAAACCTGCTCGGCCGCACTGTCCACGGAAAGGCGCATCGGTTCGGCGCCGGTGGAACTCAACGTGAAGGAATTCTCGGCCTGCTGCCCGGGGACGAGGCTGATGGCATGAACCTCGTCGGTCCCATCGTGGGTGGCCTGCACGATGTAGTGTCCCGGCGGGAGGTTCGGAAAGCGATAGGTTCCGTCGGCTCCCGCTGTGACGGACTGGCTGGTTGCCTCGCCCTCTGCCTGCAGGGTGAGCGTAGCGGTCAGCGGACGCCCGCCGTCATCCGTAACCCGGCCATAGACCTCAGATGTGGCTGCCGACTGGCCGAGGGCATTCGCGCAGGCCAGCAGCAGGGCGAGCAGCACGCCGGAGAATCGCATCCTTGTCATTCCGTTATCTCCATAAATCGTTTCTCGTAACGTTTCCTTGCCTTGGAGTCGTTATCTAGGTTGTTCGGGCGTCCAGATCTCTAGTGGACTACGGTTCCGACAAACTCCATTTCGACGATGCCGACGCTTTCCTGCGCCGAACGAGAAAACTTCCAGTCCTTCACCGCCGACTCCGCCGCCTGCAACAGAACCGGATGGCCGCCCACCGCACGGGTGCGGGTCACCTGCCCGCTGCGCGCAATCACAACTTCGATCTTGACCTTGCCGGTCAAATTCATCCGCTTGGCGAGCTCCGGATACTCCGGAGCAATCCGCCGCTGGACCTGCCGCGCGCCCACACGTTCGGATTGCGCGAAGACTAATGAGGGTTGGGCCGCAACGCCAGCCGCCGCCAGCAGCGCCAGCAGGCCTTTTCGGATTCTTTGGGACGTCACCACGAGAGCTCCTGTCAACGTTTCTAAACACACGTACAGCGCGACAAGCCTGGTAGGAAGCAGGTTGTCGTCCTTGCGCGGCGCCGAAGCGTGGCAGAAATCTATTACGTGGCAACTGAGCCGCTAACTGTTGGATTGAGTAACGCTTTTGTAATGTTACCTTTGGTTGAAGGCGGCTAGATCGAGCCTTGGCGAAGCGATTCCCCGCACCGCCAGGTTGAAAAGCTTAGGGACGTCTAATGGTCAGAGGAGAATGAGGGAAGTTCCACAGCGAGGTGGCTGTTCGGACAGCCCACGACCGATTTTTTCCCTGAAGACGGAAGCCGTGGGACGAGTGATGACGTCCGCCCCACATTGCCCGCGGAACTATTAGAGGGCAGCTACTCCGCGTTCCTGATTGCGAATGCGGATGGCCTCCTCCACTTTGGAGAGGAAAATTTTTCCATCGCCAATTTTACCGGTGGCGGCTGTTTCCAGAATCGCCTGGACAGCGGCATCCACATGGCTGTCGTCCATGACAGATTCAATTTTGATTTTGGGCAGCAGGTCAACCGAGTATTCGTGGCCGCGGTACATCTCCGTGTGGCCCTTTTGACGGCCATGCCCGCGCACTTCCGAAATTGTGAGCCCCTCGATGCCGAGCTCGAAAAGAACTTCCTTGACAGCATCCAGTTTCGAAGGCTGAATAATCGCTTCCACCTTGGTCATCATCGATTTATGTCCTCTCGTTGCCTGAAGGTTTTGAAACTGTGCGCCTAAAGAGCTACGTCAATGTTTGCGGGGAAAGCTTGCGTCTGGTCATGCATCGGCCAGGTCCGCCCCAGCAGGAATGGCCTGCAGATCAGCGCGAGCGCCCGCCGGCGCTGGCTTGGCTAGTGCTGCCTTCGGAAAGCTGTAGCGCAGCAACCCCGGTGTGATTAAGGTGGTCAAAAGGACGAGGGCCACGACTTGGATGTAGACGTCGCGAGTCACCAAGCCTGCCGTCCATCCCAGACTGGCGGTGATCAATCCGACTTCACCGCGCGGAATCATGCCCACGCCCACGGTCAGCGAATCCCGTCGCGAAAATCCGTTGCTTAAGGCGCCCAACCCGCAGCCTAAAATCTTGCCGAGAACTGCGATCGCCAGCAGCAGAAGGAAGAAGCTAAGCCGCCCGCCCAGGCGCCACGCATTTACTTCCATGCCAATCGAAACAAAGAACACCGGTCCGAAAAAAGAGTTCAACATAGGATGGACATCCTGGCTGACTTTCTCCCGGTGTGGAGTCATGGCGACGAAGAGACCAGCCAAATAGGAGCCGGTGATGGCCGCCATGCCGCCGAACCATTGCGCCTCAAAGGCGAGAAGCAAAGCGATCGCCAGTGCCACCGCTACCTCAGTGTGCTGCCCGTGCAGGCGGGTCGCCTGCTTCAGGGCCCAGCGGGTGAGCCACGGTCCGAGCAGGCCCATCGTGAGCAGGCACACGGACATGCGCACCAGGATGGCCGCCAGACTGCCCCAGGATGCGGCGCCGTTTTGCGACAATTGCGGAGCCAGCGCGATGACTACGGACAGGACGATGAGGCCCAGTACGTCGTCGATGACTGCTGCCCCCAGGATTGTCGAACCCACCTTCGAGCGGAGCTGGTTGAGGTTCATCAGGGCTTGTGCGGTGATGGTGACGCTGGTGGCGGTGAGAATGGTGCCGATGAAGACTGCTTCGGCCGTGCTGAAGCCAAAGCTCTTCGACAAGAGGTAGCCGCCGGCCATGGGCAGAATAACGCCGCCAGTCGCTGCCCAAAAGGCAGGTCCAACGGTACGCCGCATCATCGTCAGGTCGGTTTCGACACCCGCGACGAACATCAGCAACACCACGCCAATGTCGGCGAGAATCTTGAAGATACTGGGAACGGAGATTGATCCGGAGCTTACCGGGGCGAGCCAATGCAGCCCCCAAAGGTTGAGCAGCGAGGGGCCCAGGAGAACGCCAGCCAGCAATTCGCCCAGAACCAGAGGCAGCCCGAGACGGGATGCCGCGGTGGCGGCGAGCTTCGCCGTAACAATCACCACGGCGATGCAAAGGAGAATTTGGAGCGAGGTATTCACTTGCTTCCTCGATGACCCGCTCCCGATCGAGCACGCAGAGTCGCCATTCCGATGGCCAGGATGCAACCGGCCGCGACAGGGAGCACCGGCGCGTGTCCAAACACCGTGAGGAACATGCCCACCAGAAGGGCACACGACCACGCGACTCTTTGCTGTTTCATGGTTTCGAAAATTGTTTGCATCATGATCTCCATCCTTCCATGGCCGCTAGCGCACGTGCAGGATCAGCACCACTAGAGCTGCGGCTAAACCGCTGCCGGCCATCACCAGTGCCGAAGTGCTGAACGGCTGGTTGAACCAGGGACGCGCGATCCCGTTGCGTTCCCGGGCCCGCTCCTCTTTGAGCAATTGGGTCAGCATGGCACGCTGGTCAAGGGTTGTGGCACAACGCAGTGCCTCGCGGGCGGCCGCGTACCCTTTTTGCGGAATCCGCAGTTTGAAATTCAACTGCGCGAGCGTGAAATGGGCTGCGAAACTGTCGGGCTGGAGTTCGGTCGCCCGCTCCAGGTGATCGAACGCAGGGTAGATGTTGCTCGTCAGCGCGTTGGCAAGTCCGAGAAAGATATGCGCCTCCCCAAACTCGGGCGCCTGCAGGACGCTCCGGGAGAAAGCGCTGAGCGCCGCTCCGGGATCGCCTGCCTGGAAATGCTCCAGGCCTTCGCGGAAAGATACCAGTGCCTCTGCCGGAACTCTCGCTGACGGCCGAGAGTCAACGGACGAGCAATGTTCGGCGAGATCCTGCTGCAGAACCATGGCATAGTCGGTCATTACACTGTCTCCTGAGCAACTCGCAGCGGAGTCTTGATGTCGGCCGCGCGGCTGGCGGTGACGCCGGACGGCATCGACTCCGGTTTCAGCACGAACTCCGGATAACAAAGCGCGCCCATTTCAGGAATGTCCAAGCCCTCGAGTTCATCCTCGGCGCTCACGCGCTGACCGACGACCAGGTGGATCACAAAGTTTGCCGCGTAGGAGAGACAGAAAATCCCGCCGAGCAACGTGCCCACGCCGATCAATTGTGCGATCAGCTGGCTGGGATCTCCATAGAACAAGCCACGCACAGAGCCGCTGACGCCATTCCAGCTGCCGCCATAGTTGGAAGCGCCGTCGGCAAAGAGACCGACCGAAATCACGCCCCAGATGCCGTTGGCGCCGTGCACGGAGATCGCACCCACCGGATCATCGACCTTCAGGACGCGCTCGACGAACTCAACGCTGACGCAGACGAGAACGCCGGCAATGAGGCCGATAATCGCGGCCGAAACCGTGTTGACGAACCCGCTGGGAGCGGTGATGGCCACCAAACCAGCGAGCAGTCCGTTGCCGGTCATCGAAGCATCGGGCTTGCCGAACTTCAGCCACATGTAGAGCAGAGCGCCGAACGAGCCCGTGCAACCGGCGAGCATCGTATTGACCGCGATGGAACCGATGCGCAGGGCTCCGTTGCCGGAGGCAGCCAGCGTGCTGCCGGGGTTAAACCCGAACCAGCCGAAAGCCAGGATGAAGCATCCGGTCAGAACGATCACGATGTCATGGCCGGGCATGGCGTTCGGAGTGCCATTGCGGTTGTACTTGCCGATCCGAGGCCCGAGGATCATCGAAAGAGCCAGGGCCGTGATGCCACCTACGGCATGGACGACACCGGAGCCGGCGAAGTCAGCGTAGCCGTGACCCAGCCCGAAGTTGACCCCGAGTTGCGAGAGCCATCCGCCACCCCATGCCCAGTTGGCGAACAGTGGATAGGTGATCGCCCCCATGAACACCGAGGAAACTGCAAAAGCGACGTACTTCCAGCGTTCGGCAGCCGCTCCAGTAACGATGGTGAGCGCCGTATCCATGAACACCATCTGGAAGAGGAACAGGACCATCACACTTACGTCATAGGTAATCCCGCTAAGGAAGAAGCCGTGGGTGCCGAAAAGTCCCCACGTTTTGCCGAGCAGCGAGATGGTGTGCTCGGAGTTCAAAGGGTTGGCGCCGCCCAGAGTTCCAGCGGGAGCGCAGCCGCCCATTTGCAGAGCGAACCCGCAGACCCAAAAGGCGAACAGGCCGAAGCCGTACACCATGAAGTTCATCATCATGGTGTGATTGGCGTTCTTGGCGCGGCAGAGACCGGTTTCCACGATCGCGAAGCCGGCCTGCATGAACATCACGAGGAACCCCGTGATCAGGGTCCACACGAAATTAATGGCAATGCGGTTCTGTCCAACCTGGTTGACCGTGTCGGCCAGGGTCAATCCTTTGCTGGTGTCGGAGACGACCACATCGCTGACCGTGCCGGTCTTCGTGCCGCTCGGGTCACCTTTGGCTAGGTCATCTGTCGAGGGGGGCTGTGCCGCCTTCACATCCAGGGGCGCATTCATGGCAGGCGTAGCTGCTGGCGGCGCCGGTGGCGCGTTGTTCGCAGGGCTGGCGCTTTGTGCCCATGCCGAAAGCCCGCACAGGAGCAGCACCAGGACCACTGTCCACGAACATCGTTTCATGCCTTCACCGATTCTGATCATTCCTGTCTCCTTGAAACCGTCGCTATGTTCCAGATTCGCTCGACCGACGAACTTCTCCCATGACCAGCGGCAACTGTATGGCTGGGACCGACCCGCGGTCCCGGCCAACCCCTTGCCCTAGGCTTTCCAAATCGCGTGCTTGAGATGGGCTTTGTTCAGCACTGCAAGAACACCCACCAGAATGATGGCAATCCCAAGCAGGCTCACAAACATCCGAACCGCGGTCGACTGCGCCAGCACCACCGTCACAACCGGAATCAGCCACCCAACAAGCGCCAAAAGAAATCCGACAAGCTTCATGCTTCCTCCTCCTGGAATCACATTCGAGTTTTACGACGCAGCACTCTTAGTCCGGTAAAATCCAACTCCGGAATAAAGAAGCAGCCCCGCGCCGAGCACGGCGATCAGCAGGCCCAAGCCCCCGCTGTGGTAGAGACCGGCGGTGAAGGCCGTGAATCCCGCCAAAGTAGTTCCGAGATACGTTCCCTGTTGTCGCACAGCAGCCATTTGCATCGTCTCCTCTCGCTATGGATATGGATCTGCACTTCGAGCGCGACCGGACCAAGACTTCTGTCTTAGTGTCGGCATCAAGTCGATAGGCTCGATGCAGACGCTGGCGCGGCACACATGCGCCGCTCGATCAAGGCAGAAACCCATACTCGTAAGAGCCACCAGCACGCCCACTGACGGGCGAATCTCGAGCAGGTACAAGCCAGTTAGGAGACTGGCAACGCCGGCCAGCAGACTGACAGCATCTATCGTCTGGCGTGACCGCCTGCCGTTCCTCGCAAACCATCCTGCACTCGCGAATCGCACTCGCTTATCTCCTCTGGAGCGGGGAGCGGCCCGAGCGCTGGCACCAGGGGATATCTGGGTTTGAGCTCCAGCCGCGAGTGCCCACATCGCGGGCAGCCCAGTTCGCCACTGCCCGAAACCATCGTGTGTCTGCGTGTTGTGCGCGAGCCCCATCGTTACTTGCCCTCGCGGCTGTCGAACGTGTACACGAGCCCTGCGGTCATCGTGTTCTGGTCCTTCACCGGCGTAACACCCTTCAGGAACGTCGGCTGATTTGACATGTCGCGGCGAAATTCGAATCGGCTGATGATGTGGTGCGCCACCACCCGCTCGAAGGTCGTGGTGAACTCGTTGAAGTGGGTTGGGATCAAGGTGCCGGTCGTGAACCCGTCGTGATCGTCGTAGTATTCGTAACGCGTGCTGAAGGCCGAGCTGCCGTTGAAGGCATACTTGATATAGCCGGCAACTCCGGTCCAGTAGACGGGATGGGAAAGGCTGCCCGTCTCGGTGTCAGTAACGAAACGATCACCGCGTCCGTAATCGCCGTTGACAATGAACGACAACTTGCTGGTGGGTGAATAAGTGACGACCGTGTCCGTGAGCTGGCGCCAGGTGGAATTGATGTTGTTTTGCTCCGGGCCAGCCATGTAATTCTGCCCAATTCCGAACTTCTTGTTGGGGTTCCAGGTGACACCAATACCGTAGGTCTTCCCGGTGTTGTTATCGACAACGTTATTCCAGCCGTTCACGAAAAACCCGCTGAGCGCGTACTTGTCGTTGAATGTGTACTTGGCCCGCGCGCCGAAGTGGTAGTACGGAATGGCCCAGGTGAACAACAAGCCGCGCGAGTAGTTCCAGTTGTCCTTGGTTTCGATGACCTCGGCGCCGTGTGGCGTGACGAACTTACCTATGTCGAGTTGCAGTCCCTTGCCAACCGGCGCGAGATAGGAGAAGTAGGCTTCTTTCAGATACTGGTCGAAGCCCAGCCCGGCTTGAGGCTCAGAACCATTGACGGTATTCATGGCCTGCCCAAAGCCAAGTGCGACGTGATAGCCGGTGCGGCTGTTGGCGGCGTCGGGGGCTTTGTCGACGACCAGTTCGACCAGGTTCAGTCCGAACTGGTTGGTCGCCCCGTCGAAGAAGCGCAGGTTATTGAGACGGCTTGTGGGATTGTTGAAGTTCTGGCCGTAATACACGTCCACGAACCCGCTCAGTGAGGTCGGCCCCAGCAATCCTGCCAGGGACGGCGGAGCAGGCGGCGCGGCGGGTGCGGCGGCGGACTCGCTGCTGACGAGGTTGCTCTGCGGCACCGCGCGTGAGGCCGCTGTTGTGGCTGCCGGTGCGCTTTTCAGTGTGGCGACTTCCGCCTGCAGTTCTTTGACCTGCCGCTCAAGTTCCTGCATGTGCTGGAGGATTGCGTCGTTCGTCGGCGATGTGCCTGGCTGTTCCTGCGCACGGCCGAAAGACGTTAGCAGAAGGCCTACAATTACGATCGCAGCTCCGAGATGGGAGCGATTCCTCATTTGATTGTCCTCTTTCTCCCCTGGTTTGCAACGGAGGACCGTGCGCTTCCGCTGCCAGCAAGTTGACCTTAGCGGTGCACCAAGCGCGCGTCCAACGCATACTTTTGCTGCTTTGCATCGGAGTTTCTTTTAAGAAAAGAAACTTATGAGCCCCATAACGTAGATTTATGCGGGGAGATGTGGGCAACCGGCGCCAACGGGTTTACCCTGAATTTCATGCTGCAAAATGAGGCTCTGGGTGGAGCAGGGCTTTTAGCCCTGCATTTAGGGGTCTTGGACGAATGGCTTCAGCCGCTGAGGTATGCCCGATGGGCAGAGTACCTCAGGGCTGAAGCCCGGGGCGTTTCTTGCCGTTCCTGCAGGCCTGAAGGCCTGCTCCACCCTGCCGTCCGAGCGGAGAACTATTGCTGCGAATAGGTGGATCTCTTCAGGAACTCTCCCGCGCCCGCGCGTCCTACAAACTTGTCGCCTTCCACAACGACGCGCCCGTGCGAGAGCACTACGTCGGGCATGCCGGTTACTTCAATTCCCTCGAACATCGAATAATCGACTCGCATATGGTGTGTCTTTGCGCTGATGGTGTGCTTGCGGTCGGGGTCGAAGATCACCAGGTCGGCGTCGCTGCCTACTGCGATCGTGCCTTTGCGCGGATACAGACCAAAGAGCTTGGCGGGCGCCGTAGAAACCAGCTGCACAAAGCGGTTCACGCTGAACCGGCCCTGAGCAACGCCGCCGGAATAGATCAGACTCAAGCGATGTTCAATTCCCGGGCCGCCATTCGGGATCTTCGTGAAATCGTCGCGGCCCAGTTCTTTCTGCTCTTTGAAGCAGAAGGGGCAGTGATCGGTGGACACGACCTGCAGATGATCGCGCTTCAATCCATTCCACAATTTTTCCTGGTGCCATTTCTCGCGCAGCGGAGGGGTGAAGACGTACTTCGCTCCTTCGAAACCCGGAGCGTCGAAATTCTCGATGGATAGATATAAGTACTGAGGGCAGGTCTCGGCGTAAACGGGAAGACCACGATCGCGCGCCTCGCGAACTTTCTCAAGCGCATCGTTGCAGCTCAAGTGCACGATGTAGATTGGCGCGCCCGCCATCTCGGCCAGCGCAATCGCCCGCGACGTCGCTTCCGCTTCTGCCGTTGTGGGGCGGGTCAAAGCGTGATACTTCGGCGCTTTCTTGCCCTCCGCCAAGGCTTGCTGCACGAGCACGTCGATGGCGCCGCCGTTCTCGGCGTGCATGCAGACCATGCCGCCGTTTTTCGCGGTCGTGCGAAGAGCTTTGAAGATGCTCGAGTCGTCGAGCATGAAGACGCCGGGATAGGCCATGAACATTTTGAAACTGGTGACGCCTTCGCGCACCAGGGCGTTCATCTCGTCGAGTTGTGCGTCGGGCAGATCAGTCATGATGCAGTGAAAGGCGTAGTCGCATACTGCTTTGCCGGAGGCCTTCTGCATCCAGGTGTCGAAGGCAGTCCGCAGCGTTTGTCGTTTGTACTGGATGGCGAAGTCGATGAGGGTAGTGGTGCCGCCGAAGGCTGCGGCGCGCGTGCCGGTTTCGAAGTCGTCGGCGCTGGTGGTGCCGCCGAAGGGCATGTCGAGATGGGTGTGCACGTCGATGCCACCGGGGATCACGTACTTGCCCGCGGCGTCGATGATCTTGGCGGCGTTCTCGCGCGGAAGGCTCTGCCCGATCGCGGAAATCTTGCCCTGGCTGATGGCGAGGTCACTCGCGTACGTGTCGGTCGCGGTGGCTACTTGACCGTTTACGATGATGGTGTCAAAGGCCATGATGACGATTCTCCTCAAGAGGCGAAGGTGAGATTTTATGCTAAACTGCCACACCTCAGCCGCTATTGAGAGAGACC
>WNGE01004223.1_pt1 | contig 23765 bp, 17 predicted proteins | sample 5400651 | NCBI WGS metagenome assembly WNGE01 (sample SAMN13153370, study PRJNA577476) | soil metagenome | isolation source: 60 cm soil or saprolite under grassland replicate 2 | place: USA:California | collected 2016-06-15
GGCGCCAGCGTGCGGAGGTCCTGGACCCGCTTGGCCTTGAACTGGGTGCGCGGCAGCGTCCCGTGGGGGAGCACCTCCACGACGGGCCGCAGCTCGCAGCGGGTCCGGACCTCCCGCTCGACCAGGACCGCCAGCTCGGAGAAGCTCGCGGGGTCGGCGTCCTGCCCGGCTTCGACCCGCACGGTGAGCACGTCGAGGTCCTGCTCGGTGGAGACCACGATGGCGAACTCGTCGCTCGCTCCGGGGACCCGGCGGATGGCGTCCTCCACGCTGGACGGGAACAGGGTGATGCCCCGGACGTTCAGCATGTCGTCGGCGCGGCCGAGGAACCCGCCCATGGCGCGGGTGTGGGTGCGGCCGCAGTCGCACCGCTCCCGCGTGAGGGTGGTGAAGTCACCGGCGAGGAAGCGGATCTGCGGCGACGCCTCCGAGACCAGGTTGGTCACCACGCTCAGGCCCCGGCTCCCGTCCGGCACCGGCTCAAGGGTCACGGGGTCGACCACCTCCCAATACTGGACGTCGTCCATGAGATGGGTGCCGACCGGGCCCTCCTTGGTGGCCGCCATGGCGTCGCAGGTGTACCCGCCCGCCGAGGGCGCCGCTTCCGTGCAGCCGTAGAACTCGTGCAGCTCCGCCCCCCAGGTCCGCTCGAGGCGGCGCCGGGTCGCGGGCACCGAGAACCCCGGCTCGCCGGCGCAGAACAGGTAGCGGACGGAGCTGGCGGCGGGGTCGAGCCCCATGTCGCGCATCAGGCTGGCGAGGTACAGGGCGTAGGACGGAGTGCAGGCGAGGATCGTCGGCCGGCACATGTCGACGAGCCGGGCCCGCCCTCCGGAGTCAAGGCCGCCGGCGGTGACGATGGGGACCCCCATCAGGTTCAGGGCGTAGTGGACCCCCCACAGCCAGACGTGGGGCCCATAGCCGAAGGCCAGCAGCGCCACGTCGCGGCCGGGGCGGAACCCCATCGCCCACATGGCCCGGGCGTCGCTCCAGGCCCACAGCTCCCGGTCCAGGCGGGTGTAGCGGAAGAGCCGGGGCTGCCCGGTGGTGCCGGAGGTCGCGAAGGTCTGCCACCCTCGCGAGCGCCACGTCGCGTCGTCGACCGCCGTGTAGGTGCCCCAGGGCGGGTGCTCGGCCAGGTCGGCGGCCATCTCCTGCTTGGTTGCGACCGGCACGTGCCGCAGGTCCTCCACGGAGCGGACCTCACCCGGCCGGATGCCGGCGGCATCGAATCTGCGCCGGTAGAAGGGGATGGTCTCGTAGGCGTAGCCGACGGCGACCCGCACCTTCTCGTCCTGGACGGCCCGCAGCTCGTCTTGCGAGGCGGTGTCGAGCGACCGTGCCCACCAGCGCTCGGAGTCGGGCGCGCCGGGGGCGGACCGGTAGCGCTGCAGGATGGCGAGCCACTCCTCGCGAATGTCTCCCATGAGTAATAGAAGTTCCCTCCGGGCGAGACGCGCTGTCAAGGTGGCGGTCTCGTGACGAGGGCTGATGGCTCGCCACCGGGCCCTCGGGGCCGGAGGGGCGCGCGGCCGGCGGCCTCGCGGAGCCGGAAGCGCTGGACCTTGCCGCTGGCCGTCCGCGGCAGCTCGCCGACGAACACGACCCGGGCGGGCGCTCTGGCCGGTCCGAGGCGGTCGCGGACCAGCTCCCGCAGCTCGTCGGCGAGGGCGGCGACGGCGCGCCCAGGCTCGCGCAGCACGACGCAGGCGAGCACGGCCCTGTCCGGCCCGTCCCCGAAGCTGGTCACGGCCGCCTCCCGCACGGCCGGGTGCGCGGCCAGGACCTCCTCGATCTCGGCCGGCACGACCCACTCCCCGTCCCGCAGCCACACGTCGTCGGAGCGGCCCACGTACCAGAGGCGACCCTCGCCGTCCTGGTGGTACTTGTCCCCGGTGACCACCCAGTCGCCCAGCAGGGCGCGCCGGGTCCGCGCGCGGTCCCGCCAGTACCACGAGAAGGCCGAGCCACCCTTGACGTGGAGGTCGCCGACCTCGCCGGGGGGGACCGGGACGCCGTCGTCGTCGACCAGGCGGACCTCGTAGCCTGGGACCGGCTCGCCGCTCGACCCGGCCCGGACCCGGCCCGCCCGGTTGGACAGGTAGATGTGGAGCATCTCCGTGGACCCCGTGCCCTCCAGCACCTCGATGCCGAACCGGGCGCGGACGCCGTCCAGGACCTCGCCCGGGAGGCGGTCGCCGGAGGAGACCGCCAGCCGCAGGGAGGTCGGCGCCGGCCCGCCCGACGCGCCAGGCCCGCCCGGCCCGCCCGGCTCGGCGAGCAGCGCCCGGTAGTCGCCCGGCCGGGCGAAGAGCAGCGTCGGCCGCGCCTCCCGGATCGCCGCCATGACCGGGGACGGGGCCGGCGGGTCCGGCACGAGCACGGCCGAGGCGCCCACCCAGAACGGGAAAAAGCAGCTATTGCCGAGGCCGGAGGCTGACGCCAGCCTGGCCGTCGACAGGGTCCGGTCCGAAGCCTGGATGCCGAGCACGCCCCGGGCGTACCCCTCGCAGCAGTGGACCGGGTCCTGGTGCAGGTGCACCACCGCCTTGGGCGTCCCGGTCGTCCCCGACGAGTACAGCCAGAACGCCACGTCGTCGCGGGACGTCGGCTCCGCCGTCAGCCTGGGCGGCGCGGCCGCGGCGAGCTCCTCGAACCGGCGCACCCTGCGGTCGGCCGAGCCCTGGGCGCCCGCGCCGGCGACGAGCACGTCGCGCAGGTGGGGGAGCCGGTCGGGCGGTTGCGCGGTCACCGCCGCCAGGGCGTCCGGCGCGACCACGGCCGCCACCGCCCGAGCGTCGTGGAGCAGGAAGCCGTGGTCGACCCGGCCGGGGACGGGGCTGGCCGGCACCGGGACGGCGCCGACCTTCAGCGCGCCCAGGAAGACGGCGAGGAACTCGGGACAGTCGGGGAGGGCGACCAGCACGCGCTGCTCGGGCCGGACGCCGAGCCGCCGCAGCGCGCCGCCGGCCCGGTCGGCCAATTCGCGCACGTCCCCGTAGGTGAGCCGCCGGTCCCGGTACCAGACCGCCACCGCGTCGCCGCGTCCCGCCGCCACGTTGTCGTCGAGAAGCCGGCTGCCGAGGTTGAACCGCTGCGGGACAGGCATTGTGGACACCGCGGGCACCTCCATGAAATCGCGGATTGCCGTCGATATTGTGGTGAAGTCCCCCAGAGTTGCGGGTAAGTCGTTCCCCTCGACCAACGGGGAGGATCGCACCATGGACATTCGATATGGGTTGGTCAGCTCTGATTCGCACGCCTGCCTCCACAAAGACGCTTTCAAGAAGCACATGGCCCCACGCTGGGGGGACCGCGTCCCCCAGGTGCGGGAGGTCGAGCAGGACGGCCGCAGGGTCGAGCGGTGGGTGGTCGACGGGACGGTCGTCAGCCGGCGGGGCGTGTCGAATTGCGCCGCCGCGATGGACGACCCGATGCGGCGGACCTATCCCCAGCACTGGGAGGACGTGCCCGACCGGGTGTGGGACCCGGCCGAGCGGCTCGTCGCCCTTGACGAGGACCGGGTCGACGGCGAGGTGCTGTTCTTCAACGACCCCGTCGACAGCGCCAACCTCCCCTTCCAGAGCGACCCCGAGTACGAGCTGGCCTGCGTGCGGGCGTACAACGACGCGCTGGCCTCGTGGCGCGACGTGAGCGACCGCTACGTCCCGCTCGCGCTGATTCCCTACCTGAGCGACGTGGGCACGGCCGCCGCCGAGGTGCGCCGCGCCGTCGGGCTGGGCCACCGCGGCATCGTCATGGTGGCCGAGCCGAGCATGGCGGCCCCGGGGCTCAGGCACTTCAACGACCCCTGGTGGGACCCGCTCTGGGCGACCTGCCAGGAGCTCGACGTGCCGGTCAACTGGCACGCCCACGCCGGGATCAAGCTCCTGCCCAAGCGCTGGCAGGGCAACCAGGCGCTGCGCCGCACCTCCGCCTTCTCGGTCCAGCCCCAGCTCATCATGAACCTGGTGCTCTCGGGGGTCGCCGACCGGTTCCCACGGCTCAAGCTGGTCTGCGCCGAGACCGGCATCGGCTGGCTGAACCACGTCCTCCAGGCCGCCGACCACCTGTGGCAGCGAAATAAGCTCTGGAAAGAGGGCGTGCCGACCCGCCCGAGCGAGGTGATCCGTCGGCAGGTCTACGCCAACTTCTGGTACGAACGGTTCGGGGTCGGAGCCCGGGACTTCATCGGCGCCGACCACCTGATGTGGGCGTCCGACTACCCGCACGGCACCTCCACCTACCCCGACTCCTGGAAGCTCGTCGACCACGTGCTCGGCACGGTCCCCGAGGCGGACCGGGAGCGGCTGCAGTACCGCAACGCGCTGCGCCTGTACAACCTCGGTGGGGGTGAGCGGTCGTGACGGTTCAGCTCGACGGCATCGCGTACCGGTTCGTCTCCGCCGACGACCACGTGCAGGAGCACCCCACCGTCTGGACCGACCGGCTCTCCAGGACCAGGTGGGGGGAGCGCGTCCCGCACCTCGAGGAGGAGCCCGACGGGAGCCAGACCTGGGTGGTCGACGGCCGCCGCACCCGCCTGGGCTCCTGGCCGTGGCGTCCCGTGGCCTCGCGGGAGCCGGACCCCGTCCGGCGCTGGGAGGACCTCCCGGCCGCCGCGTACGACCCGGCCCGGCGCCTGGAGGCGATGGACGCCGACGGCGTGGACGTCTCGGTCCTGTACCCGACCGTGGCCGGTCTGGCCGGCGAGACCTTCGGCCGCATCACCGACCCGGAGCTGGAGCTGGCCTGCGTGCGGGCCTACAACGACTGGCTGGTGGAGGAGTGGGCCTCCGCCAGCCCCCGCTTCGTGCCGCTGTGCCTGGTCCCCCTGCACCCGGTGGAGGCGGCGGTGGCCGAGCTGGAGCGGGCCGTCGCCGCCGGCCACCGGGGCCTCGTCTACCCGGCGCTGCCGATGTTCCTGCGCGACGTGCCCGAGCTGAGCGAGCCCGACCACGGCGCCCTGTTCCAGGCCTGCGCCTCGCTCGGGGTCCCGGTGTCGTTCCACTCCGGCTGCACCCCGCTCATCCAGGCGCCGCCGTACGACGGGTTCCCGAGCGCGCTCGCCGAGGCCTTCGAGGGCGTCAACCGGCCCTTCAGCTCGGCCCTGGTCCTGGCCAACCTGCTGCTGTCCCAGATGCTGGTCCCCCACCCCGAGCTGCGGGTCGTCCTGCCGGAGGACTCGGTCGGCTGGGGCGGGTTCACCCTGGAGACCATGGACTACCTGGTGCAGGTGGACCGGCTCAACATCGACACCTACACCCTGCTGCCGTCGGAGGTGTTCTCCCGCCAGTGCTACTTCGTCGGCGGCTACGAGCGGCTCCAGCCCGCCAGCGAGGGCCTGCTGCCCCGCGGGCAGGTCCTCTGGGCGACCAGCTTCCCCCTGGCCACCTCGACCTGGCCGGACACCAAGCAGGTCCTGGCCTCCAGCCTGGAGGGCGTGCCGGACGCCGACCGGCGCCGCGTCCTGGCCGAAAACGCCGCCGGCCTGTACCGGCTGGAGGCGCAGCCGTCCGCGGAGGGGTGAGACCTGTGCTGCTGATCGACAACGCCGTCGTCGAGCAGGTCCTCACCATGGAGGGCTGCATCGAGTCCCAGGAGGAGGCGCTCAAGGGGCTGCTCACCGGGGACGCTATCAACCGCCCGCGGTTCGACCTGTACGTGCCCACCGGCCGGCCGGGCGCCTTCTTCCGCTCGGGGAACATGGAGGGCGCGATCGCCAGCACCGGCATCTACGCGATCCGCCTGAAGTCCGACGTGATCACCTGGCCGCGGGACGAGGAGGGGCGCTGGACCGAGGACAAGCACTGCGTCGCGCCCGGCACCTACTGCGGCCTGGTGCTGCTGTTCTCGAGCCGCAACGGCGAGCCGCTGGCGATCATGAACGACGGGCACATCCAGCACGTGCGGGTCGGGGGCGGGGCCGGCATCGGCGCCAGGCACCTGGCGCGGCCCGACGCGCAGGTGGTCGGGGTGCTCGGCTCCGGCGGCATGGCCCGGGTCTACCTGGAGGCGTTCTGCGTGGTGCGGGACATCCGGCGGGCCCGCGTCTACAGCCCCACCACCGCCCACCGCGAGGCGTACGCCGCCGAGATGCGGGCCAGGCTGGGCGTCGAGGTCGAGGCGGTGGACAGCCCCGAGGCGGCCGTCGCCGGGGCGGACATCGTCGCCACCTGCACCGACTCGATGGGCCCCACGCTGCGCGCGGAATGGCTGGAGCCGGGCCAGCACCTCACCAACGTGGGGCCGAGCGAGATCTCCCGTGAGGTGTTCGAGCGCTGCGACGTCCGCATCAAGCAGGGCGTGTCGGGCTGGCCGGCGGGCGTCGCCGAGCTCGACCGGGTCGTCCTCGGCCGCGGCCACAGCCCGATCGCGGTCGCGGCCGGCTCCGAGCGGGAGCTGGCCCAGCTCCCGTCCGGCCGCGAGCACCAGCTCGGCTACGACATGAAGCTGCCGACCTTCAGCGACTACCTCCGCGGCGAGGTCACCGGGCGGACCGGCGACGAGCAGATCACCTTCTGGCACAACATCGGCCCCCACCGAATGGTTCCTGCAGGACATCAAGAACTAGCTCAGGAGGGACGGCACCAGTGCTTGACGACGAGCTGCGCCGGAGCTTCATGCTGGAGGGCTACGAGCGGAGCCCTTACGAGCGCTGGGTGGACGAGCAGGCGATCCCGGTCGTCCGGGGCATGTCCGTCTACGACCTGCGCGCCGTCGAGGTCGCGCCGTGGGAGCGCATGGGTGGGCTCGGCGCCTTCGTGCACCTGTACGGCACCGGAGGCACCAACGACGCCTACGTGTGCGAGGTCCCCCCTGGCGGGGAGCTGCGCCCGCAGCGGCACCTGTACGAGGCGTTCGTCTACGTCCTCTCCGGGCAGGGCGCGACCTCGGTGTGGACCCGCGAGGACCGCAGGCGCCAGTTCGAATGGCACGAGGGCAGCCTCTTCGCGATCCCCCTGAACGCCCACTACCAGCACTTCAACGTCTCCGGGACGCAGCCGGCCCGCTTCTACGCGGTGACCACCGCGCCGCTGATGCTCGACCTGGTCCACAACCACCGGTTCATCTTCGAGAACCCCTTCGTCTTCGACGACCGGTTCGCCGACGACGACGAGGAGTACTTCAGGGCCGGAGGGGTCCAGCACCCCGGCAGGGTCTGGGAGACGAACTTCGTCGCCGACGTGAACCGCTTCGAGCTGCAGGACTGGAGCGTGCGCGGGGCCGGCGGCCGCAACGTGTTCTTCGAGATGGCCGACTCGAGCATGTGCGCGAGCATCTCCCAGTTCCCCGTCGGCACCTATAAGAAGGCCCACCGCCACGGCCCGGGCGCGCACGTGATCCTGCTGAGCGGTCGGGGCTACACCCTGCTGTGGCGCCAGGGGCAGCCCCGCCACCGCGTCGACTGGCAGGCGGGCAGTGTCTTCGTCCCGCCCGACATGTGGTTCCACCAGCACTTCAACACCGGGCCGGAGCCCGCCAGGTACATGCCCATCCGCTGGGGCAGCACCAAGTACCACCTCTTCAACTACCTGGGCATCACCAAGGACGTGAAGGAGGGCGGGGACCAGATCGAGTACGAGGACGAGGACCCGGAGATCCGGGAGACGTTCGAGGAGGAGCTGCGCCGCGGCGGCATCGAGTCGCGCATGCCGGCCCGCAGCTCCACCTGAGCCGTGGCGGCGGTGACCGACCCGGGCCGCGCCCTCTGGGAGGCGGAGAACGTCGAGCTGCTCACCGTCGGCGTCGACGTCGGCTCGACGACCTCCCACCTGATGCTCTCGCGGGTCCGCCTGCAGCGCGCCGGAGGCGCCCTGTCCAGCCGCTTCGTCGTGGTCGGCAGGGACTGCCTGCACCGCTCGCCGGTGCGGCTCACGCCCTACCGGCCCGGGGGCGCGATCGACGCCGCGCGGCTGGCGGGATTTGTCGCCGACGCCTACCGGGCCGCCGGGGTCGACCGGAGCGACGTCGACAGCGGCGCCGTCGTCCTCACGGGCCTCGCGCTGGAGCGCCGCAACGCCCGCGCCATCGCCGAAGCCCTCGCGGTCGACGCGGGCGGGTTCGTCTGCGCGGCGGCCGGCCACCACCTGGAGGCGCTGCTCGCCGCCCACGGCTCGGGTGCGGTGGCGCTGTCGGAGACCAGGCCCGGCGCCGTGGTCCTGCACGCCGACGTGGGCGGGGGCACGACCAAGCTGGCCCGCCTCCGCGACGGGGAGGCGCTGGACAGCGCCGCGCTGGCCGTCGGCGGGCGGCTGCTGGTCAGGGACTCCTCGGGCGCGGTGGCCCGGCTGGACGGTCCCGCCGTCCGGGCGGCCGCCGCTGCCGGCGTCGACCTGGCCGTGGGCGCCGGGCTCTCGCCGGCCGACGAGGCCCGGCTGGCGCGCGTGCTGGTCGCGGCGCTGGTGGCGGCCGTGCGCGGCGAGCCCCCGCCCGCCGGCCTCGACCTGCACGTGACCGGGCCCCTTCCCGCCGGTCCGGCGCCGGACCTGTTGACGCTCTCCGGCGGCGTGGCCGAGTACGTCCTGGGCCGCGAGCGCGCCGACTTCGGCGACCTCGGTCCCGCCCTGGCCGCCGAGCTGCGCCGCGCCCTCGACGACGGCCGCATCCCGCTGCCGCTGGCCGACCCGGGGGAGGGCATCCGCGCCACCGTGATCGGGGCCTCCCAGTTCACCGTCCAGGTGAGCGGGGACACCATCGCCGTGTCCGACGAGGGGGCGCTGCCGCTCCGCAACGTCCCCGTGCTCGCGCCCCGGGTCGACCTGGCCGGCGAGTTCACCGCCGCCGAGGTGGCCGCGGCCATCGGCGAGGCTCGGCGGCTGCTCGACGGCGCCGGCGCGGACGGCCCGGTGGCGCTCGCCTTCCGCTGGCAGGGCGACGCCAGGTACCGGCGGCTGCGCAGCCTCGCCGAGGGCGTGCGCCTGGCGTCCGGCCCCGGCCCGCCCCGCCAGCCGGCGCCGCTGGTGGTCCTCATCGACGGCGACGTGGCCAAAGCCCTCGGTGGCGTCCTGGAGCGGGACCTCGGCTTCCCCCGCCCGCTGGTCTGCCTGGACGGCCTGCGGCTGCGGGCCTTCGACTACGTCGACGTCGGCCGGGTGCTGCGCCCGGCCTGCGTGGTCCCGGTGGTGATCAAGTCGCTGCTGTTCAGCGGGCCGGAGCGGGCGCAGGGCGCCGCATGAGCGCCCGGGCGACCCCGCCCGGCCCGGAGGAGGTGCCATGACCGATAGCACCGCCGGGCCGGGAGTGCGCGCCCGCGGCCGGCAGCTCGAGCGGTTCGTGCTCTACCGCGCGCTCTCCCGCTTCTACTTCCACCTGCCGGTCCTGTTCGTCTACCTGTACACGGGCGGGCTGTCGATCCCCGTCATCGAGCTGCTCCTGGCCGTCTACGGCCTGCTCATCGTGCTCGCCGCCCCGCTCGGCGGCTGGCTGCTCCAGCGGCTGCCGCTGCGGACCGTGGTGGCCGCCGGAGAGGCGCTCAAGGTGGTCGGGGTCGGGCTGCTCGCGCTGGGGCCGGGGCTGGCGACCGCCCTGCCGGGGCAGGTCCTCGGGGCGGTCGGCTACAGCCTGGCGGCCAGCACCGACTCCACCCTGCTGGCCGGCCTGACCGAGGGGGACCGGGAGCTGTACCAGCGCTACGAGGCCAAGAGCGCCGCCGCCATCTTCGCCGCCGCCCTGGTCGGCGGGGTGACCGGCGCCGTGCTGTTCCTGCAGGACCACGCCCTGCCGTTCTGGGCGTCGGTCGTGCTCTCCCTGACCGCCTTCGCCATCGTGCTCACCATCCACCCGTCCCGGCTCGGCGCCGGTCCGGCCCAGCGGGGCCCCGTGCCCAGGCTGCCGAGGCGCCAGCGCTTCTGGCTCCACTACTACGCGGTCACGCGCGCCTTCATCCTGGCCCCGTACGTGGGCTTCCTCCCGGTCCTGTTCTTCCTGGCCCTGCGGGTGCCGGTGGGCTGGTTCGGGGTGATCCTGGGGATCTACGGAGTGACCTCGTTCGCGGTCGCCCGGTGGAGCCGGGCCCTGGCCGCCCGCCTCGGCGGCCGGCGGCTCGGGTGGGCGTCGATGACGACCTGCGCCGTCGCCCTCCTGCTGCTCGGGCTCGTGCCGACCCTGTGGGGGGCGCTGCTCGGCGTGCTGGGGCTCGGGCTCGGGGGTGGCGTGGTCCGGCCGGTGGCCCTGAGCAACCTCGACGCCGCCATGGCCGGGTGGTCCCAGGCCCAGCGCAGGGGGCTGCTGTCTGGCCAGGAGCGGTTGTACGGCGCCTGGAACACCGGGATCCTGCTCGCCGGCGGCCTCGTGCTGGACGTGGTCGGGATCCGGACGGTGCTGACCGGGCTCGCTCTCGCCTACGTGGTCGTGCTGGTCGTCCTGGGCTCGCTGTCACGCTGACCCGGCCGGTCGGCCCGTGCGGGCCGGGGCGCCTCGGCTCAGGGACCGAGGATCCACGACCAGCGCTCGCGGGTGCGCCGCTTCTCGTCGGGGTCGGGCCCGATCGCGGGCGGGAACCGGTCCCGCCACTCCCAGGGCCGGGTCGCGTCGATCAGCACGCGGCTGTTGAAGCCCTTGCGGCCAGGCTCGATGGCCGGGTCGAGCGGGCCGCTCCAGGCCCGGCGGATCACCTGGAGGTCCCGCTCCGGGTCCGCCCTCGTGCAGACCGCCCATATCACCTCGTTCAGGTCGGAGACGTCCACGTCGTCGTCGACGACCACCGTGACCCGGCCCAGGTAGCCGCCGGTCCGGCACTGGCTGGCGATGTAGGCGGCCTGGGTGGCGTGCCCCGGATAGCGCTGCCGCACGGCGACCACGTTGAACAGGCGGCACCCGCCCACCCCGTGGCACCAGGCCGCGGTCACGTCCGGCACCCCGGCCAGGCGGATCTCGCGGCGCAGGTTGGCGCTGCGCAGGTACTGCCGGAAGCGGTGCGCCTCGTAGGGCGGCTTCTGCGGCGGGACCCCGAGCAGGACCGGGTCGTCGCGGTGGTAGACGGTGGTGACCTCGAGCACCGGCTCCTCCCGGCTGGCCGACGCGTAGTAGCCGGTCCACTCGCCGAACGGCCCCTCGACCCGGCGCTCGTCGGGGTGGAGGAACCCCTCCAGGGCGATCTCGGCCCGGGCGGGGATGGGCAGGCCGGTGCGCTCGCTGGTCAGGCACTCGACCGGCCGGCCCCGCATGGCGCCGGCCCACTCCAGCTCGCTCACGCCCGGGGCCATCTCCAGCGCGCTGGCGAGAAACAGCAGCGGGTCCATGCCGATCAGGACGACGACGGGCATGGGCTCGCCGCGCTCGAACCATTTGTCCCGGTGGATGCGGCCGTGCTTGCCCGGTGAGATGTACAGGCCGGCGTGGCGCTCGTCGTGGACCATGAGGCGGTAGGTCCCCATGTTGACCCAGCCGCTGTCCGGGTCGCGGGTGATCACGCAGTCGCCGGTGCCGATGTAGCGGCCGCCGTCCTGTGGGTGCCAGAGCGGCGTCGGGAAGCTCAGCAGGTCGACCGCGTCCCCTTCCTGGACGTTCTCGGTGACCGGGCCGCTGTCAACCGGCGACCAGGGGAGCTGCGTGACCGTGTCCATCCGCCGCTCCCACTCGTCGATCAGCTCCCAGACCCCGATGTCGACGGGGAGCCCGAGCGTCACGGCCAGGCGCCGCCGCTCTCCCTGGGCGTTGACCAGCACGCGGTGGCCGCGCGGGTAGCCGGGGACAGCGTCGAACACGACCGCCGGGGCCCCGTCGGTGTGGTGCAGCATCTCGCTGATCCGGCCGATGTTCTCCTGCCAGTCCACGCCCTCGAGCACGCGCAGCTCGCCGATCGCGTCCACCATGGCCAGCCAGTCCCGCAGATCCTCGTGTCCCTGACCAAGCCGCACGCGCTCCGGCGAGATCTCCCGGCGGGTCGTGCTGTCGGGCAGTCCGGTCATGCGGATCCCGGGGTCGAGCCCAAGGTGCGCCGGCGCCTCTCGCTCCACCTCTCCGCCTCCCTCCCGGTCGTGCGTGGCCGCTCCCGGCGGCCGGGTCTGGTAGTTCGTACCCGTCAGGCGGAATGCGGCACCGTGCCAAGCGACAACGAGACCAGGCCGCAGTACGATATAGGGCTATATCTCTCACGGTGCACGAGGGAGCCTGCCATGTCCCAACCCGACGCCGTTGAGCAGGGCTACCACGAGATCCTCTCCGACCTCGAAGAGCTGCTGCTCCTCCTCCTCCCAGGACCGGTCAACCCGGTCGAGGTCATTTTCGAGGCCATCGAGGCGCTGATCGCCGACCTGGAGACCACGCGTGAGCCTTCGGACCCCGGTGCAACACGGACCCGTGCCCAGATGGCAGCCAACCGATCCCCTGCCGAGATCGACCGCCGCAACGCCAACGCACGAGACCTCCCAAACGCACGAACGGAGCTCGCCAAGGCCATCTCGGACGCCCTTCAGATAGCGAAGGCCCTCGCGGCAACCGGTTCCCGCGACCAGTTGTGGCGCGTGGCCTACCACAGCCGCACCGAGCTCCTCGAGCGCCGACACCAGCGCGAGCACGTCCGGCGGACCGCGAGCATAGAGAAGCCCAGCGGGGTGACAGCAAGGCCACGTGACGCGCTGGGCCGCGACACGCCCGGAGACGGTCGTTCTTGCGGAGCCTCTGATGCGCCACCCGGACGAGAACGACCTGCCCGACGCCGCGATCAAGGCGATGTCGGACGAGGGGGCGCCAGTCGAGCTTGCAGACCGCGCACCACCACCTGTGGTCGAGGTCATCCAGGCACATCTGGGCGGCCGTCGCCTGCTCGCCCGCCGGCGCCGGCCGCAGCGGCCACGCTGATGTCTCCGAGCGGATCAAGGAGATCCTCCGCGCGGAGCTGGTCAAAGCGAAAGTGCCTCCGCCAAATCGGCGTCAAACAGGCTCAAGGAGGCATCGTAGCTATGCTGCAAGTTTGAAACCAGCCGAGCAATGGAGTTTCCGCATCCCCCTGCGTAGAGGAAGACCCGGATCCAACTGGCACCGATCTCGAACCGGACACGTCGGCCCAGGTGCAAATCGACAGCTTCGACTTCTGCGATGCTCTCTTGTATCTCGGGAACGCCCCATAGCCTGAACGGTTCCCGACATGAGAACAGTTCAGAGAGGAACCCATCAAGATCTTGAATTGGCCTACTCAATTTAATCGTTATCGGCGCGCCCTGAACGACTGCACCGCCGTTATCGAGTTCATGCCACGCGAGCAGCCGCTCTTCCGCTTGCTCGACCAGCCGCCTGTAACGACTCATCACGCCCCGGACCACCTCTTGGTGGAGAGCAAAGGAGTTCCCCGTGACGACGAAGCGACCAGTCCGGTTCACCAGTTCATTGACCACCCCGAAGGCAGGATCGATTGCCCGGACGGCGGCCTGGTCCACCGAGACTGCGGAAGCATAGGCCTCGCGACCGCTGATGAGGCTCACCAGCTCTTCGGTGCCCTCTCCGAGAATCTGAATCTGCAAACGCCGTGCCCGGTCGCCCTCCGGGAGAAAGCGCTCTCCGCGAAAGTCACATCGTAGCCACTTTGGAGTGGTACCAGGCCAGACCCTTGAGAGGTGACTTGATGGCAACCATGTCCAGTCAAGATCGCGACGTCGCTCTACCTGCATAGTGATCGCCTGTAGCCGCTGAGCCTGGCACGCGACAAGGGCAGAGCGGACAAGAGTATCATAGGCCCCGTCAGGCGAGTCGAGATCGACGGGGACAAAGCCGGGGGGAGGCCCAGTAAGCGCGATTGGATCACGCAACGCCTCCCGCAACGCTGGCGTCGATACGTCCCCGCGTACCAGCTCAAGCTTCATATCCGATAGGGCCAAGAGGGCTCCTTGCCACCCGATCTCGTCAAGGCCGAGGCCAATGCGGTCCGCGTGTCCGGCAAGACACAGGTACATCACTTCTGTCCTTGGCATGGCTGGCCGACTGAGCGTGATCGAAGCTGACTGCACCACCCTCACCTGATCAAGCTCCGCCAACTTCGTTGCTTGGTCAACCTCGATGTTGGCGCCCGACTTGCACTCAACGACCAACAGATCGTTGGTCTCCGGAGCGTGGGCAACGCCGTCCAGAGTCACCGTGCCGAGTGGAGTCCCAACCGGCACCTCAAGTGCGGCAAGCCGAAAGCCGACCTCCGCCAATGTCGCGGGCCAAGGAGGAGACGCTCTGCAAAGGCCGACGAAAGCGTTGATCGGTACGAGTCGTTGTTCCAGCGGCATACCCGGGAGCCTATCCGTTCCTCAGCACAGATTCCCCATATGGGGGCCGAGCACCTGTCAGGTCCTGGCGTGGTCAGGCGCTGACGTCCTCGGCGGCGAGGGGGGACACGGGGCGCAGGGCGGTCTGGGCCGGGTCGACCAGGACGAGCTCCCCGACCCGCCCGGTGAGGGTCTCGCGGGCCTGCTCCGAGAGGCCGGAGTCGCTGATCAGCACCGAGGCGTCGTCCAGCGAGGCGATGGTGCTGAGGCCGACCACCCCCCACTTGGTGTGGTCGGCGAGGACCACGAGCCGCCGTGTGGCGGCCACCATCGCCCGGTTGGTCTCCGCCTCCACCAGGTTCGGCGAGGTGAACCCGGCGCCGGGGTCGATGCCGTGCACCCCCATGAACAGGCAGTCCACGTGCAGTGAGCGGATGGCCTGCACCGCGACCGGCCCGACCAGCGCGTTGGAGGGCGTGCGCACGCCGCCGACCAGGACCACGACCCGGTCCGCCCGGCGGTGGGCGTGCAGCACCTCGGCGACCGGGATCGAGTTCGTGACGACCGTCAGCTCGGGGACGCGCGCGAGGTGGCGGGCGAAGGCGTGGGTGGTCGTGCCGGCGCTGACCGCGATCGCCGTGCCCGGTTGCACGAGCCCGGCCGCGCGGCGCCCGATCGCGTCCTTGGCGGGCCGCTCCTGGCTCGATTTGACCTCGAACCCCGGCTCGTCGGTGCTGCCGCGGCGGGGGAGGGTGGCGCCGCCGTGGACCTTGTCGGCCAGCCCCCGCCTGGCGAGGGCGTCGAGGTCTCGCCTGATGGTCATGTCGGAGACGCCCAGCAGCTCGGTCAGGTCGCCGACGCGCACGCCGCCGCTGCGCTGGAGCATCTCCAGGATCTGCTCCTGCCGCTGGGCCGGCAGCACCTAGCCGCCCTCCCGCACGACGGCGACGCCGCCGGCCGGCAGCACGAGCCGCCCGTCGACCTCGCCGCCGCCGAGCAGCTCCACGCCGCTCGCCGGCAGCGTGGCCGCCCGGTCGCCATGGTTGAGGGCGAACAGCCACGAGGGTCGCCGGCGCCCGCCGGGGCCGTCGGGGCCGCGCCGCCGGACCACCTCGATCCCTGGCGGCGGCGCGGCGCCGCACACCGGCCGCACGCCCGCCTCGTCGCACACCCGGCCGAGCAGCCGCTCGAGGTCGGTGGGCGCGAGCCTGGTGGAGACGTACCAGGCGCGACCGCGGCGCGTGACCGCCGGCCCGCCGGCCACCGGGCCGTCCTGGTACGAGGCGACCACCTCGGCGCCGTCGGGGTGGAGCAGCTCGCTCCACAGCGAGCCCCGCGAGCCGTCGTCGAGCCGCACGGTCTCGCCCGCGCGCAGCGGGAAGAGCTCCTCGACCCAGACCCCGAGCAGATCGCGGAACGCGCCGGGGTAGCCGCCGAGCCGCACGTGGTCGTGCTCGTCCACGATGCCGCTGAAGAACTGCACCAGCAGGGTGCCGCCCCGCTCGACGTGGCGCCGCAGGTTGGCGTCGGCCTCGTCGCCGACCAGGTAGAGGCTGGGCGCCAGCACCGCGCGGTAGCGCGAGAGGTCCGCCGCCGGGTGGACCAGGTCGGTGGTGACGCCACGGCGCCACAGGGCGGTGTGGTGGTCGCGGACCAGCTCCACGAAGGAGAGGTCCGCGCTCGGGTGGCAGTCGAGCTCCACCGCCCACCAGGCCTCCCAGTCCCACAGCAGCGCCAGCTCCGCCTCGACGCGGCTGCCTTTGACCTCGGCGATCCTCGCCAGCTCGGCGCCGAGCCCGGTCACCTCGCGCCAGACCTTGGTGTCGGTGCCGGCGTGGGGGACCATCGCCGAGTGGAACTTCTCGGAGCCCGCCCGTGAGGCGCGCCACTGGAAGAACATCACCCCGTCGGCGCCGCGGGCGACGTGCTGGAGGCTGTTGCGGCGCATCTGCCCCGGCTGCTTGGCGAGGTTGCGCGGCTGCCAGTTGACCGCGCTGGTCGAGTGCTCCATCAGCAGCCACGGCGCGCCGCCGGCCAGGGAGCGGCTCATGTCGGCGGCGAGCGCCAGGTCGACGTGGGCCGCCCGGTCCTCGGCCTGGAGGTAGTGGTCGCTGGCGACCAGATCGAGCTCCCGCGCCCAGGTCCAGTAGTCGAGCGTCTTGAGGCGCGCGGCCATCAGGTTGGTGGTGACCGGCGTATCCGGCGTGTGGCGCCGCAGCACCTCGCGCTCGGCGCGGAAGCAGTCGAGCAGCTCGTCGGAGGAGAAGCGCCACCAGTCGAGCTGCTGGGTCGGGTTGACAAAGGTCGGTGCCAGCCGCGGCGGGCCGATCTCCTCCCAGTCGCCGTACCGCTGGCTCCAGAAGGCGGTGCCCCAGGCATGGTTGAGCGTCTCGAGGTCGCCGTAGCGCCGCCGCAGCCAGCGGCGGAACGCGACCGCGCTGGCGTCGCAGAAGCAGTGCCCGTTGTGGCAGGCGTACTCGTTGTGCACGTGCCACATGGCGAGCGCCGGGTGCCCGGCGCAGTGCGCGGCGAGCCTGGAGGCCAGCCGCACCGCCGCGGTGCGGTAGGCCTGCGAGCTGGGGCAGAACGTCTGCCGGCTGCCCGGCCAGAGGCGGTGCCCCTCTCGCGTCATGGGCAGGCTCTCGGGGTGGCGGCGCGAGAACCAGGGCGGCGGCGCCGCGGTCGCTGTCGCCAGGTCCACTCGCACGCCGCTGCGGTGCAGCAGGTCCAGCAGCCGGTCGAGCCAGGCGAGCTCGAAGCGGCCCTCCTCGGGCTCGAGCAGGGCCCACGAGAACACGCCGACGGTCACGAGGTTGACGCCGGCCTCGCGCATGAGCCGGACGTCCTCGGACCAGACGTCCTCCGGCCACTGCTCGGGGTTGTAGTCCCCCCCGTAGCAGAGGCCGTCGATGCCGTCCGGCCATCTCGTCATGGCGTCAGGATCGAACCATACCCACCGGAAGTCAACACGATGGAACAGTATCCACCCTTGACATGGTCGGTCCGGCACGCTGGTATATGTGCAACGTTGTGGGGTTGCGTTGGAAATACTCATATGAGTGCTCTGACAAGGGAGGCGCAATGACCCGGTCGTCGAGGTCCCCCACGTCCCCGTCGCCCAGCGCTGTCGGGATGCCGTTGCTGAACCGGCGTGATCTGCTCAAGATGCTCGGCGTGACCGCGGGGGCGGTCGCCTTGCCAGAGGTCCTCGCCGCCTGCGGCAGCAGCGGCAAGAGCAGTAGCAGCGGCGCCTCCAGCAAGCTGGTGACGGTCGGGTCCAACGCCTCGGACGCCGCCCCCAAGAAGGCCTACGTCGACGTGTTCGCCAAGGCCAAGGCGGCGACCGGCCTGGAGATCCAGGTCAACACCGTCGACCACAACACCTTCCAGCAGCAGATCAACACCTACCTGCAGGGCACGCCGCAGGACGTCTTCATGTGGTTCGCCGGCTACCGCATGCAGTTCTTCGCGCAGAAGGGCCTCGCCACCCCGATCTCGGAGGTGTGGCAGACGATCGGGCCCAACTTCACCCAGGCGCTGAAGGACGCCTCCACCGGCCTCGACGGCAAGCAGTACTTCGTTCCCTTCTACTACTACCCGTGGGCGGTCTTCTACCGAAAGAGCGTCTTCGAGCAGCACGGCTACCAGCCGGCCAAGACCTGGGACGAGTACGTCGCCCTGCTGAAGCAGCAGAAGAAGGACGGGCTGATCCCGCTGGCGATGGCCGACGACGGCGGCTGGCCGGTGATGGGCACGTTCGACTACCTGAACATGCGGATCAACGGCTACCAGTTCCACATCGACCTGATGGGCGGCAAGCAGTCGTGGACCGACCCCAAGGTCAAGCAGGTCTTCGACCACTGGGCCGAGATCCTTCCCTACCACGACCTGCAGGGCGGGCTCGCCCGCAAGTGGGAGGAGGCGGCGGCGACGCTCGCCCGGAAGAAGACGGCCATGTTCCTGCTGGGGATGTTCGTCGGGCAGCAGTTCCAGGGCGCCGACAAGGACGACCTCGACTTCTTCGCCTTCCCGGAGATCAACCCCGAGTTCGGCCAGGACTCGGTCGAGGCGCCGATCGACGGCTTCATGGTGAGCCGCCGTCCCAAGAACCTGGACGGTGCCAGGAAGCTGTTGGAGTACCTCGCCGGCACGGAGGCGGTGCAGACCTACCTCAAGTCCGACCCGAACAACATCGCCGCCAACACCAAGGCCGACACCAGCGGGTACGGCGCTCTGCAGAAAAAGGCGGTCGCCCTGATCGGCTCGGCCCAGCACATCTCGCAGTTCCTGGACCGCGACAGCAGGCCGGACTTCGTCTCGACCGTCATGATCCCGTCGTTGCAGGACTTCATCAAGAACCCGAAGGGCACCGACAGCCTGCTGAGCTCGATCGAGAAGCAGAAGCAGTCCATCTTCGTGAGCTGACGAGGTCTCATGACCGTGGTCCGCAGGGCTCCGCCGGCGGCTGGTGCGACCGGCCGCCGCCGGCGCAGCCGCAGGCTCACCCGGCGGGACAAGATCGTGCTGGCGGTGATGGTCGGCGTCCCGGCGGCGCTGCACGTGGCCTTGGTGTGGGTCCCGACCGTGGGGTCGGTCGCGCTGTCCTTCACCCGCTGGGAGGGGGTCGGGGGCTTCGACGCCATCGAGTGGATCAGGGACCGGAACTATCGCCAGATCTTCACCATCTACCCGCCGTTCTGGCCGGCTGTCCGGCACAACCTCATCTGGCTCGCATTCCTGTTCGCCGCCACGACGTTCGGGCTCTTCCTGGCCGTCCAGCTCGACAAGCGCCTCCGCATGACGCGCCTGTACCAGAGCGTCATCTTCCTGCCGGTGATGCTGTCGCTGGCGATCGTCGGCTTCATCTGGCACCTGGTCTACTCCCATGACGACGGGCTGCTCAACAACCTGCTGGGCACCCACGTCGACTGGCTCGGCGACTCCCGGATCAACCTGTGGGCGGCGCTGGTCGCGGCGAGCTGGCGCCACGTCGGCTACATCATGATCATCTACCTGGCAGGCCTGAAGAGCCTGGACCCGGCGCTGCGCGAGGCCGCGGCCATCGACGGGGCGAACGAGTGGCAGTCGTTCACCCGGGTGGTGTTCCCGGCGCTCAAGCCCATCAACGTGGTCGTGCTGGTGATCACCGTCATCGAGTCGCTGCGCGCCTTCGACCTCGTCTACGTGATCAACAAGGGGACCAACGGCCTCGAGCTGGTCTCGGTCCTGGTGACCAACAACATCATCGGCGAGGCGAGCCGCATCGGCTACGGGTCCGCCCTCGCCGTGATCCTCCTGGTGGTCTCGCTGGTGTTCATCATCCCGTACCTCGTGACCTACTTCCGTGGGAGCTTCTCCGGCAAGGAGGCGGGATAGATGGCGACCACGGACGTCGACGTCACCGCCCCCGCCACCCGGGCCCCGGCGGTGGTGGCCGGTCGGCGGGGGCGGGTGCGGCCGCCCCGCGTCCTGCTGCACGCGTTCCTGACCGCGACCGTGCTCGTGTGGCTGGCTCCGCTGGTGTGGACCGTGTACACCTCGCTGCGTCCCTACGGCGACACGTTCAGGCTCGGGTACTTCTCCGTGGGCGGGCACTACGGGCTCGGCAACTTCGCCAAGGCGTGGAGCCAGGCGGACCTGGTCAGGTTCTACGGCAACACGCTCATCGTCACCGTGCCGGCGGTGCTGCTGACGCTGCTGCTGGCCTCGTTCGTGGCCTTCGCCGTATCGCGCTTCTCCTGGAGGCTCAACGTCGGCGTGCTGATCCTGTTCACCGCCGGCAACCTGCTCCCCCAGCAGGTGATCATCACCCCGCTGTACCGGCTGTTCCTGATGATCCCGGTGCCGGCCTGGATGAACCAGTCCGGCACGCTGTACGACTCCTACTGGGGGGTCATCGCCATCCACGTGGCCTTCCAGACCGGCTTCTGCACGTTCGTGCTCAGCAACTACATGCGGACCATCCCGCGGGAGCTCACCGAGGCGGCCCTGGTCGACGGCGCCTCGGTGTGGCGCCAGTTCTGGCGGATCATCCTGCCCCTGACCCGCCCGGCGCTGGCCGCGCTGGCGACGCTCGAGTTCATCTGGGTGTACAACGACTTCTTCTGGGCCCTGGTGCTGATGTCGACGGGCGACAAGCGTCCGATCACCTCCGCCCTCGCCAACCTCCAGGGCGTCTACTTCACCGACGACAACCTGATCGCGGCGGGGGCGCTGCTCGCCGCACTGCCGACGCTGATCGTCTACTTCACCCTCCAGCGGCAGTTCGTGCGCGGCCTCACCCTCGGCGCCACCAAAGGCTGAGGCAACCACCGTGCCCTTTACTCACGGGCGGCGCCCGGGGCAGACTGTGGCTACCGTGCATACCGTGCAGGCCGAACCGGCCGACCCACGCGAAGTCGTCTTCTTTCAGCGGGAGGTCGAGCAATGACGCAAGGACCGGAGGCGCAGGTATCCGAGGCGCAGATCGCCGTTCACTGGCGCGAGGAGGAGTACTACTACCCTCCAGCGAAGTTCATCGCACAGGCGAACGCGGCCGACCCGGCCATCTTCGAGCGGTTCAGCGAGGAGCGCTTTCCCGAGTGCTTCAAGGAATACGCGGACCTTCTCGACTGGGATGCCTATTGGCACACCACGCTGGATACCAGCAAGCCGCCGTTCTGGAAGTGGTTCGTCGGCGGCCGGCTCAACGCCTCGTACAACTGCGTCGACCGCCACCTGGCGACCAGCCGGAACAAGGCGGCGATCATCTGGGTCCCCGAGCCGGAGAGCGAGGACACCAAGGCGGTCACCTACCAGGAGCTGTACACCAGGGTCAACGAGTTCGCCGCGCTCCTGCAGGGCTCCGCCGGCGTGAAGACCGGCGACCGCGTGACCTTCCACCTGCCGATGGTGCCCGAGCTGCCCGTCTCCATGCTGGCCTGCGCCCGCCTCGGCGTCGTCCACTCCGAGGTGTTCGGCGGCTTCAGCGGTCCGGCGTGTGGGGAGCGGATCGCCGACTCGCAGAGCCGCATCCTGGTGACGATGGACGGCTATTACCGCAACGGCGAGCTGATCGACCACAAGGCCAAGGCCGACGAGGCGGTGGCGAGGGCCCGGGACCAGGGCGTCGAGATCGAGAAGGTGCTGGTCTGGCGGCGGCACCCCGGCCAGTACTCATCGAAGACCCCCATGGTCGCCGGGCGGGATTTCTTCGTCGACGAGCTCCTGAAGGACTACCGCGGGAGCCTGGTCGCGCCGGTCTCCATGCCCGCGGAGGCGCCACTGTTCCTGATGTACACCAGCGGCACGACGGGTCAGCCCAAGGGGTGCCAGCACTCGACGGGCGGCTATCTCGCCTACGTCACGGGCACGTCAAAGTATTACCAGGACATCCACCCGGAGGACACGTACTGGTGCTTTGCCGACATCGGCTGGATCACCGGGCACTCCTATATCGTGTACGGCCCGTTGTCGCTGGGGACGACGAGCGTGATGTACGAGGGCGTGCCGACGTATCCGGACGCCGGCCGTCCCTGGCGGATCGCCGAGAAGCTCGGGGTGAACATCTTCCACACCGCACCGACGACCATCCGAATGCTGCGCAAGCTCGGTCCGGACGAGCCGAAGAAATACAACTACCACTTCAAGCACATGACCACGGTGGGTGAGCCGATCGAGCCGGATGTCTGGCGCTGGTACCAAAGCGTCGTCGGCAAGGGCGAGGCGGTCATCGTCGACACCTGGTGGCAGACGGAGAACGGCGGCTTCCTGGGCAGCACCCTGCCCGCGCTGCTGCCGATGAAGCCCGGGAGCTGCGGCCCCGGGGTTCTCGGGATCTACCCGGTGATCTACGACGAGCTCGGGAACGTGGTCGAGGCGGGAAGCGGCCGGGCCGGCAACATCTGCATCCGCAACCCCTGGCCTGGGATCTTCCAGACGATCTGGGGCCAGCCCGAGCGGTTCGTGCAGATCTACTACCAGAAGTACTGCCGGGACAAGCAGAGCACGGACTGGCGCGACTGGCCGTACTTCGCCGGCGACGGCGCCGTCCAGGCGGCGGACGGCTACTTCCGGATCCTCGGCCGGGTCGACGACGTGATCAACGTGGCCGGCCACCGGCTGGGGACCAAGGAGCTGGAGTCGGCGACCATCACCGTCGAGGAGATCGCCGAGGCCGCCGCGGTCCCGGTGATCGACGAGCTCCGCGGCCGGGCGGTCGAGATGTACGTGGCGCTGAAGCCGGGGTTCACCCCGAGCAGGGATATCGAGGAGAAGGTGGCCAAGGCGATCGAGACCGAGATCGGGAAGATCGCGCGACCGAAGAGCGTCTGGATCGTCGCGGACATGCCCAAGACCCGCTCCGGGAAGATCATGCGCAGGGTCATCGCCGGGATCTCCAACTTCGCCGACGTCGGGGACGTGAGCACGCTGGCGAACCCCGAGATCGTCGATGACATCCGCCACCACGTCCAGAGCCAGAAGGTGACCCGCGGCGAGTCCCCGCGCGAGCTGTCGGAGCAGGAAATGGAGGAGATCAAGGCGTTCGGCCAGGCGGAGTAACCGGCTCGCGTCAGATCAAATTATCCTCTTCGAGCAGGCCGGCGCAGAGGCCGAATTCACGCAGCTCAGCGCAGGCCGCGGCCTGGCAGGTGAACGCTGCGGTGTCTCCCCGCTGCAGCGAGCCCCAGCACAGCCTGTCGGTCAGCGCGAGCGCGCGCACCACCACCGAGGTCAGCGCCGTGAGCGGGCGGTCCGTGGCGGTCGCCTGCAGCCGCGCCAGTAGCAGCGACAGCTCACCGGCGAGGTATTGCTGCGTCATCCTCACCGCCGCCCAGCCGTTCCCCTCAGCCAGCCCCTGGACCCTGGGAGAAACGCAATCGTATCGCTCGGCGACATCCGACACCAGGGCGCACTACCCTCGATCCCGGAACCGGCCTGGCTTCGGGGCCGGTCAGCTCGTTCAGCAGGTGCCAGGTCTCAACGACGTGCTCGCCGGCTACTCAGCAGGGAGCGAGCAGTGACAGCCTGCACGGAGGAGTGATGCGCCGGTTCCTGCGCGACAACGCCCTTTCGCTCACGATGTTCGGGGCCTTCCTGCTGTTCTGGGCCGTGCAGAGCGTCAGCGGCTACCACGCCGCCAACGCCGACAACCGTGAGCACCACCAGCCGCCCTGCGCCAGCGAGGCTCGCCGGAATCCAAGCCGATGGAGGGCGACGAGACCGACGAGGACCCGCGCAAGGCTCGCGACCGCGAGGACGTCCCCTGGCCGGTGCGCCGGGGCGGGCTGGTCCTGACCTTCTACGAGCACTCGTTCGCGCTGGTCCTGTTCGTGATCTTCCTGGCCTGCTTCACGGCCCACGCCCTGGGCGGGACGGCTGAGTTCAACCAGGAGCAGCTCGCCCACGGTGAGCAGGGCGTGTCCGTGCTGCGGTACCTGACCATGTCGCAGTTCTGGTTCCAGTCGTTCCAGAACTGGCAGAGCGAGTTTCTCGTGGTCGGTGCCGTGGCGCTGCTGGGCATCCGGCTGCGCGAGCGCGGCTCGCCCGAGTCCAAGCCGGTCGCCACCCCTCACGGCCAGACTGGCAGTTGAA
>WNGE01005215.1_pt1 | contig 23762 bp, 30 predicted proteins | sample 5400651 | NCBI WGS metagenome assembly WNGE01 (sample SAMN13153370, study PRJNA577476) | soil metagenome | isolation source: 60 cm soil or saprolite under grassland replicate 2 | place: USA:California | collected 2016-06-15
GATATCCTTGACGATATAGCCGCGCGCACCGGCCTGGATGCAGCGCGCGACCAGGTTCTCGTCTGTAAAGGTGGTCAGGATAATCACAGCGGTCTCGGGATAGCGCTCCGTCACCGTGCGACAGACCTCGACCCCGCTTATTCCGGGCAGGCGCACATCGAGCAGCATCACGTCAGGATGCAGGCGCTCAACGAGATTATACGCCTGTTCCGCGTTGGCGGCATCGCCCACAATGCTAAAATCGGGCTCCGTAGTATGCGAGCGTATTCTGTGAGCCCTGGCCCTGGTGAGCCGGTTGTGAGCGCGGTTCTGGGTGAGCCCTGGTGAGGTTAAGCGCCTGTCGATGCCTGCCCACTGCATAGGATAGTTGATCCTATGCAGTATCCTATGCAGTATCCTATGCAGGATAGATCAGCTTGTAAAGCGCGTTTATAAGATCTGCATAGGATGCATAGGATGATTTCTCCGTATACGCCTATACTGGTAAATGACTTGCGACATGAGCGGATCTTGCCCTCCGATGTAAGCACTTGCCCGCCCACTTGAGCAGCTCGTCTGTTACTGCCGACCAACGCGGCTCAAAAAGCGGGTTGACCACTTTCGTTTTGGTAAATTCACAAGCAAAAATAGCTTGAACTGTGGATTTCTACCGCTCCATCTCCATCTGTTTCTGATCTGAAAAGTGTTGCTCTGTGCTTCGATCTGCAGATGGTCGAGGCGCGTAGAACAGGCAAAAACGTAACAACACCGCAGTGAATTTACAGAAATGATTGAGCCCGATCCGCGTTTAAAGCGGCTGCACTCGCAGTCATGAACTGAACTGCTCATATCGGTGGGCAAGTGCTTATGTCGGAGGGCAAGATCCGCTCATGTCGCAAGTCATTTACCAGTTGTCTCAAGCTCTGTGGTTAGTAATATAAAGTTACAACTTCCCCCTCTGAAGTGTGCAGCGATACGGTGAGATAGCCATTGGCTACAAGACAAACAGAGCGCGTAGCACCCGGTTATGTGCTCTCACCTCTCACGGAAACACTCTTGACGAAATCAGGGACAACAATCACAATGGATCAGGGAACCGGGCTTGGCACGACCGACTCAGACCATGATTTGAAAGGATAGGTATGAAGAAAAAGGACACCCTCACTGAACAAGACCACGCCAACATTGCCAAATACCGCCAGAAGACACTGTGGAATGAAGCCATCACGATGGACTATTTGACGCCGCAGCAGGTTGCAGAGCTCTACCACGTCACGGACAGCACCGTCTACGATTGGATTAGGAAGGGTTGGCTAGAGGCCGACCTGGTGTACGGTAAGAGCGCGAAAGTTGGACGCTACCATATTTCCCCGCTCGTGCTGGAAGAGATGGACCTGCAGCGCGAGCGGATCGTTGTGTGGATTCTAAATGAGTTTTGCCGCTTCGGCAAAAAGTCCTTGAGTTTGTAGCATGGCAAAACTCATCATCCTTTTTAGAAAAAACCGAAGAACGATTGTTACGGTTCAATCCCTAGCTCACGCCGAGTAGCATGCCAAGCGGTCAATCCCTCAGCTTTGCGCAGCATGTTTGGATTTGAGAGCATAGCCTTCACTTGATTCGAGCCTGGAAATATTCCTTGCGCATGAAGCGCCACAGTGACTTGTCTTACCTCTTCATATGTTTGGGCACTCTTTTGTTTCGCTCGCTCAGCGCGAGCAGCTTGATGCCGAGCAGTTATCAAAGCACACTCTTGAGGAAATAGACCTCGTAAGGTTGTCCCTCCTAGTCCCAAGCGATGTGCTACCTGGCTGACCGAGAGGGAGGCTTCCCGATCGTTAAGCACTGCTTGAAGGACTTCCCATGTGCGTTCACGATCCACCCGAGCAGGTACACCCTCTCTGGGCCTGGGCTGCCGATATGTCCTGGGTGTCCGCATGGTTTTTTTGAGATCTGCCGGTTTTGCAGTCATCAACCGCAACGGGGAAATATCGAGCACATAACACAGCTCAAGAAACCTCTTGAACGAAGGTAGACGTTTCCCATGCAACCACAGACTGAACGCCGAATCTGACAGATCTGCCAAGCGAGCGATCCGGTTCACTCTTCCTACGGTCTTGACGCATGTAGCAAGACCCATGGAAACATTGGCCCAGGGAAGAGGACCAGAGAAAGCAGCGGCCTGATGGAGTTCTTCAATAGCGTGCAAAACCCACTGTTGCCAGTCAAATAGTTCATCATCGATCTCATCTGGTGCTTCTGCTACTGATGGAGTTCCCAACCAACGCTGGCACTGTGTGCAGTTCCCTGGTGGTGTTCTGTTGACAGCAAGCACAGATTGACTCTTCTGGCAATGTGGACACTGTTCTTCCAGCCGTCTTCGGTGCTGCGGACAGATCGTCACAACCTGAAGCATCCATACCAGCGGCTGATAAATCGGAAGCCCACTCTCTCGCCATTCATGGATGCAGGTAGAACACCAGGCGGGTGTGGCACGCAGGAAACCACGTGTGGGGAGATTACTTGCCCATAGGTTTCCGGTCAGGGTTTGGAGATCTGACCGCATGGTCAACTGTCCAAGTGTATCTGACCAATCAAGGGAAACTTCTCCGGTCCCATTGACGTTCATTGCATTTCGCCGACAAAACCCAGCCAGGTGGTACAGACTTGACCGAATGTAATGTGATCCCTTGAGATGAGGAACAATCATCTCTGCCACAAGGACTCGTGGACCAACACGATACATCCATGCCAGACGATTGATGTAGCTCGTCAGACATTCAATGAATGCAGTTCCAATGCCTAGCGGAGCAAGATTGTGGAGTCTACTGCGAGGTGGCATCTCCACTTGTGTTTTCTCTCGTTGAAAAATCCTCGGTTCTGTCCGGCTCATTGCTCCCCTTCACGCGTCATATCTCACACCAACCATGTTGAAAGATTTTGTTGGCACCATTACCCTACCGCCTGATTTGCCTCATCGCTCGGCTGCTGGATAGGCTCAGATCCAATTGAGTCACGGCCAGATCTTCGTTCACCAGGTTGCCGTTTTTGCCTACGAGGAGAGTGGGGCTGTACTCCTTGTTTCTCATCGACTCCTGGGTTCTCCTTCTCAGCAGGTGATCTGGCAGGAGCCATTCCTAGCTTGATGAGAAGGTCTTGATCGGCATCCTCCGCTTCGGCAAAATCCTGTTCCCCTTTCAGAATGGCCTCCAGTGCCAGATCGACTTTCTCCTTGTGAAGTGCTGTTTTCCGCAAGTGGTCCAGCGTGATTGTCTTTGCGCCTTCGTCAAGCGCAAGTCTGAGCGCCTCATTCAGATGCTGCTTGAGCAATCCAATACAACCCAGGCTCCGGGCGTACAGGAATTCCCAGTGGTTTTGCAACAATTGTGGCTCGCACTCGACGGGCAGTTGCCGCTGCAAGGCCCAGAGCACACTTTGAAAGGTTGTACACTCTACTTCGTTCGTCGCATCATATCTGGGAAAGTGGACATCGATGCTTCGGCAAGCGAGCTGTGCATTGACCTTTCTGAACGGTCTCATCTCATAGGTGCCAACGAGCACGTGGCTCACGCCAGTTTTGTTTTCAAAGTGTTTCAGATGATCCAAACGATCCTGAAGCCTCCGCCCACTGCTCGCCTTGGCGAGATGCTGCGCCTCATCAACAATGACTACGCCGGTTTTCCGAAAAGCCAATGCCTCCTCCATTGCCTCTTGCAAGTCACGCGCCGATCTCGCAGGCTTCTTCACTGGCAAAAAAGGATCGGATAACTGTCTGAGTACCGGTTGGTAGTAATCCCTCCAGTCAAAGCGACCTGCCCCAGCTCCGTCCATCGTGATGCTCACATAGGGAATGTAGCCCGGATCGGCTTGCATCCGATCTTGCGCACGCAAGAGCAATTCCTGTTCTAGCAAGTGGATGAGAGTGGTCTTACCTACTCGACTGGGGCCAATCACCAGCACCATACTATCCAGCCGACGATACACTCCATCATTGCCCGGCATACAGATTGCCCTCACGACGGCACTGCATGCTTCCTGCAAATGAGTATGCTCGATGAGACAGTGCTCAAAGTATGCTTGCCTCGCTCCAGTGGATTGTTGCAGCAACTCCGCTGGGAACGACTCTGGGAGTCGGCTATCGCCTTTTCGTTTCTGCTGTTCCGCTTGGATTGGCCCATTCGGCTGCTTTTTCCTCCTGCCCATTAGCGAATCCGCCTGAACACGATCAGCTTGTTTTCGTCAGGAGCCCTTCGGTGTGTGGAGACTGACCCGCTCGTAGTCTCTCTAGAAACGGTCTGAGGCACGCCCGATCCTGGCCGTGTCACACGTCCCCCTTCTAGCACTGTGAATACAGCCCGCGCTTCTCGATCTTTCTGCTGCTGGCGCAAGAGGTGCTCTTGCGCCGCATTCTCGCGTCGAAAGGTTGCCAACTGCTTCTGCGTGAGCTCCACTCGTTCCCGACCGTGCAGGAGTCGATTGCGTTTGCGCAGTTCTTCGGCAACCACCTGGAGTTCTCGCTCTGAGCACCCTGCAAACTCATCATCGGGACAAACACATTTGCACCATCGTCCATTGAGACAAGCATACCCAATGCTCACGTCAAACGGATCGTAGAGCACCTGGACCTGGGTCCGTTCAACGGTTGGATCGCGCATCTCCTCACACCAATAATCGAGATAGTTCATACGTACCCCTTGTCCCGGTTGCACCAGAGCTGTTCCTTTTGTCGTCGTGGGAAAGGTCGAGCGTTTGAAGACCTCGTCGTAAGGAATACATCTGTGATCTCGTGCCCCATCGTGCTCCAGGCTCTGCTCGTAGGCTTCGCGTGGTGTCATGCCAGAAAGCGAGGTGTGAGGTTGCGTATCGTACTCCTCGAACGCCCAGATGTCGGCGCGCTCGGCCAGCTTAGGCAGCGTCCAGACACCTAACCGTTTCGGATTGGTGGCTTTCGTCACAGTACGCGGTTGCTTCGACGCCTGGGTGTTGCCCAGGAGATGAAAGATGAACTGCGTGTTCATGGTCCCAAAGAGTCGTTCTTGTGGCGCACCATATCGCGGTTCAGATGAAGGCCGTTGATGTTTTCTAATCTTGTAGAGTGCCAACAGTTTTTCAAAGTACGTGCTTCTGAATTCTGGGCCACCGTCCACGGTGATGGCGGTAGGAAGTCGGGCAAATCGCTTGACACAGAGACGCAGCACCATGAGACAGGAACGATACGAGGGCTCATCGTAGGAGAGGGAGAGTGCCACAATCCGCCGTGGATGGGAAAGGATCATCAGTGTTAACCAACATCTGCCCATTGGCTTGCCTGTACTGGAGTCGAACAGCTCCAGGTCTAGCTCTGTGTGGTCAATATGGGCCATCGACCACGCATACGACCCATGACGGCTGGTCGTTCGCTGGTTGGTTCGGTAGTAATCCTTGTAGGGGTAGGCGGCACGCGTTCCCTCACGAACGAGCCTCTGGTCATATGCGGCTTTGTGATGCTTCGCATGCGCGTAGAAGGTGGCCTGACTGACTGGCTGGAGATGACGCTCTTCGGACTGTAAGAGATATTCACCATACGCACCACGTTTGAGCTTGCGTGTGACCGTATCATAATGCGTGTTTAACACCTCCTCGATGAGCGCACTCACCTCTAGAGCGAGTTTACGGTTGCCTCCACAGTGACTGTAGCTGGGTAACAAACCGATAAAGCCGCTGCCATAGGTGACCTCTCCCTGCCGATACAACTGTTTCCAGTGGCGCTTCGTCCGCTCTGGAACAGTCGCTAGTTTGGCCTCAAGGCGTTCTTGTTCCTCATCGGAGTAGTCGTCTGGATGGATGACCCGGTTGCGAAACACAGCAGTGGCAAGGTCATGCTCATCTACTAGAGTGAGTCGTTCGCGTCCCTCTTCAGTGAAGTTTGAATAGGTATGCGTCTGGACGCCAATGATATTGCCCTCTTTTACTAATATCTCAAAGGCAGTGCGAGCAAGGGCGAAGGGATGACCCTCCTGAGAAACCAGCGTCAGCTCTGTTTCGCCAACATTGGCGATGCGCCAGACCCGTCCATCCCATGACACTGGGCTTCCTTGCTCAATCACCACAGGATGGGCAAGCGTGCCCATATCAAGAGAAACATGGGCACGATGAGCAAAAGCACGAGCCATCTGCTCGTTTCGATAGAGAGGGGTTCGTTCCCGATCAGTCAGGCGGTGATTCAGCAGATCCACATAGAGTTGCTGCTGGGCAATGGCAATATTGATCAGGTCAGTAGGGATCTCCGAGATCTCACGATGAAGATCGGCCAGCGTGATCCCAGGATGTTCGGAAACCTTCCGTTGGAGCGTTTCCAGAGCCTGCTCTGGTACCATCAAGCGTTCCAGGTCCTGAAAGTACTCGTCGAGGAACAGCCAGTTGTCCTGCGCGACCCAGTTGATTTGATCGGAGGCTTGTACACGATAGGTCAGGCCAAACCGTTCGCCAAAGGCTTCTCCTGGTGGACACCGCCAGGTTCCGTGTTCATTAAGAACGTATCGATTGGGGCGTTCTTGTGATTGACGGATCAGCTCCTGGACGGGTTTACACTCCTGCCAACCTGCCTCATGGTAACCCAGCACGAAGTAATCTGCTGTGTGCAAGGGCGTTTGTCGGTGTCCACGTTTGTCGAGATACTCAAGCTGAATGGGAGGATAGGGCTGATCATAGTACTCCAGCACATCATCGCCGTACTCGGCCAGAAGCAGAAAAGCAAACTCGACGGTGTGGCTCTCCGCCTTGATCATGCATTGCATTTTCTTGCTGGGATACCAGACGGGCATATTGCCGTGGTTTGCGCGCGGATTCCGGTTTGGAGGTGAGGAACGAACGGTTGCGAGCAGCTCTTGAGCTTCCCGCGAAAGTCCGAGACGACGACAGTAGGCTTGAAAGGCGAGGCCATCTAGCGGTCTGGTCATTGTATCCTCCTCAATCGAGTAGCGTAAGGGCAAGGGAGCTGAACTCTCCTTCGACAATGACTAATCAGGCAAAATACAACATGAGCTTAGTATATGGGTCGGGAAAAGATAGAGGCAATTGGATAGGACTATTTGCTCTGAGCAACAGCGAAACACCAGAATCGCGGCAAAACTTGCCTGTGTTTTTGAGAATCGCGGCAAAACTTACCTTTTGTATTCGGGGAGTTTAGGTATTTCTTTGAGCGTGGCTTGCGGCAAGACTTTCCAGAAAATCTGGCAAACCTCAGTCAGAATCCACACGTTGAGGAGAGCAAGCGGTATTGGATGAGGTTGTATGTGAAGCTCGGCATGAAAAGACGGAAGTGATCCTGTTCCCCGCAGCGATAGGGTGCCAATCGGTGCAACGGCAGCCGTCGGGTACGGTGGATGAGCACTACAAGCACCCTCATACATACCATATCATGATTGGTCGTGTTTTGCTGCCGCGAGCAGGCAGAAGCAATGGTGCAAACAGTACATTAAAGCCATAACTTTATGACAATAATCCTGAAGCTTGTAGCACCCTCTCAACCTATCAATTTCCGATGCCGGAAACTCATAACTCTCTGAGTTTCCTCAAGGAAACCCATAACTTTAAGGGCACAAAAAGAGAGCGCAGCACCTGGCTACGCTCTTGCTCTTTGCCTGAGACCCTGGCCAAGTTTCTGTACACTCACTCATGGTCCACTTCAAACTCACTCAGGATGTAGTTCGTCGAACGCGTCATATGGGTGATCACCGCCCTTTCTTCTTCGCTTAACTCCTCCCAGGATGTTGGCTTGATGCCAACAACACCTTGTGCTTCTTCCCCCATCGAGATGAGGGCCTGGTTCAATACATCGTGCAGCTCCTGTACAGTAATCTTTGTCATGGCTTGACCTCCCCTCTCAAAAAGCGAGGCAGGAACTCCTTGCTGAACCACTGCTCAAACTGTGGTTTCAGTGCATTGGGGAAGTAGACCCGATGATGAACGATCCCCAATTCAGGAATAGGCACATCGGCTTCGGGATATCCGCTCGTATCCACACCCATCTGGTGCAGGTGTTTGATCCATTCGCCCTCTGCCCTGGTGCTGATTTTGAGAATGTCGAGAGCGTTCAGTCTCTTCTTCATTCTGGTTGTCCCTCACGTCGTACCGATGTCACCGGGATCTCGCTGCACACGCCGTCAGTGAAGGGATGAATATCGATCCAGAGTGCATGCGGAGTAATCCGCAAGAGGCCCTCTGCGAATCGACATGTTTGATCGAGATCGTAACTTGAGCCGGTCCCGTTGATCTTTGCGCCGGTGGCGTCTCGCACTACCAGGGCATACTGGAGCGGCTGAAAGAAGGTCGTTTTCGCCATGTTTCTTCCTCATTTCTCTTCGCTTTTCTGCCTACTGCCTTCATAGGGGGTAGGCAGAACCAACCTACAGAACACACTACTCATCATTCCTGGCTTTTGCCGGACGCCCTCGCTTGCGGGGCGCTGGTGACGACTCTCCCGATGAAAGTGCTCCGGGCACCATCTCTCGTAACGCCTGGTGACAACGAAGGGACTTCACAGCGAGGCTGAGATGGAGGCATGCCGTGCCTCCACGATGACCATACATGGCCCGATTGATGTCTGCCAGCCGTTGCGGCTGCGTGTCAAAGAGGCCGAAGCGTCGAATCACCACCTCACGGCGTCGCTCAGGCAATTCCTCAACCGCCTGCAGTACCGGTGTAAAGTCCTTCTCTTCTTCCGCCTCAAGGATCAGATCAGGGGCCCTCAACGTATCTTCCCACTCTTCGCCATCAGGGCCAGGGGCATCGACGCTAAAGATTCGATAGGGCTGCGCACGTCTCTCCCGATCAGGATGATTGCCTGGAACGGTGATGATCGTCGCGTGCTGCTGTGCCCAACGGGTCATCTCCCCCTTAGCACAGGTCATCAGGTAGCCAAATGGCGAGACATGATCATAGGCTTTTTCCAGATGCTCCATCACCGAGAGATTGCCAACCGCAACCACGTCAGCGGCCATCTCCGTGATGCCGTGCTGAATAGCCAGGCCATGCCCCACATGAAACACATACCGCAAGCAGGCAATGATCATCTTTTCACGAGCCTGCGTATCGCCTGCTCTGGCCCGCGCTGCTAAGCCTCGTGCTTCTTCTAAAGCGGTAGGCGCAAGAAGCGAATGGTTATACAGTTCGATTTCATAGAGACGCGCTGCGGTGAGACGATCGTTAGGCAGTTCGTCCAGGTTCACAAATGGCGTCTCAAGGACTTGAGGCGAGGCTTTCGCGCGCGGACCTCGCCCCTTCGTGGTAGTCGTCATGCCTGCACCTCCATCGCACGTGCCAGCTTAGCAACCATGGCCCCGCGTGCACGCATAAGGCAGAGGTGTTTGAACCCCCCAAGGCTCATCGAAGAGTTATAGCGATGGGTCGCCTGCCAGATAGCAAGACGCGCTTCTTGCACCAGATCATCAGGCGCTACATTGACGGTAGACAATCGCCAGCAAAGGTTACGCGCAACCCGTGCCAGCTTTTTCTCAAAGGGGGCCAGCCATGCCTCAAAGTCGATGTCCCCGGTCTGGAAGGGATTGACCGGCTGATTCGCCTGCAGGACAGGCGCTAATTTGGCCTGAACCAGGGAGTCGAAGAAAACGGTAGTGCTCGCAGTCATGCCTGCACCGCCTTCCCGCCGAAGGTGGCCTCTCGCAGCGCCTGATCGCGTCGCAACTCTGTCATCGCCTTATCCCGGCGGTTCCATTCGGCTTTCGGATTGGCCGCGATTGCACGCCAGGACCGACGCCCGTTGGCCTGCGGCTGGAATGCTGCCAGACCGTAGAAGCTGACGAGCGCGCGTTGCTGCTGGATCGTCAACCGCGAGAGTGCCGTGTAGAGAGCCTGCTCTCGCTCATGCGCGCTGAGTCCATCGGCTGCAGGCGTGGAACACTCCAGCTCTGGCAGCATTGCATCCAACGAGAGCGCAGAGTGGCTCGATCGCGCGCGCACCACCTTTAGGGCATGCCAGCGCAGTCGGGCCTGGATGAATGCGCGTGGATTGCTGTATGCCATCGCACGCTCGTAGCAGTCCAGTGCGACCAGGAACGCATCTTGATAGAGATCATCAAAGTCAAGATGATAGCGGATAGCCAGATTACGCAGCATCGGCACGGCCTGGCGTAGACTTTCCAGAATGTAGTCGTGTGTGAAGGTCATGATATACTTCTCCTTGAAGTTTCTGAGAGATGCTTCGAAATAGGCCCGCCGTTGCTGACACATCGGCGGGCCGCTTCACTACTCACTTGCTATCCAGGATGCGCCGCTTATCGGCACGCACATGCCGTTGAGCTGATGTGTAGAGTTGCGCCTGATCAACGGTAGGATCGTCCTTAATCGCCTGCCACTGCTCCGGCACAGTGCCTTTCTCTGCCCAACCGCTGTTGTTTTGTGTCTGATACTCCGGATCGCCGGCACGGTGAACGGTCCATCCAAAACCGCGTAGAACCTTTGTCATGGCCGCTCATCTCATCAGGTTGAAGCCACGAATGGCGCTATGCAGCGGCTTTGTGGCAAGGTCGGTCTCATCTACGGGTTTCGCTGGTGCGGTCAGAATGCGCTTCGCTTCGCGCTGCGTCGGGCATTGTCCATTGACATGCAGGGTATGGAGCTGCTCTTGAGCCACGGGTTGTGCAGGCGGTTTCGTGTTGTCGGACATGGTATACTCCAATTGAGGTGAATGAGATTTCTATCAAAAGGTTCCAGTGGCCCGCCGATGTATCAGCAAAGGCGGGCCGCCTCTTTACGCGCTACTCATGCGGCCCTGGTCGGAACCACCGTACCTGCTCTCTGATCGCTGCCAGCACCTTCGCAAAGTTCTCAGGCGCATCGACGGCCTTGTTGTACATGCAACAGGCGATGATGGTGAAGTACGCTCCACCAGCAATGGCGAACATGACGCTGTAAAACAGGACCGTATCAATGAGCTTCAGCCAGTTCATGGGTCAAAACCCTTTCCGCCTTTCGGCAAAGTCCGAGGGAAGTTCCCTCGCATCAAGGCTGCATCCGCTACAGCCCTGGTGTGAGGGAGCCGCAATGCGCGCGGCCCGCCTCTACGCGCTACTCTTCTTCATCCTCTTGCTGAAAGGTCAGCTTGCCATCTATGCGCCCAACATACGTAACTGGCTCCCACTTGCCGTTCAATTTGGCTTGCCCCTCGTCATCCGTCAGATTTTGCACCCGTACAGGGGCCAGTTCCTCACCGTCTTCGAGGATGACCACACATTTCCCGAGATTGAGCATGATATTTGTCCTTTCGCTTAATAGGCCGTTCGGTTGATCAGTCTACCCTATGTACTACTTTTGTAAGCCATTCACTGCTCTAAGTGTACTTTAGTTATTGGACAGTTGTCAAGTGTTTTAGCTACGAATATTGACTTATTGGACAGAGAGTGTTATTCTCATTATGTGGATGTAAGGAGAGGAAAAACATCCCTTAGCAGAGAGGAGAACAGTGCCATGCCGAACGTGCCTAAGAGGCCAAAGAGTGACACGTCCAGACTAGAGGGAAAAGCCTATCTCACCTATGATGAGGTATCTGAATATCTCGGGATCAGGCGAAGCTCACTCTACAATATTCTTACCGAGTTGGACGTTAAAACACATAAGTTCAAGCTCGATAAGAAGCGGTATGTCTCAATTGAAGATGCAAGGCGGGTAAAGCAAATGCGAGAGCAACCCTGGCTGGCGGGAACTGATGAGACGGAAGAAGAGTCTGCACACTCTGGTAGTAACCAGCCAAATGCAGCGTAGCCGCCTGATGTGCAGTGCAGTGTCAACGCATCGCTACACATCAGGCTGGCATCTAGAGAGGATTATACACGATGAACAGCAAGGCATACTACGCGGGCCAGCAAGCCGCAAGCGAGAAGTATCTCTTGACCGGCCACTTGCTCGACATGCATGCAGAAGAGCAGCAAGCCACACAGGAGCGCGATCGCTGCCAATTCGATCACGAGATATGGTACTGGAACGGCCAGCTTGACTACATCAGGGAGTTTCAGGCTGCCAAACAAGCGAGGAGAGCGCTATGAGAGCTAGTTTCATGATCGAAGAAGACGGCGATTATGATGGCGACGACGAGCCCCAGGAGTTGCCAGAGGTACTGACCGACGAACCAGGACCGTGTACGACCTGCGGCAAGCCTGAGCAGCGACACGCCTGTTTCTCTTGCGGCCAGCCGGTCTGCATGGATGAGACCAACTATCTGGCAGATACCCCGTGTGGCGGGTGGATTCTCGATACCTGGCACCCCGCACACCCTGACGAGAATGAATACTATTGCCAGCGCTGCCTGCGAGCAGGGATGGCGGCGAGCGCCTGAACATTTGTGTCTAATCGGTCAGTACACACACAAAAGCCTGAAAGAAGAGATAGCTGTGACGGCGCTGGGACAAGTTGTGTCACTACCCACGCGAGGTGTACCATCTCGACATGGTGCAACGTCCGGATAACGTTGCACCATCTGAGACCGAAACGACGGGTAAACGACCAAGGTACGGCGAGGCAACGAGGCGCCAGGTCGACTCTATTGAAGAGCAGGAGTAACTGTATGGCAGTACATCAGATCTCGATTGAAGAGCGTGCAGGGCGGGATAGCAACCTGAGCATATGGAACGTACGCCAGGAGAACGCCTCGGGTGTTGCACTGCTGATCAGTGAACGCCGCGACGAAGACCAGGCCCATGAACTGGCGCGCCGATTCTGCAAGAACCTGCACATCAGCCAGTACCGCGTATCACAATTCACCGAGAGGCCGGGAGTGTTCAAGGTGAGCAGTATTGACGCCGCAACGGGCGCAACGATCGCCGGGAGCGTCGAGCAATACTGATGGCGACAAAGCCGTGAGGGCCAGCATCATCTAAGAAGCGACGAAACGGCGGACAAACGGCATAGCAGCGAGACCAGATCCCTACTACACTGGAGAGTGAGGTGAACCCGTAGGCCAGATGGAAGCGTGGTGACGAGGCTGTCAGGAGACGCCTGGCAGAAAATGAACATCAAAAAAGCCCTCCCGACGCAACTGGTAAGGCTTCTTGATGTCCTTCGTAGCAAAGGACTAGTAAATATGCTCTGTTCCAAGTATAGCGTACCCATCCAAATTCGTCAAACTGCCATCTTCGTAGAAAGAGAGGTGGCAAGATGACCACCACTCCTGAGCCAAAGTCCCGCTATGGGACACCACTCAGTCTCCCCGATCCTTTCACGGCAGGGAAAGCCCTCATCCCTTCCTGCTTACCCTTGCAACATGTGGTCAATAGTATTCAAAATGCTGCCAGTGGCGCGGATCGCTGGCAACGCTCCGAAGATCAACCACCCTTTTATACCGGCACAAGTGAGGCTGGGAGTACCCTTGTGGAATATAACAACACGAACATGAGCGTTGAACAGCTCTGGGCACACGTGCAGCAGTTCAGCGACCTGGACGCCGACGTTCTGCTCGCCGTCTTTGCCCAGCTGCTCACCTCGCCCGTGGAGAATGATCGACGTGCCACCTGGATCTACGCCAGCAACATTCTGGAATATCGCGGACTCACACCTATCATGAAGGCAGATATGCCAGGAGGACCGAAACGACGGGCCGGGCACCGCTACGAAGATCTCAACGATATCGCCAGATCGATAGAGCGGATCTCCGACCTCTGGGTCACAGTCCAACAGATTATCAAAGAAGATGCCGAACCAGAGCAGGGAAAACGCCGTCGCCGCAAACCGAAAAAGCGGGAGTATACCCAACGATCGCGTGTCGTGAACCTGGAGAGCATGTGGTACCAGCGAGAACTAACCGAGGACATCAACGAACCCTTCCTCACCAAACCTTTGCGTCAAACCCCGATCGGCTGGTATATCCGCGCTGGCAAATGGCTCGAACCCTTCCTGGAGAACCGACAGGCCGCATGGATCTGTAAACAGGCGCTCGAATACGACCCACACAACGAGATGTGGGAAAAGCGCCTGGCCCGCTATTTCTTCTTCCACTTCCGCATGAACGCCAGCGCTGGCTCATTCAACCGCGAGATCGGGAAACTGCTCCAGACGCTCAGCTTACCCATTGCGGGTGATCATCCAGAACGCAACGTCAAACAGCGATTCGAAAAAGCCCTCAATCGCCTCACCAAAGACCGACAAATTGACGGCTGGGAGTACACCGAAGACATCGATCTCAAGTCACGCGGATGGTTGCCAACCTGGCTGCAACAAAAGGTACGCATTTATATCGCGCCTTATCGTCCCTTAAAAGCGGTAGAGAACCAGGAGAACCCATCATGAACGCGCCTGGAAAGCGGTCTGAAATTAGTGTAGAGAGTACACTATACGCTACGTTCGTTTGCCCCAACCGCTACGTTCGTTTGCCCCAACCGCTACGTTCGTTTGCCCCAACGGGGGGCGCGAAGTGGCTCTAGAGGCGGGTTCGCAAAAAGTAAAATATATAAAGTATATAAACACGCTGCGTCCCGCTTGCTGTCGCGCGGTACGGCGTGTAGGGTGACGAGTAGTCCCGGCAGAGCAGAGAAAAGGGAATCCTCTCTGCATAGAGAAAAAAAGAATCCCTCGCAGGAAACGAGGGAGCATGAAGGAGTTACCGTCGTGTCAACAGAAAATAACCCCTCACCGGACAATGATAAAGTGTTACCCCTGTATCGGCAAGTGCTCTATCGGCTGGCTGAGCAAGATCGGCTCTTGGATGCGGGCAGGACCGTCGATCTTACGGAGCAGCTGCAATGGGCGTTGCGTGAGATTGAAACGGGCTTGCGAACGGGGCCGCAAGAGGGGAATCAGGTGAGTCGCCGCGTGAACACCGCGACAACCGGCTTTAGGAGCCTGAATGAGGCGCTTTCAGGTGGCATCGAAGCGGAGCGTCTGGTGATCCTGTTGGGCGCTCCTAACACCGGGAAGACCACATTCGCTCACCAGGTTGCTGACCACATTGCCGATTCGGGTCGGCCCGTGTTGTACGTGACGTCAGAGGATCGACCTTCGGCCCTGGTTGCCAAGACGCTTTCTCGCATCGGTGGCATTGACTATACGCCAGTCTTGAAGGGATGGGACACGCACCGGGTTGCCATTACGGCGGCGATCGCGCAGCAGATGGAGCGGCAGAGTAGCGAACGCCTGCGCTACCTGGACGCGACCAACGGGATCGATATGGCAACGATCAAGGAACGCGCGGCCCGGCACTTTGAGCAGTATCGCGATGAGCAGCGCGGCGGGGGACCAGGGGTGCTGATTGTGGACTACCTGCAGCGCGTTGCCCGCGCGGTGAAAGTGCGCAACACCCTCACGGCAGATCTGCGGGAGGTGGTCACGCGGGTTGCAGAAGAGTTGCGCGGCCTCTCAGTAGATCTCAACTGTGGGGTGATTGCGATTGCAAGCCAGAATAGAGGCGGCTATACCAGGGGTGAATCCACCTCTCTGGCCAGTGCGAAAGAATCGGGAGATATTGAGTATACCGCTGATGTGATGCTGGCCCTGGTGGAGGATAAGGAGCGCAAGAAAACCAGTCCCAACTTGACGCCGGTCGCCTTGCATGTCGATAAAAACCGGCAGGGTGAGAAGGATATCAAGATCGCGCTCGACTTCTACACGAAACGCCAGCAGTTTACGGAGGTAGCACCATGAGTCTGTTAACGACTCTTGACTTTGCACACCTGGATATCCCTGCTGTGGTGGAACGCTACACCTCGACGCGCCTGCATGCAGGCCGTACACAGTGTACAGGTGCCTGCCCCTACGAGGACTGCTCTGGTGATACCGATGGGTTTATCGTCTTCTATGAGCTCTCCAAGCAAGGCAGACACTTCTATTGTCGGACCTGCAGGCGGTCGGGCGACATCGTGAAGCTGCTGCAAGGCATCCTGAACAAGCCCTATCGCGAGGTGTGCGCGTTGCTAGAAATCGGGCAGGGGAAGCCAGCAATGCCGCGCCGCCAGGTCACCACCAACGCGTGGCAAAAGAAAGAACTGGCCTTTCTCACGGACTGCTACCCCTACCTGAGACGAGGACTCTTGCACGATCGGGCGTGCGCGTACCTTCATCAGCGCGGTATTCCTCTTGAGACGGCACAGGAACACGGTGTCTGTTACATTCCTCCCTATAAAGAGATGGACGCGCAGACACAGGATGCATGGTTTCACATGCGGTTGTGGACGGATCGGCTGGTCTTTCCTCTCTCTGATGGTGGCTTCACCGGGCGGGCACTGACCTTCTGGGAGCCGGGCATGGACGAAGAGCAGCACAAGCAGCTCCTGGATGACTTCCAGAAAAGGACCGAAGCCTACAACGAGAAGGCGGAGCGCAAGCAGCAAAAACCCGTCATCACCCGATGGAAGACCACTGCGACCTGTGGGTACTTTCATGGAGAAGTGCTCTTGACCTGTGAGCATATCACCATAGTCGAGGGGCCGTTTGATGCACTGGCCTTGCTGGCCGGGGGCATTGACGACGCGATCGCCGCTTCTCGGAATGGAATCCGCTGCGAGGATATTCCCGTCAAGGTGCTTTCCGCGACCCTGGCCTATGATAGCGATGCGAAGGGGCAAGAGGCGGCGAGGCGTGATGAGAAGATTTTCCGCCGCAAGGGAATACGCACGATCCGCTGCACGCCAGCGGAAGACACCCAGGTCAAGGATTGGTCGGCACGCTATCGTCTGCAAGGGAAAGAAGGGCTGCGGCATCTGCGCACGGTCCTGCAAGAACAGGAGATCCTGCTGTGTTCTGTCTGTGGAAAGGACGCGACGGCCACGGACGAGATTTTCTTCTTTGATGAGCATGGGTGTGCCTTCTGTCCGGTCCATTGGTCTTCGGAGCTATCCCCATTGGATGCTTTGCTACCCGCATACGATGGCCCTACGGGCCAGACGCTCTTGCCAGCGTCACCATTGGAAACCACGACGGAAGGACACGGAGACACCGTAGCGCCTGCAAGCATCGAGGGGGTAGTAGGAGAACCTGAGCCTGTTGTGGAGCCTTCTTCGCTTGAGGGGTACTATCAGACGGCAGAGCAGGTGCTTGCCCTGGCCGCGCATTTTCCCGAGAGCGAACAACTGGTGCTGGATCTGGAAACAACGGGGTTAGATCCACGCAGGTGTTGCGTGGTGACGCTGGCAATAGGGACGCCTGGGCAGGTGGCGGTCATCGATCTGCGCGGCTATTATGCCGCTGATGCAGTGCGAGCCTCGGCATGGAGGGATGCGCTTCAGCAGCTCCTGCACCGCGATGTGCTCTGGATGGGCCACAACCTCAAGTTTGACTGGTCCTTTCTCGCCCAACAGTTTGGGGTGAAGCTCACGCGGGTCTACGATACGATGCTGGTGGAGAAGCTCGTTGCAGAAAGTCGCCGCGCGCTACGAGATCACCGTGACCAAAGAGCAACGATCCTGGTTTATCGACCTGGACCGCCGTCCAGCGGAGTGGATAGCACCGCTGCCGGAGGAGCAGTTGGCTTACATTCGGCAAGATATCGAGGTTCCCTATCAGATTTGGGAGCGGCAACAGGAGGCGATTGCACGACAGAATCTGGCCCGTGTGGTGGCTCTCGAGCAGCAGGCGCTGCCAGCGATTGCGGCGATGGAGGCCCACGGAGTGTGTGTGAATGTGGAGCGCTGGCGCTCCATCCTTGAGGCCAGGCATCAGCAGAGGATCGAACTGGAAGCTGTGATCAAGCAAGTGCTTGGGGAGGCTCTGGCGCGCACACAGCCAGCGCAAGCCGTGCTCATAGGCTCGCCGGTCCTCCCCTCGGTGCAACTGAGCTCATCTGACCAGTTGAAAGAGGCCCTGCACGCGCTCGGTGTTGCTGTCACCTCGGCGTCAAAAGAGGCGCTACAAGAGGTGCAACAGGCGCATCCAGTCATTGCACAGCTTCTCGAGTGGAAGGCGTTAGAGAAGTTTGAGACCGCCTTTGGAGAGAACCTGCTCTCCTATGTCACGAGCGCGGGGCGTATCCATGCGACCTTCGACCAGTTGGGGGCCGCGTCCGGTCGGGTCATTTGTCGGGAGCCCAATCTCCAACAGATCCCCAGGCCGACGGGCAAGGATGATGCCTACGATCTGCGGCACTGCTTTGTCGCGCCGCAGGGGTGCAAGCTCTTAATCGCTGACCTTTCCAATATCGAGTTGCGCATCCTGGCCGAGGTTTCTGGTGATAGCACCATGGTGCGGTTCTTTGCCGAGGGGAAGGATCTCCATAGCGAGACGGCGCGCCTGATGTTCAAGTTGCCGCAGGATGTTGATCCAAAGGTGCACCTGGTCAATGGCAAAAAGGCGCGTGATATTGCCAAGACCATCAATTTCGGGTTAGCATACGGAATGGGCGCGCAGGGACTGGCCAATCGGGTCGGGGTGGATCTGGAAACGGCGCGCGCGCTGATGGGGACGTACTTCGCGACCTACCGGGGAGTCTCGAAGTACCTGGCCCGCTCTGGCAAAGAAGGGGTAGCGAAGGGATATGCGGCCTCGCTCTCGGGGCGCAAGCGCTTTTTCTCGCAAGAGGAACTGCGTGCGCGGCGCGGTGAGGTAGAACGATCGGCGAAGAATCATCCCATCCAGGGGACAAATGCCGATATTCTCAAACGGGCGCTGGCGCTCTTATACGCGCAACTGCCAGCGGGGGTGCATGTGGTCTTGACGATCCATGATGAGATTGTTCTGGAATGTCCCGAGGCCCTGGTGGAAGAGGCGACACAGGTGCTCAAAGAGGCGATGGTGCAGGGGTGTCGGGAGTATCTCACGACGGTGGCGATTCCCGAGCCGGAGGTGCTTGTTGAGAGGTATTGGGCGAAGGGGTAAGTTCTAGCGTTATGATAATAATCACAGAACTTGATAGTATCCGAAGGGTATCTTCTCGTCAAGGGCTCTGGGAAAAACAGCAGGATGGAAGTGAGGGATGGTGTCGTCATAGAGCAAGCCGCTCAGTGTGGAAGAGACGGCCCGCGTGACTGGCGGCTGCTCGTGGGGAAAGTGAATGCAGTGTCAGGTACCCCTTGGGTTGAAACCCAGGGGCGCGGCAAAGGGGGTGACTTCTGCCCGTCCGTTGCGAGCCTGGACCTGACCAGACTCAGCGGTTTTGTACAGCCTGGATACAATCAGCCTGGAGATCGCTACGTTATCGAGAAGCGTTCAAGAACCTACCTACGGGTGCGCGGCCAGCCTGTAGCTCTAGAACTCCTGGGTTAAACAGGGAAACGGGGTCTACCCAGTGCTCAGGAGAAAGTACCGCTCGATAACTTTGTCAAGGCCAACATTACTTTGTGCGGAAAAGGGCTGGTTGAGCCAACCAACTCAACCAGAGAGAGAGCACCGCACATGCTTCTCTCTCCCCCGTAAGGGGATATACCGACAGAGGCGAGCGGAGTACCGCGTCTGCCTTTCTCTCCTCCCCTGGTTGAAACCGTAGGGTTTCCGAGAAAGGACGTTTGTATGAGGAAACGGAGACATCGCCATCGGCCAGAACATCAGCTTCTGGCGCAGATCCTTCTTCATTCCATCGGTGAAACGACAACTCCCTGCCAGGGAGATATTCACCAGAAGGAAGAGACGCCCGCTCAGGCAGAGTGGGAGATACGCATGTATCAGGATGTTGAGATGACGCTTGATCTGGTGAAGCGAGGCGTGCCCCGCGAGCAGATCAATCAGAAGATCTGGGATGCTGCCTGTAAAGAGCAAGATGCGGTAGGGATCGTCAATCACAAGACGATGTACCTCTGCTCTGAGTGTGTCCGCCAGATCGCCTCTCATCACGCGGGCGCGGCACAAGCAACGCTCTGCATGATGACGGCGATGCTTACACGCGGCTCGTTTCTCCTGGTGAGCGATCGGGTAACAGAAGACGCAGCGATGATCAGCGGCCTGGGAAGGGATGTTCAAGAGACGGACCTCCTGGAGCGGATTGATAACGCTGCGCTTGTGAATATCAGGATGAAAAGGTAAACCATGAAGCAACACAGAGCACGAAGTCTGCTGGCCGAGGCCGTGAGGCGAGGCGAAAAAACGATGATGAAAAGGGTACAGTCCGGGCAGGCAAGATGGAGTGATGATCCCTATGTAGCGTTGACTGGCTTAGCCGTTTGCGCTGGCTTCGCCCTGAATGCCGACGGTGGCCAGGTGCAAATGCGTATCAAGGAAATAGTGCAACTGCAGCAATTTATTGCCACGTGTGACGACTATACTCCCAGTGCTCACTTCCCGTTCACCAAAGATCAGCTCAGGCGTGCCTGGGAGTCCATCGCAGAAAAATCCCCTGCTCGTAACAGGGGAGAACGGTTGAGTTTGGAATCTGGAAAACACGACCAACCATGTGGATAAGGATACCACACGGCGCGCTCGAGAGGCGCAAGCCGCTCAGTGGAGAAGAGACGGCGAGGGAGATGCGGACGCGACGTCTGGTGCGCACCTGTTCCCGTCGTGGGCATTTCACGCTCGGGCCTGGTCAGCGGGTTGTGATGTGTGTGTAGTTTCCTGTAGCCAACTGAATACAGGAATGCGTCAGCACCAGGCGGCGCGGCGCTCCCTGCTCAGTAAAAGCGACCGTTGCCAGCGCCACAGCGATAGAGCACCATGCCGGCAGGCAGGTAGTGTAAGGCCAAGCTCTGTTTTTTATACTCATAAACTTGTAACTGGAAGAAGACCGGCAGGAAAGCAGCACCCGAAGGGCAAGAGAACGACATGTTAATGGCATGAGAGTGGCATGGGAGGACAATCGTATCAGCACACACCACAGGCGGCGTCACAAATTTACAGAGAACGAGCCAGAAAGCCCCCGCTTTCTAAACGGGGGATGAATGGCTCTTCCTTATGGGGCGCGATGGGTGAGGGACTATTGCACTTTGCTGTTGATGGTGCTATGCTATAGGCATGGACTATCAACATGAACGACACAATGTACATCTGGTGGTATATCATCTGATCTGGTGTCCCAAGCGGCGTCGCAAGATACTCGTTGGGGAGATCAAAGCACGTTTAGAGCAACTTATTTGTGAGGTGTCAAGCGAGCATGGCTGGACAATCCTTGAACTGGCTATCCAGCCCGATCATGTGCATCTGTTTCTCAGAGGCGATCCCTATACCGCGCCGTCTGATATTGCGCGATTGTTCAAAGGTCGCTCATCACGGGTGCTACGGGAAGAGTTTCCCGAACTGCTCAAATTGCCGTCCCTGTGGACGCATAGTTTCTTTGTTTCTACCGCAGGCAATGTCAGTGCAGAGACGATCCAACGCTATATTGAGAGGCAGTCAGGTATCTAATGCTCATCTACGAGTACAAGTTAGACGGAAGCAAGCAGCAGTACGCCGCCATTGAGGAGGCGATCAGAGTCGTGCAGTTCATCCGCAACAAATGTCTGCGCAAATGGATGGATGAACGTGGCGTCTCAAAGAACGATCTTCAATGCTACTGTGCTATGCTGTCTAAAGAGTACTCATTTGCCCATTCCCTCAACTCCCAGGCACGCCAAGCAGCAGCAGACCGTGCCTGGTTTGCTATCTCCCGTTTCTACGACCACTGCAAAGGTCACCAACCAATGAGTATTCCGAGCGCCAACGCTGCATGCGCAGCTACACAGTCAGGCGCTCGGATCAGAAGAGGGAAGAAGGGCTATCCTCAGTTTCAGCATGATAACCGCTCAGTCGAGTACAAAACGACGGGATGGAAACTTGAGCCAGATGGGAAGCATATCCTCTTTACCGATGGGTGTGGTATCGGTCGCTTGCGGCTTGTTGGCAACCCTAAACAGCAGATTGCCGCATTTCCTGTCAAGGCGATCAAGCGCGTACGCCTTGTACGGCGTGCGGATGGCTACTACGCCCAGTTCTCAGTGCAGGCAGAACGCAAGGTGGAGCACGTTCCATCTGGCAGACAGGTCGGTATTGACGTGGGTCTCAAGTCCTTCTTAACCGACTCCGAAGGAAACACGGTAGACAACCCACGGCACTACCGCAAGGCAGAAAAGAAGCTGAAGAAGTTGCAACGTCAACTCTCCCGTAAACAGAAGAAGAGCAAGAACCGCAAGAAAGCTTGCAAACAGTTAGCTAAAGCTCATTTGAAGGTCCAGAGGCAGCGTGAGGATTTTGCCCGCAAGACGGCAAACACGCTTATCACATCTAGCGATTTGATTGCCTATGAAGACCTCAAGATAGCAAACATGGTCAAAATGTGAACGCTAATCCGAGCGTGAGCCATTCGCTGATCCATATCATAGGTCACTTGCTTATTCCTCCAGTCTGTTGCAGAAGCCGTTCGATGAGTGATGCAAGCGACTTGTGTAATCCGATAGCAAGTGGCTCAATCTTCTCCATTCACGAGGCAGGATGGGGTCAGTTCCTCCGATGGGTCAACTACTATGGATCGCTTCACACTCTCCCCGTAATCGCTGTAGCCCCACAGTGGACCTCCCAGGAGTGTTCAGGCTGTGGAACCATCGTGAAGAAGTCGCTGAGTGTACGCACCCACATCTGTACCAGGTGTGGCGTCGTCTTGGACAGAGATCACAATGCGGCGCTCAATATTCTGGCAAAGGCATTAGAACGTACCGTAGGGCATACGGGAACCGCTGAGCGAGACTCAGCAAACGCTTCTGGACAGACTGCCTCTACTCGTCGACCCAAACGGGCTACGAGCAAGCGGGCTGGTTGAAGGAAGAACCCCCTGCATTCGATGCAGGGGAGTGTCAGTAAAGGGGTACACAGCTCAGCTTATGAGGATGCCCCCGCTACATCGAGGTGAGAGAGCCACAACCAGGCGCGAGTGGGCCGAAGGAAGCCCGCCGAGGGAGATCCCGCTGCCCTGGTGTTTGTTGCCGGTGATGCCTCTGCCTTGCCATGCAACGCCGTACCACTCGACGGGGGGTATCTGCTTTTCAGAGTTTGCCGGAAAGCTTCACAGGTAAACAGTTCTCATAGCCAGTGGCTCTCTACGCCTGGAAGGGAAACCAGCGTGAGTGGCTACGTCATGAATGCGTCAATTGACGCTGTAGTTGACGGTAAGGGCATTGTTGCATGGAAAAGGGAGCCTGTCAGCTTACACCCAGTACCCCCTGTAAGCTGACATCTTCCCCTCTTTCCCACATGCTCTTCAACGACTTTCGTGACACGGCCAGAACTTTCGTGACACTGTCAGCGGTTCTACCAGAGAGGCTCCACTAGCTCAACCATTACCGGCGGTCCAGGCCCGTGGTGCGGATGGTGTTGCGCGATCGGCTCTCTGGTGTGTCAACTGACGCGAGAAGGAACCCATGGACTGCCTCGTACGTAGACGAGGTATGACACCAACACATCAGAAAGTGATCGACAAACTGCTCCGTCTGGCTGCCCGCCGCACCCAGGAGTTGCTCGGGGGCCTCGGGCTGCTGGTACGTGAACCGCCGATTGAGGAACTGAGAGCGAGCCCACTCGGCCAGCATCTTGCGAATCTGGCACTGTATGCTGAGGGGTATACCTTTGCAGGCGATCTCCCAGGCGATATCCGAGGATCTGCGCAGGATGTGAGTCGCTACTTCTATGGCGATCCACTCCTGAGCTACGGGTTCCGGTTCCCTGAGAAGTTTCATACGACGGAGTTGGGGACGTTGATCAATGACGCCCTGGTTCGCTTCTACACCGAAGAGCGCCCTGGCCAGCTGCTCACCATGGCCGACATGCGCGCACGCTTTGATACCAACTTGCGGTCTGTGGTAGAATTCTGAAAAGAGGAAACCAAGATCGGAAGGAAAGAGCGATGGCAAGGATAACAAGAGCAGCGCCACATTTATCAGTAGAAGAAGTAAAAGAGAGGATGAATAACGACCCCA
>WNGE01004090.1_pt1 | contig 23754 bp, 16 predicted proteins | sample 5400651 | NCBI WGS metagenome assembly WNGE01 (sample SAMN13153370, study PRJNA577476) | soil metagenome | isolation source: 60 cm soil or saprolite under grassland replicate 2 | place: USA:California | collected 2016-06-15
AGGGGCGCGATGTGGGGGCGCGATGTAGGGGCGCGATGTAGGGGCGCGATGTAGGGGCGCGATTTATAAGCCCGCATAGGCGTCAGTGAGGGAGACAGACACACGCGATGAAACGGCTCGCAGGGCGACCCTCGCGGTCATCCTGCGAGCCGCTCAACGGAACAAGCCCATCCATTCTTACCTTGACGCCTATGGGTGGGCGCGAGGCCGACCCTACGGGCACTTTTGAGTAGCCCTGACTCATACACCCTTAACCCTTGACGCTTCCCGCTCCCAATCCGCCACGCCAGAAGCGTTGCAGGAAGCCACAGCCGATCAGCAGTGGGATGGAGGAGACCAGCGCACCCGCGATGATGAGGGTGTAGAGAAACTTATTGGCTCCTCCCGTGGTCACATTCCAGGTCTGTAAACCCACCGTGATCGGAAAGTACTTCTCGTCACTGAGCATGACCAGCGGCAGAAAGTAGTTATTCCAGATCGCCACGAACTGGAAGAGCAGGATCGTCACCAACGCAGGTCGCATCAGATAGAGCCCAATCGTAAAGGTGCGGAACTCGCTGGCCCCATCGATGCGTGCCGCCTCCAATAGTTCATCAGGCACCGATGAGGCGGCGTAGATGCGCGAGAGATAGACCCCGAACGGACTCACGATGCTGGGTAAGAGCACCGCCCAGTACGTGTTGGTCAGGTTCACCTTGCTCATCAGCAAGTACAGCGGCAGTGCCAGAGCCGTCTGCGGGATCAGGATCGCCCCTAAGATCAGCGAGAAGACCAGGTTGCGCCCGCGGAACTGGTATTTGGCCAGCGCGTAGCCGGCCATCGCCGCCAGAAAGGTCCCGATCACGGCTCCCCCACCCGCGTAGAGCAAGGTGTTGCCCAGCCAGCGCACATAGATCGCGTTATCATAGCTGAACAATTGCCCAAGGTTGCTGCCCAGATTAAAGTTGGGGGCGAACCACAGCCCGAAGGTGCCAAACAGGTCGCCCGCATTCTTGGTCGAAGAGACAATCAACCAGAAAAAAGGGATCAGAAAGTAGATCACGAAAAGGAACAGGAAGGTCATGGCCCCTAGACTCTCCACGTGGAAGCGGCGCGAAAGCCCCTGCCCGGCGGCCACTCGTTCTTTGGTGGTGGAGATGGGAACAGACGCGGTTTGTTGACTCATAGCAGCTTATACTCCTGACTGTCGTTGGGTGACGCGTAAGAAGCCGAAGGAGAGCACGCAGGTCACCAGGGCCAGCACGACGGCGATGGTGGCAGCATAATAGTAGTTGTTGTTGCCAAAGGCGGTATAGTAAGCGTACAGGTTGGGCGTAAAGGAGGTGGGAATGTTGTTAGAGATGGCGGTAAGCACCTGGGGCTCATTGAAGAGCTGCAAGGTGCCGATGATGGAGAAGATGCCGGTGAGCACCAGGGCGGGAGCCACCAGCGGGATCTTGATGTGCCAGGCGATATGAAAGCCCGAACTGCCGTCAATGCGCGCCGACTCATAGATGTCGGTGGGAATGGCCTGCAAGGCAGCGAAAATGATGAGCATATTGTAGCCGGTCCACGCCCAGGTGGCGATATTGGCGATCGACCAGAGCACCGCTCGTGCGCCCAGGAAATCGGGAGTGCCCAGTCCCAGTCCACTGATGCCTTTGACGATGGGAGAGAGCGCCGGATCATAGAGATAGCCCCACAGCAAGGCAGCGATGATGCCGGGAATGGCGTAGGGCACAAAGAAGGCCAGGCGGAAGAAGGCTTTGAAGCGCACCACGGTGGAGTCCAGCAGCAGGGCCAGGATCAGGGCCAAGCCCAGCATGACCGGAACCTGCACGATGCCATAGAGCAGCACGCGTCCGATGCCGGTGTAGAAGTTGGGATCATGGATCACATCGACAAAGTTGCCCAGCCCGTTGAAGCTGACCGTGGCCGCCCCCAGCCCCAGGCCAGAGCGCTGGGAGCGGAAGAGGCTCTCATAGACCGCATAGAGGATGGGCACGATAAAAAACAACAGGAACAGCAGCCCGAAGGGCAAGATGAACAGATAGGGCGTCAGCGCTCGACGCCGCAGCGACCACGAAGTGGAAGGAAAGGATGAGACAGACTCAAGAGCCATATGGGTATACTCCTCTCTAAAGAGTAGTGCTCCGCCTGCAAGTCTCGCAGAGAGAGCCAGGAAAAAACGATGGTTGCCGGTTCTGTCTAGTGTGCCCGCTATGGGGCAAGCATCTCCTTCGTCTGGAGAGGTACTCGCCCGGCGTCTTAACGGCTAGAAGGTTACCAACATGGCATACCAGGCACGGCTGAGCATCTTAGCTACTAACAGTGAAGCCTTGTTTTTGCATGAAGGTGATAGTGCTCTGCTGCGTCGCATTGAGCGCGTCACTCAGGGTGCCTTGCCCATTGATCGCGTTAGCAAAATTGTTCCCGATGTCGGTGTAGACCTGGTTAATGGTTGGTCCCCATTGGAAATTGACATTTACATGTGCAGAGGCATCCTTGAATACTGGACCGACGGTCTGATTGCCAAAGAACGGCTGAGGGTTGCTCAACGAGGGCGAATCTAAGGCGGGCTGATAGGCCGGGTATATTCCCTGGTTCTTAATCATCTCATCTAGACTCTGCTGATTGGTATTGAGCCAGACAGCAAACTCGGCAGCCTCTTTGGGATGCTTCGTATTCTTAAACACTACGGTGGTGGACCCGCCCCAGTTGCCATCGACGCTTTGACCCGCCTGCCACTGTGGAGTAGGGGCGACGCGCCACTTCCCGGCGGACTGCGGGGCATTTGACAAGAGAGTACCGACTCCCCAGACCCCCGAGATCCAACTGGCTATCGCCCCGGTCTGCAGGTCGTGGTACCAGCTATTCACGAAGTCCGGGTCGGTCTTGACCAGCTTCTTGTTGATCAAGTCTTGCCAGTAGGAGGCAACCTGTTGGGCTTGAGAGTTATTGATGGATACTTTCCAGGATTGACCATTGATGCCGAACAATTGTCCACCTGCCTGCCACACCAACCCGGTGAACCAGCCTGGTTGCTTGGGTGGGAAGTCGGTGATGTACTCTTTGGGATCAGCCGCATGCAGCTTCGCCGCGTCATCAGCGTACTGGGCCCAGGTGGTGGGTACCGGGAGATGATACTTGTTGAAGATGTCCTGCCGGTAGAACAGGGCCATGGGGCCACTATCCTGCGGGATGGCGTAGACTGCGTTGCCAAGGCTCACCTGCTTCCAGGTCCAGGGCACAAACTGATTTGCTACTGAACTCGCTCCATATTGGGTCAGATCGACGAGCGCTCCGGTCGTCTCAAACGTTGGCAAGAGCTGGAACTCAACCTGACCGAGGTCGGGCTCATTATTTGCCTTGATGGCTGTATACAACTTGTCGTACTCAGCCGGGCCTGACCCCACGTTTGCCAGCGTAACGTGGATGTTGGGATGGCTCTGGTTGAAGAGAGCGACTGACTTATCGATCCCTGCCACCCAGGACCAGAAAGTCAGGTTTACTGGACCACTACTGGCGGTTCCACCGCTTCCCGAACTGGAGCTACCACCACCACCGCAGGCGGCGAGAGAAGCCATGAGTAGTAGTGCCAGGATAACAATGACGAATTGAGCCGCAGAGCGGCGTATCCAATGAGGAGAGGAAAGGTACTGCATAGTCTGAACACTCCTTTGGGCATGTAAATAGAGAGAAGTTGCAGGTACACCATCCATCTAAACCACGAGGCCTACCTGCGTTGACTAAGAACGAAAGCTCGACTAGTAAAACACGCTACGGATCAACCATACCCTCAAGGCTATCCAAAAGTCGTGCGCGTTCCCGTAGCGGCAGACGCAAGGCCTGCCGCTACGGGAACGTTTGGATAGCCCTGCCATACACTTGCCGCGTCGAATGCAGCCTCTCTGGCGAAGGACGAAAGCACGACTGGTTGAACGCACGACAAGTCAACAGTAACTGATGTAACTACATGCAGTCTGCAACAGACCTTCCTGGTACGTATTTCCTTTCTCAGCTACTCCAAGGTCGATTGCTGGCTCTCTTCGTGGGTTTTCCCCAGGGAGAGGGATGGAGATGCACACGACTCGCGAGTAATCAGTGTCGTCGCCAGCTCAACCCGCAGATTATCGAGAGGCTCGCCCGCAATTAAGCGTAAGAGCATCGTGGTGGCGAGACGCCCCATCTCGAAGAGAGGCTGGCGCACGGAGGTGAGAGCTGGACTGACGACACCAGTAAAGGGGATGTCGTCAAAACCAATCACGCTCATGCGTTCAGGTACCACGATGTTGCGCAGATAGAGCGCTTTGTAGACCCCCATCGCTTGCATATCGTTTCCGGCAAAGATCGCTGTGGGCGGCTCAGCCAGAGAGAGTAGAGCGCCGGTTTGAGTATAGCCAGACTGGAGACGAAAATCGCCAGGACGAATAAGTTCAGGGTCGATAGAGATACCAGCTGCCTCCAGAGCGGCACGATACCCCGCCATTCTATCTAGACTACTCCTTATAGATGTAGGACCACCAATGAGAGCAATGCGCCTGTGTCCAAGCGAGAGTAAATACTCCACAGCCATGCGCCCTCCAGCCCAGTTCGTGGCTCCGACCGAAGGAACATCTAGCCCCAGTTCGCCGCGATGATCGACCACGATGAACGGAATCGCCCGCCGTTGTAATTCAGTTAAGCGAGAGGATTGACCAGGGGCCAGCACAAGAATCGCTCCATCGCTGAGACGATCTGCGATTTTGTCAAGCCATCGTTTCTCCCCACGGGACTCATCTTGCGTGAAAGAGAGCGCCAGGCGCAATCCTGTGCGCTCCAGAGCCCCCTCAACGCCACGAATAATCTCGGTAACATACGGGTTATCAAGACCGGGAATCACAACGTCAATAATACCACTGCTGCCTTTCCGAAGTGCTTTGGCCGCGCTACTGCTAATGTAACCACTCTCTTTGATGATCTGCTCAATGCGTGCTCTGGTAGCAGGGGCAACGTCAACTCGACCGTTGAGCACGCGCGACACGGTCGGAATAGAGACTCCCGCGCGAGCAGCAATCTCAGCAATCGTCATTTTGGGCCTGGATGTTTTCGACAAATTCTTTTCCATTTACGATAACGATACCGGTATATTTACAAGTTTACGGATAAAGGGGGCCTTTGTCAAGCAAAACTGTCACTGATTCTGAGGCAGCTTTCAGATAACCGACATTTTCGCCAGGGTCTTAGTCTAACATACGGAATCTTGACCTGCAACCGGATGGAGGAATGCTTCTTGAAGGAGGATTACTGCGACTCTCGGGGAACAACCAGTGCCGCAACTGGTCTTTCAAAACCAGTTGCGGCACTGGGAAGATGTCGTATCGTCTGAACTGGCATGCGTGGTGCAAAGGGAGCGTCTAGAGCAGTATCTTCAGGAAGAGAACATGAAGATGCAGCCTATTTCTTCCCCGTACGTGCAACGAAGTGCATCCCCTCTGGACCTTCCAGCGAAAAGGTGTCACCGTCGCCTGGCGCAACGTCGATCAGGAACTGTGGCTTGCGCCAGCGTTCGTACTGCTCCTGGTCGATATAGAATGAACATCCCTCGATTTCTCCAAGCAGCAGGTCGTTAGGGCCAAGCAGCAGATCGCCCGCCTGCAGGCACATCGGAGAGCTGCCATCACAGCAGCCCCCTGATTGCATGAAGATGAGCGGGCCATAGCGGGTTTTCAGCCGCTTGATTAGATTACGCGCGGCCTCCGTTGCGGTCACGGTTTCACTCATCGCTGTACTCCTAGAAAAATCCCAACGGCTTGGGATCGTAACTGACGAGCAGGCACTTCGTTTGCGAGTAGTGATCAAGCATCATGCGGTGATTCTCTCGACCGACTCCTGAGACCTTGTACCCGCCAAAGGCGGCATGTGCAGGATAGAGGTGGTAGCAATTGGTCCACACACGGCCAGCTTTGATGGCTCTACCCATTCGATATGCTCTGTTCATGTCGCGTGTCCACACGCCCGCGCCCAGACCGTACAGGGTGTCATTGGCAACCTCGAGCGCTTCGGCATCACCCTTGAAGGTGGTCAGCGCGAGCACCGGTCCGAAGATCTCCTCCTGGAACACGCGCATCTTGTTGTTTCCCTTCAGGACAGTCGGCTTATAGTAATAGCCACCTGCGAGTTCTCCGGGGAGGGGATTGCGCCCGCCGCCGATCAGAAGCTCGGCACCTTCATCAAGACCAATATTGACATAGCTCTCGATCTTCTCGATCTGGGCCTGCGACACCTGTGCGCCGATCTGCGTGTCGAGTTGGAGTGGGCTGCCTTGCTGGATTGCCGCGATCCGCGGTAAGACACGTTCCATAAAGGCGTCATAGATCGATTCCTCAATCAATGCCCGCGATGGGCAGGTGCAGACTTCCCCTTTATTGAAGGCATAGAGTACCAGCCCTTCGATTGCCTTGTCGAGGAAATCGTCGTCGGCATTCATAATGTCGGCGAAGAAGATGTTGGGCGACTTGCCACCCAGCTCGGTGGTTGATGGAATGATGTTCTGGGCAGCATACTGCATAATCAGTCGCCCCGTCGTCGTCTCCCCGGTAAAAGCGATCTTAGCGATGCGCTTGTTAGTTGCCAGGGCCTTGCCAATCTCTGCGCCTGGTCCGTTGACGATGTTGAGTGTACCAGGAGGCAGGATATCGCCGATCACTTCGGCCAGCTTGAGTATCGACCAGGGCGTCGGGCTGGCAGGCTTGATGACTGTACAGTTCCCTGCTGCCAGCGCTGGAGCCAGCTTCCACGAGGCCATTAAGAGCGGGAAATTGAAGGGGATGATCTGTCCTACTACACCGAGCGGCTCCTGGAAGTGGTAGGCAACCGTGTTCTTGTCGAGTTCGGAGATCCGTCCTTCCTCCCCACGGATCGCACTGGCGAAATAGCGGAAGTGGTCAATAGCGAGCGGCAAATCGGCATTGAGCGTCTCGCGCACAGGCTTGCCATTATCCCAACTCTCGGCGACGGCCAGCATTTCGAGATTCTCCTCCATCGCATCCGCAACCTTGTTCAAGATGCGTGCGCGCTCTGCTGGTGCTGTTTCCCCCCATGCATCCTTCGCCGCATGTGCGGCATCGAGCGCACGCTCGATATCTTCTGCTGTCGAGCGAGGCATCTGTGTAAATGTTTGCCCCGTGGCCGGACTCAGGTTCGGTGTGTACTCTCCACTGACCGGTGGTACCCAGCGTCCACCAATAAAGTTTTCGTAACGTGATTTCACTGTAACAACACTGCCAGAAAGGCCTGGTTGGACATAGGTTTGAGGCGGTGTGACTGTAGTCATGTTTGCTCCTCTCTGTGGATGCGACTTCAGTGAGCCTGATCGTCAAACATCCCTATCAGAAATAGATTTCAGAACGGAAAGTAATTCTCTGGGGCTTTTCACTCCCACAAGAGTAATATACTCCAGGAGGGTAAAACAAAAGTAAAAATTGCGGACAGGTGAGGTAAAAAAAAAGTAAAAGTTGCAGCGTGACCCTGAAGAGCAATCAAATAGAAGAGTAAACTTCTTTATTCCAGGTTTTCTTTTCTCTATGATGTCAAGGAGGTGCAAAAACCCGGCACTTTGTTCTATAATAGAGAAAATACCTTTTACTGTAGTTATTTGTATCATTGTACCTGTTTTCTGTCGGGTTTGCTATACTTGCTCTCGTCATAGAGAGAAGAAAACCTGGAAAGGAAAGCAAAAAATGAATCAGCAGAATCGACAACCAGACCTGCACGACGAGCAGGCTGTGATTGCCGCTGTGCAGCTCCTTGTGCGTAGTATGAAACCTGCGCAGAAAGAGAAATTGCTCTCGACCCTATTGCATGAGCAGGGCGAAAACGTGCTGCCAGACGATAGCAGGCCAGAGCAGTCAATCTATGAGCATGGGGATGATGCAGGATCGGAAGCGGGTACGTATCCCATTCAACCTTTAGTATTAGCCTCCGATGATAGTCAACGCGCGTCATCTGAGAGCACAGCTCAAACTCTACCCGAAAATAGTATAGATTCTCCACGCGAGTTTCGTTATGAAGAAGGTACCTTCGAGCGCCAGCGCGAGGAGTGGAGACCACTGGAAACGTACACTGCCTTCTTCCTTCCATTCACAAGCAGCCTTTCGCGCCGCCAATGGTGGACACGGCTGGCCCTGGGCACTATTTTCCTGTTCTTACTATCACTCTCAACACTGGTAGTCTACCAGGCAGGTGTGCGTGCTGGTGCAATGGAGGCGGCTCAGGCTTCAGCAGCGGCTTGCCAGGGACGTACATACATTGTGGTGGAGGGAAGACCTCTCTTTTTCTTCCACAGAGAACAGGTTGTTACTGACGGCAATGGTGCTATACTGCAACAGCAAGACGCCGAAGGACACGTCTATTATATCGTTGGCTCCAGTTCTGGCCCCTACTGGGAACATGCTTCTGGAATGCTGATGGTCGGGAACGTAGATTCTCAATGTACAACAAGTCCCCCCATCAAGATTTTTCTACATCATCATGACAACGACGACGATTGATAATCTGCACAATGTTGTGACAGGTTTGTGTGGTTAAATTCATGCCATTGTGATCGGGATGTTAAGTGAACGCTCTACAATTGATAGAGAGGTGTAGTCCGTACCTGATTGGATAGGTACTCTCAGTGTGCCTCGAATCCTTCTTTTCTGAGGTGCGCACCTGCCCATCAGGGCGGTGATAGAATGTACCTCAGCGATAGACTTAGCAGGAGGAACAAGCCATGCTTGACATATATCAGTCCGTACAGATAACGCCGGTTTTAGAAGAATGTTGCATACGGGAATGTGATCACCTTGGGATGGTCAGGTGCTATGCCTGCCATGAGTTGGTCTGTTTGCAGCATAAGCAGAAGCTGCCAAAGAGCTTTAAAGAGGGCATTGTGACGATGTGTGAGGACTGCGCCAACCGCCACAGAGACTCTACATGTACCTATTCCTGACCCATAATCCTATCTCTACATAAAAGCGCTGCCAACAGATCGACCTGGCAGCATTTTTGCATGGAGCAGGTCCCCTCGCCGCCTGCGGCGGCTCGCTCTGTTTTGTATGTGGGTGGTGGGTTGCCGGCCCTGGCCGGCAACCCACCACCCACATACAAAATGGCTTGCGAAGCGCCATCGGCGCTGAGAAGCCAAGAAAAGTGCATCCTAAAGAGTTACATTGGCTAAGCCTTTTTCTCGGCTGGCAGGATGCGGTTTAAGCGCGTGCCGCATACGGGGCATTGCCCTTGCAGCGCCGGTTTGCCGTTCTTCATCGTAATCTGATGAGGATCCTTGATCTCGCGCTTCTCTTTGCACTTCACACAATATGCCACGTCGGCCATAATATAATCTCCTTTTCAACGACTTTACGATGCAATTGCAGTACGCCGCTACACCGCTGTAAATCTTTCGTGTTTGATGAGCGTATGCTCTTTATCTATACGATAGTGAGAGCTCATAGGCTTCAGTCTAGACGAATGGGCTATGCTCAGAAACCAAAATGCAGGTTCAGCCTGGAGAGGGAACTTTTACGCACTTCATCACGTCATTGTGGACAGATACCGAGGGAAAATGTTCTTGACAAACCCTGCCCGATACTATAAGGTTATACTAGTCTCATCTACAGATGATACCCAATCTTCCTAAATACTCATTACCTTCCCCTTGTATTGTCGAACCTTATTCCTTTTTTTACAATAGGGTAGCAAACAGTTAAGTTAATAAGCGGAATACTATGACAATTGAGGACTTGTTGGCTGAGACGAGAACATATCTCGCTCCACAGCATGTAGAGAAGATAGCGAATGCATACGGGGTTGCGGACCACGTCCATAAAGGCGTCGTGCACAGTTCTGGTAGGCCACATATCCAGCATTCCCTGGAGGTGGCTTTACTCCTTGCACAGATGCGCATTGATGCGAGCGGTATCCTGGCTGCTCTGCTCTATGATGCTACAGCAGGTGCTACCTATACATTGGAGGATGTACGTGCTCAGTTTGGGGAAGCCGTTGCCGCGATCGTAGATGGTTTGACAAAATTTGATGCCCTGGTAGAGCAACCTTTCCGCAATGGAAGCCTCAAAGACAATGATCCGCTTCTCTCCCCACATGGGGTTCCTTCTTTCTATAAACGCTATCAGAACTCTGATACTTCCTTTCCGTCAGATGACCCGAAGGGTAGGCGCGATAGCGGCGTTTCTGACGGAATACGGAGTTCTACTGTGAATAAGATGTTGCTCTCAATGGCCGAGGAACCTCGCATTGTTGTCCTGAAAATTGCTGATTGCCTGCATAAAATGCGTACTCTGGAAAGCGTGTCACCCGTCTTACAACGGATAACGGTCAGTGAGGCGCATCAAATTTATGCTCCCCTGGCTCATCGCCTTGGTATGGGATTGGTCCAGGCCGAATTAGAGGATCATGTATTTAACTACCTGGAACCGGAGAAATACGCGCAGCTCGCACGTGAGTTAGAGCAGGAAATAAACAGAAGGCAACCATTTATAGACCAGGTCTGCCAGACCTTGCGCGATCAAATGAGCCGCGCCGGCGTTCATGCCACTGTGTATTTCCGATCTAAGCACCTTGCCAGTGTCCAGCGCAAACTAGAAGATATTCCACAACAGCAGAATGGTCGCACGGCTATCGAAAAGGTACAGGATCTTGTACTTTTCTGCGTCCTTGTTGACTACGACCATGATTGCTATCTTGCCCTGGGGCACATCCATGGCCTGTGGCGACCTAAAGATGGTCGTATCAAAGACTTTATCGCAACTCCCAAATTGAATGGCTATCAGTCGCTCCACACCACTGTCTTCGTCTCGAATCAGCAACTGGCAGAGATTCAGGTGCGTACCCACGATATGGAACGCACAGCTAATTATGGTATCGCTAATTATTGGTACTTGAAAGATCGTACAGGCAAAGATGCCTCTGTATCCAGCGGCTGGCGGCTCTCTTATAGAGAAATGCGCTCCTGGATTGAACTGCTGCGCGAATGGCAGCGTGAGCAACCACAGAGTGCCGATGAGCTACTTGCAGGCGCTCCTGGCGATATTTTTCGTGAGCAGATCTTCGTGTTTACGCCCAGAGGAGAAGTGAAATATCTGTCGCAGGGTTCTACTATTTTAGATATGGCTTATCGTATCCATACGGATCTGGGAGATCATTGCGTGGGTGGTCGTATTATCACGAATGTAGACGACTCGGAACGGCTGGTGACACGGCTGGTTCCGTTGGACTACCAGCTCAAGGGTGGCGAGATCATTGACATTGTCATAAGTCCTGATGCTCATCCTGTTCAAGAGTGGCTCTCTTTCGCTCGCACCGCCGGGGCGCGAGCGAAGATCAAGCGTTACTTGAAAGCCTATGCGTCTACATTACACTCAAGCAAAGAGGATGTGCCTGTAATCCAGGAAGATACCGCGCATACGGTTGTTGTGCCACAGCCCGACGAGAATATACAGGTCGTTACACTTGCGTCCTGTTGTTGTCCCTTCCCAGGTGATTCTATTGTGGCCGTACTTACTTCTGATAACGAGCTACTTGTGCATGGCAGTGACTGCCGTATGCTGCGTCCCTATTACGATAGTACGCAAAGTATCCCTACTGCATTAGTGGCAGTGGACTGGCAAAAGATCCAGCCCGAGTATTATCTGGTACCGATAACTGTTGTAGCACGAGATCGTGGTGGACTCTTGCGTGACGTGAGCGCGGTAATCACAGATGCAAATATTTCTCTGGCGGAAGTCAGAACCTCAACGACATCCTCTTTACAAAAAACTATTATTACGGCGACTCTGGAAATACCTGCAACTGATGAGGTCACCGAGCAGATTGAAAGTCTGTTTTTGCGCCTGCGAGAGGTGATGAGCGTTGTGAGCGTTGAGCGTGCGCGTGAAAAGAGCCTGTCAACAACTCAGGACTTGAGTGGTTATTATTGGGAAACCTATCACAGTGTAGTACAACAGGCGCTGATCCGTCATGGGATGGCCGACCCATCAATATTTCCGGGCGTTCCTTTGCTATTTGTTGACCAGGTGCTTGAACGTTACATACAGGCCCATCCCGAGACCCATCTGGAGTATCAGGAGAATGCTCATACATTGCATTTGAAAAGCGCCGATGTCGTTCAGCGTATAGATAGTCTGCTTGAGCAAATTATTCATCGCATAGAAGATTGCACTATTGATGAACATCTTGAGATGTGCGAACGCTATATGGGCAGGATTTTACAAGATTTCTCATCGTTCGTGGGTTTCGGAGAGGTCAGCGAGCAGGACTCTGAAGGTTTTATGGCTTTTTCAATAGATACACGTGTCGTCTTTGAAAATCTGAGAATTTCTCACCAGCTTCCGGTACTGGTAAGCTTCGAAATAGAGATGTCAGATACGTCCATTGAGATTTTGCGGCGTCTTTTGTTGAGGCGTACACCTGCACCTGTATCACATGTCGTGGTTCTGCTGCTTTTTTGTGATAATCACAAGCTCGACCAGGTGAAACGCCGCCTGGCGCAAACATTCAGTAAAACGTATGCCTATGATATTGCCGTTATTAATCACGAGGATATCCTGGAGATCGTCTCTGCACGGAATCCTGAAAGGGCTTTGCGCCGTGTAGTCTTATCACAAGTAAGCCTGTCGGCTGTATCACCGTATAAGTCACAGGGGCCGACTCCACCGCACCTGTTCTTTGGTCGTGAGCATGAGCTGCGCGAGATGACCGAGAATGCAACGACAACGAGCTATGTCTTGATTGGTGGCAGGCGCATTGGCAAAACCTCCATTCTCAAACGCCTGGAGCACGTAAATCTGCCCGGAGCAGGTTTTCACGCGCTCTCTCATGATTGCTCCATCACTTCTACTGAACACGAATTGATCCAGGCTGTGACTAGCAACAAACAGTGGTTTCCTTCCAGTCCCTCTCCAGATACATTTAGCTCTTTCGCTGCCGTTATCCAGTCATTGACCACTGAGCAACCGCTGGTCATTCTGTTAGATGAAGCCGACAAGCTCGTCGCGACAGATCGCGAGATTGGCTATCCTGTATTCCACTCTTTGCGCGCTCTGGGCAATAGCGGTCTCTGTACGTTTATTCTTTCTGGTGAGCAGGCCTTACACACAGAACTGACGAATCCATATTCGCCACTCTACAATTTTGCCAGTGAAATGCTGATAGGACGCCTGGATTTTCCCGCTGTACAGGAACTTGTAATACGACCGATGAAGCAACTGGAAATTCTCCTGCAGGATGAGGCCGAGATGGTGCAACGCATCTGGAAATTCACTTCCGGTCATCCTAGCGTCGTGCAGAGCCTCTGCCAGCGCCTGATTATGCGTTTGCATAAGCACCATCTTCGTCGTCTGACTGTAGACGATGTCGAGGCTGTGGCATCCAATTATGATTTTTTGCGCAAGGACTTCCTGAATGTCTATTGGGAGCGTGCCACTCCCCTGGAACGGCTCTGCTCGCTCATTATGGTTGAGGACGAGAATGTTCGTACCCTGGCTGCAACTCATGCTGCGTTACGTCGCCTTGACCTCGATGTCACTCTGAACCAGGTTGACGAAGCCCTGGAATGCCTGGTCGACTTGCGTAACATCCTGCAGCGTACTGCCGGAGGATACGAATTTGCTGTAACTGCCTTGCCGCTCGTCGTTACCAGAACTGGGCGGCCTCACGATCTGATTGCGCTCAACTGCGAAACCTACCGCCAGTACGGCAGTCAGGAACCCTATCGGAAAAGAGGAACTGTATGAGCACCATCTTTTTAGCCGGGGGAGCACTGCCCGCGCGTCATCGTACTTACATAGAACGAGAGGCCGATGATGAGGCGCTGGCGATCATGTTGGATGGTGAGTATCTTCATCTTATTGCTCCTCGCCAGATAGGGAAAACTTCCCTGTTGAGGCACCTGTCCGCGAAGCTACAAGAAGTGGGCTGGCGTTGTGCCTATGTCGATCTCTCTATGCTTATGGATTTTGCTAAGGCCGATTGGTATGGTGAGTTGGGCAGAACGTTGGGAAGAGCACTCACACCGGGCGCTGTGCCCATATTGGCTAACCAGATAGATCTACGTAACTATCTGCTTGAGCAGGCATTACCCTGGCATGGGAAACAGCCGAGTATTGCTCTCCTGTTCGATGAGGTGGAAGGTGCGGCAAAAGCACAGGATAACGCAGGCCTGGCATTCTCCGATACCTTCTTCATGACCTTGCGCAACCTCTACATACAGCGTGATGACTATGATGGAACAATCAGTATCGCCTTCGCGGGTGCCACCGACCCTGGCGAACTGGTGAAGGATGTGAGCATCTCTCCCTTTAATATTGGCTCGGAGGTCGCGTTGGACGATTTTACATGGCCTGAATCGCACGCACTTACAAAGCTGCTGGAACTTGCGGGAGTCACAGGCGATGAAGATTTTCACCAGGCAATTTATACCTGGGCAGGCGGTCATCCTTACCTGACGCAGCGTATCTGCCTTGCCCTGGAAAGGAAAGCTCATCGCAAAGCACCCATGATCATGACATCCCAACACGTTGAGTCGGTTATTGAGCGGACTATTCTCAATCGTGCAAATCCGTTGCAGCAAGACAGCAATCTCAAACATATGCATAGGGTACTTGATCATCTTTCTCCGCAAGCGGGTGCCTTCTGGTCAAGATTGCAAACCGGTCAGTCCTTTCTTCAGGAAGAAATCAGTGATGGCATCTTCCGCGAACTCTATCTCAGCGGGGCCATCAAAATGGACGTCGATGATCGTATTGTTATACGCAATCGCATCTACGAGAGGGCTTTCGGGAAGAAGGTGGTAGGTCCTATTAGAACTGTTGTGCCTGAAGAGCGCCCTGTCCTGCCGGGCAAGGAGATACGCATTTTTATCAGTTCAACATGGCAAGATTTACAACCGGAGCGCGAGGCCGTGGAAAGAGCGTTGCACCGCATGCAGGATACCAGTTTCGTGAGTATGCAACATTTCGGGAGCCGACCCGATACGCCTGAGCGGGTCAGCCTGGCCGAAGTGGACCGTAGCGACATTTATGTCGGCATCTTTGCCCATCGCTACGGTTCCGGCATCGCTGAGGCTGAGTATCGTCGTGCGAAGGAACATAACCTACCTTGCCTGATCTACTTTAAAGATGACAATGTTCCAGTTCCTCCTGCGCATTTTGAGCGTGATCCTAGACTTATAACAAAGCTTGAAGCTTTCAAGAATCGGCTCCAGGCGCAACATATCGTGTCATATTTCATCGGTCCAGATCATCTTGCAACCCAGGTCGTAGCCGATCTGCACAATCGTTTAGGCGCTCAGAACATCCAGGCAGCGGATTACTCTCAAAGAGTTGAGGATTATGGAAAAACCGTTACGGAACCACTCTATGAGTGAACAGGAGCGCCTCGTCCTTGATGGGAACGCCTGGCGCCACTGGGGACCGTACCTCAGCGAGCGTGCCTGGGGGACGGTGCGCGAAGATTACAGCCACGACGGTTGCGCCTGGGATTACTTTCCACATGATCACGCACGCTCAAGGGCGTATCGTTGGAATGAAGACGGTCTGGCCGGTATCAGTGATGATAAGGGATACTTATGCTTTGCGCTGGCACTGTGGAATGGACAGGACCCGATTCTCAAAGAACGCCTGTTTGGTCTGACCGGCCCACAGGGCAACCACGGCGAAGATGTCAAAGAGGTCTACTTCTACCTTGATAGCACTCCCAGCCACAGCTATATGTCTATGCTCTACAAATATCCACAGGCTGCTTTCCCCTATCAACAACTGATAGACGAGAATGCCCATCGCGGCAGACGAGGTCCCGAGTTCGAACTGCTCGATACTGGTATCTTTGCCGCCGATCGCTATTTCGACGTGTTCATAACATATGCTAAAGCCGCCCCGGAAGACATCTTGATCCGCATTACAGCCGTAAATCGTGGATCGAATGCTGCTGTACTCCATCTGCTGCCTACCCTCTGGTTCCGCAATACATGGTCCTGGGGCCTGGATGATAGTCGTCCGCTATTAAAGCAAGCTCGGTTAGACGTATCTGCAACTTCTGAGCACCGTTTTGCGCTGGCTTTAGAAGCGCAGCATCCTTTGTTAGGAAACTACCTGTTCTCCTGTGAAGCTGCCGACGATCTCCTGTTCACCAATAACGATACCAATGTCCAACGCCTCTTTAGCGTTCCAAATCCCACGCCCTATGTCAAGGATGCCTTTCACAACTATCTCATCCACGGCGACCATGCGGCGGTAAATCCTGAGTGCATAGGTACGAAAGCCGCGGCACTCTATATCCGAACGATAGCTCCAGGTGCGAGTATCGAACTGAGACTACGGCTTACCGCAACGACAAACATCTCCACCAGTCTGCCCTTTGCAGATTTCGATGCGATCTTCGCCACACGCAAACAGGAAGCCGATGAATATTATGCCGCAATTCAGCCCGCATCTCTGGATGAGGATCAGCGAAGTGTGCAACGCCACGCGCTGGCTGGGATGCTGTGGAGTAAGCAATTCTATCACTATATTGTTGACCGCTGGCTTAAGGGCGATCCTGCCCAACCTGTTCCTCCCGCGCAACGCAAATATGGACGCAATCGCGAGTGGCGCCACCTGTATAACGAGCGCGTGATGTCGATGCCGGATAAGTGGGAGTATCCCTGGTATGCCGCCTGGGACCTGGCCTTTCATTGCCTGCCGTTTGCTTTGATTGACAGCGATTTCGCCAAAAGCCAGCTTGACCTGCTTATGCGTGAATGGTATATGCATCCCAACGGACAACTGCCTGCCTATGAATGGGCCTTTGGCGATGTCAATCCACCCGTCTTCGCCTGGGCAGCCTGGCGCGTCTACACAATCGCAAGGACTCAGAGGGTAAAAATGTCTTTCAGGGCGGCTTTCTGGGCCTGGACAATATTGGTGTCTTTGATCGCAGTGCTCCCTTGCCTACAGGCGGCTTCATTGAGCAGAGCGACGCAACGAGCTGGATGGGCATGTTTTGCTTAAATATGATGACGATTGCCCTGGAACTCGCGCTCACCAATGCAGCCTACGAGGATATCGCCCTCAAGTTCTTTGAACACTTCCTGGCTATCGCGGAGGCGATGAACAATATGGCCGAAGAAGGGATTCAACTCTGGAATAAAGAGGACGAGTTTTTCTATGATGTGCTCCATCTGCCCGATGATATCTATCTGCCTATGAAGATCCGCTCTCTTGTTGGCTTGATTCCCCTGTTTGCGGTGGAGACGCTGGAACCACGTGTGCTCAATGCGCTGCCACGCTTCAAATTCCACCTGGAATGGTTTCTAACCCATCGACCCGATCTAACACGTCTCGTTGTCTCCCGCTGGCAACAGCCCGACAGCGGCGAACGACGACTCCTTTCACTGGTACACGGTAACCACCTGCGGAGCTTGCTCAAGCGTATGCTCGATCCCGGCGAGTTCCTGAGTGATTACGGTATTCGTTCCCTGAGTAAGTACCATGCCGGGCATCCCTATGTGCAGTATTTCAATGGCTTCGCGTACACAGTAAGCTACGAGCCAGCCGAATCGCGCACAGAACTTTTCGGCGGAAACTCAAACTGGCGTGGTCCCATCTGGTTCCCCACCAACTATCTCCTGATCGAGGCCCTCCAGCAATTCTATTACTACTATGGCGACGACTTTCGCGTAGAATATCCCACCGGCTCAGGACACGACCTGACGTTGATGGAAATAGCCGATGAACTCTCACAACGCCTGATCCGCCTCTTCCTATGCGATAATACGGGGCGGCGTCCTTTCAATGGCGATAACGAGTTCTTGCAGCGCAACCCCCACTGGCGCGACCATATCTTGTTCCACGAATTCTTCCACGGCGATACAGGTATGGGACTTGGCGCAAGCCATCAGACTGGCTGGACTGGCCTTGTCGCCATGCTTATTCAACAGCAAGGGATGCGTGATACTCTAGAAGACCAGGCCGAAGTCTCTTATACCAGGAACTTGCGTGCGCCAACTGGTCGACACAGGTTGCCCGAACGTCGCTGAAGAAGGTGAATTATGTTGTCTCGGTTAATCTACTAACCGCCAATAAGATCCGCTAAGCGACTGATCTGATCCAATTCTGCGATGCAGGGCCAGAGAATAAGCTCGTCAGCTCCAATATCTGCAAATGCCTTGATAGTGTCGCGTACCGCTTCCGAGGTGGTAGGAACACCTCCTGCTATTTGAGCCGCTATTGGTCCCAGGAAGCTATAATAGTGCTGAATATACGCGCTGGCCCGATCCGCAGCCTGGGGACCGAGCGCGAAATACGAGCAACTGACCAGCCGAGGATTTCCAGCTCTATTTGCCTCATGCCAGACCTTTTTGACTGCATCAAAAGCCTGGCGTGCCATTCCAGCACCTCCGCCGCCTGTAATAAAACCATTGCCCCAGCGACTGACTCTCTGTATTGCGGCGGGCGAGTTGCCACCGAGCAGCACCTCGGGACCTCCTGGCTGGACTTTTCGCCTTCCAGAAGTTGACCCGACCAGATGCGCTCCATCAGCGCGAGTTGCTCTACGAAACGCTTGCCCCGGTTCTTGAGAGATTTTTCTGCAATCTGATAGTCATCTTCTCGACCACCAACGGCCAGACCTAATGTGAGACGACCACCAGAAAGCGCGTCCAGGCTGGCACTCTGCTTGGCAAGAAGCGCTCCATTGCGCAATGGAGCGAGGAGGACTGTTGTTGCCAGGCGAATACGCTCCGTCGCACCCCCTACAGCCGCCAGAGTAATAAGTGGCTCATAGTTGTCATATACTATGCGATCAATAAGCCCCAACGAGGAAAAGGGGCCTGCATCCGCCTGCCTGGCCCAATCCAGAATCAATTTACCCTGCACGCCCGGTGTTGTCGCTGGCAAACCTATACCTATTTTCATCGCTGCCTCCAAATTTGAAATAGTTGTTTCTTTGATCAAGAAATCAGAAAGATTGACCGTCCAATACTATTATATTGAATATCGAAATGTCAAAAAAACTGAGCAGAAGGAGCCTCCTATTGGCGTACCAGGCCCTGTCAGGCTATTGTAGCCAGGTTCTGCAGTGCAAAGGGAGTCAGGAGTGCAGATATTTCATCCACCCAAAAATCACTTCCGGTTGCGTTTACATAGGGAGTGTGTGATATGCTCCTTTTTGTACCTCTTTGGTTAACATGTTGTTCGTGTTCGTATCTCTATCTTGTGGAACGATCCTTCTTACTCGAAAGCGAGTACAGCTATGCTTGACCGTGTTGGCCAACAGATTGGCAACTATCGTCTGCTTCGTATTCTTGGACAAGGTGCCTTTGCACAGGTGTATCTGGGCGAGCACTGCTATCTTAACAGTAGCGCCGCCCTCAAAGTGCTATGGCAGCACTCACTCTCGGAGCAGGAGGTTCAGCGTTTTCTGGAAGAGGCCCAGATGCTGGTCCGTCTACGGCATGTTCACATTGTCCGTGTGCTCGACTTTGCTATCGAGCAGGGAACACCTGTCCTTATTATGGATTATCTGCCCGGCGGAACCCTGCGCCAGCGTTATCCCCATGGAACCCGCCTGTCGCTAAAGATGACCGCGGGCTACATCATGCAACTCGCCTCTGCACTTCAGTATGCACATAATCGCCACCTGATCCATCGTGATGTCAAACCCGAGAACATCCTGCTTGACGAGGAGCAGCAACTCCAGCTCTCCGACTTTGGTCTTGCCTTGCTTGCCCCATCCATCGATCAGCTCAGCACGCAACCGATGGCAGGAACTCCGCTGTACCTGGCCCCTGAGCAAATACGTGGCAAACCCAGTTTTGCCAGCGACCAGTACGCCCTCGGTATACTCACCTATGAATGGCTTACGGGCGCGCGTCCCTTCCAGGGAGGAGGCTGGGAACTCATCCAGCGACACCTCATGGAAGCACCGCCGCCTTTGCGTGAGCACCGTCCAGAACTGCCCGCGGCAGTCGAGCAAGTGGTACTCAAGGCCCTCTCCAAAGACCCGCGTGGGCGCTATGTAAGTGTCTCTGCCTTTGCCCTGGCATTGGAGCGTGCATGGCGCGAAGGCAGACAGGATGACGAGGAGGAAGCCGAGGCGACTGTTCCGCTCAGGGTGCTCTCACGTGCGTCTGTTGTTGCTTCGATGCCTTCTTATCCACAGGTGCAAACCTCACGGGTGGTCTTTCTTTCGGCAGCACCCGGTGACGAACAACTCGCGGCACGGCTGGCAGCGGACCTCTCACAGCGTGGGATTGCCTTCTCCAATGACAGAGGAGGAGCGAGCTTTGAGCAAGATGGGATCTTACGAGGAGCTATGAGTGCCGCCCGGCAGGTCGTTGTGGTGGGCACGCAAAAGACCCGCTTCTCCCGACGCGTCAAAGAGCACCTGCGCCTGGCACAGATGTACCAACGGCGGCTGGTGCTGGTCTGGATGCGAGGAGAGGAGATGGCTGCTTTGTTGCTGGACCCGAATTGGCAACCGTTTCTTCCGGTTGACGTGGTTGATGCGCGTCAGTCGCGTTACCAGACTGCGCTCGACGAACTGATGGTATGCCTGCGGGAGGGAACGCATGTCTCCCCCTACGAGGATACCACGCTTCCCACGGCAAGAGAGCCACGCAATCCCTACAAGGGACTGCGTGCCTTCCGTCAAGAGGATACCTCCGATTTCTTCGGACGCGATGCACTTGTTCAAGAGGCGGTGAAGCAACTCTCACACATGCTGACAACGCCGCACTATGCGGAAAGAGCACAGCTCTTGACAGTCGTCGGACCAAGCGGGTCAGGCAAATCGAGTGTCGTGCTGGCCGGACTGCTTCCACACTTACAGGCAGGAGCGCTTCCTGGCAGCGAAACCTGGGTCTACCTGCAGCCCATCGTGCCAGGGATACACCCCTTTGAGGCCCTTGCACTCACACTGGCGTCGCATTTCTCAGACCGACCAATAAAGGCTATTCGTGAGGATCTGCAAGACGACTCGGCTCGCGGGCTGCATCTGCTTGCCATGGAGCTGGCCGGGAGACCAGAGCGGCGCGTGGTCCTTGTTATTGACCAGTTCGAGGAACTCTTCTCCCAGGCGATCTCTGAGGAGGAACGAAACTGCTTCGTTGACCTGCTGCTCACCGCCGTCACCGAAGCGACTGGCCCGGTCCTGGTGCTACTCACACTACGGGCAGATTTCTATGACCGGCTGATGCGCTATCCTTACCTCTACCGCTTGATCGAAGCATATCACCAGCCCGTACTTCCTATGGAGATCCAGGAGCTACGCCAGGTGATTGAGGAGCCGGCGGCCCTGCCAGATGTCCGGCTCACCTTTGAAGGGAACCTGGTCGGCGATCTACTCTTCGAAACTCAGGGCCAGGCGGGCACCCTGCCGCTGCTGGAGTTTACCCTCGACCAGTTATTCCAACGGCGAGAAGGGCAAACCTTGACCATGGCCGCCTACCGCGAGATGGGGGGAGTCAAAGGAGCCCTGGCTAAACATGCAGAATCGACCTATGCCTCGTTACCCTCCGATGAACACCGATCCTTCGCGCAGGGGCGGCGCTCTCAGAACTCTCACTCCCCGATGCAAAGCAGGCAGCGTTGTTACGAGAGGTTGCCGATACCTTCATTACGGCGCGTCTGCTCACGACCAGTGAGTTCGCTGGAGTCACCACCATAGAAGTGAGCCACGAGGCCCTGATCAGAGAGTGGGCGCGTCTCTCTAACTGGTTAGGTACAGGACGCGAGGATATCCGTCTTCAACAGGCAGTGAGCCAGGATGTCGTGGAATGGGAACAACGGGGAAGGCCCAGAGATCGCTTATATCAGGGTTCCCAACTCAAAGAAGCGAAAGGGTGGTCCAGACGCAACGTGCCAAGCCAACAAGAGATAGCATTCCTCCAGGCAAGCACGCGCCGTCATACCCAGTCTTTGCTAAGTGTAATCATTGCCATACTGCTACTACTCTCTACTACAAGCCTGGCAAGCTGGTTTATGTTGCATCAACCAGCTGATCCCACACGAGTGACGACATCGAACGATGATGGAGTGGGCTCTTTACGCTGGGCGATTGTCACAGCCAAAGCTGGAAGTACGATTACGTTTGATACTTCCTTGGAGAAGAAAGTGATCTCTCTGACAAGCAACGATCTCTCTTTCACCAGAAATATGATCATTCGTGGTCCAGGTGCACAATCCCTTGCTATCAGTGGAGGAAAGAGCGGTCATATTGTCCGTATACTTCCCGGCATTACCGTTGCTATATTCGACCTCAGTTTTGTAAACAGTAACACTGGCCGAACCGAAGTTGGTTTTATTAAGAATGAGGGAACGTTAACTCTCACCAACAGCACCATTTCGGGAAATACATCATCGAATTTGGGCGGCGGCATTATAAACACGTCTGAAGGCAAACTCACCCTTACCAACAGCACCGTTTCGAGGAACAGGTCTAAATACGGTGGTGGTATCTACAGTGACTCAACGGGCGAGCTCACTCTTATTCGCAGCACCGTCTCGGAGAACGTTGTATCAGGTGACGGTGGTGGTATCTATGTCTTTGTAGACCACGACCACCAAACCACCATTATCTCGTGCACCATTCATAATAACACCGCACATGATGGCGGAGGCATCTTTGTTGATAACGGCCACTCTATAGACGTGCAAAGGAGCCAGATCACAGGAAACCGTGCTCCCGCTCATCCAGATATAGCAGGCAAAGTCGTCTTGAGTCAGTGATTTCAGAAAGATTGAGCTAGCTTTTCCTCGATGAGTCATAGGAAGTACAAGGCTGATGCACCGCTCAATACTTCTGATCATCGCTATACACACTGATGACCTCTACACGTCTGACCATCGGGGCAACCAGGGGGACACCCTCTCGATGCAGGAAGGACCTTTACAAAACGAGGATCTCTGCTCAGCACTTGTATGTTGTAGATCCAATACGGCTCGTCAATTGTATTCCGACTTTCAACAATCAGCCCATCCTCCAAACGATCTATGCTGACTCCTCTCGCTGGTATTTCCCGGTGGATTTCCTGGTTGGAAGATTGATCCATTAGATCAAGCCGAATATTCCATACTATCTGGGTCACTACCTGATCGTCCTGACTTATCTGCCTTCCAATCTTAACTTCTATGTCAGAGAAGGATTTAAAATAGTTTGCAGCAACGTCTCTGAGCGCTTGTTGTCCCGGCAGTTCCCCTTGAGGCATACGCAAGACATAGTCCGCAGCTGTGGCCTTAGCTATGACATCCAAATTCTTCTGATTCCATAGTTCATCAAGGAAAGAAGCAACGAGGGCTGCATTATCTTCCTTGTTATGATCCTTGCTATTATCTTTGTTATCTTCCGTTGTCATCGAGAATTCCCTCCTTGCGCATTAGAAGAAATATATGTATCAATCTGACGACCTCAACTATTATACTCGCTCAAGCATGAAATGTAAAGGGAAGCAAAGCAGGCGACTGTTAATAAGTCGATAAGATTGAGGTGAAACTAGAAGAATCTGCATAGCGTGTATCACCATGTGAGCGCTTTGTGAGGTAGAACTTCATAACTGTGACCTCGTAGTGATGTCATGGGCGTACCATACAACTTTATAAGTGTTAGTGGTAAGCAGAAGGAGGGTCATGTAATGGCATCACCTCCCCTATACGTCAATGCTCAGGTCATTGTGGACCGTGAGCATCTTCAACACCTGCTCGCTGCACTTCTCAAGCGAGGATACCAGGTCGTTGGTCCGACGGTGCGCGATAACGCCATTGTCTA
>WNGE01002265.1_pt1 | contig 23746 bp, 26 predicted proteins | sample 5400651 | NCBI WGS metagenome assembly WNGE01 (sample SAMN13153370, study PRJNA577476) | soil metagenome | isolation source: 60 cm soil or saprolite under grassland replicate 2 | place: USA:California | collected 2016-06-15
GCCATCTCCCATAGAATATCTCCCCTAGGACCCTGTTCGCGAGAAACGAGGCTCACGGCGGGCATAAGCGTTCCTTAACCCAGACGCCCTCTCCCCCGAAACACAGAGCACCCCCCACGATGGGGCGAAGGGCCAAGGGCCCAGCACCACGATCAGTTGTTCGGCTCTGACTTTGCCTCGGATTGTCTTCGAGTGAGGACAAGTTTCCATGCAATAAGGACTACTCCAACGATCGCTGCCAAGGCTGGTCCAACGTACCCTTCGAGGAGGTAACCTAACGGCGGCGCGTTCTGGCTTATCCATTGCTGCATGAAATAGTTCGACTGGTACTCGTTAGAGATACCAACGAGGAGGCCTATTGTAATCGCGAACTGAGCGATAATGATACCGCTCACGGCTCGCGACCCTTCACGATGACTAGCCCTTGCGACAAGGGTGGTTTTCGCGGTCTGGGCTGATTTGGGGTTCGGGATTAGTAGAGAGCTGATTGCTCCGAGCGAAACGAAGATGCCGGCTGTGAAGGCTGCCCAGCGCGTCCCCTGGGTAATCGCGTCGTACAGGATTGATAGGACAGCTGATGCGTTTCCACCGAAACTGGCGATAAAGGAGGGGTCTATTCCCCCGGATAGTCCCGAGTTGAGGGCGGCTGCTAAGGCCGACCTCTGTATGCCGAAATTGGCGGTGCTCGCTGTAAGGTCGGCCATTCCCACTGCGGATATTTGGGCTACCAGCACTGCGCCGATTACGGCGATTCCGAAGGCTGAACCAATCTGTCTGACGGTATTGTTGGCTCCAGACCCTACTCCGGCCTTCTGCCAAGGTATACTCAGCAAAACGGTACTTGTGAGCTGGCTAATGGCCAGGCCAACCCCGGCACCATAGATGACGAGAATGGGATACAGGTAGTAGACAGGGTTTGCGACACTGATGACCTGGGACATGCTGAAGAGCGCAATAGCTTCGAGGGTCATACCGGCTGTGACAATCCACTTGGGTCCAAACCTAGTCGCTAGTAGACCGGCTACGGGTGCGAAGATGAAGACCGAGATGGCCATGGGTAGAAATGTGAGACCAGCGTTGAACGCCGAGAGTCCCTTGACTGTCTGCAAGAATATTGAGATGATGAACACTGCTCCGAACTCGCCCATGGCAACGATCGTGACGGTGAATAGGCCGTATCTGAAACCCTTGAATTTGAGCAGACTGAAATCAAAGAGAGGAACCTTCCCACTCCTAAGACGGCGGACCTCGTAGAAAGTGAACACCAATAGTAAAATAAGCCCGATTATGATCGCGACCAGAGGAAGCGATACAGGGTTTGAGGCCGACCACGAGAAGCCTCCCACATGGAATTCACTGGCTGGAACGATCCACCCGTAGGTTTGAGCTTCGATAAAGCCGAACAACAGACTGGACAGACCTAGCGTGATGAGGATCAACCCGAGATAGTCCGTTGTGTACTTTGGATCCTTGAACCGGGTCTCCTTAATCGCAAATGCGGCCCCGACAAGGGCTGTGATTCCTATCGGGATGTTGATGAAGAACGCCCATCGCCAAGTGAAACCAACGGTACTCGTAAAGTACCCTCCTAAGACTGGTCCCAGAACCGCAGCCGCACCCGCAGTTGCGCCCCATATTCCGAAAGCGACCCCTCGGGCCTTGCCAGTGAAAGTGGTCGTGAGGATTGACAGAGTTGAAGGAGAGGCCATCGCAGCCCCGAATCCCTGGACTACACGGCCCACAAGGATCTGGGTCAGATCTTGAGAGAAGCCATCGATGATGGATCCGACGATAAAAAGGGAGATCCCGCTGATGAAAATCCGTTTTCTGCCGAACTCATCGCTTAGTTTTCCCCAAGTGAGAAGAAACGAGCCGAAGACCAGAGCATAGAGTGAGGTGATCCATTCTAGATCCTTCAGATTGATCTTGAAATCTTGCGAGATTCGATACTGAGCAACGATCACTATAGTAGCGTCAATCACGATGATTGCGAGGGAGAGGCTAAGGACGAGCAGAATGAGAAGCTGCTTTGGCTCGATCTTGGTCGATCCTTCAGCCGAAGCTGGACTTGCTCTCTCCCATGTTTGGCCAGAGGGTTTACTCTGGCTCTCCCCTGACATTGAGACGGCATCACCTTGTTCGGGGTAATCAAACATTCCCGTCACGGAAACGCTTGCTCAACCTGCAGGTTGTGAAACATCTAAGAAGTCACCTGAAAAAGGCAGCCTCCCAGAATACCAAAGGACCTTCACACTGGCCGCTATAGAATCGAGCCGGGACATGAAGTTCGTCTGAGCGATGTTGACCCAAAACGATACTTCCGGTTTCGAGGGGAAGGATGAGGATGAACAGAAAGAATCGAAGAAGCTCAACGAGAAACTTCGACAACTTCGGGAAGTGCTCTACGCTGAGCACGAACAGAAAGTCCTAGTTGCTCTGCAAGCCATGGATACTGGAGGCAAAGACGGAGTCATAAACCGGGTTTTTCAGGGAGTCAACCCTCAAGGAGTCCGCGTTGCACACTTCAAGGAACCTACCCTCGAGGAGCTCGACTATGGGTTTCTTGTGGCGAGAACACAAACCAAGTGCCCGGAAAGGGAGAACTAACGATCATTGTCCTGCTAAGGCTGGGCTTCTTGACAGTCGTTGACATGAGCGCGTAGCTGAGGCTGAGCCGCCTTCCTTAGGCCTCTTTCCGGGCAGTATCACCGTCGCAAACGCTTCTCTTCTGTAACTATTTTTTTCTTGTAACTTTTCTTCTCCCGTAACTATTCTTTTTCGCTAACTAATCTGTGACCCCCCGGGATGGTCGATTTTCCCGCGCCGCGCCCTTCGTGAAAACGCGGACAAATCCGCGCACTGGCCCGCCTACAGCCACAATTACGTGAACAGGGTGCCCGTAGGCGCGCACCGGGGCACGGGGCCTTCAAATAAGCGCCAGCCATGATTCTAGGGTAAGTCTTCCCGGATGCGGACCCTCGTAGCAGAATGCAAGATTCCTACGGCTCCCTCCCGTTACGAGGAGGTCGAGACCATGGCCGAGAGCATAGGCTACGAGGTAATCGACACCATCGTCCAGCACCGGAAAAACCTCCACCACACCTACTGCGTCGGACCCGGAAAACTGGAAGAGATCAAAATGCTCGTCGCCGAAAACGACATCGAAGCAGTCGTCTTCGCCAACACCCTCCCAAGCGCCCAAGTCTTCAAGATCCAGCGGGTCCTCGGCGGAACAGACATCAAAGTAATCGACCGCAATCTCCTGATCCTCGAAGTCTTCGACAAGCGCGCCATGACAAAAGAGGCAAAACTACAGATCGCCCTAGCCAGGCTCCGGTACACCTTCTCGTGGGGCAGAGAATTCCTCAGACTTGAAGGCATACTGGGTGGACAGGTCGGTTGGAGCGGACCCGGAGACTATCCCTACCATGACTACGAGAGGACGGCTAAGAAACGAATCGCGAACATGGAGAAGGAACTGAGAGACGTCTACTCGAAAAAGAACCTGCTCAGAGACCACCGGCGAGAACGAGGCTTCCCAATAGTAGCCTTAGCTGGATACACTCAGAGTGGAAAAACCACATTCTTCAACCGAATGTCCGCAGAACACAAAGATACAGGCCTAGGACCCTTTACCACCCTGTCCACGTTCGCGAGAAGAATTGACCAGAACAACGGTGGCGACAATTTCAGTTTCATACTCATCGACTCAATCGGCTTCATCGAAGACATGCATCCGACAATTCTCAAAGCATTCAACACGACCCTCGGCGAGATATCGAACGCAGATCTAATCCTCCTATTCGTCGACGTTAGCGAGGATTTGGAATCCGTCTTCAGAAAGCTAACGGCCTCAAAAGAGATTCTCAAGAAGATAGCTTCCAAAGTTCCCCTAGTAATCTGCGCCAACAAAATAGACCTCTGCAACGACGACAAGCTTCAGGAGGGGAAGAAGCTAATCTCACGAGCGTTCGAGGGCGTTCCACTCGTTGAGCTAAGTGCTTTGAAGGGGAACAATACCGAGGGGGTTGTGAAACAAGCCTACCATCACCTCAATGGTTCAGCCTCCCTTGCCCCCAGTGGCTCTCTAGAGCTGCACTCCTCTCCATAGTAGATCCCGAGAAATCCTAAAATTCTTCAATGCCATTAGTTGAAGATGGGATGTTCTAAGTGGAATTAAGGAAACTTCAACGAACACCAGACGGCACCTATCTGGTCACCATACCTAAAGCATGGGCCAAACGCGTCGGACTCGCCCAAGGGTCCGTCGTCTCCTACGAAGAACGCCAAGACGGGAGACTCCTCCTGTCCCCGAGAATTGATGAGGAAAGGCCGCCGCTCGAAGTAATACTAGAAGCCTCTCCGTTCGTTAGACGGGAGATAATCGAGCGATATCTCCTCGGATACGACATAATCCGCATTCAATCGAAAGATAGTTTGTCGCCTGAGACAAGGGATGAAGTCCGCAAAACGACGAAACGGCTTGTAGGGTTGGAGGTGCTAGAGGAGGACGCGAAGAAGATCGTATTACAATGTCTAATGGAGCCTTCTCTTCTCAACCCCGAGCGCATCCTTCGACGGCTAGAAATGCTGTCCATGCCCATGCAGATAGACGCTGTCCAAGCCTTCGTCGAATCCAACACCGAGCTTGCTAATGGTGTCGTTGAGAGAGATGAGGAAGTGGACAGATGGTACTTTCTCCTGGTCCGACTGGTCAGGGCGGCTATCGCCGACACGTACCTGCTTGAGAAGATCAAGGTTTCCTCAGTCGACTGTCTAGACTTCCGCCTGCTCGCAAGCTACATCGAAACATTCGCTGACTACTCCGTAACTGTCGCCGAGAACACCCAAGACAAGATCCCCGTTCCAAAGGAACAACAGACCCTGTTCCAGAAGATCGGAGCCTCAGTGAATACGATGTACAAGGATGCCGTCGGGTCCGTCCTCTCACGAGACCTCAAGCTAGCTTCATCCGTAAGCCCGCGGTTCAAGCAGACCAAGAAGATCCTTGCGGAAGCTGAGACAAGCATAGCGAAGGCCCCTCGTCCCATGGTCAACCACCTCGTGGCCGCGCTCATAGCCCTGAATAGAATGTGCGAGGTCTCGGTAGACATATCCGACCTTACGATTACAAGGTAACAGACCCCGTCTCGCGATAACCGGATAAGCCGCGGTTATGTATCAGATAGGGTTCCGGGAGAGGTTGCTCGATGTCTGAAGAGAGGAGGAGGGCAATTGGCACCATACTGGAAGCAGGTTTCCAGATGGAAAGCGACGCTTTCAAGGCCCTCATGGAAGTTAGCGTCGCTGGCCAGCTCGACCCTCTCGTCAAAGAGGTCCTTCGAGTCGCTGGAGCCGTGGAACCGCGACCCTCATCGATCAGCAGAGACCTCGTTCTCAGAGCCGCCGAACATCTAGACCTGTCCGGGAAGGGCATGGAGACAGAGCATGGTGGTTTGGGGCAAGGCAGACGTTTCGCTGAGGACCTTGAGTCTCGACTAGAAGTCGTCTCCGACCCCACAGGCAAACTCGGAACGACTGGCGCCTTCGATGATTTTCTCCATTATTTCAGAAACCGTTTCGACAAGATGAGCCTGCTCTTCAGGCAGAGAATGGACACCCGAAACGCCGGGACCATTTCTGACGCGCTTTCAGGCGGATCAAATGGTCGAGGCCGCTTCATCTGCATGGTCCTCGACAAGAGAGAGAAGGGCGACAGGATCTTTCTGACAGTTGACGACTACGAGGATGAAGCTACTGTCCTAGTTGGACGGCAGAACTCCACAGTGTATGAGACGGCGAGAAAGATAGTCAGAGATCAAGTCATCTATATTCAGGCTCGGAAGAGCGCCGGTCCTCTCTTGATCGCGGAAAGCATCGTCCTCCCAGAGATACCGGATAGAAAGCCGGCCCACGCCAACGAAGAAATCTACGCCGCATTGGTATCCGACGTTCATGTCGGGAGCAAGGTATTTCTTGAGGACGAGTTCCGCCGGGTTCTAGCCTGGTTGAAGGGGGAGATCGGAACACCGAACCAGCGCGAAGTCGCAGAGAGAGTGAAGTATGTTCTGATTGGGGGCGACCTCGTCGACGGGATTGGAATCTATCCTCGCCAAGAAGTAGACCTTGCCGTTCCTGACATCTACGAGCAGTACCGATTGGCGGCTAAATTCGTCAGCGAGATCCCAGAGTATATGGAAGTGGTCCTTATACCTGGGAACCATGATGCGGTACGCCAGGCCCTGCCGCAACCTGCTATCCCGAAAGATTTTGCCGGACCCGTTTATGACTCCCGGAGGATTGTATCGCTAGGGGATCCAGCGGAGGTTCGCCTGCACGGGGTTCACTTCCTACTCTACCACGGAACTAGCCTGATGGATATTCTGAGCGGGGTCCCTGGGCTAGACTATCAACGTCCAGTTGAAGTAATGGAGTATCAGCTACGAGCCCGGCATCTATCTCCGGAGTATGGGAAAATGACGCCGATCGGTCCCGAACAGGAGGATTTCCTGGTGGTGGATCGTGTCCCGGACGTTTTCACCTCAGGACACATCCATGTTTCAGGCGCTGGCGTTTACAGGGGAACAACAATAGTCAATAGCGGTGCGTGGCAAGGGCAAACGGACTATCAGAAACGGATGGGCTTAGTCCCTAAGCCTGGAATCCTTCCTGTTGTTAACCTGAAAACCCTTGATGTCAAGATGATAAACTTCCAGTAATCCCTACCAACCCCGCAACGGGCTCTGAGCATAGAGACTCGAATCATGTGTGTTGAAAAAAGGAGACCTACCCCCCACCCCAAGGTTTCCAGTGCAAATCCTCAACTTACCTTGGGCGAGTAATCTATTTGTAGAAAACTTACTGGCAAGGTTAACTCGCATTCTGATGATTTATGCGAACCTATACATTTTCCAGCACTAATTCGTCTCCGATTTTGTATAAAACACGGAGTTTGAAGATTTCTGGTGCAGGCTTCTTACAGCTCTCCAGAGGAAGGAGAGGGGTACGGGGCCGCGTCTACTAATCTCCAACTAGCTGAACAATGATTGTTCTGTCTCTTGGTCTGATGTCCAGCTCTACAAAGACAATTTGTTGCCAGGTTCCCAGAGCTAGCTTCTTGTCTAGAAACGGCACTGACAAGTCTGGTCCTATGATGGATGCTCGGATGTGTGAATGTCCGTTGCCATCATGCCACCGATTCTCATGCTGGTAGGACCCGCTCTTGGGTGCAAGTCTTTCGAGTGCTAAGGGAAAGTCGGTTAGAAGTCCGGGCTCGTACTCGATTGTTGTTAGAGCTCCTGTTGACCCAGGCACGAAGAGCGTTGCGACTCCATTCTTCAGCTTTGAAGATGCAACTATTCTCTGGGTCTGATCGGTGATGTCAAGAATTTCTCCTTCGCGGTGAGTCCGGAACCTCAACTCTTGAGAGTCGACGGTCATGGTCATCTCCGTCTGATTCCAGGCAAGGAATTAAGAATGAAACCTAGTTCCTGCCGGACGGGATCAAGCATGTCCAAGGGAAGCGGTCCGAAAGAGCTCTATGTGAAGAAGATCCGCAACGGAACTGTGATTGACCATATTCTGGCAGGCCACGCTTTGGACGTGCTCAAGATTCTCGGAATAGATGGGAGCGAAGGACACATCGTGAGCGTGGCGATGAACGTGATCTCGAAGAAACAGAACAAGAAAGATATCGTCAAGGTTGAGAACCGAGAGCTCAAGCCAGGTGAAGTGGATAAGATCGCGTTGATAGCGCCGAGCGCAACGATCAGCATCATTCGAGATTATGACGTAGCTGAGAAGACGAGGGTTAAGCTGCCCGATTCTATCAGGGGGATCGTTCGTTGTTCAAATCCTGCGTGCGTGTCAAATGCTGAGCCTGTCGAGCCAAAGTTTAGCGTTGAAAGACAGGACCCTCTACGGCTTCGCTGTTACTACTGTGTCCGGATAATGGAGAAGACCGATGTCCTTAAGCAATTCTAGCACGAAACTCCCACCGTTGGAGCAAAAAAACGCGCTTGAGGAGCTTAGGGATCTCTATAGTGAGAAACGCAATGCTATTCATCAGCGTCTGCGAGAATTCAGAGAGATTCTCGATCGCAATGATGACGACGTTTTTGCTGAACTCTGCTTCTGCCTGCTGACGCCACAATCGTCTGCGAAAACATGCTGGGCCGCAGTGTCCCGGCTCAAAGAACGAAGCCTTCTCTTGAAAGGAGAGGCTAACGAGATTCAACCGCAACTAAACGATGTCCGGTTCGGCGACAGCAAGGCGAAGTATATTGTCGAGGCTAGAGCAACGTTCAGCAAAGATGGCAAGCTCTATCTCAAATCCCACTTCTCCAGCTTCACAAACCCGTTCGAGTTGCGGGAGTGGATGGTGGAGAACGTGAAGGGATTAGGATACAAAGAGGCCAGCCATTTTCTCCGCAACATCGGGCTCGGGGAGGAATTTGCCATCCTTGATAGGCATATTCTGAGAAACCTCAAGAGGCTGGATGTTATCACTGAGGTGCCGGTTTCGATCACGAAAAAGCGCTATCTGGAAATCGAGGAGAAGCTCCGTAGTTTCTCGCGGGAGATAGGAATACCGTTGGCAGATCTTGATCTCCTCTTTTGGTCGCGCGAAACGGGCTGGATATTCAAGTAGGTAATTGAGCCATGGGAAAGATTGGGGTTATGGCGGACAAGGAGACAGCGATCTACTTCAAGCTCGGCGGGGTCAAGAACAGCTGGGTTGTGAAGTCAGAGGATGAAGCTGTCAAGACGTTTGAAGACATCAAAAACAGGCAGACGGTGTCTCTTGTCATCGTTACCGACACGGTCTTCGACTGGATCAAAGACAAGGTTGGACAGGGGAAGAAGGAGATTGAACTCCCGCTGGTTGTGTCAATTCCAACTAGGCGCGGGGGCAAGTCCCAAGTTGATCTCTTAGCTGATCTGATCAAGAGGACGGTAGGCGTGGAAATCAGGGTCCAATAGCACGCACCGCCAAAAATCGGCCGTTTTCCAGCCCGGATCTCGAATCTGGGAACTTCCTAGTAAATCCGTCGGAAATCGTTCGTAAGATACCCTTCATTTTACCGTCTCTACCATTATCATCTAAGCTTGGATTCTGCCCTGATCAGCCTGTCTCGCCCATTACCGATGCAGACAGGAAATCTTCTCTGGAAAAGAGACGGGGGGATAAGAGCAGCGCACCTCGCGACGCGGAAATGGTTGAAGGGAAACTGTCCCGAGGGAGGAATCAGTAACGCGTAGGAAATCGTTTCGTCAGAAAGATGGGAGGCACTGTCAGATTGTTCAGGTATTTTGTGCGGCAAGAATGATTCTCGCGGAAATTTGTTGCGATGATCGAGTTTTTGGTTTGTCCAGTTGAAATCATTGTACGAGAACCCTTAATTCCACTGGAAGCCGGCTTGCAGAAAACCGGACTGTTTCAGGCTTGTCACAGCAAGGATTGGATCTCATCTTCGAAAGGGTCCTGTCAGGAGGAGAAGTCTTTCGCGACAGAAACCTACTCAGACATGACTACATGCCCGCAACCCTTCCGCACAGAGAAGAGCAGATCCGTCGGTTGGGATCCGTGCTTGCTCCAGCTCTAACAAAAGATCGAGTGTCGAACCTTTTCGCCTACGGCAAAACCGGAACAGGAAAGACAATCGTGACCAAATTCGTTCTAGATCGGTTACAGCGGAAGGCTCGCGAACACGGACGAGCTCTCGATACGAGCTACGTCAACTGCCGTCTGGCAGGAACAAACTATAGAGTCATTGCCGACCTGTGCAGATCTCTCGGTCGAGAGGTACCATTCACTGGACTTGCAGTCGGCGAGCTCCTAGATCGGTTCCGGAGCGCTCTCCAATCACGTGGCTCTGCATTCCTCGTCGTCCTGGACGAGATAGACGCGCTAGTGAAGAGAAGCGAAGACGATAGTCTGCTATACGAGCTAACTAGGATAAACGAGAAACTGACCGATGGCTGGATCGGGCTCATAGGAATATCCAACGACCTTCACTTCAAAGACTTCCTAGATCCGAGAGTCCTAAGCTCGCTGGGAGAGGAGGAAGTCGTGTTCAAACCCTACACCTCAGACGAATTATATGACATTCTGAAGGAACGGGCACAACTCGCCTTCCGCTCCGGAGTACTGGATGGAGGCGCTCTCCACCTTTGCGCAGCTCTGGCCGCAGGAGAACACGGTGACGCACGACGCGCACTCGACCTCCTCAGAGTAGCCGCTGAGATTGCCGAAAGGTCACGCGAGCTACGTGTCGTAGAGAATCATGTCCGTGAAGCACAACAGAAAGTCGAGCATGACCGTGTGACGGAAGCTCTGTCATCCCTCCCACTCCACTCCCGAATCCTACTAATCTCCGTCATGCAGCTAGAGAATAGTAGGAAGGAGAGCTCGGTAACAGGCGACGTATACGAGGTATACCGCGAGCTGTGCAGTGCCGGTTCAGTCGAACCCCTCACCCAGCGAAGAGTCAGCGGACTGCTCAACGAGCTGGACATTATGGGCGTCCTAAACGCGCGAGTAGTAAGCTTCGGCCGGTACGGTCGCACAAAGAAGATACGCCTCGGCGTCGAAGCTCGATCAGTGACCGCTTCATTCAACGTTGACGAGATGGTTCGAGGGCTGCTTACTTTTGTTCCCCGGAGCGTCCTCAAACATCAAACTAGTCTCTAGATGTATTGGGATAGATGATGGACCGTTTCCGCCGGAAACCGATGATGAGGTCCGACACGCTCCTCTTCTAGCCGTCTGGCTGAAAGGCCCTCACCTGCATCAATTCAGAGCTGACTGGATTACCGTTGACGGGCTCGACGCAACTAGGATGGCCGAGTTTTTGCTGAGAGGTTCCTTCCACATTCCAGTATTGTTATCCGGGGTGACCTTCGGAGGATTCAATCTCATCGATCCTTGGAAGATCCAGAAATCGTGCAAGGCGCCGGTGATCGTGGTTGTAGGTTCCCGGCCGGATAACAGGGCTGTGAAGCGTGCCCTGGTCAAGCATTTTCCTGATTGGGAGAGGAGATGGGAACTGATTAGATCACTCGGCCCAGTACACAAACATCGGACAATGGCTAGCGAAGGTCCCGTGTTCTTTGAACAGTTCGGATGCACAATTCGTAAGGCCCGGTTAATCTTGAAAGCTTCGGCATTCGTCTCGCGAGTGCCTGAGCCCTTGCGGGTTGCAGGCATCCTTGCCAAAGGTCTGTTCTCTGAACCTTCCGGACAGGTTTCCAGTTACAGGAGGCTTTAGTCGTCCCGTCGAGGCTGCTGTGGACAGTCAACGTAAGAGTTCATGGGTTTTGTCTTGGTGAGTTTTGGCATGACCGGGAAAAAGGCCAATCGAGAGAATCAGTTGAACGATTACTTTCGCAGGCGATGTTGCAATTATGAGAATTTCACCTGTGACCGGGTCTGGGAGTGCGCGTTGTGCGCCCGCCAGTCAGTGAAGGTTGAGCCGATAATGGATGAAATTGGGTCGACTACTGTGACCTTTCGGAGGAGGTGAGTTGAATGGAGACTTTGCGTGAGGAAGAAGTTCTACGTCTTGAAGAGGCACTGCTGAGGAGGATGGAAGAGAGGCTTACCCCTCTGATGGAGCAAGCCGCACGAGATGCCGCTCGAGCAGCGATGCAAAGGCTGCGGTTGGACATGATGGCTCACATCAGTAGACATGAGGAGACGATACAGCGGCTCGCCAGGGCGGCACTAGCTGAAAACCACATCCCTAGATAGCCACCTGGTTCCTATCCGTCATGACCGATGAAGAATGCGTGTTTAGTGGTTACTAAGCAAGATTGAGCGATTTCTTGCGCGGCAGTAAGAGATTCAGTCTTGTTTAGGCATTCTTGCATGTTGGGCAAAGCGGAATCTTGTTTACGATCCCTTTTGTCACAATGCAATCCGTGCATAGGTGCTTGCGGCAGGAGCTGCAAGTTCTCTCATGCTCAGTGCAAACAGTCCCACCGCAGACCTCGCATATCGCCCTGGACTTTTGATCGCAAAGAGAACACTTCTGAGTATCGTCCCAGATCATCCTTCCTGTAGCCGCCTGAAGGATCTTTCGATAGGACTTGCCTGCAGCAAGCATCTCTACTGTCACTATAGGAACATGTAGCAGTTGAACCACCGTTACAGTTGCATCGCCATGGCTGCTCACCGCATCCTTGGTCTTAGATCGAATCACGTCCTCGGTTACCCCTGCTGGAGCGACGGTGACGGTGTTCTTCATCTCAAGTTCAGGAGGCAGCTTCGGCATGGAACCTGTTGACGATTCGATCTCGAGACAATCAACAAAAAAACCTGTTGATGGAAGTTCGTCCATGTGTCCTTCGAAAAGGGCTGCGTCGCATACTCGTCCATCTACGCCGTCAAACACGAGAACTCCCTGAGCCAGTCTTTTCCGTTGATTATCGATCTGGAAATTGGCAAAGAAATATGGTCGAAACTCAAGTTTGGGCATAGAGGATAGTTTGAGGAAAGTGCCGTTGGCTAAGCCATGAGCCAAAAGGCGAGATGCGGCAGCCCTGGCGACCGGTAGCGTTCCCGGAACTTTGTGTCTCTCTGGGGCTTTGATATTTTCTACTCTCTCCCTCAGCTTAGCTAGGTCCCAAAGCTCGACGCCTAGCTTACGGGCCATGAATTCGGCGTTGCCTCCGAACCCTTTGGGAGAAACGTAGATTCCGCTCTGAACTCCCAGGCTTTTCAAGCGGGCCGCGAACTTCTCGACTTCCCGTCCCTCAACTTGACTGGGTCCTTCCCAGCATTCGAAGGCGACTTTCTGTATCTTCTTGCCCTTCTTCCTAGATGCGAGAATATCCACGAAGTGGCTCGGCGAATCGTCAGTCTGTGCGTTCTTCTCCACTTCAAAGCCTTCGACGCGGCAAACGTCACAGACCATGTCCACCACGAGATTGCCTGATTCCGCTCTTGCATCTGTGGTCATGTAAGACCCGCGTTTGACTAATTCGAAGGTGTCAAAGTTGCGGAATAAGCGTGATGTAACTTGCAACAGTCCTTAAGGGAGGGTTAGCAAGATACAATAGCGACGGATACGAAACCGTATCCATGGAGAATTCTGAGACATCCCAAGGTTGGCACGAGGGAACGCGCGCGGTTATCGAGGAAACGCTTCGCGATAGAATACTCTCAGCACTCTTGCAGCGCAGTAATCTAACAGGAGCACAGTTCGAAACGCTTCTCGTAGACCAGCTTGGACATGATATGGCGAACAAACGCCTAACGCGCAGCGATATGGCTCAATTGCGGCGAGATGAGAAGGGAATCAGCCGTGGATCCTTCAATAGAACCCTAAGACAGGCGCGAGAAAACGTTGTAGAGGCAATTCACACTGTTCTCCTTCTCGGCTACTGTGGCCTGACGGAATCCCCAAGCATCGCCCCTTTTCTGGAAGCTTCAGAACGCCTCAAAACTCAAACCTCCCAACTCAGAGATGCAGCGCAGCACGAGCCTGAGGTCTATCAACGGACAGTGGATTCTATAATCGACGACCTTGAGCATGCGTTTCATGCGATGTTCGGAAAGAACCGTGATACGTGACGTCACACAAGTGATTGGGCATCACACACATCACGCATGCTGTGACAGTTTTACTCGTTAGGGTCCGTTCAAGCGTGGTTGCGAGTAAAGGTAACTTGACGCCGTCATGCGCTTGATGTCATGATGCAACATGGGAGTCACGACTCCATCACTCGTGACACATTCATTCGGGATCAATGTCACAGTCGTTAGTGTTAAATGCGCATGTCGATTAAGGTGACGTCACAGCTCATATCGCGTGATGTCACAGAGATGTTTGGGATAGGGAAACGGTCAAGCGGAACTGGGGTCAAGGGTTTCATTGAAAATGGGGATGTTGCGAAGCTTTTCTTCGACCTATTCTCTTCTAGGCTCAGCTCTTTCGAAGCGAGTATGAAGAACTTGGCCACTGAGGTTGAAAGGCTCAAGATTTCGGGCGATCAGTCCAAGCTTTCCGATTTGGTGTTGCTTGAGCGACTGCAAAGAACAGAGAAGCTTCTGGGAGAGTCGTTGAACTGGATTAAGGAGGTCGCTGATACGGTTCTGCGCACTCCGGCAACAATCCCGCCTGTAGCTAGGGAGGTTGAAAAGGAGTCTGAACTCGTAAGACCCAGTCTGCAATCAACCACGGTTCAGTCTCCAATTCGGACGGACCCTTCTGTTGTACAACCGGGTTCATTGAACTCGATAACGACTCCCACTGAGCTTCAGGTGTTGACTCTCTTGGCGGCTGAGGGGCCGAAGTCGGCCCCAGAAATAGGGAGAGTCGTGGGACGTTCCAGGGAGCATACGGCGCGTTTGATGAAGAAGCTCTTTGATGAAGGATACGTTCGACGGGACCAGACTCGGATCCCGTTTCGATACTCGACTGTGGAGCGTGTGAAGCAGAGCTTTACGAAGGCTGAAGGGAATGAGCAGGAGCGAGAGACTGTTTCTGTTCATCAAGCTTGACCCGGTACGCTAAACCAAGGTTTTCATGGTGTCTCTCGAGGATGCCTCGATCTGTTAGCCTTGTTAGATAGGTGGACACTGTGCTCAAGGGTATTTTTTCTCTAAAGGTGGTCTCGAACATTTTTCTCGCTTCACTTGACGTGAAGCTTCTTCCTTTCAGCTGGGATATGATTGTGCTAGCGAGTCGGTCGAACTTTCTGGGGGAGAGTCCGAGAGAGGTAGCCGACGCTTGAGGCGTTCCAGACATCAGCTCAACGAGGTCTAATATTTTGGCGACCTTCTCCTTGGTCACGGGACCGTCGATCGCGATGGAGTGTCGAACTCCCTCCGGGTCGTAGAATTCTACTTTCAATCGTCGTGGTCTCATCTTTGTTTCCTCGGAGAAACTGTGGGGATTCACAGTTCGCAGTTCACATGTAGAAAAGGCCAACGCATATTGTTTAGGTTGGTTGTGAACGTGCTTTCACGAGTAATCCTGGTCACTTTCCATAGGCTCCAGTGGAAATAGAGGGGTCTTTGAAGGTCTTCACCGGTAGTGAAGCCGTTCTGGGGCAAGATCGGGGAACAGACCACCGGGATAAGGCTGCTTGGAGTGAGAATTGCGATTCTTCAGGTTGTGAAATCTGCTCAAGGACTTGTAGAGTTCGGAGTGTGGACCGATCTGTTGGGTTCTGCTTGGGCAGGCGCAGGGGGTGGTGTGTTTTGAGGTTCTATGGGGGCGTTGACCCAGGGCTCGGGTTTCCTCTTCCGATGTCTTCCGACAAGTTTCAGGGTTTCAATGATTGGTGTGAGTAGAAGAGGTAGAAGGAGGAGGTAGGAATAGGGTTGGAGGTCGCTGAACGTTCTTGTGAACTGTGTCCAGGGTCCGCTTGATGACGAGATCAGAGGATTGTCGGTGGTAACAGTGTATCGGATCCATGTTCCGTTCGGTGCTTGCCATACGAACTCTGTGGTTGCGGGTGATAGCACATAGGTTCCGCTGCTTTTTGTTGTTGCTGTATAGCTGAGGAATTGTGTCTGGCCCGGAGGGAAACTGGCGAACTGGCCGGTTTGTACGCCGCTTGGTGAAATCTGAAGTGTCTTCTGGTATGAAGACGGCGCCTCGTCATCGGTGACGTTGAGATTTGTGACGGTGACGTTGTCGAAGTTCTGGATCATGACGACGATGTTATGGCTGGTTCCTAGAGGTCCACTGGGGGGACTCACCGTTTTCTGTATGGTTATCTTTGGGGCGAATGGGTAGGTGAAGTTCGCTGCGAAGTCCGATCTCGGTGTGATGGTGGCATTGTAGATGTATGTCGAAGTGAAGTTGTTGTAAACAGGGTTGTTGGGAGGTGTCAAACCAAGCGGGCTGTAGAGAATTGTTCCTCGTTGGAAGCTGATGGAGACGATGGACGCGTTTGAGTTGGTGTCTCCTACGATTCCGGTTTGAAATCCGAGTAGTGTTTTCAGGCTGAGGTAGTGTTGTCCTGCTTTGTAGAACTGGCGTGGAAATTGGGTGTCGAGGATGAAGCTGAAAGCTTGGGTTGACGTTTTGTTGAGTGGTGCTGGGAGGCTTATGCTTGCGAGGCCTATTGCCGCGAAGTATTGCAGGTTTTGGAAGTTGGCTGGTTTGATGAGGGTGGAAAAGCTTGAGCTGGGTAGGAGGCCGAGGACTCGTGTGAGCGCATCGTTGTTTGTGAGTTCAGGGTTTGGCGCGTATATCGTGACAGTTCCTTGGCCTGAGGGAATGGCGAAGGCTTTGGTGAACCTGACACCTAGGGCTTGTGAGAACTGGGCTGCGACGTTATCGGATTCTCCGCGGGTGGTGGCTGGGTCTCCTGTGTAGAACGTGATAAGCGCGGTTTGTGAGAATAGTGCGAGGATGAAGCTTGGAATGCCGAGACTGGAGCTGTCGCCGAGGAATCGCGTGTAGTTGTTGTTGATTATGAAGATTGAGAGGTTGTTTCCGGCGTAGTTGTTGTCGAGGACGAGGCCTTTGCTTGAGAGGTCGAGGTTTGTCATTCGTAGGCTGGCGTTTGGGGCGCCGAGCATGTCTAGTCCGATTGCCAGGTTTTGCTGGTAGGGCCCGCTTGGTGGCGCTTGGGTGATTGTTGAGGGCTGGGTTGTATGCTGGGTTGGGATGAGGAAGAGGACTGCGAGTGCGAGTAGGAGGAGTCCCTTCTTTGGTATGTTGCTGGTGCTAGTGTTCTGTGGCAGAGCTGGCTTCTTTGTCTTGATCATTTTCCAGACTGTTTTGAGGACGAAGACGTCTCCTTGCCAGAAGAGGGAGGCTGCTCGACCGGATATTGTGGCTACGGCGAAGACGAGGCCAGCGTTTCTTATCATGGTCAGCACTATGTCTTGAATGACCATCTGACTTGTTGGAGATGCGCCTTGGATGAGGATCGGGATGATGTCGCCTGCTACGGGTCCTGTGGCGGCGCTTATGATCGAGAAGCCTGGTGGTGGTGGCGGAAGGCTGGAGAGTGTTGAGAGGTTGACGTTCTGGTAGATTGCGAGGGCTGCGAGTCCTAGCGCGCCGAGGGTTGAGAGGTATACTGTCATGCCGACTAGGAAGCCTCGTCTGATTTTTCCGCCGGCGATCAGGCCGCCGAGGAATCCGGCGAAGGTCCAGAGGTAGAGTAGTGGTGGGTAGGTTAGTGGGTTGGTGAAGACGAGGAATAGGGCGACGATCATCGTGTTGAAGTGGACGCCGAGGACTGGTGAGAGCCAGTCGCTTACTTCGCGGAGGCCTGGTGATAGCTGGGTGTAGCCGATGTAGAGGACGAGGAGGTATGCGGCGATCCATCCGAGGTAGCGGCCGAGAAAGATCCCCTCGCTCGGGTGTGGGAGGAGGTAGACTGTTTTGGGATCGTCCGGTGTTCGTTTGACCATTACGTCGCCGATGCGGGTGTAGAGGTAGATGTAGAGTATGCCGGGGAGGATGCCGCCGATTATGAATCCTAGAATGGCGGCAGTGAATGCGCTGCTGCGTGCTTTTCCGAATCTTCTTTCTGCGATCTCTTCTCTAATCCTGCTTCCTTTGTGTGAGACGAGCGCAGAGCCGATTGCGAGGACGAGGAGTGCGACTGGTATGGTCTGGTATGCGAGGAGGCCCGGGACCCACGTTGGGAGGGTGGCTATGATTAGGGTGGTGAATAGTATTCCGAGGGCGCGTGTGAGGCTGATGGAGATCTGGGCGACGGTGGCGGCTCGTCGGATCTGGACTGGGGCGTCTTTCAGGGCCATGTAGGGCAGAGGCTGGGCCACGTGTCCCTCATCTCGGAAGGACGGTGCTGGGAACAAGGGAAGAAAGGGGTTCTGATACCCGGGTTTGCGGTCCGGAAGCGTGGGCTGTGCAGGGTCTGGTGGGGTTCGTGGAGGGCGCGGCGCGAGACTTGAGTAGGCCCCCGGGGGGGCCTAGAAATTCAAGGTTACCGTTTGCAGAACCGGTTTCAGGATTCTAAATTTCGGAGCCGATTTCGGGAACTAGTTTCAGGACCCGATTTCAAACGGGCGTTTTCAATACCCGTTTCAGAAAACGATCTACTGGTGCTATTTTCATTGCGCAGATGAACAGGTTAGAGGGTCTTGCTTGCAAGATCACTTTCGCAACGGTCAGAGGGGAACCTCTCACGAGATGTGTAGATGCTCTATGGATCCACTTTTTTCTTGGAGAGGGTGTCCCTGTCTGGGGTGGACTATGGGCTCGTTTCTTGGAGACGGGCTTGTTATCGCCTTGTCACGCTGTTTTGGATCCCCGTGGATTCCCCTAGGGATAGGCGTGAAAAGTCAAGGGTCTGGAAATTGCAGGCTTGGATTCGGGAATGGGGCTGATTATGGGCGATTACTAACTCTAAACTGAGGGAATGACTAGCTTAGTGCACAAACAATCCCAGCCGGTGCTTCAACTCCCGAAAATCCTGCGGAATCCAAGTTCCTCGATAGTATTATTGTCGAACCCGGAAAGCGAACCCGGTGGGCTCTCGGCCCAAAATCTGCAAAGAGGAAGCAGGCAAAGATGTTATCTGGGAAAAAGGCTTTTTTGGCAATCGGGCGTAATCCTTGACCCAGACTTCTTATGAGAACATAACTCAAGCCCTAAACGAACTCAAACACGAAGTTCTGTCTCATCAACTGTTTCTGAGCTGTTTTTCCAGTGCGATTAGGAGAGGAGAAATCAAAGGTTTGACAAAATCTTCTCTTTTCCGGATGACTCTGGCTTACTTTCTATCGGTTCCAGATGCGAAAGAGAAATTCCTGAGCGAATTAGAGAAGCAGTTGAAGAGGGTGAAGACTTAACAGGAGGATGCCCGATTAGAAATCCTCAGAACTGAAATAGTAAGGGCGATTTTTTCTGCGGAGACTACCGGCGGCCGGGACCGCTTTCTGTTCTAGTTCGAGGTTGATGTTTCTTTCCAGGTGGACCCGCAGAAGCGGCAGTCGTGGTATCTGAAGGAAGCATTCGAGACGGGTCCGGGATAGATGCAGGGGCTTATGCTTCCGCATACGGGACAGGTGTGGCTCATGTCTGTGTCTCACTCCTGGCTTGTCGGCGAGACCCGCTTGGGACCCAGCGCGTTGTCTAGGCGTTGCCGGTAGGCAGAGGCTGGATATGCGCCTACGAGACTGTCTTTGACGGTTCCGTTCTCGAACAGTATGCCCGTGGGTATGCTCATGATATCGTACTTCATGGCCAGCTGCTGGTTATTGTCCACCTTGATCTTGACGAACTTGACCTTGCCCTCGTACTCGTCGGACAGTGCCTCGATGGTCGGCGCGATCATGTTGCAGGGCCCGCACCAGTCAGCGTAGAAATCGACAAACACTGGAACCTCAGATTGGAGGACAGCGGAGTCGAAATCGGTTTCGTTCACCGGAGTTACTTTCTTGTGAGTCACTTCTTCTTTGTTCATATCCAAGTGATCAGGCTGATATGAATATAAACATATTGATGAACATCTATATGCGGTTCCAGACAGGTTCAACCGACAAATAGGCCTAACCCGAACCCATAGATACATATCGACATGTTAATACGCACGGCGGCACTAGAGAGAGGGTAATGAAGCTCGCAACCGAAGAGTTCGACAGGATCAGCAAAGCCCGAGCGGATCCCCAGCGACGCGAGATACTCCAGAAACTCGTCGCAAGACGGATGAACTGCTCAGATGTCCACGCCATGTTCAACGTTTCACAGCCCACCGTATCTCATCACCTGAAAGAACTTGCCACAGCAGGGATACTCGACAAAGAAAAACAGGGCCAGTTCTGTTTCTATCAAGTGAAGGCCGATGTCTTGTCCGCCTACGTTACAGAGTTGCAGCGCCGCTTAGGTCTGGGAGCGCTAACCGTCGCTCCGAGAATGAAGTAACAGCGTGCATAGACGTTCATCAATACGTTTATATGTTTACGAGATACATGCCCGGACATGTCCGAACATTCAGAGCCTCACGAGTCATTGCACCTGACAGTCGTGCAGGAGTCAGCCAAGAATTACCAATCGTTCATCCGCAAGAAGAAGGACCAAACTGAGAAACGTTCGATAATGTCAATGATACGAAGGCTCTTTGCTGAAGAGTTAGAACCGAACAAGCAGCATCCACATTCTGCGGACGCTGCAGGGTTCAATTAAGAACCACACTTTATCGAGCGAGACGACATGCAACAGGTAACAATTCGGGAGAGCGAAGAAGCTAGACCTAGAGTCTACGCTCTCAGCAAATCTCGCACCCGACTGATTCTCGGACTGATTATCGCCGCAGGGTTTCTAGACGTCATTGATTTCTCCATCGTCCAAGTCGCACTTCCAACCATACAGACGGAACTAGTAGTCTCCCTAGCGGAAAGCCAGTGGATCATTGGAGCATACGGACTCACGCTGGCGGGCTTTCTGCTGCTCAGCGGTAGAGCTGGGGACATTTACGGTCAAAAGAAACTGTTCGTTTCTGGAATTGTCCTGTTTACAGTCGCTTCGTTTACTGGAGGCTTGGCCCCGTCACTTCTGTCGCTAATCGTATCAAGGGCGATTCAGGGTGTAGGAGCTGCCATCTCTACCGCAACTGCCTTCGCGATTCTCGTAACGACTTTTCCCGAAGGGAAAGAACGGAACCGCGCGCTCGGCATCTTCGTCTCTGTACTATCAGCAGGTTTCGCTGCAGGCTCGATCTCTGGAGGGGTCCTCACGGCTGCGTTCGGTTGGAGATCAGTCCTATTTGTTAACGTCCCAATTGGCACCGTCGCCGCCATCCTCTCCCAGAAGTTCTTGGCTAACAATCCAGGGCGAGCAGCGGACAAACACCTAGATCTGCCCGGCGCGCTCTCTGTGACGAGTGGGCTGATACTGCTAGTGTATTCATTGACAAATGCTGCGACTGACGGATTTGCCTCCCTCTATACGATTGTGCCTCTTGCGGTCTCTGCTCTAGTCCTGGCAGGATTTATCGCGATAGAGTATCGATCAAAGTCGCCACTGATGCCCTTGGGGTTCCTGCGTCGAGGCACAGTCTTTACCGCGAACGTCCTTGCCCTAATACTAACCTCATCAGCTGGAGGAGTGGTCTTCCTACTGACCATCTATCTTCAGCGAGTGTCCGGCTACTCACAATTGGCCGCCGGCCTTGAATTCGTCCCGCCTGCACTGATCTTCTTCTTTGTCGGCGGCTGGGGCTCATCATGGCTCGTGAACCGTATTGGCCTGAAACTGACCTTGGTAACCTCAATGACTTTCATCACCTTGGGGTCCGCCCTGCTTACTCAGATCTCCGTGACTAGCGGCTACCTTGGAATACTGCCTGGAATGCTTCTTTGGTCCTTTGGAGCGAGCATTGGGTTTCCTGCACTGAACATTGCCGCGCTGGCTGGGACAAGGCGGGGGGAAGAGGGACTCGCCTCAGGGATAATTGGCACCTCTCAGCGTGTCGGCTTCCCGGTTGGACTCGCAATATTGCTGACCATTGCAACTGTCACGGACCCGCCCCCTGTTGGACCTGCGAGTCAACTAGGGTCACTAGCGGGGGTCGTCACTGGATTCCAATATGCATTCCTCGCCTCCACAATCATTAGCGCAATCGGATTACTGATCGCTCTGCGCGTTAAGAACCCGAGAATGATGTTTGAACAGCACATCTTCAGCTAGAAAACACTGTTCCTACTTCATCAGCAAAGGTCGAGAACACTTCTAGTCTTAGCTCTTGGCGTTCAGAATGTTGGAAACGTAATCCATGAAGGGCCTGTCATACATTCCTTCCCCTGTCCGATGAACATCCTTGAACAGGGGGTGTTTCGCCACTACTTCTAGGAAAGTAGACCACTGACTCCAAGTTTCTTGATCGATCCATTTCTTTCTATAGAGCAGGTGTGTTCTCTCAAAAAGTCCATAGAGTAGCATGAGATAGTTTCGAGCCGTCATGTCTTCCGGTGAGAGTGACGTAGTGCTCGAACCTGGTACGGCCGCCCTCGCCATTTCGCTCTGAAGCTTAGCCAGCTCGGGCTTATCTACAAGCATTCTGAACGCGTCAGTATAATCATCCAGGACCTTCTGATACGCGGCCTCTTTGTTGGCATTGTTTTGGCTTCGAAATGACATTATGAAAATGACTAGGGTGAGGGTCAAAACGGCGGTCTGTGCGATAGTGCTCAGCACTACCGGATCGGTTATGTCTACGGTCAAGGCTACGGGTCCGTACCTAACACCTCTATCATGGAAAGAGGCTGAGCTTTATTGTATTCATCGCGCCACTTTTGAATCAGTCCCTTGAACTTTCGGGACGGAGAGCGATCTTATCCATGATCGAATCCATAGTTGCAATATCGCTTCCTTCCACGAGCGCGATCATGTCGGGTCCGGCAAACGTTCAGTCGCCGGGAATGACAATATGGTGAGAAAGACTATGAACATGCACAGGGCAAGCCTCGTACTGAGCCTTATCGTCCTCGCGCGCACGTTCTCTGAGCTTCATTGTGACAGTAGCGGGCCTGGGTTACTTCATTCTTTTTGCATCGGCTCAGATAGTTGCTGACTGGGTTAGTGGCAGCGTACCGTTCTACGACTACATTCACATACCGTTCATAATTCTCTTCGGCCTCTCTATTGTTGCGACCTGGGCTAGGCCAAAGGCCGGCTACATCATGAGCCTGATATCTGGCGTTGCGGGTATTGTCGTGCTCTCTCCGTTTACGTTCGTCAAAGGCGTCTCAAGCCAGCCACGGTCCAGGGCAACACCGCTTACAGTCCGGGCAACCTTACAGTCAAAGCTGGACAGACCGTAACTTGGGTGAACAAGGACATAACCGTGCATACGGTCACCAGCTCGAGCGGGCTGTTCAATTCTGGGAATCTCAATCCGGGACAAACCTGGAGCCACGACTTTACTCAAAATGGCGTCTACATGTATTATTGCACTCTCCATGCGTGGATGAAGGGAAACGTCACAGTGACTGCCTAACGATAGGGCCCTTCTCAAAGAGTGAGATAATCTTCAGCATGGGTAGGCACCGAGTACTCGGTCATCGTAGCATGGGTGGCAAGTTCCTGAAATCAGGCAGAGTCACTTTCTAGGGTTCTATGCAGTTCCCGAGTTATTCCGCGTTTCGAGCCTTGAAGGCTGGAGCGATAGGCGGGATTGTTGGCGCTCTAGCTCTAGGCATTCTCGCAGGTCTCAGCGCCTTCGTTCTCGATCAGGAAGTATTCTATGTGACCATCGCCCGGAAACTTGGTCTCGCCTCTCCATTATTGACCGGTTGGGCCTTACACTTCCTCGTGGGGCTCATCGCTGGTGGAATATTCATTGCAACTACTGCTCTGTTCAAACGGTTCGCTCTTGATACGACACGGAAGAGCTTCTGGGTAGGCCTACTAGGCGGAATAGCCGTCTGGATATTGGTCTACGTACCGATTACGGATCTTCTCGCTCCCGCCGATCTTTCGAACCTGATGTTCGATGGAGGCAGCTTCATCTTCCACCTGGTCTACGGGGTTGTGACAGCTCTCGTATCCCTCTCTCTGATACGCAGAAGCGTCAGAACGAGGACGCCGGCCCTCACTCGCTAGGCGTGGACTAGGCCGCTTTGAGAATGACCACTTGGAGAGAATCTACTTTGTTTCCGTCGGCGTCAAAAAGTGTGGCGGTATCGCCCTCGTTGTTCCAGACGAAAGCATGTCTTCCCCAGTGTAGGATCCACTTTGACGGGTTACCTTTCTCGAAAGAATCTTCCCCTGCCCCTGTCTGAATGTAGGCTTTCTCGCGTGAGGAAAGC
>WNGE01005803.1_pt1 | contig 23746 bp, 23 predicted proteins | sample 5400651 | NCBI WGS metagenome assembly WNGE01 (sample SAMN13153370, study PRJNA577476) | soil metagenome | isolation source: 60 cm soil or saprolite under grassland replicate 2 | place: USA:California | collected 2016-06-15
ATACTTCAGGATGATCGAGACGGAAATACGATTTATCTCGGGACGAATCTGGGCATTTATTGTTCGACAGATCGCGGCGTCTCGTGGGCTCCTCTGTCCGCCCCCAAACCCAAACCTGCACCTGTCAGAAAGCACCCGGCCGCACGCTCAAAGGTGCGCCAGACGGCCACTCAATCGCGCAGTACCGCTCTTCCACGAACAACTACGCCTCCGAGCAGCGCACTGCCAGAAAGAATCGCCATACCTCAACAAAGACCGGTGACCCCGAAGCCTCCCGATGACACCGTCCGTCGCGCACAAGAAGCGCTGGAGCGAGCGGGATACGAAATCGGCACACCGGATGGACAATTGGGTCCACGAACAATTGCGGCCATCAAGAGATTCCAAACGGATAGATACTTATCTGTATCTGGTCAGCTCGATGACGTGACCTTAGCCGCGCTTGGCGTCAGCAACAGTCTGACGGGCGCCAGTACCGAAGCTCATGTTTTGGCTCTCGCTGATCCGGTCAATAGTTTGATCTCGTTTTCGGATCAAGGCGGCCATTCGGGAATGCTTGCCGCGACCAGTAATGGATTGTACCGAACGCTTGATCCGGCGCAGGGATGGGACCGTCTGCCTTACGGTCGTGGTCTAGATCCCCGCACAACCTGTATTTCAACCAGCGCGCAGAATCCTGCAGTAATGCTGGTAGGTACGGCGACAACTGGCGTCCTGATTTCGCGGGATGCAGGTGAAAACTGGCAACAGGTAAGCGGTATCCCGACAACATCACCTGTAAATGTTATTGTTCAGGACCCGCAGCGCTCAGCTTTGATTTACGTAGGGACAAAGCAGGCTTTCTTTGTGTCGCACGATGGTGGCGAGATTTGGTCGCGGCGCGGCGGCAGTCTGCCTTTCGGAGACTTTACAAGTATCTTGATCAATCCGCGCAATACCAATGAACTCTTCGTGGGAAATGCATTTCAAAACGGGGACATCGGCGGCGGCGTTTATCGTTCTGCCGATGCAGGCGCGACCTGGGTGCGTATTGATGCCCGCGAACATCGATTACCGAGCATGCAGATCTGGGCGCTGGCACTCGACATGCACGACCAGAATACGCTTTTTGTCGGCTCGCACTCGGCGGGCATTTATGTTGTGTCTCGCGGCGCGGAAGCTTCGCTTAACTCTGTTCGTTAAAAGCTGGTCATAGAGTTTGCGCTGAAACTTTCTAGCCGCCTTGACACTACCTCGCGACGACGTGTAAATTCCGAACCATCCGGTAACGCGGCCGGTGATAGTCGGATCAAGCGGGAGACTACGGGCACGGAAATCGAAACCACAACCTTCTTTTCCAACTCCCTAAAGCTCGCATCCTCTCATTTCTTACTCCGACTTACACCAGATCAAAGGTCGCCCGGGGCGGCGCCAGGTTCCTGGGGCACTGCCTGACGGATCGGCACGTGAACTTCACGCGCTGTAGTTGATTCTAAGTAGGAGTTTGCATGTCCACTGAAGAGACGATACCTAACGTCGGGAAAACCGACACCGATAAACCCTCGCGCGACAATAGCTCCGCGACCAGCACAAGCCGAAACGTGGAAGCCACAAGCAGCGGCACTTCGGCAGCAACTGCCAGCCAGAGAGAAGAGGAAGAATTCCGTCCTGCCAGCGAAGACTTTGGCCAATTGCTCGATCAATTCGAGCAGGAACAGTCCTCGTTGCAGGAGGGCGAGGTCGTGCGCGGAACAGTGGTAGGAATCACTGAGCGAGGGGTCGTAATTGATTTCGGTTACAAGTCCGAAGGCATCGTCAATCAAAACGAATTCATGGAAAACGGGCAAGTCGCCGTAAAGCCGGGCGACGAGGTAGACGTGCTCGTCAAAAACATGGAAACCAGCGAAGGCTTCCCTCTGCTTTCGCGCGCCGATGCAGTCCGGCTGCGTGCCTGGGATGATTTGGAGAAAGCCTTCAACGATGGTACGTCGATCAAGGGTCGAGTTATCGAGCGTATAAAAGGCGGTCTGCGCGTGGACGTCGATGGGATCGCGGCCTTCCTGCCCGGTTCGCAAGTGGACGTTCGACCAGTGCGAAATCTCGATTCTTTGCGCGGGCGAGAGATTGAAACCAAAGTCATTAAGCTCAACCGCAAACGCTCGAACGTAGTGCTGTCACGAAAAGCTGTGCTCGAAGAGCGTAATGCAGACCGCAAGGGCAAGACGCTCGGACAGATTGAAGAAGACATCATTGTTGAAGGGCAGATCAAGAATCTTACCGACTATGGTGCCTTCGTTGATCTTGGCGGCGTTGACGGATTGCTGCACGTAACGGACATGTCCTGGGTGAGATTCGATCGCGATCGCGAGAGAGTCTCTCTCGGTTACAAGCAACTCCTGCCGGATCCGTGGGAGACAATCGAAGAACGTTTTCCGCCCAACACACGTTTGACGGGTAAGATTGCCAGTGTCACCGACTATGGCGCGTTCGTGGAGTTAGAGCCGGGCGTGGAAGGTCTGGTGCATGTTTCTGAGATGAGCTGGTCCAAGCGCGTGAAGCACCCAAGCAAACTCGTCAACCCCGGCGACACTGTTGAAGTGGAAGTACTCGGGGTCGATCCGAAAGCCAGGCGCATCAGTCTCGGCATGAAGCAAATACAGGACAATCCCTGGAAAACTCTTGGCGATCGGTATCAGGTCGGCGCTCGGGTCCATGGAAGGGTTCGTAATCTCACCGACTTCGGCGCTTTCATAGAGATCGAAGACGGTATCGATGGCTTGGTCCACGTCTCGGATATCTCGTGGGCGCGCCGAATTAAACATCCGGGCGAAATTTTGAAGAAGGGCCAGCAGGTCGATGCTGTGATCACAGGCATCGATCCGGAGAATCGTCGGATGTCGCTTTCAATCAAAGACCTGGAGCCGAATGCGTGGAACGACTTTGTGGCTTCGCACAAGCCAGGCGATGTGGTCAAGGGCAAGATCGCGCGCTTTGCCAGCTTCGGCGCCTTCGTTGAGTTGGGTGACAACCTGGAAGGCTTATGCCATATCTCGGAGCTCTCTGATGAAAGAGTCAACAAGCCGGAAGATACGGCGCAATTGGGTCAGGAAATGGAATTCAAAATTCTTCGCATCGATGCCGAGAACAAGAAGATCGGACTATCGGCCCGCGCCGCCGCCCACGACGAGCCGATTCTCGAGACCAAGGTTTATACATCAGAAGCCGGAGGCGGCATGGCCTCCCTCGGTGAATTAGCGGATTTTGGGAACACCAGCAAGGTTGGCGAGGAAGAAACCAAGGAATGAGCGCCAGGCAAGTTCGTTGCTTTCTGAATTCGCCCATCCGTGCCGCCGGGCAGTCTCAAGCAATCCGCTCCGAGTTACCGTAAGCTATTGGTCAGACAGTATTTTAGGCCTTGCTCTCACCTGCTGCCTTTGATAATCTAAGCCCCACGCATTCTTATCTGGCAGCAATGTTCTAACAAAGACAGTCTACCGATCCCAGGAGCAAAAGCGTTTCTGTTGAGCGAGGTGCCGCATGACTAAAGCTGATCTGGTCGATGACGTAGCAAACGCTGCCGAGCTAACCAAGAAAGACGCTGAGCGTCTGGTTGAAATCGTGTTCGAGAGCATCATCGAGAGCTTGAATCAGGGCGAGAAAATCGAGCTGCGAGGCTTTGGCAGTTTCCGCGTACGGAAGCGTGGCGCGCGTCGAGGCCGTAATCCGAAGACTGGCGAACCGGTTAGCATTCCTGCGAAACGCGTCCCATATTTCAAGGCGGGCAAGGAACTGAAGGAACTGATTAATCAGGGGACGCCGCCGCCTTCGGCGAGCTAACGCCTGAATCTTATAAGTAACAGGTTCGGAATTGTTTGTCCGTGGAAAGACTCTGGAGTCCCTGGAGGCACGCATACATCGCTTCTGCTGGGTCAGATACGTCACACGCCGGCGCTTGTATTTTTTGCGCAGCTCAAGCTAATCCGGAGGACGACGAAAAGAATTTTATCCTTCATCGTGCCTCACACAATCTTGTAATACTTAATCTCTATCCCTACGTCAGCGGTCATTTGATGATTGCTCCGTATGCGCACCTGGGCGAATTTCACTCAGCCCCGAAAGAAACGACTGACGAAATGATGGATCTGGCCAAGCGGTGCCAAGCCACGTTGCGTGAGGTCTATCGACCGGAGGGCTTCAATCTGGGAATCAACCTTGGCCGCGCGGCCGGCGCAGGTATCGCCGACCATATACACATGCACATCATGCCCCGCTGGGTGGGCGACACGAATTTCATGACCACGGTTGCCGAAACACGAGTCCTTCCCGAAGACCTTCCGACCACCTACCGTAAACTGCTGGCTAAGTTTTGACCTTTTCCCGGCTGGGAGCGTCTGAATCCGCGACACTATGCGTTGCAGAGATAACTGCTTCGTCTTCTACTTCTCCAGCCGGATTGATGGGAACGTCGGAAGGTCTCGAGTAGGTTACTCCTCGCACCTCACGATCCGGATAGCGTTCGTCGACCGGTACACCGGCTGTCAGCGGTGGAACGTTAAAGCCTGGGTAGTCGATTCGTGGGTGATAAATTGCCGTTAGCGAAATAATGATGGCCTCGCGAACTTGAGTCAACTGCTTCAGCGTCAGATCAGCTTCATCGAGCTGACCATCACTTATAACGGCGTCAAAGATGCGCACGACGATAGCCCGAATACTTTCCGGATCTGGATCGGCAAGTGAGCGGGCTGCAGCTTCGCACGAATCCGCAAGCATCATGATAGCTACTTCTTTGAACTGTGGCTTTGGGCCGGGATATCGAAATTCCGCTTCGTTGATCACCTCATTATGATTCGCTTGCTTCTGTGCCTTACGCAAAAAGAAGTGTAGTGTACGGGTGCCGTGGTGCTGAGGAATAAAGTCGGCGACTCGCTTGGGCAAACCTATTTCCTTCGCCACTCTTAAGCCGTACGAAACGTGACTGGTGATGATCTTCGCGCTTTGCGTGGGACGCAGGCGGTCGTGGGGATTGTAGCCGGTTTGATTCTCGACAAAGTAATCAGGCGCGGCCACTTTGCCGATGTCGTGATATAGCGACCCGATGCGAGCCAACAGTGCGTTAGCGCCGATCGCGCGGCAGGCGTCTTCAGCAAGCTGGCCGACTGCGTGTGAATGCTGATTTGTTCCCGGTGCACGCAAAGCCAACTGACTGAGTACCAGCAAATCCGCATTCGAAAGCTCGAGTAATTTTACGTCTGTCAGAATGCCAAAAAGAGATTCATTAATCGGTACGCCGCCGGCAGCAAAAATTATTGTCAGTAAACCGCCGCCAACTCCACAGGCCGCGCCGAACAGAGCGCTCTTCACGGTCGGCGATGGTGCCTCGGCAACGACCAGGACCAAGGCCGTAACCGCATCGACACCTGCCACTATCAAACCGGCGATCGTTATTGATTGCCGTTCGCGATAGCGTTTGATTCCGTAAACGGCAGCCGCAGACGAGATCAGCGCATACAATGTCATTTGCGGACCGTTTGGAGCGAGCAAGCCTGCGAAGACCGCCGCGATTATGCCGGTAATTAATCCAATCTGCCGGTCAATGAGCATTGTAACCAGCAGGGCTGCCGCGGCGAAGGGAATCCCAAAGTCCCAAATCGCCGCATCATTCAACGGAGAATGCGTGCTTTCTATCGCTACTCCGGTTGCGACCATGAACCCGAGCCGCATCACTGCCGACTCAACCAGAATCGCCGAACCTGCCAACGCAAACGCTCTGCTTTTTGAGATCGAAAGACTGACCTTGCTTGCGTAGTAATCAATGAATCTCCAGGCAATCGTATATCCCGCTGTGACGAGAATAAAAACACCGAGGGCGTTTCTGGTTAATGGGAACCGACTTAGGAGTAATGTCGTGCTGATATCGAGCAGGCCGAAGCCTATGAGAAATTGAACTGCCGGTGGAAACCACCTGAGGAGCGGGAGCAGCGCGCCCGACACGCTGTTGCGGACTGTTGTCAATCTGGAAGTAAATCGGGGACGAGGGCTCATTAATATGGATTAATCCAATCCTGTTGCCTTTTCTTTTGACCAACTTGAGATCGAACCGCGGAATGAATGTTATGCAGCAGTGGCGGAAGCGTTATTGGATCTGACGCCGAAATTGCCAGAGGTTCCGCGCCAAATTCCATCCTGGTCTGTCGCATCATCGCGTCCAGCGCAATGCTATCAACCAGGTCGAGCTTGTTGAAAACCAATAACCGTGGAATCCGTTCGAACTCAAGTTCAGTAAGGATTCGATCCACCGAAGTTATTTGCTGATGCCAGCGCGGGTTTGCCGAATCGATCAAATGAATCAGCAGAGAGCTTTCTGCGATTTCCTCCAGCGTAGATCGGAATGCGGCCAGCAGGTCAGGCGGCAAATCGCGGATAAATCCTACGGTGTCGTTGATGATTACTTCCTGGTCGCGCGGAAGTCGCAAACGCCGCGTTGTCGGATCAAGGGTAGCGAACATTCGCTCCTCAGTCAGTACGTGACTGGATGTTAATGAGTTGAGCAGAGTTGACTTTCCGGCGTTCGTATACCCGACAATCGAAATAATCGGCACACGATGCCTCACTCGCTCCTTGCGACGCTGTTCTCGGCGCGTGCGTTGAGCCTCAAGCTCTTTCTCGAGCCGATGAATGCGATCGCGCACGCGGCGACGGTCCGTTTCGAGCTTCGTTTCCCCCGGTCCACGGCCGCCAATGCCGCCGGCAAGTCGCGAAAATGCCGAATCCTGGCCGACTACCAGTCGAGGCAGTATATATTTTAGTTGCGCGAGTTCAACCTGAATCTTGCCTTCGTGCGATTGCGCGCGCTGGGCAAAAATATCGAGAATCAGCTGCGAGCGGTCGATGATTTTTAGATCAGCGGCTTCCGAGATTGATCGAACCTGCGACGCCTGGAGTTCGCGGTCGAAGATAATTGCGTCCGCGCCGAGCTGCATGGCGCGAATCAACAATTCGTCGAGTTTGCCTTTGCCCACTACCGTGCGCGGATCGATTGCCGATCTGCGCTGAATAACCGTCTCCAGGACATTGACCCCGTCGGATTGCGCCAGTTCGCGCAATTCGGCGATCGAATCTTCCGCGTCGGCCAGCGAGCCACTGGTGACGTTTACCAAAATAGCTCGCTCCTTTGCACCGGCGCGACGAGAAGCGCGACGATTGCGCGCCATTTCATCTTCCAGCGCCTCAACCAGAGCGATGAAATCAACGCTCAATTGCGACGGTATCGCGGCCTCTAAGAACGCAAACTGTTTCGATTGACCATTTGTGCTCAAGTCGGCGGCGTTTGATGGCACTAAATGAGCTGCGCGTACCATGCCGGGTAAACCTGTACGCTCATCCACATCGATGGCTGCCATTAAGTCGAGTCGCAGTAGCGCCAAATCGGTGAGGTCATCGCGCGTCAAATCCTCGCCGCGTAAATGTGTATGCACGCATCGAAGTCCGCGAAAGCGTTCGCTGGCAACGCGAACGCGCTTGAAATCGGGCATTTCGATTTGCCGAGCATCGCCGACGATAACGTATTCGACGTAGCCTTTGCGATCGATAAGCGCACCTATCTGCCGGCGCGTTTCATGGGACAGCTCGCTGAGCTGCCGAGCAAATTCTGGTGTGACGATTTGGTGAGGCGCAATCCGACGTTGATAGAGCTTCTCAATTCGCCGCAATTGGTTTGGTTTGAGACCCTGTGTGTTACCGTGAAGACTTCGCATTCACCGTGACGGTTTAAATTGTGCGCAATTATAGCACGCCGCTTCAAAGTGCGCCGATCAGAAGCGCCGCTTTAAGATTTCTATCGGAAACAGCTGCATAGGATACCGCATGGAGTTAAGGATAGTCTCCTAATAGGAGTTGGACACTACCAGGTTAAGAGGCAGTTAGACAACGTGTCCAGCCATCGTTACCATGTAAGCCTTTGATCTGCGCTCAATGATGAGGAAATCGAAGCATATTCAGCGAATTGATCCGCCCGCCGGCATTCCGGGAGGCGAAGTCGCGATTGAGTTAGGCCGCGATGAGGCCAAGCTGTTGGATGTTTGGTTTGATAATCAGCGCGCTCACCTGGTCGCAGCCACACCTAAGCGGCTGTTGGCAATAATTCCCAGTCTCGATCACGATGGCGAAATCGAGGTTTCGATTGGTCAAGATGATAAGCAGGATCGGAGTGGTGAAGCGACGAACTTCATACTCGGCAGGAAACTGGCGGGCGGCGTGCATCCGGTAGCCAATCCTGCCTTCGATCCAGGTGACGATTCACTTTTCGTGACACGCTCAGGTTCGCGGGGCGAGCATGTGCCGGTCTCGATCTTTCGGGTGACTCGTGATGGCACGATTACTGAGTTCTCAGGCGACATCGCAAACCCAACTGGTATCGCTTTCGATAAAAACGGGCGAATGTTTGTAAGCAGCCGCCTCAATGGCACGGTCTATCGCGTCACTCCTTTGAAGGAAGTTGTTGTGTTCGCGAGTGACCTGGGCATTGCAACTGGCCTGGCCTTCGGTCGCGATGGCCAGATGTTTGTCGGCGACCGCAGCGGCACGATTTATCGGGTGAATGAGATTGGTGAGGCTAGACCGTGGGCGCAACACGAACCTTCAGTTTCTGCCTATCATTTGGCCTCTGGGCCGGACAACGCTCTTTACGTCACCGGTCCGACCGTCTCGAGCTTTGATTGCGTTACCCGTTTCGATGAAGAAGGTAAGCCGAGTGTCTTCTATCGCGGTCTTGGCCGGCCACAGGGGCTGGCCTTCGATCGCGACCGCAATTTGTACGTGGCGACTTCGCTGCGTGGTCGGCGCGGTGTCGTACGTATTTCGCCCGATGGAACAAGGGCGCAGGCGGTGGTTGCCGGCATGAACGTTGTCGGGCTAGCGTTCAGCGCGACAGGAGAGATGATGGTCGCGACCAACGATGCCGTTTACAGTTTGCCTGTGGGAATTAAGGGCACACTGCTGGAATAGTATATCGTGTCGACGAGAGATAAATCGGTAGTCGCTCAAATTTCTTCTTTGCGCCGTTCGTCCGCTTTCGCGCCTTTGCGTGAAATGCTTTTCACTGGGCAATGTTCACGCAAAGGCGCAAAGCAACTACTAAAGTCGCGAAGAAAAACCGCAAATTCAGACAACACCATTAACTTGAATTCTTTGACTCCGGTTAGCGCGAATGTTACTTTGAACTCTCTTTCGGCTCTGCCGCGATGACCTCCGGACTAGTAGCTCAACTCGTCATATACATGGTAGTGCTTCTGTTCGCCATTTCGGCGCACGAAGCTGCCCATGCCTGGATGTCCTACAGGTTCGGCGATGACACGGCGCGCCTGCTGGGCCGAATCACTCTGAACCCGGTCGCTCATACTGATCCCATCGGGACGCTCTTAATTCCGATCGCGAGTTTCATCTTCGCGCACATCGGTGGACCAGCGGCGGCGATCCCTTTAATAGGTTGGGGAAAACCCACGCCGGTGAATCCACTGCGCTGGCGCAATAAGGATCTCGCCAATGTTATGGTGTCAATCGCCGGAATCCTGGCCAATCTGACGATTGCATTCGTTGCCTTGCTGGTTTTGCATTCCGCTTACTACCTCCGTCTGTTAGGCGAAGGTGGAGTCCTGGCTTCAATAGAAGAGCCTGCCGTGCTTTTTCTTTTTACCGCATTAAGCCTGAATATCTCTCTCGCAGTTTTCAACCTCTTGCCCTTCCCGCCACTCGACGGAAGCAAAGTATTGTGGACGATTCTGCCTGACAGTATGAAACCGGCGCTGGAGGCGCTCGAAAGGTTTGGATTCATCATCCTCTTATTATTAATGCAAACGGGTTTCTTCAGCTTAATATTCCGTCCGGTCTGGAGCGTAATAATATTTCTTCTTCCCTATGATGCGTTTCCGGCCTTACGTAAGGCGTTTGGATCATAATGATGCGAAAACGAATCTTCAGTGGAGCTCAACCGACCGGCAACGTGCATCTGGGAAATTATCTGGGCGCGCTGCGGAACTGGGTTGCGCTGCAAAACGAATACGAGAGCTTCTTCTGTATCGTCAATCTCCATGCGATTACCGTCGCACAGGATCCAAAGGTACTGGCCGCGAAGACGCGCGAACTTGCGCGCATCTATCTTGCAGTTGGGATCGATCCGGCACTTTCGACTGTCTTTGTGCAGTCCGACGTAGCCGAACATGCACAGCTGACCTGGCTGCTGAACTGCGTGACGCGGATGTCTGAGCTCGAACGTATGACGCAGTTCAAGGACAAAGCGCGCAAGCAACGGGAAAACGTCGGCGTTGGGTTGTTCGATTACCCGGTGCTGATGGCCGCGGACATCCTGCTTTATCAAACCGACCTCGTTCCGGTCGGCGAAGACCAGAAACAGCATCTGGAACTGGCGCGCGACATCGCTATTCGCTTCAACCGCGATTATGCCGAGACGTTTCGCGTGCCTGAAGCGTTCATTCCGAAAGTGGGCGCGCGCATTATGTCACTGGCTGATCCTTCGAAGAAGATGTCAAAATCCGACGAGGAAAGCGAAGCAGGCTGCATCATGCTGCTGGATGATGCAGATGCAGTGCGGCGTAAATTCAAGCGGGCGGTTACCGACTCAGGAACAGAAATTCGTTTTGACCTAACCAGACCTGCGATAAATAACTTGCTGACAATCTATCAATTGCTGACCAGGAACGATCCTGTCGAAATCGAAGATCACTTCAACGGCCACGGCTATGCGAAATTGAAAGAAGAGCTGGCCCAGGTCATGATCGAATTTTTGAGGCCATTTCAAGAGCGCGTGCGCAGCATCGATGATGGTAAACTGGACGAGATTCTCGAGCAGGGGGCGGCGCGCGCCCAGTCAATCGCCGCCGTGACACTGGCGCAAGCTAAAGCGAATATGGGTTTGGTCGGCGCCAAGAGCGGCGTCGATCTGAAGAAAGCGAAGAGCAAGTAATGGAAGAAAGAGCCCAGAAAGACCTGACAAGTGCTAAGCCGTCGGAGTTGTCAAAAGAGACGCCGGCTTCGATCAATGTCGTCGGAGCGCAACCTGAGATTGGTCCTGATCGGGACAGTGATCAGTTGAAGATCACTCTCGGCGAATTCGAAGGCCCGCTGGATCTTTTGCTTTACCTGATTCGTCAGGATCAGGTGAATATCTACGATATTCCAATTGCCCGTATCACAGATGAATATCTCCGCTACTTGAATCTCATGCAGGAACTCGATCTTGCATTAGCCGGCGATTTTTTAGTGATGGCGGCGCAGTTGATCGAGCTGAAATCGCGAATGCTTCTGCCGCGGGATCCCCTGGCCGAAGAGGAAGAAGAGATCGATCCGCGCGCCGAATTGGTTAACCGACTGCTGGAGCACGAGAAGTTCAAGGCAGCAGCACAAATGCTTTGGTCGCGAGCCACCGTCGAGCAGGCTGTTTTCACGCGGGCAGAGCTGGAAACCGATACGAACAACCCGGAAGTGGCGGTGGGACTGTTTGATTTGCTTACTGTCTTTCAAAAGATTCTCGCGCGCCACAAAGAAGAAATGCTGATGGAAATCGAGCGAGAAGAGATCACTATGGCCGAAATGATTGATCGGCTGCGCAACATGGTTCGGTCAGCAGGCGAGTTGAACTTGATAGGATTTTTTGAGCGTGCGGGATCCAGACGGGAATTAGTGGTGGCCTTCCTCTCTGTCCTCGAGCTGGTTCGTTTAAGCGAGATTTCTTTGATACAGCGCGAGACTTTCGGTGAAATCATGGCTCGGGCGGTTAGCCCGGCATGAGGAACGACGATCTATGAGCGAGAAAGCAAAGGCCGCTGCGGCAAGAGAACGCCCCGACGTTGATAGTGACACTTTGTCTGCTGAATCGGACAACCAAATCGAAGGCCGGCGTGAAATCAGCGATGCGGAACTGAAATCGATCGCCGAAGCATTGATCTTTGTAGCGGAGGAACCGATCAGTGCAAAGCTGATTGCCGGCGTGCTCGATATTGACCAGGCCGCGATTGAAAAAGCGATAACGCAGTTGGCAACAGATTACGACGAACGCAATGGAGCTTTGCAGGTGCGCGAGATTGCGGGCGGCTGGCAAATCGCAACTCGTCCCGAACACCATGAACAAATCCGCGCGTATTTGAAGTCAAGGCCAAGTGCGAAATTATCGCTCGCCTCGCTGGAGACTCTGGCAGTCATCGCCTACAAGCAACCAGTCACGGTGCCGGAGATCCTGGAGATTCGTGGCGTCCAATCACCCTCTGCCGTCAAGACCCTGCTCGACAAGCGATTGATTATCGCCAAGGGCCGCAAGGAAACTGTCGGCCGCCCGATGATGTACGGAACATCGAAAGAGTTCCTGATTCAGTTTGGATTGAAAGATCTGTCCGAACTCCCGAGCGTCGAAGATTTCCAGGATCTCGCCGGCGGGGAAACTTAAAGACAGAAAGCAGTAGGCAGTAGGCAGTAGGAAGAACAAAAGATTGGCCGAGCTGATTTCTAGTTGCTGACTATTGCTTTCTGCATTCTGCCTACTGCATTCTGCCTTCTGTCTTTATGCGGGAACGTCTGCAAAAATTAATCTCCGAAGCAGGCATCGCTTCACGGCGTCATGCAGAAGAACTAATCACTTCGGGTCAGGTCGCCGTTAACGGAAAACTCGTAATGCAGCTTGGGGTCAAAGCCGATCCCAAAACGGATCACATCAAAGTGAAGGGGCGTCTCATCAATCCGCTCTTTCGGCACCACGAAAAGATCTATGTCCTTCTAAACAAACCCAAAGGATATTTGACCAGCATGGATGACCCGCAGGGCCGACCGTTGGTAACGCACCTGATTCCTTCCTCACTCGGCCGACTGCATCCTGTCGGCCGACTCGACTTCAATACAGAAGGACTTCTACTGCTAACAAACGATGGTGAATTAACAAATCGAATTACCTCGGCAAGACATCGCATACCGAAGGTCTATAAAGTCAGGGTAACAGGCGTGCCGTCCGACAGCGCTATTGAACGATTGCGTCGCGGAATACCTATCGGAAAAGGCGAACGCACGGCGTCCGCGGAAGTGCGCAGGTTACGGGCGACGGAAAATAATTCGTGGTTTGAAGTCACGCTTCATGAAGGTCGTAATCAGCAGATCCGGCGCATGTTCGATGCCATTGGTCATTCTGCGATCAAGTTGAAACGTACGCGCATTGGGCCCCTGGAAGACAAGCAGTTGAAGCCAGGCGCGTGGCGCAAATTAGAGGACGCTGAAGTTAGACGTCTGAAGAGCGCGGGCGGGAGATAGGGTCGTCGCCAGGGATGGCGGCGGACCGCATGCAAGGATGCGTGCGCTCCAGCTGGGCGCGGTCACGGTTTCAGACCTCGTTGAGTTACAATGCCGTGTTCTGATAATGCCGCGACAGGCATCCGTGCCTGTCGTTTGAGTGTATGGAACAGCAAACCTGAAATCTTAGATGGAATTCGAATTCACTGAAGAACAATTGCAGATGAAGATGAGCGTGCGCGAGTTCGCAGAAGCCGAGATCGCGCCGCATGTGCTGGAGTGGGATGAAGCTCAGCATTTCCCAATCGAACTAAAACCAAAGCTCGCTGAACTCGGACTGCTCGGGGTTCTTTTTCCTGAAGAATACGGAGGCGCGGGTCTCGGTTACGTCGAGTACGCTACGGCTATCGAGGAACTGTCACGTGTGGATGGGTCGGTGGGAATTTCAGTGGCGGCTCATAACTCCCTTTGCTCGAATCACATTTATCAATATGGAAATGAAGTACAAAAGCAGAAATTTCTAAAACCTCTGGCCACCGGCCAGCATCTCGGAGCCTGGGGTTTGACCGAACCAGGCGCTGGCTCTGATGCGTCAGGCACGCGCACCATGGCGGTGAAGCAAAATGGCGGTTGGATGGTCAACGGTTCGAAGAATTTCATCACGCACGCTATCCACGCCGACACCTGCGTCGCCTTCGCGTCCAGCGATCGTGTGAAACGCAGCAAGGGCATTACCGCTTTCATCTTTGAGAAGGGCATGAAAGGCTTCAGTCCCTCGAAAAAAGAGAACAAGTTGGGCCTGCGAGCATCAGAGACTGCCAGCGTGGTGTTTGAAGACTGCTTTGTTCCGGACGAAAATCGTCTGGGTGAAGAAGGCAAAGGTTTCGCAAACGCGATGGAGATTTTGGATGGCGGAAGGATTTCGATTGCCGCTCTGGCAGTGGGAATCGCGCAAGGCGCATATGAATCGGCCTTGCGGTACTCGGCAGAGCGGCAACAGTTTGGCAAGCCGATTCGCGAGTTTCAGGCGATTCAGTTCAAACTTGCGGACATGGCCACGCAGATTGACGCTGCGCGTCTGTTGATGTATCGCGCTGCCTGGATGAAGGACCAGGGCAAAAGGACCACAAAGGAATCGTCCATGGCGAAACTGTTCGCGTCGGAAATCAGTGTTCGCGTCTGCGAAGAAGCGATTCAGATTCACGGCGGCTATGGCTATACCAAGGATTATCCGGCGGAGAAATACTGGCGCGATTCTAAACTGTGCACGATCGGCGAAGGAACGTCTGAGATACAGCGGATCATTATTGCCAGGGAGATTCTGCAGCAAACGGCCGTGTAGATCGTCCAGGGCCGGGACTTGCGCCGGCAAATGCGTTGGGACAAGTCCCAACTCTAAACTATGTAACAGTCCTATTTGATGAGTAGTGAAGAGCTTATCGATCGAGTGATCGCCGGAGATCCGAAAGCCGTCGCGCGTGTGATCTCAAAGATTGAAGATGGCACGCCGGATAGCCCGAGTCTGATGAAGGAAATCTTTCCGCGTACCGGACGTGCCTTAATAGTTGGTGTCACGGGCGCGCCAGGAGCGGGGAAGTCTTCGCTGGTTGATAAGCTCGCCGCTTTTTATCGTGGACGTGGCGAGCGAGTCGGTATCATTGCCGTAGATCCCTCCAGCCCGTTTTCCGGAGGCGCCATCCTGGGTGATCGGATCAGGATGCAGAAACTTGCGCTCGATAGCGGCGTCTTTATTCGCTCGATGGCTACCCGGGGAAATCTGGGCGGCTTGGCGCGGACAACAGTTGAAGTGGTCGCAATCCTGGATGCTGCCGGCTATGACAAGATCATCGTCGAGACCGTCGGCGTCGGGCAGGATGAGATTGAGATTGCCAAAACCGCTGATGTTTGTGTCGTCGTGCTGGTGCCGGGCATGGGCGACGACGTGCAGACGATGAAAGCCGGCATAATGGAAATCGGAGACGTCCTCGTTATAAATAAAGCTGATCGGGAAGGCGTGCTACGTGCTGAGAAAGAGTTGGCAGCCTTGTTGTCACTGGCGAGGCGTGACGATGATTGGGAGGCGCCCGTCGTAAAAACAGTTGCGATCGAGAATAAAGGAGTGGAAGAACTCGCCGCGGCTATTGAACGCTTCGCGGAGTTTCAACGACAGGCGCCCGCTGCAAACAAGCGGCGTCAGGCCATCGCCCGCTGGCGAATCCTTGAGTTGCTGCGCGAGCGTCTGATAGCGCAGGCGTTGAATGGCCATTCGAGTGAGAAACTTGACTCTCTGGCGGCTGAAGTGGCGATCAAGAAACGTGATCCATACTCAGCGGTCGAAGAATTGATGAAAAGATAGTAGGGGCAGGGCTTGTCCCTGCCCGGGTCAGTTGGCAGGGCAGGGACAAGCCCTGCCCCTACACATCATGAAGATCGATCACATAGGCATCGCAACTCGCGGCATCGAGGAAGCTGCTACTTTCTGGAAGGAAGCGCTTGGTCTGGACCCGATTGAAACTGAAGAGGTAGCAGAGCAGAAAGTGCGCCTCGCAATGCTTCCGATTGGCGAATCTCGCATCGAATTGCTGGAAGCGACTTCGCCGGATTCGCCGATTGCGAGGTTCCTCGAAAAACGCGGTCCGGGCATCCATCATATTGCGATACGCGTCAACGATATTCATGAAGCTTTGGCTCAACTAAAAAATAGAGGCGCGCGTTTGATAGATGCAGAGCCACGTCACGGCGCGAGCGGTTGCCTTGTGGCTTTTGTTCATCCATCATCGACGGGCGGAGTATTGCTGGAGCTTGTCCAGAGCCGCCCACAGTAGTGAGCAGGTATGGAAAAGAATGATTTAACTGAAAGGAAGAGATTGGTTTTGACTTCAACAACTAAAGCATGGATTGTCGCCGGGGTTGGCATTGAGGCATGGCGTACCGGCCCGAAATCAAGAGACAGCTCGATTTGGTTCGGGCAATTGTAATTTCGCAGAACTATACCGAATCACAGGGTGGCACTCCCGGTGCATCGACAGTTTCAGATGCCGAGATCGACGCATTCTTCAAAGAGCCCGGACAGGAAGAACGCTTCCAACAGTTCTTGAAAGATGCGCAGGCCCACAATCCAGCGATGGCGGGACAGCAGATACCAGACGAACAGTTAAAAGAGATCAAACATCAATTGGGGCAGGTGCTGATTGGCGAACGTCGCGGAACAGCGGCCGGCATTGATCAGAAAAGAAGCGTCCAACTTCAGATCATGTTAGAGCAAGCCCGGCTTTTGGCTTCTACATACGCACAGGAAACGCTCATTCCGAGCACGAAAGCGACAGACGCGGAAATCGACGCCTACATAGCCAAGCATCCTGAACTCGACAGTAAGCAATCGCGCGCAAAGGCCGAAGAAGTGCTTAAGCGGGCGCGCGCCGGTGAAGATTTTACTGCGTTGGCGAAGGAGTTTTCGACTGATCCGGGCAGCAAGGATAAGGGTGGCGACCTGGGTTGGTTCGGCCATGGTCAAATGGTTCCAGAGTTCGAAAAGGCCGCGTTCGCTTTACAGCCTGGACAGATTAGCGACATCGTCGAGAGCCAGTTTGGCTTTCATATAATTAAAGTCGAAGAGCGCCGCACGGAAACGAAGGACGGGAAACCCGAGGAGGAAGTGCATGCACGGCATATCCTGATAGCTTCTGGCGCGACGAACCCATTCGGCCCGCCAAAGTCTCCGCGGGACCAGGCGCGGGAAGCAGTTGAGCAAGAGAAAGAAAAAAATCTCATCAACGAAACTGTGAAGCGGCAAAGCTCGCACATAACTATCGCCGAGAAATTTTCCGTGACCACGCCACCTCCGCAGCAGATGCCACAAGGTTTTCCACCTGCTGGTCCACCGGCGACCGCGCCACCATCGGCCTCACCGGCAAAAACAAAACCCGCAGCCGCGCCAAAGGGCGCAACAAGACATTGATCGATCGAGAGCGATGAAGTTTGGTGACTATCGCGTCAAAGTCGTTTCCGATTGCGAGTTTCGTCTTGATGGCGGCGCGATGTTCGGGGTTGTGCCGCGCAATCTCTGGTCCAGGGTATCGCCGCCTGATGAGCAAAATCGGATTCGCATGAACATGAATTGTCTCTTCATTGAGGCAGGCACCGAGCGCATTCTGATCGATACCGGGATTGGCGATAAATGGTCAGAGAAACATCGGGCGATATATGGAATCAATCGCCGGCGAACCTTGGACGAATCCCTTCATGCTCTCGCTGGAATCCGATCGGAAGAAATAACCATCGTCATTAACACGCATCTGCATTTTGACCATGCCGGCGGTAACACCAGGTTCGATGTCTCTGGAAGAGTTGTGCCGACGTTTCCGAATGCACGCTATCTGGTGTCGCGGGCGGAGTACGAACACGCGGAAGCGCCGTCAGAACGTGATCGCGCAAGCTATCTACCTGACAATTGGCGGCCATTGAAAGATTCTGGCCAGCTCGAGTTGAAGGAATCCGAGTATGAAGTTGTGCCGGGACTACGCATGGAAACGTATGCCGGCCATAATCGATCGATGCAATGCCCGCGGCTCGAGCGCGACGGTAAGACCTTTTTCGGTTTTGCCGACCTGGTGCCGACTCGCGCGCATGTGCCGTTTGCCTGGGTGATGGGATACGACCTTTATCCGGTCGAAACAGTTGAAGCGAAGAAAAGATTACTGCCACAAGCGGCGCGACAAGGCTGGACCTGTTTGTTCTATCACGATCCTGATCAGGCGTTGGGCAGAATTGTGCAGGAAGACGGTAAGCTGCGGGCGATTGGAATTTAATGTAGGGGCGCGGGGCTTGTCTCCGCCGCTTATATGATTTAAACAAGCGCGGGCAGGGAAAAGCCCTGCCTCTACAAACAAGACGAGATGACGGCAGCGAGAATCGGCATAATTGGCGGCAGCGGGCTCTATCAGATGCCCGAACTCACAGATGTCGACGAGATCCAACTGCAAACGCCGTTCGGCAATCCATCAGATGCTTTTATCGTAGGAACGCTCGAGGGCGAGCGAGTGGCGTTCTTGCCGCGCCATGGTCGCGGACATCGGTTCACTCCTACGGAAGTTCCGTTTCGAGCAAACATTTACGCGATGAAACTGCTGGGCGTCGAGCGGATCCTGTCTGCTTCAGCCGTGGGTTCTTTGCAGGAGAAATACGCGCCTTTGGACATGGTGATTCCCGATCAGTTTTTTGATCGCACGCGCGGCCGCGTTGGCGAATCAACGTTCTTTGGTGACGGCATCGTAGCGCACATAGCGTTCGCGCATCCTGTCTGTAGCGAACTAGGCGACGTGCTGGAAGAATCCTGTAGAACTACCGAGGTAAAGGTTCATCGTGGGGGCAGTTACATTTGCATGGAGGGGCCGGCGTTCTCGACTGTCGCTGAGTCGAACGTCTATCGCTCCTGGGGGATGGATGTAATTGGCATGACGAATTTACAGGAAGCCAAGCTTGCGCGCGAAGCTGAGATTTGTTACGCAACGTTGGCCTTAGTGACTGATTATGATTGCTGGCATCCTGGTCACGATGCGGTAACCGTAGACACGGTCATAGAGTATCTGAATAAGAATGTGCGGAATGCTCAGATGATCATGCGTGAGGCGGTGAAGCGGCTCAGCCGTCGTTCGCAAAGCTGTAAATGCAGCTCGGCATTGAAACATGCAATCTTCACGGCACCTGATTTGTGGCCGGAAGCAACCACTCGAAAGCTCGAAGCCATCATTGGAAAGTACAAGAGATAGGTTTCAAGTCTCAAGTTTCAGATTTCAAGTTGAGGTAAAGAGATGAAGACAAGTTGTTTGATACTAACGGTTTTTGCGGTTGCGCTTCTGTTGGCGGTGCCCTCGGCGCCGGCTCAGGGCGGCGCTAAGCAAGGTCCGCAGGTATTGCGCGATCCTGATTTGGAGAAGGATTCGCTTCACAATCTCGAAGTAGCGCGACAATATTTCAAATTGAGAAAAGCATACGTAGCGGCGTTGCAGCGCTGCGAAGAAGTTCTCGCAGGCTATCCAGAGTTCTCTAGAATTGATGAAGTGCTATTCATTGCGGGCGAAAGTAGCCTTAACCTTGCTGAAAAGAAGGGAAAGCAACAGCCGACTCAATACGTGATTCACGAAGGCGACAAGAAAACAACTCTAACGGCAGAGCAATTTCGTGAAAAGGCGCGCGGTTATCTTTCCCAGTTGCTTAATGAACATCCGCAGAGCACATTTCAAGGACAGGCGGCCGAAGACTTGAAAGCTTTGGGCGGCCCGATGCCTAAAAACAGTAAGCAGTAGGCAGTGTCAGTAGCCCGACCGTGAGGGAGGGCACATAGTAGGCAGTAGGCAGGATGCTTTGTCAGTACCACCTGCGTAAGCGGGTGGGTTATTAAGGGTAACGCTGCAGTAGCCCGACCGTCAGGGAGGGCACATAGCAGCAGTAGGCAGTAGGCAGGATGCTTTGTCAGTACCACCCGCGTAAGCGGGTGGGTTAAGGCAACGGGGCAGTAGCCCGACCGTCAGCGAGGGCGCAGTAGGCAGGATGCTTTGTCAGTACCACCTGCGTAAGCGGGTGGGTTATTAAGGGTAACGCTGCAGGTAGCCCGACCGTGAGGGAGGGGCACAAAGCACAAAGTAGAAAGTTCTTACAATCCGAATTCCGCAGTCCGAAAATCAGAATATGTCTCTAGTCGTCGTAGGTTCAGTCGCATTTGACGCCGTCGAAACGCCTTTTGGGAAACGCGATCGCATGCTCGGAGGATCGGCCTCGCATTTTTCTATCTCGGCAAGCTTCTTCACCGAGGTGCGCGTCGTGGGAGTTGTGGGAGGCGACTTCGGCATGGAAGAGGAGCGGGTCTTCAGTCGCCACAACATCGATACGTCGGACCTCGAACGAATTCCAGATGGTAAGACATTTCGCTGGCGCGGTCGTTACGAATACGACCTCAACGTGGCGCACACGCTTGAGACGCAGTTGAATGTGTTCGCAGGCTTTCAACCCAGACTTTCGAACGGATCGAAGAGTGCACGGCTGGTTTTCCTTGGAAACATCCAGCCTGATTTACAGCGGGGCGTTCGCGAGCAGGTTCGAAACGCGGAACTCGTCGCGCTCGATACCATGAATCTCTGGATCGAAACTACTCGGGATGCTTTACAGAAGGCCATTGAAGTTGTCGATCTTCTAATCGTTAACGACGCAGAAGCCAGGCAACTGACCGCTGAGCCCAATTTGATCAAGGCGGCGCGCAAAATTCTGTCGTGGGGGCCGTCCACGCTGATCGTCAAGCGTGGAGAGTACGGTGCAGCAATGTTCACAAAGGAAGAGTATTTCGCCATCCCGGCGTATCCGCTGGAAGCAGTTTTCGATCCAACAGGCGCAGGGGACACCTTTGCCGGCGGGCTGATGGGCTATTTGGCCAGCGAAGAGAAGCTCGACGAAGCTGCGTTACGCCGCGCGATGATTTTTGGTTCTGTTATGGCATCTTTCAATGTCGAAGAGTTTGGTACTGAGCGAATTCAACGACTGACCCATCAAGAGATCAATCAGCGCTTTCGCGATTTCAAGCGGTTCACTCATTTTGAAGAAATTCCATTTGAGCGGGCCGTCGAAAAAGTTTCGGGTTCCAAGGTTCAAGTTTTCAGCTAATTCTGATACTTTGCATACGGAATTTTAATTAGAACCTGAAACCTGAAACTAACCATGTTCTGTCCAATTTGCGAATCCGAGTATAAGCCGGGAATTACCCGTTGCCCTGATGACGGTGCAGAGCTGGTGGATCGTCTTACGCCGGGAACTGCCGCGCATGACAGCAGCGAAGCGCGCTTCGTTACTTTGCACACATTGTCTTCGCCTCCAGAAGCTGAAATGGTGAGCGATATCCTCCGGCAAAATGGCGTTCGTGCGGTCGTTCAATCCGGAGCCAACGATGCATTCTCGCCAGTGTTTTCGGCGACATCACCCGGCGTTGCCGTACTGGTCGATGAGCGAGACCTGGATCGGGCGAAGGAGCTTTACGCGTCTTTCTTTGGCGATGATACCTCGCCGCTTACCGGCCCGGCCTCCGAAGAGGACTTCGAAGAACCCGAATGAGGCGCCTTCAGTCCGTGATCTCTTCTAAGAAAGTTTGTTTAGAATCGGGCTACTGCCCAACTAAGCGGGCGATAGGCCGCTGCTAAACTTCAGAAACATACCGTAACGATGAGCGATGAGTCCGCTGAACCAGTCGTAGTTCTAATGACCGCAGCGAGCAGCGACGAAGCCAGCCGCATTGCGCGGATGTTAGTGGAGAAACATCTGGCGGCGTGCGTGCAAATTCTCCCGCAAATGGAATCAGTTTATCGTTGGAGGGGCGAGGTCCAAAGCGAAAAAGAAGTCTTGCTGTTGGTGAAGACGACCAAAACGCGATTTGATGAGTTGGAAGCGGAGGTCCGCGCTATCCATAGCTATGAAACGCCGGAGATTGTCGCCTTATCCGTGGTGGCGATCTCAAAGCCTTATTTGACGTGGCTCCGCGAAAGTATTAGTAGCCCGACTCCGGGCTCGCCAGCCGGGCAGCCCGGCTGGGGTGGGGCGGTCAGGAAGGGTTCGTAGCCCTCGCTTACATGCGGCCCGCTGACAAACTTAACCAACTTCCACCAGGGCGTCCTGGCTGCGCGAAATGATATCAACAATCTCAGATGGTGAGTCGGTCAAATGAAGACGCGTCAGATCTTCGTGTATGATCTTGGCTTCGCCCAGGACGGGTCCTCTTAGCCAATCCAGCATCCCTTTCCAATAGCTCGAGCCGTAAAGCACGACCGGAAAGTTGTGAATCTTGTGCGTTTGAATCAAAGTCAGCGACTCGAATAGTTCGTCAAGAGTGCCGAAGCCTCCGGGAAAAATGATGAAGGCGTCGCTGTACTTAACGAACATCATCTTGCGGACGAAAAAGTATTTGAACTTTAGCGACAGCGTTAAGTAATCGTTTGACTTTTGTTCATGCGGCAATTCGATGTTGCAGCCGACGGAAGTACCTCCGGCTTCAAATGCGCCGCGGTTGGCGGCCTCCATGATTCCCGGACCACCTCCAGTTATTACCGGCCGACCGGCTCGCGCTAACAACGCTCCCGTTTCCTGGGCCGCTTTGTACTCAGGATCGTCAGGAGGCGTGCGCGCCGAGCCGAAAATAGCTACACCATTGGTTACGCGGGCCAGGTCTTCAAAGCCCTGGACGAATTCGCCCATGATCCGAAAGACGCGCCAGGTATCAGTGTGCAGAAACTCATCAGCCTGAGGCGTTTCGAGCAAGCGCTCGTCCTGCGTCCCGCGGCGTGCTGCATTGTTGAATTCATCGTTATTCATTTAACTCATTACTCATCAGTCCGTACTATTTTTAGATTCCCATGATGTTGTAGCCGCAATCGACGTAGATCGTTTCGCCGGTAATACCCGAGGAAAGGGAACTGCAAAGAAACAGCGCCGTATTACCGACCTCGCGGGCTTCGACATTGCGGTGAAGTGGCGCGCGCTCAGCATGGTGCTTCAGCATGTTGCTCAGACCTGAGACGCCACGAGCCGATAAAGTTTGTATTGGGCCGGCGCTAATTGCATTGACGCGAACGTTGCGCCGACCAAGATCAGCCGCGAGATAGCGCACGCTGGATTCGAGCGCGGCTTTAGCCACTCCCATCACGTTGTAGCCCTGATAAACTTTCTCGGCGCCGTGAAAAGTCATCGTTACGATGCTACCGCCTTCAGACATCAAAGGCACCGCCGCGCGCGCTAGTTGAGTAAGCGAGTACGCGCTAATCTCCAGTGCGGTAACAAAAGCCTCTCGATCCGTTTTCAAATAATCGCCTTCCAAAGCCTCGCGCGAGGCGAAGGCAATGCTGTGGACAAGAAAATCAAGCCGCCCAAAATCCGCCGCCAATTGTTTGAAGATCTTTTCAACTTCTTCCTGCTTGGTGACGTCACATGAAAGCAGCGGCGAGTCTGGCATCTCTGCCTTAGTCAGGTTTTCAACGTTTTCTTTCAGTCGCTCACCCTGATACGCGAATGCCAGCCGCGCGCCGGCTTCGTACAGCGCCTGGGCCGTGGCCCAGGCAATCGAGCGTTTGTTGGCGACGCCGAAGATGATTCCAAGTTTGTTCTGGAGCAGATTCATTGTGGTTGTTCTGCTATCTCGGTGCCTGGTCGACCTCCCATTTCAACGAGCCTGCGAAGCAGGCGGAAGAGTTTAGCCCAGGGTGAGCGAGCGAAGCGAGCGTAACCCTGGGTTACCAGCTAAAAAAATTTGTGAGCCCGCTTTAGGAGTCTGTCGGAAAAAAGCTTCTCCGTGATCTCCGTGCCTCCGTGGTGCATTCTTTTATTAGGAATTTCAACACGGAGACACGGAGAACACGGAGTTTACACGGAGAAATGTGATTATTCCGACAGACTCCTTTAGCGGGCGACAGGCTCTGGCTGACGGCCTCTTAGGTATCAGCGGCCAGCACGT
>WNGE01002308.1_pt1 | contig 23743 bp, 28 predicted proteins | sample 5400651 | NCBI WGS metagenome assembly WNGE01 (sample SAMN13153370, study PRJNA577476) | soil metagenome | isolation source: 60 cm soil or saprolite under grassland replicate 2 | place: USA:California | collected 2016-06-15
GCGAGTCGCCGACGTGGCCGATCGTCACCTCGGTGCCCTCCACGAGCGCGACCGTCATCGTCGTCCCCATCCCCGACGTCGAAGGATCGGCGGAGGCGCGCTCGTAGACACGGCGGTTCGCCTCCTGGATGAGCGAGGTGACCTTCTCCGGCCCGGAGAGCGAGCCGGGATCGGTCTCCTCGAGCGCGGCGGCGGCGAGCCGCGACGCGATCTCGCCGGCCTGCGCTCCCCCCATCCCGTCGGCCACGGCGAAGAGCGGAGGCGCCACGACGTACGAGTCCTCGTTCCGCCGCCTCTTCTTGCCGGTGTCGCTCGCCCGCGCATAGGAGCCTACGGTCATACCCGCTCCAGCGCCGGCAAAGCCGACGCCTCCGCTCCTTGAAGTGCTCCGTCGAGCCTACGCACTGATCCCCGCTCCAGCGCCGGCCAAGCCGGCGCCTCCGCTCCCTGACGTGCTCCGTCGAGCCTACGCGCTGATCCCCCACTTTCGAACCTCAACTCGGTCTCGCCGACGCGCACGATGTCGCCGGTGACGAGCTTGCGCGGGCGGTCGATCCGGACGCCGTTCACGTGCGTGCCGTTCGTGGATCCGAGGTCGTGCACCCACACGCCGTCGCGCCGAGGCTCGATGCGCACATGCCGCGCCGACGCGAAGTCGTCGCCCTCGATCGAGACGTCGTTCTTCCCGCCCCGCCCGATCGTGAGCGCAGACGAGTCGAGCTCGTACTCCTCGCCCGCGTCGAGCACCGCACTCTGCACGACGACGAGGCGGCCCGGGCGGATCGCTTGTCCGATCGCCCCGCCGGCGAGCGCGGGACGGAGGATGAAGCTCTCCTGCGGCAGGCGCAGGTCCCGCGCGGCGGTGCGCACGATGCGCCAGATGAAGAGATAGAGCAGAACGAGAAAGGCGATCTTCAGGGCGAGAAGCACCGTCTCGTAGCTCGTGCTCGCAATCATCCCCGCTCCAGCGCCGGCAAAGCCGGCGCCTCCGCTCCTTGACGGGCTCCGTCGAGCCTACGCCCGCTCATTCGCGCTCCGTCGTGAAGGTGACGTCGGTGGAACCGACCGTGAAGATGTCGCCGGGGTCGAGCTTGGCACGCTTGACCCGCCGCCCGTTCACCTCGATGCCGTTCGTCGAGTCGAGGTCGACGATCCAGTAGGTCGAGCCCTCCTGTCGCAGTTCGGCGTGCCGCCGCGAGACGTTCGGGTCCTCGACCTGGATGTCGCACTCGCGCGAGCGACCTAGCACCACCCGCCGCTTGTCGACCCGCATCGTCCGTCCGTCCCACGAGAGGACGGCCACCTCGCGGTCGACTCCGAGCTCCTCGGCCGAGGCGGCCTCGGTCGCCTGCGGCGGCGGCTTCGGCTTGTAGATCATCGTCGCGCCCGGCTCGACCTGCTCCTCCGGCTCGTCGGCGGCCCTGCCGCGCCGCGGCTGCACCATCCGGGTCGCGATGCCGAACTCCCCCACTGCGAGGTCGTCGTCGGTCTCGAGGAGGACATTCGGCGGCGTCAGCAGCGCGTAGTTCTCACGCCTCGCGTGCTCCGACAGGTACTCCGCGAGCTCGGAGATGAGAGAGTCCTCATAGCCCTCGAACTGTGCGCGGTCGGCTTCGGAGAGGTAGACGGTGTACTCGTTCGGGACGTAGACACGCGAGACGGAGACGGTGCGATGGTCGTCCATCTCCTTCGCGAGCTTGCGTGCGAGCTCGACAGGCTGCACGTTCGTGCGGAACGCGCGCCCGAAGACGCCCTCGAACAACGCCTCGATCTTCTGCTCGATTGCCCTGAGGACCATGACTGCGGGAGGACATTACCCCCGGGCGGCGGCTATGCAACGCGGTCGGCGCGCACGGCGACGACCACCGCGGTCACCCAGGCGGCCGCGACGAGGGGGGCGGCCGCCGCGGAGGGCACCACCAGTAGTGAGAGGGCGAGCATCGCGGCGCCGAGCCCGGCAGCTCCCCAGCGCCCGCGGGCCTGCGCGAACGGCAGCGCAAGGGCGACGGCAGCGAAGACGCAGGACTCGACGACAAGCGCCTGATGGGCCCCCGCCGCCCGCGCCAGCGTTCCGAGGACGTCGAACGGGTCTTCGGCGCCCCCGAGACCGAGGCCGAGCGGCGGGGGCGAGCCGGTGAACGGAAGCGACACGCCGCGGATCCCCGCGACGAGCCCGGCCACGAGGACGGCCGCCGCCGCCTGGGCGGCCCGGCGCGGGCCGGCGCGAAGACCAGACGCCGCCAGCGGGACGAGCCCGAGCGCCGCGAACGGCGCGAGCAGCGGCCCGAGCGCGAAGAGGAGCCCCCCGCGGGGCTCGCGCCAGTAGAGGACGATCCAGGCCGCGGCAAGCAGCGCGTAGAGCACGGCGAGCCCGAACGACACGTTCCCGAGCGGGAGGACGGGGACGGCGAGCGCGGCCGCGAGGCCGAGCCGCTCCCGCAGCATCGTGACGGCCGCCGCTGCGAGCGCAAGCCCGACCGCCCATCCGCTCGGATAGAAGGGCAGCTCGGCCGCCGTCCAGCCGGCGAAGCCGGCGGCAAGGAGCGCGGCACCGATGCGGCTCGCCTGCGCCGGCACGGCGAGACCACCGCTCCGCGATCGCCTCTTCCGGCGAGGACCTGCGGCACCGCGGAGCGCGTGCGCCAGTTCGGACGCAGTCGGCCGTCGCCCGGGGCTCAGCGAAAGTGCGCGGTCGACGAGCTGGATCATCCTCTTTGGCAGGTCCGGCCGCGGCTCCGCGAGCGAGGCGGCGCCCCGCTCGATCGCGCGCGCTGTGTCGAGCATCGAGGTCTGCCAGAACGGGTGGCGCCCTGCGAGCGATTCCCAGAGCATCACGCCGACCGCCCAGACGTCCGACGCCTCGCTCGCTTCGTCGCCGGCGAGCCGCTCGGGAGCGATGTACGCGAGCGTCCCTGGCACGTCGCCCTGCGCGGTGAGGGTCTCGGCCTCGGCCATGCGCGCAAGGCCAAAGTCGAGCAGCCGCACGGACGTGCGCTCCCCGTCGGCGAGGAGCACGTTCGACGGCTTTACGTCGCGGTGAAGGATCCCGGCCGCGTGCGCATGCGCGAGGCCCTCGCAGATCTGGGCGCACGCCTCGATCGCGGCGGCGTCGTTCAGCTCGCCCGCGCGGAGAACCTCCCGAAAGGTGCGCCCCGGCACGAACTCGTAGGCGATGTAGACGTGGCGCGAGTCGCGGGCGAATGCGTACGCGCGCAGGCAGCTCGGATGCCGCAGCCGGGCCGCAGCTGCCGCTTCCCGCTCGGCACGCGCAGCAGCCTTTCCTTCGCGGGCGACGATCTTGAGCGCGACCTCGAGCCCGGTCTTCTCGTCGCGGGCGAGCCAGACCGATCCCGAGCCGCCGCTTCCGAGCGGGCGCAGCGGGCGGTATCTGTCGAGGACGAGCCCGGCGCCTTCGAGCGCGAGAGCAGCATTGGGCATGGGTTTGAACTCTTGGCGGCCGGAGGGTTGTTTCCTCTCTGGGCGAACCTCCGCAGTACAGTCTGGGCGAACCGGGTGACGGCATGAGTACCCACGACGACGAACCCATCGAGTTCGACTTCTTCGACGAGCCCGAGACAGTCGAGGCGACGCAGCGGCGGCGCCTTCCGCGGCTAGACCGCTCGGGCCGCGGCGGCGACGGCGGCGAGCGGCCGCCGCGGACGCCGATGCAGGCGCCGACCGGGCTGATCCCGCTCGCGCGGCTCGTCGGCCTGATCGCGATCGCGATCGTGATCGTCGTTGTGCTCGTCGTCTGGGTCGACTCCTGCCAGGGGTCGAGCAAGAAGGACGAGTACCAGTCGTACGCCTCGAAGGTGAAGACGATCGCGAGCGCCGACCAGCGTCTCGGGAGGAAGTTCGAGGACAAGCTCCGGGAGGCCGTGAAGCAAGCCGACCTCGTCACGACGCTACAGCTGTACGCGCAGCAGGAGCAGCAGGCGTACACGCAGGCACAAGAGATCCGCGCGCCGGGCCCGCTACGCGCCATGCACCTCAACCTCATCGACGCGGTCGAGCTCCGGGCGAAGGCCCTGAGCGGCCTTGCCGACACGCTCGCCCGCGCGAGCGCGTCGAAGGACAAGGCGGACACGCCCGCGGCCCTGACCGCGGTAGGTCGACTGCTGACCGCGAGCGACGTCGTCTGGGAGCAGCTCTATCGGCTCCCGGCCACGCAGCGCATGCAGGAGAGGGGCGTGAAGGGTGTCGTGATTCCGGCGTCCGTCTTCGTCGAGAACCCCGACATCGTCAGCCCACGCTCGTTCACACTCCTGATGGGCCGGCTATCCGGCACCGCGTCGACGGGCGGCACGCCGAGCGGGAAGCACGGCAACGGGATCATCTCCGTGAAGGTCCTGCCGCAGGGAGACGTGCTTTCCACGACTTCGGCCACGACGATCAAGGTGTCCGCCGATCTCGAGTTCGTCGCGACGGTGGAGGACTCCGGCGACTTCCAGGAGGTCAACGTCCCCGTCACCCTGACGATCACCGTGGGAAGCGCCACGATCAAGAAGCGCGAGACCATCCAGCTCATCCAGCCGACCGAGCAGAGGACGGTGACCTTCAAGAAGTTCGACGTTCCACCCGCGGCGTTCGGCAACCCGGCGAAGGTGACGGTGCTCGTGACGCCCGTGAACGGCGAGGTCAACACGTCGAACAACACGGCGAGCTACACCGTCTTCTTCACGCTCAGTTAGCCTGAGTCGATGCACCTGAGCGCCTCGGCCGCCGGCTGGATCGCGATCGTCGCCGCCGGACTCGCGGCGGCCGCCCTCCTGCTCGCGCTCGGCTACTGGCTCACCCTCCGGCGTGTGCGGCGCGACCAGCTCGTGCTCCTCGGCGGGGGGAGGTCCGACATCGTGGACTTCGCCGTCTCGCTCCAGGGCCGGATCGACGAGCTGCACCGCGCCGTCGACAGCGTGGTCGCGGGTCTGGCGCGGGTTGACCGGCGTGTCGACGACACCGTCTCGAAGACCGCGATCGTCCGCTACGACGCGTACGAGAACTCCGGGGGCCACCAGTCGGCCTCCGTCGCGATGCTCGACACCTCCCGCAGCGGCGTCGTCCTGAGCGCGATCCAGGGCCGCGACCACGCCCGGATCTACGTGAAGGAGATCGACCGCGGCCACGCCTCGGTGGCGCTCTCCCCGGAAGAGCTCGAGGCCGTCGAGCGGGCAATGGCCTCCTAGAAGACGGCGGAAACGAGCGGTGCGCCTGGTACCTTTTGGCGCAGAGTGCAGCAGGTTCTGGTCTTGAACGCCAGTTATGAGCCGCTGAATGTGTGCACGGTTCGGCGCGCCCACGTGCTGCTCTACAAGGGGAAGGCGGAGGTGATCGAGCAGCTCGACCAGCCGCTCCGGTCGGCCACGGGCTCCTTTGTCTGGCCCCACGTGATCCGGCTCGTCCATTACGTCCGGGTGCCCCGGGCGATTCAGCGGAAGATCTCCCGCCGGGCCCTCTTCGCCCGCGACGGGTGGCGCTGCGTCTACTGCGGCACCTCGAACGGCCGGCTGACCCTCGACCACGTCGTGCCCCGCTCGAAGGGCGGCGAGTCGATCTGGGAGAACGTCGTCACCGCCTGCGCCCCGTGCAACCTCCGGAAGGGCGACCGCTCGCTCGATCAGGTGGGCATGGTGCTGAAGACCCAGCCGCGCCCGCCGCAGCCGGTGCTCTTCATCAAGCTGGCCGCGCCCCGGATTCCGCACGGCTGGACGCCCTACCTGGGCGAGCTCGGCACCTCCACAGCCACGGCATAAGCCTCGTCATGTGACGATCCGGCCGACCGGCGTCGTATCACTTCCATGATGCGACTCCGCTGGATCCTCCTGCTCGCCGCCCTCCTGCTCGCCGCTTCCGCCATCGCGGGCGTCGCGCAGCCCCTGCTCGGCCATGCTGCCGAAACGCCCACGAAGAAGACAATCACCGTCACGGGGAACGGCCGCGTGACGACCGTCCCCGACCAGGCGACGTTCTCGTTCACCGTCGAGACCCGAGGCGACACGGCCCAGGCCGCGATTGCGAAGAACTCCTCCTCGGCCTCGGCGGTCATCGCCGCGGTCAAGGGCGCCGGCATCCCGGCCTCCGACATCCAGACGAGCCAGGTCTTCCTATCGCCACAGACGAACCAGACCGGGACCGAGATCGTCGGGTATGCCGCTTCGAACACGATCACGGTCAAGTCGACCATCGTCAGGGCCGGCGCGGTCGTCGATGCCGCGGTCGACGCGGGCGCCAACGGCGTCTCCGGGCCAATGCTCTCCCGCTCGGATCAGGACGCCCAGTATCGCGAGGCGCTCAAGGACGCCGTCGCGGACGCCAAGATCAAGGCCGACGCGCTCGCCTCCGCCGGTGGGCTCACGCTCGGTGGCGTGGAGACGATCGTCGAGGGCTCGCAGTCCTCACCGCCGATCATGTACGCGAAGGCCGACGCCGCCGCCGGCTCGGTCCCGATCGAGCCGGGCACGCAGTCGATCGAGGCGACCGTCACGGTCACCTACAACGCGAATTAGCCTCGCTCCAGCGGGAGCCCGCGGCCGCCCCATTCGCTCCACGAGCCGGGATACAGCTTTCCGTCCCGGCCGTGGAGCGAGGCGCGGTGGAGGACCACACAGGCGGTTACGCCCGAGCCGCAGTACGCGACGAGCTCGCCGGCCGGTAGGTCGGGCAGCGGCTCTTCCCACGGGGCGTTCAACGCACCGGGGATGCGGCCCGGCGGGTCGTCGATCGGGTTCGGCTCGCCGCGCCACCGGTTCGGAGTCCTCGCGTCCACGACGACGAGCGAGTCTCGGCCCGCAAGGATCTCCTCCGCCGAGATCACGTCGTCCGCGCGTTCGCGCGGCACGAACTCCGCCGGCTCGACCTCCTCGTCGCCCCCGCGCAAGGGTCCGCCCCACACGTCGAGCCCTCCGACCAGAACGGCGCAGTCTTCGTGCCCGAAGTGGCGTAGCAGCCACCACAACCGCTCCGGGCCGCCCATCGTCCCGTACGCGACCGCGAGCACGCCGTCGCCGATGCCGGCGCGCGAGGCGGCCGCCGCGAATGCGTCCGCTCCCGGCAGCGGGTGCCGTCCCGCACCCCGTACCGACAGGTCGCTCAGATCGCGGTCGACGTCGAGGAACGAGGCGCCCGGGACATGGCCTTCCAGGTAGAGCTCGCGCCCGCGCTCGGGCTCGCCGAGCACCCAGCGGCAGTCGACGAACTGCGTGCGCACCGGCCCGGAGGCTAGCGGGGGATTGCGCTCCGTCGCACGAGGGGAGTACAACGCGCAGAAGAATGAGTCGTCGCGTCTGGGTCGCAACTGGGGTTCTCCTGGCCGTGGGCGGCACCGCCCTCACGGCGGGCGGCGCATACGCGTACTTCTGGGACAGCTCCCGGGCCGACGTGATCGCGAGGGGCGTGCAGATCGCGGGCGTGGACGTCAGCGGCCTGCAGGCCGACCAGGCGAGGCAGCTCCTGAACGCCCGCTTCGGGGAGCGTCTCCGGCAGCCCGTCCGCCTCGTCTACGGCAGCCACCGCTTCACCGTCCACCCGACGAAGGCCGGCGTCCGCGTCGACGTCGCCGGGATGGTCGCCGCCGCGGTGGGCGCGAGCCGCCGCGGGGGCCTCATCCGTCGCGTCGTGCGGGACGTCCGCGGTCAGCAGCTCGAGGAGTCGATTCCGCTCCGCGCGGCGCTCTCGACCCCGCACGTCGAGACCCTCGTCGACCACGTCGCACGCGTGATCGACCGTCCGGCGCGCAACGCGCGGGTGGTGCCGAAGCCGCTCGCGGCCGGACTGAGCGTCATTCCTTCGAAGCCGGGCCTCGCCGTGAAGCGCCCGATGCTCGAGCGTGCGCTCACGAACGCGCTGCTCCGCGTCGACGGCTCGAGCACGCTCGCGATCCCAACGCGGGCCGTGCATCCGCGCGTCTGGACGTCGACGCTCACCCGCCGGTACCACACGTACATCCTCGTCAGTCGCGAGACGTTCACGCTGCGCCTCTACAAGCGCCTGAAGCTCGTGAAGACCTACCGCATCGCGGTCGGCCAGGCGGGCCTCGAGACGCCGGCCGGCGAGTACACGATCAACGACAAGCAGGTGAACCCGTCGTGGCACGTGCCGAACAGTGCGTGGGCGGGTGAGCTCGCAGGGCGAATCATCCCGCCGGGCCCCGCCGATCCGATCAAGTCGCGGTGGCTCGGCTTCTTCAACGGCGCGGGCATTCACGGCACCGACGCGGCGTGGTCGATCGGCACCGCCGCCTCACACGGCTGCATCCGGATGCTCATCCCTGACGTAGAAGATCTCTACGAACGGGTACCGCTGCATACGCCGATCTACGTCGGTTGAGAAGAGGCGACGCCGAAGCGCCGCCCCTTTCCCAGAGTGAGCTTGATCTGCCGGCCGCACACCGCGCATTCGGTGTGCGCTGCCCCCTTGCGCGTGGCACGCTCGACGGGCACCGGCTTCAGGCAGGTGCACGTCACGGCGACGTCACCGGTCTCGCCTGCATCGCGTGCACCGGCGTGGGCGCATGCGAGTGCCCAGCCCCGGTGCCGAGATGGCCGTGGCTCTCCGTGCCGTAGCCGCCGGGAACCGGAATGTAGAACTCCGGATAGCCCCACATGCCGTGCTCGTGCACGTCGAGGCCATCCGTCTCGGCCGTGGGCGCGACGCGGATGCCCCAGATCTTGTTCAGCACCCAGAGGCAGCCGAACGACGTCCCGAACGTGAACGCACCCACCGCGACGAGGCCGAGCGCCTGTACGCCGAGCTGGTGGAAGCCGCCGCCGTAGACGAGGCCCTTGTGACCCGTAGCCAGGTTCGCCGACAGGATCGGCACGGCGAAGAGCCCGCACGCGAGCGTGCCCCAGACACCGGACATCCCGTGCACTGCGACGGCGCCGATCGGGTCGTCGATGCCGACGCGCTCGACGAGAAGGACGCCGAACACTGCGATCGCACCGGAGCCGGCGCCGATCACGATCGCCGCCCACGGCGCGACGAACCCCGACGCAGCGGTGATCGCCACGAGGGCGCCGAGCGCCCCGTTCAGCATCATCGAGATGTCGGGCTTACCGAGCTTGAGCCAGGCGATGACCATCCCGGTGACGGCGCCCGTGGCCGCGGCGACGTTCGTCGTCAGCGCGACGTATGCGAAGTAGCCGAAGCCGCCGAAGTCGACCGACAAGGTCGAGCCCGGGTTGAACCCGAACCAGCCGAACCAGAGGATCAGCGTGCCGAGAACCGCGAACGGGATGTTGTGACCCGGAATCGGATTCGCACGGCCGTCCGTGCCGAACTTCCCGAGGCGCGGGCCGAGGATCAGCGCGCCGGCAAGACCGGCCAGCGCACCCTGGTAGTGCACGACCGTCGAGCCTGCGAAGTCCTGCATCCCCCTGGCGAAGAGCCAGCCGTGCGGGCTCCAGATCCAGTGCGACACGACCGAGTACGTGATCGTGAAGTAGATCCCGAAGACGAAGTACACCCAGAGCTTCGCGCGCTCCGCCATCGCGCCCCAGACGATCGCGAGCGAGACACCCGCGAACACGACCTCGAACAGGTAGCCGGCCGCGCCCGGAATCTCCGAGAACCAGTCGAACGGCTTCTGCCCTACGGCGATCATCTCGTTGACCGAGGGGAAGAACCCCGCGTTCCCGCTGAACCAGCCGCCGTCGCCGAACGCGATCCCGAATCCGACCGCCCAGTAGACGATCGAACAGAGCCCGAAGATCAGGACGTTCTTGCCGGCGATGTGGCCGGCGTTCTTCATTCGCGTGAGGCCCGCCTCGAGGAAGGCGAACCCCGCCTGCATGAACATCACCAGGACCGCCGTGATTACGACCCAAATCGTGCTCGCCGCGATCAGCAGATCCTGGTTCTTGATTGCTGCTGCGATCATCCGACTTCCACCTCCTCCAGGCTGAGACCTGTTCTCGAGTGCGTGACATTCGAGACGGGCGTCGTCCATACGAGCCCGTCGCCCGACTCATTTCCGCTGCGTGCAGCGGACGAGATTGCTGCGACGACCGCGTCCGCCTTTGCGTCGTCGACGACGAAGACGAGCAGCGCCTTCGGGAGGAAGCGCGACTCGAACACGCGGCCGCGGTACTCGTGCGTGACCCCACGCTGGCGCCCGTGTCCGACCGCCTCGATCACCGTGACCCCGACGTGACCCGTCTCCTCCTCGACGGCGTCGATCACGGTTTCGATCCTCTCGCGTATGACAACTGCCTCGACCTTCGTCATGAATGAACCTCCGACCGTCGTTCCAGCAACAACACGTCACGCCAAACGCCCTCGAGCTCACCGATGCGCTCGCGAACGCCGACGAGGCGGAACCCGCAGCCGAGATGGAGCCGCAGACTCGCCTTGTTCTCCGGGAAGATCCCGGCCTGCAGCGTCCAGATGCCCGCGGCCTCGGACAGCGCGATCAGCGCTTCGAGCAACCCGCGCCCGACGCCCTGACCCTGCGCCCACGACGCGACGTAGACGCTGTCCTCGGCCACGCCGCTGTAGCAGCAACGATCCGAGTACGGCACCAGCGCCGCCCAACCGGCCACCTTGCCGTCGAGCTCCGCGACGAGGCGGTGTTCCGAGTGCCCCGCGTCCCACAACTCCCATGACGGAACGCCGGTCTCGAACGTCGCGTTACCCGTCCGGATCCCGTCCTCATAGATCGCGGCGACCTCCGGCCAGTCCAGTGACCGAAGGTCGCGGATCTCCATGCGCGTGAGGGTCGTCAACGCGCTAGGCGTCGTAGTAGAGGGCGAACTCCATGGGATGCGGCCGGAGCCGCACCGGATCGACGTCGTTCTCGCGCTTCCAGTCGATCCACGTCCGGATCAGCTCCTCGCTGAACACGCCGCCCACGAGTAGGAACTCGTGGTCCGCCTCGAGCGCGTCGAGCGACTCGGCGAGCGAGCCCGGTACCTGCTTGACCCCGCGGTCGTCCTCGAAAAGGTCGAAGTCCGAAGGCTCGCCCGGATCGAGACCGCGCTCGATCCCGTCGAGGCCCGCCATCAGCATCGCCGAGAACGCGAGGTAGGGGTTCGCGGTCGGGTCGGGGCAGCGGAACTCGATGCGCTTCGCCTTCGGCGACTCGCTGTACGTCGGAATGCGGATGCACGCGCTGCGGTTGCGCGACGAGTACGCGAGATTGACCGGAGCTTCGTAACCGGGAACGAGCCGGCGGTACGAGTTCGTGGTCGGCGCGCAGAACGCGAGCAGCGCAGGAGCGTGCTCGAGCAGGCCGGCAACGTATGCGCGGGCGAGCTGCGAGAGCCCTGCGGGCCTGGACTTGTCGGCGAAGAGCGGCGTGCCTTCCTTCCACAGCGACTGGTGGCAGTGCATCCCCGAGCCGTTGTCACCGAAGATCGGCTTCGGCATGAACGTCGCCGACTTGCCGACGGCGCGCGCCTCGTTCCTGATCACGTACTTGTAGAGCAGCACCTGATCGGCCATGCGCACGAGGCTCTCGAAGCGAAGGTCGATCTCGCACTGGCCCGCAGACGCGACCTCGTGGTGGTGGAACTCGCACTGCACGCCGAGCCGTTCGAGCGTCAGCACCATCCGCGTGCGCAGGTCGCTCAGCGTGTCGTGCGGCGCAGGCGGGAAGTAGCCGTGCTTCTCACGGATCGTGTAGCCGAGACCCGGATCGCCGGAGTTCCAGTGGCCCTCGGACGAGTTGACCTTGTAGCGCGCCTCGTTCGGCCCGCTCGCGTACGAGACCTCGTCGAAGACGAAGAACTCGCACTCGGGGCCGACGTAGCACGTGTCGGCGATGCCGGTCGAGCGCAGATAGTCCTCTGCGCGCTTCGCGACCCGGCGCGGATCCTTCAGGTACGGCGCGAGCGTCACGGGCTCCGCGATCTCGCAGAGAAGCGACAACGTCGGCACCTCGGTGTACGGGTCGAGGATCGCGGTCGACGCGTCGGGCATCAGGAGCATGTCGCTCTCCTCGATCCCCTGCCAGCCGCGGATCGACGAGCCGTCGAAGCCGAGGCCCTCGTCGAACGCGGACTCGTCGAGCGAGCCGACAGGCAGCGTCACGTGCTGCCACGTGCCGAGCAGATCGCAGAACTTCAGGTCGACCATCGCCGCGCTCGTCTCGCGCGACCACTCGAGGGCCGCCCGCGGCTCGACGTCACCTTCGAGGTAGTGCCGGAGCTCCTTCTCGATCTCGGCCATTTCCTTCTCCTCCGTCCGTGCTGGACCACGAAAAAAGGCCCCACGACTGGAAGTCGTGAGGCCCCATTGCCTCGGCGCCCGCCATCTGCGGCGAACGTCCTGGCGGGCACATTAGCGGGGCGCGCGGACGAACCGCAAGGCCAAGTTGTTCAGTTCGACCGGTGGGGCGCGACGAGCGCCGACGTAATCCCGAGCCCGATGAGCACGGTGCCGCCGAACCACCGTTCCACCCGCGCGACGAGCGGCGTTCCGCGGAGCCGGTCGGCGACGGTGCCCGCCACGAAGGCATAGGTGCTGTCGCTCAGCATGCCGAGCGTCGCGAACGTCAGCCCGAGCAGCATCACCTGCAGCCAGACGTGCCCGGCACCCACGTCGACGAACTGAGGGATGAACGCGAAGATGAAGACGATCGTCTTCGGGTTGAGGAGATTCACGACCAGGCCCTGTGTGTAGAGATCGCGCGCGGTACGCGGCGGCCGGCCTTGGACGTCCTCGTCGACCTTGCGGGAAAGCAGCCGCCTGACCCCGAGGTAGATGAGGTAGGCGGCGCCCGCGTAGCGGACGGCGTCGAACGCCACGCGCGAGGCGAGGATCAGGGACGAAAGCCCGACGGTCGCGAGCGTCACGTGGGTCACGGTTCCGGTGGTGATCCCGAGCACCGAGGCGAGTCCGGCGCGGCGACCCTGGTCGATGCTGCGGCTGACGACATAGAGCACGGCCGGCCCCGGAATCACGAGCAGGACGAGGCAGGTTCCGATGAAGATCGCGTACGTCGAGAGCGAGGGCACAGCCTCAGGAACCGTACAGCGCCGCCACTTCACGTCCCGTCTCGGCGACACGCGCTCGGAGCTCCGCCGGCTCGAGCACCTCGACCTGGGAGCCGAAGCGGAGCAGCTCGCGATACGCGTCGCCGAGGTGCTGGAACGCGACGACGGTGCGCCCGTCGGCTTCGATGCGCGGCTCGCCGGGCAGGAATCGCCTGACCGCGTCGTCGACCCTGACGGTTACCTCGACTCGCGGCAGCGTCTGCTCGAAGTTCTGCGACCACTGCTCCCAGAAGACGGCGAGCTCGAACTCGGGCGGGCGCTCGAACGAGTCTTCGAGCGGCCTGACCGAAGCGACGCGCGACACCCGGTAGACCCTCATGCCCGCGGAGCGGCGCGCAACGAGATACCAGGCGCCGCCCTTCAACACGAGTCCGAGCGGATCGACGGTCCGCTGGACGACACGGCCTCCCTCGCGATAGCGAAGCCGGACGCGGCACCCGCGCCAGACGGCCGCCGAAAGGGCGGGCAGGTGCGGCACGCGGTCCTCGGCGCGGAACCAGCCGCGGGTGTCGAGATGGAAGAGGCGGGAGGCCCGGGTCGCCCGCTCCTGGAGCTCCTGCGGGAGCGCCGCGAGCAACTTTAGCCGAGCGGCCGCGAGCTCTCCGCCGAGACCGAGCTCGGCCGCCGGCCCGGAGATGCCTGCTGCGAAGAGGGCCTCGGCCTCGTCGGCCGTCAGCCCGGTGAGGCGGGTGCGGTAGCCGCCCGCGAGCCGGTAGCCGCCCGCCGGGCCGCGCAACGCCTCGACGGGCACGCCCGCGGCCGTCAGCGACTCGACGTCGCGGTGGACGGTGCGGATCGAGACCTCGAGCTTCTCGGCGATCTCGGCGGCGGTTAGCTGCCCGCGCGTCTGAAGCAGCAACAGGAGCGACACGAGCCGGGTCGCACGCATGACATTAAATATGACAGAAGGTGGCCTCTTTGTCTGCAAGAGTCCCGGCATGAACATCTGGGACGACGAGTGGGACGAGCAGGACGAGGACTGGTCGGGCGGCGGCGGCAGGTCGAAGCGGCTTCCACGGGGGCCCGAGCGGCCGGGGTTCGGCGCGACGCTGTACGAGCTCGACCCGGGAAACTTCGTCGTCTACCACTTCCACCACGCCTGGGAGGAGCTCCTGATCGCGCTCCGCGGGCGACCGACCCTGCGTACGCCCGCCGGCGAGCGGCGGCTCGAGGAGGGCGAGTCCGTCTACTTCCCGCTCGGCGCGGAAGGCGCGCACGGCGTGAAGAACGAGACCGACGAGCCGCTGCGGATCCTCATGGTCTCGACCCTGAGCTCGCCCGAAGTGTGCGAGTACCCGGACCTCAAGCAGATCACGGCGCAGGCACGGACGAGCTCCATGACCGGCGACCGTTTGTGGCTGATCCACGACGTGCAGGAGGACGCATGAGCGAACGAGAGGAAGGCGCGACGATCGTCGAGTTGCTGCTCCGCGAGCCGGAGATCGTGGCGTGGCTCGAACCCGACTCGGACGACGACCCGGACGACGACGAACCGCTGCAGGCGGCCTGATGGAGCCGCTCGAGAACGCCTTCGAGCCGGGGAATGGGACGACTACGGTCCCGGCCCGTAGGGCTTCTGCCGGAAGCCGCGTCGGCTCGTACGGACGCCTGCGCAGTCGTTGACGATGAGCGTCTACGTCGTCGAGCCCGGCGAGAAGCGCTTGCCGTACCACTTCCACCACGGGGCGGAGGAGCTGCTACTCGTGCTCGCGGGAACGCCGACGCTCCGCACGCCGGAGGGGGAACGCGAGCTCCGCCCCGGCGACGTCGCACACTTCGCGCGCGGCGCAGACGGCGCGCATCAGGTCTGGAATGACGGAACCGAGCCGGCGCGCTTCGTCGTCGCGGCGGCCAACACGACGCCCGAGATCGTCGAATACCCGGACAGCGGCAAGATCGCCGCGATGGCGAAGACGCCGTCCCAGCAAGGGTCCTCGTTGTGGACGATGCACTTCCTCCAGAACGCAACCGGCTACTGGGACGGCGAGGGCGGCGGCTGATGGCGGCGAGGCTGAACGTCTTCGAAGACGAGCCTTGGGACATGAACGCGGAGAAGATGAAGATCCGCGGCCGCTTCCTCGCCAAGCCGTCGGGCGCAGAAGATCTCGGCGCGACGGTGTACGAGTTGCTGCCGGGATCGACCGGCTTCCATCTGCACGCGCACTACGCGATGGAGGAGATGTTCGTCGTCCTCAGCGGCACGCCGACGCTTCGCACCGGCGAAGGCGAGGAGCGGCTGGCGCCCGGCGACTTCGTCTTCTGTCCGAAAGGCTTCGCCGGCCTGCACACGTTCACGAACCCGACCGACGAGCCTGCAAGGTTGCTCGCGTGGTCGACCGCGCCGATTCCGGAGGTGGTGCTTTATCCGGAGCTCGGCAAGGTGTGGGTAGTGACGCGCGACCCGTTCGAAGAGCCACCGGACGGTGAAGACAAGGGGATCGTCGCGAGCTTTGACTGGCCGCCTGACGACTGATTTGACGTTGTGCGGTTAACCGCGTATCGTTCGGCGGCCATGTTGCGCTGGAACGTGATGAACCGGAAGAGCTCTCCCGGCGGACTCTAGGTCCGACCGCCGCCTCGCGCGAGCTCTCTCCCGTTCTCTCCGTTCCCCTTTTCGTTTCGAAGGAGCAGCATGTCCACTCTCGTAGCACCGAACTCCCCAGGTATCTCCGTTCGCCGCGACGTCCCGGCGGTCGAGGTGAAAGGCCTCCGCAAGGAGTTTCGCCGGCGTGACAAGCGCGCGGGCCGCTTCGCGCGGCGCCGCATGCCTGCGCTCGCAGACGTCACGTTCACGATCGAGCGCGGCGAGTGCGTCGCGATTCTCGGCCAGAACGGCTCGGGGAAGTCGACGCTCGTCCGCCTGCTCTCGACGCTCCTGATCAACGACGGAGGCGAGGCCCGCATCTTCGGGCACGACGCGTTCCGCGAGTCGCGGGCGATCCGCAAGCTCGTGAACCGCGTCTCGGTGGAGGCGAGCTTCTTCAAGAAGATGTCCGCGTCCGAGAATCTCTCGTACGCCGCACGCTTCTACGGCATGCCGCCCTCGCAGACCCGTAGGGCGATCCCGGAGATCCTCGAGAAGGTCGGCTTTCCGGCCGACCGCCGCAGCGAGGCGATGGAGAACCTCTCACGCGGGATGCAGCAGAAGGTCGCGCTCGCACGCGCGCTATTGACCTCACCGGTGCTGCTACTGCTCGACGAGCCGACAACCGGCCTCGACCCGAGGTCGAAGCTCGAGGTGCAGGAGTTCATCAAGGAGGTCCGCGTGACGCACGACGCGACGATCCTCCTCTGCACGCACGACATGGTCGAGGCGGAGTCGCTGGCCGACCGGGTCGGCCTGCTCGACCGCGGCGAGCTCCTGTTCCTCGAGCCGGTCGAGGACGTGAAGGCGCGTTACGGCGTGGAGACGCTCGAGCAGGCGTTCTTCGCCGCGACGGGGCGCGCGTTCGAGGAAGAGAACGACGAAGACGACGAGTACCGGGAGGTGTTCGGATGACCGCTACCGGCGTAGGCTCGACGGAGCCGGCCAGGAGCGCAGGCACCGGCTTTGCCGGTGCCGGGGCGAGAACTCGAGCCACCCTTCGGCAAGAGCTCATCGGGCTCGGCGGCATCGTCGAGCGCAACATCTATCTCACCAAGCGCTACCTCCTCTGGGACCTCGCGTTCATGGTCTGGACGATCGCGAACACGCTCACGATCGTCTTCATCGCGCGCGCGGTCGACGTTCCGCCGGCGCAGGAGAACGAGCTCGCGACGAAGCTGCTCGTCGGCGCGGTGATCTGGGCGTTTCTCGGGATCATCTTCGAGTTCGTGACGGAGACCGTCGCCTGGGAGCGCTGGGAGGGCACGATCGAGTACACGTTCATGGCTCCGCTGTCGCGCCCGACGCATCTGTTCGGTATGGGCGCCTACGCGGTGCTGTACGGACTCATCCGCGCGACGATCCTCTTCTTCGCCGTCGCGGCGTTCATCGGCATCCACATTCCGAACGCGAACTTCGGCGCGGCGCTGGCGCTGCTCGGCATCGCGTCCTTCTCGTTCATCGGGATCGGGATGATGACGTCGGTGCTGCCGCTGATCTCACCGGAGAAGGGTGCGCAGCTCGGGTTCGTCGCCCAGGGGATGATGCTCGTCGTCTCGGGCGTCTACTACCCCGTCTCGGTGATGCCGGGCTGGATGCAGGGGATCGCGAAGGTCTCGCCTGCGACGTACGCGCTTCGCGGCGACCGGGCGTCGATCGTCGACGGCGCGGGTCTCGCCTGGGCCGACGTGTGGCCGCTGATCGTGATCGCAGTCGTCGCGATTCCGGTCGGACTCGCGATCTTCCAGGCAGGCGAGCGCTACGCGAAGAAGAACGGGAAGCTAAAGCGAAGCGGCTGAGGCCTCCGTTCCGGAACGACTGCAACCTGACTGAAGTCAGGTTGCGGGCCGTCGTCCTTTCCAGCCGGGGACGGTGCCCGCGGAGGCGTAGACCAAGTGCCATACTTCGCGGCGCTTTGGCGTCCGGCCGACCGGTCCGCGTGTTGCTCGTCGACGACGAGCCGATGTTCCTCGCAGCAGTTCGGGCACTGCTCGAGCTCGACGGCCGTGTGAAGGTCGTGGGCGCGACCGACAACGGCGCGCACGCGCTCGAGCTCGCGCAGGCCGAGCATCCCGACGTGGCACTCGTCGATCTCGCGCTACCGGAGATGGATGGATTCGAGACGACGCGCCGCCTGCTCGCGACCGCTCCGGCGATGAAGGTGATCGCCGTCAGCGGGCTTTCGGACGGAAAGGCGGAGGCCGCTGCGCGCGCCGCCGGTGCTACGACGTTCCTCTTCAAGGGCGGGCTGCACGACGAGTTCGCCGACGCGATCCTCAGCGCTTCAGCGTAGGCGGGCAAGACACGCGCGCAGGCCGTCGCGCCAGTGCGGCAGCCGCGGCGCGTCCGGATGCTCGCTTCGCAGCACCGAGTACGCCGGGCGCGGAGCGGGCCGTCCAAGCTCCCCGGTCGAGATCCGGCGCACACGGCAGTCGAGGCCTGCCTCTTCGAAGATCGCCTCGGCGAACTCGGCCCAGGTGCAATCGCCGCCCGCAGCAACGTGCCAGATGCCGCACGGTCGCTGGACGAGCTCGTGCATCGCGACCGCGAGATGCCCGACGTACGTCGGGCAGCCGCGCTGGTCGTGGACCACGGCGACCTCTTCGCGCTCCGCGCCGAGCCGAAGCATCGTGCGCACGAAGTTCGAGCTCGTCCAACCGAAGAGCCAGGACGTCCGCACGATCCACGCATCGCCGCCCGCCGCAGCCTCGCCGTGCAGCTTCGTGCGGCCGTACGCGGACTGAGGGTTCGGGGCATCGTCCTCGACATACGGCGTGCTCTTGAGCCCGTCGAAGACGTAATCGGTCGAGAAGTAGACGAGTGGTGCTCCGAGCAGCGCAACGTTCTGCGTGCCGCCGACGTTCACCGCCGCGGCGCCCTGCGGGTCTTCTTCCGCGCCGTCGACGTCCGTCCACGCCGCCGCGTGCAAGACGAGCTCCGTCTCGCCGAGACCAGGCGGGGGCGGGTAGGTGACGTCCCACTCGGCTCGCGTCAAGCCGCGCGCGTCCGGAAACGCCTCGAGCAGGGCTGCGCCGAGCTGGCCACCGGCTCCTGTTACGACGACGCGTCGCGTGCCGAGAGGATCGGCGATGGCGTACTCCAGAGATGTCGGACGCGCTCGTCGTCCCACGGGATGCCGTGCTCGTCCGGGTTCGCCGGGTCGTACTCCTCGGTGACGAGGTACGCGAAGAGGCAGTCCGTCAGCGCCTCGTAGCCGTGCGCGTTGGTTCCGGTCACGTAAATGGCGACGGGGTTGTCGTCGCCGATGTCCTCGGTGAAGACCTCGCCCGACTCGCGGTTCAGCACCACGACCCGCACCATCCCCTCGAGGCAGACGAACAAGTCGTCCTGGCCGCGCTCGTGGTAGTGCAGCCCGCGGATGACGCCGCGACGCGAGCGCGAGAGGTTCGCCTGCTTGATCGGCTTTGGAAGCGCGCTGGCGCGAATCAGCTCGGCGAACCAGCCGCGCTCGTCCTCATGCTTGGCGAGCGGGAACTTCTTGACCATCACGCGCGCGAGGTCCGCACGAAGTCGTTCACCTGGTAATACGCATCGATCGACTCGCCCGCGTCGCCCCAGAAGCCGTCGACGACGTCTGCTTCCATCTCGCCGCGGCCGACGTACCAGTTGTTGACATCGGTGATCTCGAGCTCGCCGCGTGCCGACGGTGTGAGCGAGGGCAGCATGTCCCACACCTGCTCGTCGTAGAAGTACACACCGGTGACGGCGAACTTCGACGGCGGCACGGCAGGCTTCTCCACGATCTCGCTCACGACGTCACCCGTCATGACGGCAACGCCGAGGTGCCGTAGGTGCTCCGCCTCCTCCACCTCCGAGAGCACGATGCGACCCCCCTGTTCCTGCCGCTCGAAGTTCTCCGCGATCGGGCGCAGCGAACGCTCGAAGATGTTGTCGGCGAGCATCACGCAGACCTTGTCCCGCGCCGCGAAGCGCTCCGCCTGCCCGAGCGCGTCGGCGATCCCACCCGCACCTTCTTGGTAGCCATAGGCCAGCCGGTCGATGCCGTACTCGTGGCCGTTGCCGAGCAGCCGGAGGAACTCGCCGGCGTGCGTGCCGCCGGTGACGAGCATCAGCTCGTCGATCCCCGCCTCGACGAGGGCCTCAATGGCGTAGGTCACCATCGGCCGGTCGTAGAGCGGCAGCAGGTGCTTGTTCGTGATCCGCGTCAGCGGATGAAGGCGCGTTCCCGACCCGCCTGCGAGGATGACGCCCTTCATCGTGGGCGATGGTACTCGGGTCACCGTGCTGGTCGATGCAGAGAACGTGCGGCGCTCGCGCTGGCCGAATCTCACGCGTGAGGAGCTCGTCGAGCGAAGCCGCGCCTGGGCGCGCGAGAACGACACGAGCCTGCTCGTCGTCTTCGACGGCCGCCCTCCCGAAGACGCACCGGATCTCGTGCGCGGCGAGCCGACGGCGGACGACTGGCTGGCCGCGCACGCGCACGAGTACGCCCCCTACTGGCTCGTCACCTCGGACCGCGAGCTGCGACGGCGTGCGGGGCACGAAGCGGAGAGGATCGTCGGGGGCGGAGCGTTCCTGGGCGAGCTCATCCGCTGATCCGCTGCCCGCCGCGCCGGTCTCGAGAGCGAGGAGGAAGGGAGGAGCACCTCGAGGTGCCGGCGCGGACGGGCGTCTTACGGATGAACCGGGAGCAGGAGGAAGAGCACCGTCAAGGTTCCGGTCACGGCGACAATCAGGCGCATGGGTTCCTCGTAGCCACAACACGAATGTAGACCCGCCCCGTCAAGGGTCCGTTTCGGCGGTGCAAGGAAAGCGTTAGCGTTGCGACGGTGCCGGCGGCACGCGCGAGGCGCTCGTCTCCCTGGCTCGCGCGCGGCGCCTACGCGCCTTGCGTCGCTTCGCCCGTGCGGCGTTCCGAACCCCGCCGAACCACGCGTACACGAGGAAGCCCAGAGCGCCGAGCGCGATCCGCAATAGGCGTGCCATGCTTTGACGGTAACCCAGAGCGGGTACGGGGGAAGCGTATGGCGGCGCGCAAGCGAAACATCGACGATCTGCGGGGAGAGATCCAGGAGCTCTTCGCCGACCTCTGGCAGGTGCCGAGGTTCTCCGGAATGCACGGGGGGTTCCGGCCCCAGTGCGACTGCTACCTCATGGACGACCCGCCCGCGCTCCACGTCCTCGTCGAGCTGCCGGGAGTCGACCCCGCGTCGGTCGAGGTCGTCGCGGCCGGCCGCACCCTGACGATCGCCGGGGCGCGAGAGCGCCCGACGCTGCCCGGCGCGCGCTACGAGTCGCTGGAGATCGAGTACGGCGCCTTTCAGCGGCGGCTCGAGCTTCCGGTCGAGGTCGACTCGGCGCATGCGAACGCGACGTACGAGCGCGGGATGCTCAAGATCGTCCTGACGATCGAGCCGGAGTCATGAGCGAGCCTGAGTACCAGGTCGTCGTCAGCGCGGAGGAGCAGCGCCACGCCGAGGAGCTGGGGCAGGAGCTGCCGCCGACCCTGCCGGTCCTTCCGCTCAAGGAGACCGTCATCTTCCCCGAGTCGATGACGCCGCTCGCGATCGGGCAGGAGCGCTCGATCAAGCTGGTCGACGACGTCGTCGCAGGCGACCGGCTGCTTGCGCTCGTGACCGTGCGAGACGAGGACGTCGACATCCCGACTTGGGACGACCTCTACGGGGTCGGAACCGCGGCGGTCGTACACAAGATGATCCGCGTACCCGACGGGACGGTTCGCATCCTCGTCCAGGGCATTCGCCGCGTGCGGCTCGAGCGGCGCGTGGAGGACGATCCGTACCTCGTCGGCGAGTTCGTCGAGTTCCCGGACGTGCTCCCGGAGACGAAGGAGGTCGAGGCGCTCACCCGCAACGTGCAGGGCCTGTTCGCCAGGATCATCGGGCTCGTTCCCTACCTGCCGGAGGAGTTGCAGATCGCCGCCGCCAACGTGGACGATCCGAGCGCTCTCTGTCATCTGGTCGCGTCGACGCTACGGCTCAAGACCGAGGAGAAGCAACATCTGCTCGAGCTTGTCGATGTCGAGGAGCGGCTGCGCGAGGTCTCCCTGATCCTGAACCGGGAGCTCGAGGTGTTCGAGCTCGGCACGAAGATCCAGGCGCAGGTGCATTCCGAGCTCGAGAAGGGACAGCGCGAATTCTTCCTCCGTCAGCAGCTGAAGGCGATCCAGGACGAGCTCGGGGAGGCCGACCCGGAGCAAGCGGAGATCCAGGAGCTGCGGGAGCGGCTCGAGGCGCTCGTTCTGCCCGAGGACGTTGCGAAGGCGGCGTTCCGCGAGCTCGCACGGCTCGAGCGTCTGCCGCCGGTGGCCGCGGAGTACGGCGTCATTCGCACGTACCTCGACTGGATCGTCACGCTGCCGTGGAACGTCACGACGACGGACAACCTCGATCTCGAGCGCGCGAGGGAGATTCTCGACGAGGACCACTACGACCTCGAGAAGGTGAAGGACCGGATCATCGAGCACCTCGCCGTCTCGAAGCTGCGCAAGGACCCGTCGGGGCAGATCCTCTGCTTCGTCGGTCCGCCAGGCGTCGGTAAGACGTCGCTCGGACAGTCGATCGCGCGCACGCTCGAGCGCAAGTTCGCCCGTCTGTCCGTCGGCGGCGTCCGAGACGAGGCCGAGATCCGCGGTCACCGCCGGACGTACATCGGCGCGATGCCCGGCTCGATCATCCGCGCTCTCCGCGATGCCGAGTCGATGAATCCGGTGCTGCTCGTCGACGAGATCGACAAGATGGGCGCAGACGTGCGCGGCGACCCCGCCTCGGCGATGCTCGAGGTGCTCGACCCCGAGCAGAACAAGGCGTTCCGCGACCATTACCTCGATCTCCCGTTCGACCTGTCCAAGGTGCTGTTCATCTGCACCGCGAACACGGTCGACACGATCCCCGGCCCGCTGCTCGATCGTGTGGACGTCATCTCCCTCTCCGGCTACACGGAGGACGAGAAGCTCGGCATCGCGAAGCGGTACCTCGTGCCGAAGCAGATCGAGGCGCACGGCCTGCAGCGGGAGCAGGTCACGATCTCGGACAAGGCGCTGCGGCTCGTGATCCGCGAGTACACGCGCGAGGCCGGTGTGCGCGGGCTCGAGCGCCGCATCGCGGATCTCTGCCGCAAGGCCGCGCTGAAGGTCGCGCGGGGCGACGAGCGGAGCATCCGCATCGACGAACGGCGCGTGCGCTCCTGGCTCGGCCCTCGCCGCTTCTCGGGGGAGGCTCGCAAGCGCACCTCGGCGCCGGGCGTCGCAACCGGCCTGGCGTACACGGCGGCCGGCGGCGACGTGCTCTTCATCGAGGCGCAGGCGTACCCCGGCAAGGGGAAGCTGACGATCACGGGCCAGCTCGGCGAGGTCATGCAGGAGTCGGCGCAGGCGGCGCTCTCCTGGGTGCGGTCGCACACCAGCGAGCTCGGTCTACCCGACGACTGGTTCGCCGTTCACGACGTGCACATCCACGTTCCTGCCGGCGCGGTGCCGAAGGACGGGCCCTCGGCCGGCGTGACGATGGCGACGGCTATCGCCTCGCTTGCGCGCGGCACGCCGGTATCCGACGAGGTCGGGATGACCGGCGAGATCACCCTGACGGGTCAGGTGCTGCCGATCGGCGGCGTGCGGGAGAAGGTCCTGGCCGCCCAGCGTGCCGGCCTCAAGCGGGTCATCCTGCCGGCGGAGAACGAGGTCGACCTCGAGGACCTCCCGTCCGAGACACGCAAGGAGCTCGACTTCGTCCTCGTCGACTCGATCGAGCAGGTCTTCGACGTCGCGTTCGACGGTTCTGGCAGCGGCGCCGCGAGGCCGGCGCCGGCGGTCGAGAAACAGGCCGCTAAGACAAGGTGAAGCTGTCGAAGAGGAGCGCGCAGGCCCCATCCGGGTCGGCGCCGCCGGCGGGGAGTCGGCAGAGGAGCTGGTACTCGCGCTTCCCGGCGAGGACGAAGCCGATACGAATCTGGCTCGCCCCCGCGGCGTAGCGGTATGCCCGAACGCGCTGTCCGTCCACGGTCGTCGTCGTCTTCTCGGTCAGGTCGCCTCCCGCCTGCGCGGCGAGCTTCGCCGCGATGCCGTCGAGCTCCTTCGCCGCAGCGTCGAACTTGCCGGGGTCATACCGCTTCAAAAGGAGAAACGACGTGACCGAAACGACCTCGCCGCGCTTCCGCGCCGTGACCTTGC
>WNGE01002267.1_pt1 | contig 23740 bp, 22 predicted proteins | sample 5400651 | NCBI WGS metagenome assembly WNGE01 (sample SAMN13153370, study PRJNA577476) | soil metagenome | isolation source: 60 cm soil or saprolite under grassland replicate 2 | place: USA:California | collected 2016-06-15
ACCTTCTTCTGCTGAAGGAGGCGGGACAGGGCGTTGTTGTCGGCAAACGCGGGAATCTCCGTCTGGAAACGTGTCGTCGGCTTCGACCCCGCGTACCGCAACGTCCGGGTGAACGTGCCTTGAACCGCTGTGCCCTTCGACGTGATCTCCTTCACGCGCCCCGCCGTCACCTGGTCCAGGAAGAACGGGCTGTACGGAACACGGACGCGGGGCTGCGGCTGCATCGCCCGCGAGCCGAGGTAGAAGTTGAACGCGAAGAGTGCGACGACAAAGAGAATCCACGCGCGGCTCGGGCGGAAGCCGGGCAGCCGCGGCGGCGGCGGCGGCGATTCGCGCGGCCCCGGCCCCGGGCTCACGTTCTTGCGCCCATCCTCGGTCACGGCAGGGCGCTCACGATCCGCACGGACGACGAAGACCGAGCGAGGAACCTGTGCGGACGCAGGCACGGCCGGCGACCATTTCTCACCCCACGGGGATTCGCGCATGCCTGCCGGCTGGAATGAGGCGCGTGCATGTGAAGAGATGCTGCCATTTACGTCAGGGTGCCGGTCGGGAAGCCAGGGTAGAGAAGCGCAGCAGCACGACCACGACCACAACCGGCGGCTACTAACGTCGCACCAGCAGGAGAGGGCCGCTCCCGAGCGGCTCTCTCCAGGCAGCGCCGCAGGTGATCACTCCTGAAGGATCGGTTTCGCGCTCGTTGGCTGTTGCACGTGCGTGTGGTCGACGGCGGGCTGCGGGGTTCCGGCGAAGTGTCCGCCCGGGCATCGTTCCGCTTGGACAACTCGTCTTGGGTTGGTGATTCCGATCACGCCCGCGAGGCCGCCTGCCGCCATAAGCGCGGCGCAGATCACGACGACCTGGTGGAACGCCCGCACCGACTCGGTGTTCGCGGCGAAGGTGTCGCCGACGAGCGTGCTCGCGACGACGACACCGATGACGGAGACGCCCACCAGTCCCGCGACGCGCGCGACGGCGTTGTTGATTGCCGATGCAATGCCGGCGTCGCTCTCGTCTGCGTCCGCCAGGACGGTCGCAGTGAGCGGGGCGACCGTCAGGGAGAGGCCAACGGAGAAGACGAGCAGCCCGGGCAGAAGATCGGCGACGTACGAGGTGTGCATGCCGGTTCTGAGCAGCATCAGGATGCCGGCTGCTGCGACCAGCGGCCCGGCGCCCATAAAGAGCCGTGGGCCGTAGCGGTCGGCGAGGGCCCCGAAGCGTCGCGAAAGTGCGAACATCACCAACGTCACCGGCAGCGTGGTCAGCCCGCTTCGCAGCGCGCTGTATCCCGCCACCTGCTGCAGGAAGATGACGAGGAAGAAGAAGAGGATCGCGAGGCCCGCATACATCGCCAGGGTCTCGAGGTTCCCGACCGCGAAGTTGCGGCGGGCGAACAACTCGAGCTTCAGCATCGGCTCGGCAGCGCGACGCTCGTAGCCGAGAAATGCCGCGAACGCGACTGCGCCGACGACCAAAGGCACCAGGATCGCGGGGCTGCGCCAGCCATGGTGCGGCTGCTCGATGAGCGCGAACACGAACCCGCCCAGGCCGATTGCGCACAGGCCGGCGCCGAGGACGTCGACATGCCGTCCCGTCGCGCGAGTGGTTCGCGGCACTGCGGCGAGGATCAACCCCAGCGTGACGAGGACGAACGGGACGTTCAGCGCGAAGATCCAGCGCCAGGAAACCTGATCGATGATCCAGCCGCCCACCAGCGGGCCGACGATCGTTGCGATCCCACCCCAGGCCGTCCACGAGCCGATCGCTGCGCCCCGCGCCTTCGGCGGGAAGGCGGCGACGATGATCGCGAGCGAGCTCGGCGTCAGCAGCGCCCCAGCCGCTCCTTGCAGCGCACGCGCAGCGATCAACACGCCGATCGTCGGCGCGACGGCGCACGCGATCGACACCACGCCGAATGCCGCGACCCCGATCGCGAACACGCGTCGCTCGCCGTAGATGTCGCCGAGCGAGCCGCCGATCAGGATCAGCGAGCCCAACGCAAGCAGATACGCGTTCGACACCCACTGCTGGCCCGACAGCCCACCGCCGAGGTCACGCTCGATCGCCGGCAACGCGACGTTGACGATCGAGCCGTCGATAGTGGCCACGCCGGAGCCGAGAATCGCGGCGAGCAGGGTCAGCCGTTGCCGAGGGTTCACGAGCCGGCCGGCTCGAGACCACCGAGGCCGCGGAGATCGACGCAGGTGATCCCGCGGATCCTGACCAGCACCATCTGCACGGAGCCACAGGTGCGGCAGCAGGCGACGGTGCCCGGCGCGCGCACGTAAACCTGAAGCTCGGCCAAAGGGCGGATCGCGCCGCAGCTCGCACAGGCGGTTGTCGCTGCGGTCATCTCGGCGCCGAAGACGTCGAACAGCAGGCCGCCGATCGCGTTTCCGTCGAGTGCGTCCATCATGCTCCTGTCGGTCCGAAGCGCTCGGTTCTGATGCGACCGGGCTCGTGTCCGAGCTCGACGAGACCGCTCGCCGCCGTTTCGACGAACCCGGTCGGGCCGCAGACGTAGACGAGCGGCCGTTCACTCGGAGGCCAGGCAATCTCCTCGAGCAGCTCGCGGTCGATGCGGCGTCGGTAGCCTCGCCACCCTTCCGGCGACTCGCGGGTGAGGGTGAAGCGGATGTCGAGCTCGCCGTCGGCCGCCAGGCGTGCAAGCTCGTCCCGGTAGATCACGTCGTCGAGCGCGCGTGACGAGTAGAGCAGCCGTACCGGGACGGTGCTCCCGATCGCGTTGCGGTGTCGCAACATCGATCGGAGCGGCACGATGCCGGAACCACCCCCGACGAGGAGGAGCGGCCCGCCGAGCGACTCCTCCCAGACGAAGTAGCCGCCGATCGGGCCGCGCAGCTCGAGCTGGTCCCCGGCCCGAAGCTCATCGACCAGGTATGGCGAGACCTCGCCGTCGTCGAGCAGCTCGACCGTGAGGACGAGATAGTCGTCCTCCGGGGCCGAGGCGATCGAGTAGCTCCGCTCCGCCTGGTATCCGTCCTCGGCGGTAAGGCGCACGTCGACATGCTGGCCCGCCCGGTGGCCCGGCCACTCGGGCGGCTCGAGCACGATGCTCTTCGCCTGCGACGTCTCGTCGAGCATCTCGACCACGGTGGCGAGCTGCCAGTTCAGTCGCCCCAGTAGCGCTGTTCTTTCCACGGGTCCCCGTAGTTGTGATAGCCGTAGGTCTCCCAGAAGCCCGGCTCGTCCTCCTCGCGCAGCTCGAGCCCACGCACCCACTTGGCGCTCTTCCAGAAGTAGAGGTGCGGGACGAGCAGCCGCGCGGGCCCCCCGTGCTCGGGATCGAGCGGCTCCTCGTCGTAGGCGTAGGCGATCCAGGCCTTGCCGCCGGTCAGATCCTCGAGGGGCAGGTTCGTCGTGTAACCGCCGTCGCTGAAGGCCGTCGCGTACTCGGCGGTCGTCTCGACACCCTCGAGCAGTGTGTCGAGCGAGACGCCGGTCCAGAGGGTGTCGAGCTTCGACCACTTCGTCACACAGTGGATGTCGACGGTCACCTTCTCACTCGGGAGCGCCTCGAGCGACTCCCAGGTCCACGACATCGGCTGCTCGACCGCGCCCCGGATCGTGAAGCTCCACGCTTCGAGCGGTGTGTGCGGCGTCGGCCCCGCCGACAGCACCGGGAAGTCGTCGGTCACGTACTGGCCCGGCGGAATCCGCGCAGGATCTGCCTCCGCGCGGCGGCGGCCGCGGAACCCGCGCGAGATCGGCGCCATCAACGCTCCTCGACGGGGAAGCGACGAATGAAGGCGAGGGCCGCGTCGGCGACCTCTTGCCAGCCGCCGTCGATCGTCAATGCGTGTCCGCGGCCCGGAAGCACGAGGAACTCCGTCACGCCCTCGTTGCGCTTCTGGCGCTTGTACGACGCGTTCGCGATCGCCTTCGGAACGGTGTGATCGTTCTCGCCGGAGATGATCAACAGCGGCCCGCGCTCCGGGTTCTTCGTGTCGACCTTCGCCTCCGTCCACGGGTTCAGGTTCGCCGTCGCGGCCTGGAAGATCGGCGTTCCCGAGCCCGGCACCGAGTAGGACTCGTACAGCGCCTTCGCCTCGTCCTCGCCGACTGCGTTCGCGAAGCCGTAACGGAACTGCTCGTACGTGAGCGGAACGGCACGGTGCACGTTCGCCGGGTTTCCCAGCACCGGTTGCGCCGACCGCAATGCGGAGATCGGGAGCGGCAGCACGCCTCGGAACGGTGCCGGGCTGATCGCGACCGAAGCCGCCGAGAGCCCGCGCCCGGCGAGGATCTGCGTGAGCAGCCCGCCGAAGGAGTGGCCGATGATCGCCGGCTTCGTGTCCAGCCGTCGGATGATCCCTTCGGCGTAGTCGGCGACCTGTCCGACGCTCTTGCGCGCGAAGACCTCGGGATGAGCCTTCGCCTCGTCCACCGTCTCGGGATCGTCCGGCCAGCCGGGCGTCAACGCGGCGTATCCGGCCTCCTCGAAGGCCGCCGCCCAACGGTCCCAGCTGTTCGGCAGCAACCACAACCCGTGAACGAACACCACAGGCGCCTTCTCTGATGCGTTTGCCCGCTCGACCTGCTCGGCCTCGCGCTGGCTGATCGTCTTTGCCGCGGTCGAAGCGGTGCTCACGGCCTTCCTCCTCGCTCGTCGATGCGGTCGCGGCTCATGCGACAACGTCACTCTTACTGATTCAGGGGCGTCTACGTCAGTGGGGGACAGGTCGGAAGACGATCCGGAAATACATTAGATCTCCAACCGCGCGTCCTCGAGATCGAGGTCGCGCTGGAGTCGCCGCATTGCGTCGTCGTTGATGACGCCATCCCGCCGCAGGCGAACGATCTCGGATCGTTCCGCCTCCAGCAGCTCGCGCCGTAATCGCTGGTAGTTCTGCGACCGCTCCTCGATCGCGCCGTCCGATTCGGCATCGAAGCGCGAGGAGAACCGGTCGCGGCGGAAGTTGTAGAGCCCGCGAAGCCGCTGCGCCGTGTCATCGCGGACCCAGTCTTCGTCCTCGAGCTCCCCCAGTCGGCTCAGCGCAGCCTCGGCTGCGCGAATCCTCGCCTTCGCATCTTCCTTCTCGTCCAGGTGGTCAGGCTCGAGGCGCAGGGCGCGGATCACGAGCGGCAGCGAGAGCCCCTGGAGGACGAGCGTGCCGAGGATGACGGCAAACGTCAGGAAGACGATCAGGTCGCGCTGCGGAAATCGGGCTCCGGCATCCGTCGTCAGCGGGATCGCGAGCGCGGCCGCGAGCGATACGGCACCCCGCATGCCCGCCCACGAGATGACCATGGTTTGCGCGAACGGCGCGGGCGTGCTTCGGCTGAACAGACGACGTGGCAGATACGAGAGAATCGGCAGCCAGAAGATGCGCGTGACGACGACCGTCCCGGTGACGAGCACGGCGTACAGCGTCAGACGACCCGCGGACAGGCCGGTCAACGCGTCGAGGATCCTCGAGAGCTGCAGGCCCACGAGTGCGAAGACCAGCGCGTTGATGACGAAGGTGAGGATCTCCCAGGCGGCTGCTGCCTGCAGCCTCGTCTGCACGGACGTCAGCTCCGGCGTCCGCCAGCCGAGATAGATCCCCGCCGTCACGACCGCGAGCACGCCGGATGCCTCTGCCGCGTTGGCGGGAATGAAGGCGAGGTAGCCGGTCATCAGCCCGATCGTGACCTCCACCGGCGGGTTGTCGAGCCGCCGGCGCACCTCCGCCACGAGGTAGCCGACGATGAGGCCGATCCCGATCCCGCCGGCCACGCTCCAGAGGAACCGCCACGACGCATCCCAGAAGGTGAAGCTGCCGGCGACCGCGGCGGTGATCGCAGCCTTGTAGAGGACGAGCGCGGTGCCGTCGTTGACGAGGCTCTCCCCTTCCACGACCGTGACGATGCGCCGCGGGACGCCGAGCCTGCGCATGATCGCCGTGGCCGCGATCGGATCGGTCGGGGAGACCACGGCCCCGAGTACGAAGGCGGCGGGCCAGGACAAGCCGTCGACGGCGGCGTGGGCGACAAGCGCCACGGTCGCCGTCGTCGCCACGACGAGCCCGATCGCCAGGGTGCCGATCGACCGCACGTTGGCGCGCAAATCGCGTAACGAGGTGTTGTAGGCCGACAGGTACAGGAGCGGCGGGAGCACCGCCACGAGAACGATGTCGGGCGGGAGCGAAATCGTCGGCATCCCGGGCGCGAACCCGAGCGCGAGTCCGCCGAGGACGAGCAGGATCGGGTACGGGATGCGCAGGGCCGGCGCCGCGACGAGCAGCGCCACGAGCACGACGAGCAAGGCGAGGAGGACCAGCTGGTCGTACGTTCCGAAATGCACGCGGTGAGCCTACGCAACGCCATACTTCACGCTCCGTGACGAGCACGCCGCAGAGTGGAATCTTCAGCCTCGGGACAGCGTCGCATGCCTACCTCGAATTCGCGTCCAGGGAGCCCGATACGGCGCGGATGCTCGCGAGCGCGGTCGCGTCGATGCGCGAGCCGCGAACGACGATGGGCGGTGTCAACCTCGTAGCGGGGTTCCGGCCCGAGCTCTGGCGCGAGCTCGTTCCCGACGACGCTCCGCCCGGAATCGAGGGCTTCAACGGCGACCTCGTCGGGCCCGACGGCTACACGCTGCCGGCGACACAACACGACGCGGTGCTCTGGCTCTCCGGGAGTGCGTACGACGTCATCTTCGACATGGCCCGCGAAGCGATCGCCGCCGTGGACGCGGTCGCGTCGATCGCCGAAGAGACCTCGAGCTGGCCCTACCGCCACGACCGAGATCTCACCGGCTTCATCGATGGAAGCGAGAACCCTGACCTGATCGACGCACCGGAGTTCGCCGTGATCCCCGAGGGCAGCGCGGGTGCCGGCGGCACCATCCTCCTCCTGCAGAAATGGAGTCACGACGCGTCGGCGTGGGAATCGCTGCCGCTGTCAGAGCAGGAGCAGGTGATCGGACGCACGAAGGACGAAAGCGTCGAGCTCGACGACAAGGCGGCCGAATCCCACGTCAGCCGTACCGACCAAGATCGCTTCGGGAAGATCTTCCGCCGCAACATGCCGTACGGGACCGTCACCGACCACGGCACGATGTTCGTGGGATTCAGTGCCGACCAGCAGCGATTGACCGCGATGCTCGAGAGCATGGCCGGGCTGACCGACGGCATCCGCGACGCGCTCACGATCTACACCCGGCCGCTCACCGGGGCGTATTACTTCGTCCCCTCGACGCAGAGCCTGCGCCGTTGTGGCGGTGCGTAGCCCGAGCTTCTCGGCTCTACCGACTACCCCTGTGCCGCAGTTCGCACGAGGCGTCCAGACGGCCGGCCGCGGTGGCCTTGGTCTCGCGGGGCGAGGCGGAACGTCAACCGGGTCACGACGCCGACGTCACGGGCGCCTCCCATGAGCGCCCGGAAGACGTCAGCGTTCTCGTCCCGGTTGGCGATCCGAACCGAGCCGTCCACGGCGACGATCTCGACCTCCTCGAGGTCGTCGGACTGCCACATCACCGCAAGCCCGTGCAGCTGTGCGGCGCGCTCGACCTCTCCGGGCAGACACCCCGGCCCGGCGTGCACGAGCCCGGCATCGAGATCGATGGTGACTTCGCGCATGCGCGACAGGTCGAGCGTCACTGCGCGCTCGGCCGCCGCTGTTCCGGCGGCGCTTCGGCTCTCTCCCTTGACGCTGACCACCAGTCCGTGGTCGCGTGCGAAACCAACCGCTGCGACGACCTCCGGAACCGATGCCGGCTGGATCGCGAGCGCGGGGACTCGCGCGACGACGCTGTTCCAGACCAGCAGGGTCGCCTCCAAACCGTCGACGGCGTTCATCGTCTCTTATCGCGTAGCGGCTGCCCGACGGGGCTCGGCGCGCCGCCCGCTGGCTCGCTTCGACACGATGTGCTTCGCGACGTAGCCGGCGTCCCTGCCCGCCCCGAGGATCAGCATCGAGCTGAAGGAGTGCAGGAAGACGAGGCCGACGAAGTAGAGACCCGGCGCAGAGAGGACGACTCCGCGACGCTGGTTGGGGTACCCGTCATCACCGACGACCGGCAGCCGGATCCAGTCGAAGTCGTTTTCGAATCCGGTGCACCAGACCACGTTCGACACCTCCACAACCCGGCCGTCCTCGAGCATCGGCAGTCCGCGCTCGACGCCGACAACCCTGCCGACGACGCGCTCGACCCCGGCGGCCTGCAGGTCCGCGGACTTCACCCGCAGGAGCGGGCCCCCGTGGGACCGCAGCTCGGGACCGACCTTGCGACCGAGCGGAGTGCTGCCCGTGAGGACGCGCGTGGCCAGGAACCGGAGCACGGGCCAGATGAGCCGCGCCGGCCGGCTCTCGATCCGGAACGGGATCTGTCCCGTGTCCCTGCCCGAGAGCAGCGTTTGGTGATTTGCGCCGGCCACCTCGAACGCGATGTCTGCGCCCGAATGAGAGGCGCCCACCACGAGGACGGCGCCCTCTTGCAACTGCCCGGGACTTCGATAGTCGCTGGAGTGCAGCTGCCTGATGCCCGGATCGAGCTCGGCGGCGAACGAAGGGATCACGGGGCTCTGCATGACGCCCGTCGCAACGACGACGTTCTCCGCCACGAACCGGCGGTCACCGGCGGTGGCAACGTACCGATCTCCATCCTTGGACAGCCCGTCCACGATGACACCGTTTCGAACCGGAAGCTCGAATCGCCTCGCATATGCCTCGAGGTAGTTCGCCATGTCGTTCCCGGTCGGGAAGCTGTGGCGCGGCGCCGGAAACCGCATACCCGGCAGCCGGTCGTAGCGTGCCGGCGAATACAGCCGGAGCGACGGCCAGCGCTTCCGCCAGGAGTCGCCGACGCGCTCGTTCGCGTCCAGGATCAGACACGGCCGACCTCGCCGCGTCAGGTGATACCCGGCCGCGAGGCCGGCCTGGCCGCCGCCGATGATCATCGTCTCGAAGTACTCCGCACCGTCCCGCGGTTCACTCAGATCGGTCCTGCCGTTCGTCGCTACCTCCTGTGTCGCCATGTCGCTCTCCTTCCGCTCGTCACCGTCGCCTGATCGAGACGACGGTACGAGTCGAGATCGCGGCGCGCATCGCGTGGATGCACCACATTCGCGGCACGAGCCTCGTGGTCATTTCTGACCAGGCGGGCGCGGGCGCTCAGACGAGATCGTGTTCGAAGGCGAACGCGGTGGCAGCGGTTCGGGACGAGAGGCCGAGCTTGGAGAAGATGTTCTGGAGGTGCCGGGCGACCGTGTGCTCGCTGATCACCAGTGCCGAGGCGATGTCGCGGTTGCTCTTTCCGACGGCAACCAGACGCAGCACCTGCAGCTCGCGGGCCGTCAACCCGTGCACGTCGAAGGATCCCGTGCGTCCCGCCGGCGATTCGATGCGCTCAAGATCCGGCGCGGCTCCCAGCTGGGCGAATACGTCGCGTGCGGCCTCCAGCTCCAGCGTGGCCGCGTCGTCGTCACCGAGCGCGCGACACGCCAGCCCAAGAAGGACGCGCGCGCGGGCTGCATCGTAGGGCGCCTCGAGCTCCTGCCACATGTGCCATGCCTGACGCAGCGATACGAGGGCGGTTCGCACGTCCCCGTCCGCCAGCTCGGTTGCTCCTCGGGCGTAGGCAACCATCGCGTCCAGCATCCGGCTCTCGTACCCTGCCGCGATTTGCTCGAGCTCGCGGCAGGCGCTGCGCGCCTCGTCGCTTTCGCCGACGGCGAGCATGATCTCGACGTATGCGGGCAGCAGCCCTGCGCGCTTCAGCACCTCGGTTTTCTCGCCGATCACGCGGCGGATCGACGCAGCTGCCGCATCGCGTCGCCCCTGCGCCAGCCGCAGCAGTGCGAGACCCGGCTGCGGCTCCCATCCGTAGCCGCTCGCCGTTCGGTACGCGTCCTCTGCCACGGCGAATTCCCCTTGCAGGCGATGAAGCTCACCCTGCCGGTAGAAGGCCAGGCCCGCGGCCGCCCGATTCATCGTCTCGGACAAGCGGATGCCGGCGCGGCGGGCCTCTTCCAACGCGTCCGCCCAGGCACCGTGCACTTGCATGATCTCCGCGCGATGCACCAGGCAGCGCCCGGTGAACGCAACGAGGTCCGGTTGCCGTTCGCACCACCGCGTCAGGGCGGTGGTCCACTCCTGCGCTCGGCGCAGCTCGTACACCTCCTGGCAGGTGAGGATGACCCCGCAATAGACGAGGCCGGTGACGATCGGCGACAACTCCCCTCCGGTGACAGCCACCATGGACTCGTCCAGCAGGGCCAGACCCTCCTGCACCTGCCCGGCTCGGATCAGCATCTGGCCCTGAGCGTGAACGGCGAGTGCGAACAAGTCCGAGTCGTCGAAGCGCTGCCCGATCCCGGCAGCCTCGGCTGCGGTTCCGGCCGCGGTCGCGTAGTCGCCGGCGCCCTCTTGGCGGAACATGATCGGCAGTAGCAGGTAGCCCCGCTCGACGCAGTCGCGGTCCTCGCGCTCGAGCAGTCGCTGCGCGCGACCGAGCCAGCCGGTCGCCTGGCCCAGCTCTCCTCGACGTGCGAGGGTCATACCGACCCAGAACGCGCAGCGCACAGCGCGCAGTGCTTCGCCCGCGTCCAGGTGCGCGTGGTGCGCACGCTCCAAGACGCTCATCCACTCGTCGTCGCGGCCGAGCATGTACGCGGACGTCGCGAGCAGCTCGAGATCCCTCCTGTCCAGCGGCGCCGCTCGATCGGCGTTCGACAGCGACTCGTAGGCGTCCGTCCACGCGCGCCTGGCAAAGGACTCGCGGCCCCGTTCGACCTCGCTGCCCGCTTCCGCCACGCCGCCGTGATTATGAATGGTCTCGCGCGCGCGCGACCGCGGGAGAAGGCCGCCGGAGCCCGAGCACCACCTCGATGACCGTGACGCTGATCGCAGCCAGCGGCGTTGCCAGCGCAACGGCCGCCGGGCCGAGAACGACCCCGACGACAGACGCGGAGACGAGCACGACGAGTGGCGGCAGACCGACCGCGCGGCCGATTACGCGTGGATTGATCAGGTAGTCCTGGATCAACCGAAAGCCCACGAACACCGCGGCCGTTTCGAGCGCCAGCTGCCACGAGATCGTGAGGGCCAGGCCGATCGCGGCCCCGCCCGCGAGCAGGGGCCCGACGATCGGAACGATCTCAATCAGGCCGGAGAATGGTCCGAGCAGCAGTGCGTAGGGGACGCCGAGCAGGACGTAGAGGGTCGAGAGGACTGTGCTGACAAGCACGACCATCGTGAAGACGCCGCGCAGGTAGGCGCCGAGTCGCGACTCCACGAGCAACCACGCATCGCGGACGGTACGCCGCTTTCCGGGCGGCACGAGCGTGGCCACGAGACCGAGCACGCGTTCACGCTCCACGATCCAATACGCCGCAACCGCAAAGGTGAAGACGATCCCGGCCAGGATCGCAGCGATCCTGCGGCCCGCCTCGATCGCCGGGTGCAGAAGCTCATCGCGGGTGGGTGCCCGTCGCAGCAGGTGCTCGAGCGCCAAGAGGACGTCTCGACGAACGCCGCTCGAGTGCCGGGCGTTCTCGTGTACGTCACTCGGTGACGGCGGAAGACCCCCGAGAGCCGCGCGAAGCTCGCTCAACGCCGGCGGGACGACAAAGGCCACCAAGAGCGCAAGCGGGCCCAGCAGCAGCGCGTAATGGAGCAGGATCCCGAGCCACACCGGGACCCCGCGCTGCTTCAATGCCTCGACGCCCGCCCTCATCCCGGCCGCGAGCGTGAATGCCACGAGCAGCAAGGTCAGCAGCGTCCGGAGCTGCCAGAGCGCGACTGCTGCGAGCAGGAGCGAGCCGGCAACGAGTGTGATCACGGCCCACTGTCTTCCGATCGGCATAGGCTCCGTCGTTCCCGGATCGAAGGCTTGAACAACGCACACGGATGGGCGTGGCTCCCTGCTTGCGGGTGCTCTGCAGCGTCGCCGTTAGTAGCGGTCGATCTCGACGAGCCGCTGGTCGCTGATGCCGAAGTGGTGGGCGACCTCGTGCAAGACGACGCGACGGATCTGTCCACGCAGGAGCTCAGGGTCGTGCCCGTAGATCCGCGCCAGCGGGCCGCGGTAGATCGTGATCTTGTCCGGGAGCGCACCGCTGTAGCCGGCGCCTCTCCGGGTCAGGGGCACCCCCTGATACAGCCCGAGCAGCGGCTGACCCTCTGCCGGCTCGTCTTCCACGACCACCTCGACGTTGGACATGCGGGAGCGAAGGTCGGCCGGAAGCGAATCGAGCGCGTCCTGAACGACTTGCTCGAAATCGAGAATGCCGTCGTCGGTGCCGCCAGCGTCCACCACGCCAGCGTACTCAGCCCCGGACGACGGCCGCCTGTCCGCTGCGCTCTGCAATGGCCTTCTTGCGGGCCGTCGCGGTCTCCACCTGGTTCTTTCCCTGCCGCTTAGCCTCGTACAACGCGCCGTCGGCAGCCGCCACGAGCGCATCGGCGCTGCCGTAGCTCGGGTACGCAGCCGCCCCGAAGCTCGCGGTTACCCTGACGACCTCACCGCTCGCAGTCGGCACGCGGAGCTCTTCGATCGCCTTGCGAATGCGCTCGGCCAGCCGGCGTGCTCCGGCCAGCTGCGTACCCGGCAGCACGAGGGCGATCTCTTCGCCGCCGAAGCGTGCCGCCAGATCGAGCTCCCGCACGGTCTCCGCGAAGATCGCCGCGACGGCGCGCAGGACGGCGTCACCCGCCTGGTGCCCGTGACGATCGTTGATCTGCTTGAAGTTGTCGATGTCGGCGAGCACGAACGACAGGTTCGTGCCGAGCCGCCGAGCGTGGTCGAGCTCGTCGTCGAGGCGCTCATCGAGCAAGCGCCGGTTCGCGAGGCCCGTAAGCCCGTCGGTGTGCGCTTGCCGAGCCAGCCGAGCGGCGTCGGCGAGCACACGCGCGACCGGACGCGCGAGCCGGGTCGCGAGACCGGCAGCCAGCGCGAGCGTCAACGCAGCTGCAAGCAGCAGACGCCGGCGATACGCGACGACGCGCGCTTCGATCGCGGCGACTGGCTCGACCGAGACGATGCGTCCACCGTCGATCGGAACGCTGCTCGCGACGAACGCTGTCTTGCCGAAAGCGACGCGGCCGCCCGCAACGTCGGCGCGCGCGCCGACGGGGCCTCCGGCTACCACCCGCCCGTGCTGGACGAGCAGCAGCGCAGCGTGGTCGGGCAGCGGTGTTGCGCGCTCCAGCAGCGAGACGAGGGCGCCGTCGAGCGGGACGCCCACGGTGACGTGGGCAAGCGCGTTTCCTCCATCCGCGATCGTCGCGCCGGCGGAGATCAGAGGCTCGCCGGGCAGCGCGTCGAAGCGATGCCGCCCTACGACGATTCGCGCGTGCCGTGCCCGCGCGATCCGTGCGAGCTCGGCGCGATCGCCGGAGATGAGCGCCCGCTGGAGCGAGAGCGACGACGCAAGCTCGCCGGCTTGCGCGCGCAGATCGGCCCGCAGCGCAGCGAACGCCGACGCGGAGACGCGCGCCGCCCCCGTGAGCTCCGTCTGCGCCTGCTGCATGTTCGACTTGTGCGCGGCGCGGTCGAGCGTGAAGACAACGGTCGCGGTCACGCCGCCGGCGAGCGCGAACACGATCAAGGCAGCGCGGATGACTGCAGCACGGCCGTAGCGCGAACGGATGCGGTGCTGCTCGCGCATCAGTGGCCCTGATTCCCGTTGCCGTGGGCGTCGGCCTGCCCGTTGCCGTTCGCCTGGCCGTTGGCGTTCCCGTTGGCCTGACCGTTCCCGCCCGCGTTCGCCTGACCGTTGGCCTGTCCGTTCGCGTTCTCGTTGGCCTGACCGTTCCCGCCCGCGTTCGCCTGGCCGTTCGGGTTCGCCTGGCCGTTTGCGTTGCCGTCGGCCTGACCGTTCGCGTTCCCGTTCGCCTGACCGTTCGCGTTTGCCTGGGCGCTCGGATCGCCGTTCGCCTGTCCGTTCGCGTTGCCGTCGGACTGCCCGCTCGCGTCGCCGTTCGGCTGGCCACTCACGCTGCCGTCGACCTGACCGCTCCCGTCGGGCTGACCGTCCGCGTCGCCGCTCGAGTGATCCGGCGGAATCGGGTCGACGGCCTCACCGTCGTCGTAGGAGGGCGTCGCACCGCTGCCGGTGGAAGAGCTGCCAGCGACCGTCACAGCGGGATCGGCGGCCTGTGCGGCGCTGTCCCCCTCCCTCGGAGGAGCCGACTTGCCGTTGGTCTTTCCGCCGTTCGAGGTCGGCGGAGGGGCAGCGCCGGCCGCTGTCTTACCGCCCGCAGGTGCGTCGCCACGCTGCGAGGGGGCCGGTGCCGCGACCGGCGCAGGAGCCGGAGCGCGCTCGGGCGGCGGTGACGGCGCAGGCGTGCTCACCCCCGCCGAAACGATCGGCATCTGCGTATCCGACGCCGTAGCGGGAGTGGGCGTGTCGGTTGGAGCTGCGGTCTCGGCCAGAAGCCGCGTGCGCAGCTCGACCGCCAGAGCTCGGTCACCCCGCATGAGGTCGCCCGGCGCGCCGGAGTCCTGGGAGCCGAGTTCCCGGGCCGCCGCGCGCAACCGCTCGAGCGACGGAAGGAGTGGCCGGCTCGAGCGGAGGCCGATGCGGTCGGCGAGTGTGCCGACGGCGACCTTTCGGCCGGAGCCGTCGTCGATTCCGAGGAGCGCGCTCTCGAGCGCGATGGAGACGTTCAGGCGCCCGGCAGCGTCGGAAGCGGGCAGCACCGACAGAGTCGGAACCGCGACACCGACCCAGAGAGCACTGCAAAGGGTCGCGGCGGACGCGAGCCCGACTGTCTCGAAGGCATTCAGGTGTCCGGTCGCGCTCGACCGGCCGATGCGCCGCAGAATGTTCTCTCGCAAGGTAGTTCCCCTGATCGGGGGCCGCAGTGGACGTACTTGACGTACTCAAGATCGTCCGTTTCCGGGACTGACCACCTCCCCCGATCGAGCCACTGTGAAATGCTCAAGCTGCACATCCTCGACGAGGGGCAGCTCGGCCCACCGCCGGTGCTGTTCGCGTCGCTGCGCGACTTCGTCGAGCTCGTCGTGCGAGCCTTCGACGCGGGCGCCGGGCGGTCGAGCCCGATCGACGCACGCGCGCCGGCGGACGACGACGAGCGACTCGACCGCGAGCTTCGACGGCTCGCGTTCTGGTGAGAGCTCAAGAGGAACTGTGACCGGGGACTAAATCGCGCCGTTTACGGGAACGCCGCGCCAATGCTCGGTGACCTCTGGTACAAGAACGCCGTCGTCTACAGCATCGACGTCGAGACGTTCATGGATTCGAACGGCGACGGCTGCGGAGACTTCGAAGGGCTCAGCCGCCGGCTCGACTATCTGGAAAGCCTCGGCGTCGACGCGTTGTGGCTGGCGCCGTTCCAGCCGTCGCCGAGAAGGGACGACGGCTACGACATCACCGACTACTACGGCGTGGATCCACGGTTCGGCTCGTCCGGCGACTTCGTCGAATGCGTCCATGAGGCAAGTAGCCGCGGAATACGCGTGATGATGGATCTGGTCGTCAACCACACGTCGGATCGGCACCCGTGGTTCCGCCGCGCGCGCGAGAAGCGCACGCCGCTGCATGACTGGTACGTGTGGTCGAAACGGCGGCCTGCCAACTGGCGCAGCGGCGTCGTCTTCCCGGGCGAGCAGCGATCGACCTGGACGTTGGATCCCCGTGCGCACGAGTACTACTTTCATCGCTTCTACGAGTTTCAGCCGGATCTCAACATGGACAATCCACGTGTCCGGGAAGAGCTGCGGCGAGTCATCGGTTTCTGGCTCCAGCTCGGCGTCGCCGGCTTCCGCGTCGACGCGGTTCCGTTCCTGCTCGAGAAGCCGCCTCGCGGTCGTGGCAGGCAACAGCTCCGCTTCGAGTATCTGAAGGAGTTCAGAGACTTCCTTCAATGGCGTGTCGGCGACGCGGTGCTGCTGGGCGAAGCGAACGTGCCACCACAGGCGTCGCAGCAATATTTCGCCGACGGCGGCGGTCTCCACATGATGTTCAACTTCTGGGTCAACCAGCACCTGTTTCTGACGCTGGCGTCAGGCGACGCACGACCACTTTCCTCTGCACTTGGCGCGACGCGGAAGCTTCCCGCAACGGGGCAATGGGCGCACTTCCTGCGCAACCACGATGAGCTCGACCTCGGTCGACTCGCAGCACGCGAGCGCAAGCTCGTCTTCGATGCGTTCGGGCAGGAGCCGTCGATGCAGCTGTACGGACGCGGCATCCGGCGACGGCCGGCTCCGATGCTCGGCGACCGGCGTCGGCTCGAGCTCGCGTACAGCCTCGTCCTGTCGCTGCCGGGAACGCCCGTTCTCCGTTACGGCGACGAGATCGGCATGGGCGAGAATCTTCGGCTCCGAGAGCGCGCCGCCATTCGAACGCCGATGCAGTGGTCGGCGGAGCCAAACGGAGGATTCTCGGTCGCCGAGCGCGTCGTGCGGCCGGTCGTCGACGGCAGCCCATTCGGGTATGCAACGGTCAACGTCGAGCAGCAGAGGCGCGATCCGGACTCGCTGCTGCGCTGGACGGTTCGGATGATCCGCCTCCGGAAGGAGTGCCCGGAGATCGGCTGGGGCGAATGGCAGATCCTCGCGACGCGCTCGCCTGCGGTGCTCGCGGTCGCATACCGGTGGCGCGGCGCTACCGTCGTCTGCGTGCACAACGTCACCGCCGAGGCGCGCGAGATCTCGCTCCAGCTCGGCGGCGGGCTGCTCTCGGACTTGATCGAGGTGGATGAACTGACTGCGAAGCCCGACGCCGCGCATCGAGTGCGGGTCGATCCGTATGGCTACCGCTGGTTCCGGCTCGGTGAGCGCAACACGGCTCTCACGCGGCGACGGCGCGCGTAGCGGCTTGCCGCAACGGTGAGCAACACCACTTCAGCCTGGCGTAACCCGCACATGAGCCTGGCCGTTGGAATCACACATCGCCATTGCCGAGACCGAAGGAAGGACGGTTTGTCGGATGAAAGACCGAAACCTCACCACCGCCGACCTCGCCGGAGCATCGGAGGACCAGGAGAACGCCGAGCAAACAGCTTCTGATCGGGGCCAGCCCGGCGACCCGACCGACGATGGCGCAGTACGCGGGGAGACAACTCCGTCAGACGAGCCGCTCACGCGGGACCAGCCTGAGAAGGAGTTCGGCGATTCAGCTCTTCGCAGAGACCGAAGCGAACCGGCAGCTACGGCGGCCGGTCGTCGGCCGCTTCTCTCCCACGATCAGAGCGAACACTTCACTACTCGCTGGCAGGAGATCCAGACCAGCTTCGTCGATCAACCTCGGGATTCCGTCGAGCAAGCGGACGCCCTTGTCGCCGATCTGATGCAGCGGCTTGCGGCCGGCTTCTCGAACGAGCGTGAGCGCCTCGAAGAACAATGGGATCGCGGCGACGACGTCTCCACCGAAGACCTCCGGGTCGCACTCACCCGCTACCGCTCCTTCTTCGACCGACTCCTCTCCGCCTAGCGGGCCAAATTGGGTGTGGGAGAGGAGCCGCTCATCCCACACCCTCTCTTCTCTCTCCGGCGAGCGCGCCCGGAGGGATGTTCTGGTTGCGGCGCAGGACGTTGCTCGGGTCGTAGCGCCTCTTGAGAGCCTGCAAGCGCGCGAACGCCTCGTCGCCGAACGCAGCGCGCACGCCCTCGATCGGCTCGTCCGCCTGCATGTAATTGACGTAGCCGCCGCTGCTGAACGACCACGGCTCGATCGCCGCTGCCGTGTCGCGCGCCCACGCGATGTACTGCTCGTCGAGAGCAGGGTCCTGCCACGTCGCGGTTGCGCTGATGTTGAACGCTGCTTCGCGAAAGGCGACGGCGCCGTCGGGAGCATCGGCGTCTTTCGGCGCACCGTGCAGCGACTCGATCAGAATCCCTCCCGGCGGACGGCCGAGAGCGACGATGCAGCGGAGCAGCTCGTCGATCAGCCCGTCGGGAAGCTCGCGCACGAAGTGGCCCTTCCAGTAATGCCGGTTCTCGCCGTACGCGGAGTCGAACACACCTTGCTGCTCGAGGAACGAATGAGCACGCGTGCCGTCGTCGACGAGCCCCGGCCCCGAGCGCAAGCTGCGAAGCTCCGCCGGATCGGCGGCCGAGCCCGTGTAGCAGGGCGCGACCACGAGCGCCGGCGCCAGCGACTCGTCGACCGAGATGCCGACCTGGCAGCTGAGGTCACGCGGCGAGCTTGCAACGACGTCGCGGAAGCGGCGAAGCGCCTCTCGCACGCCCTTCCCGCCGAACGCCAACAATCCGCCCACGACGGTCTCGAGCGGGTACAGGCGGAACTCGAGTCGCGTCGCGACGCCGAAGTTTCCGCCCGCGCCGCGGAGTCCCCAGAGGAGCTCCGGGTTCTCGTCGCTGCTCGCGTGCACGACGGTCCCGTCCGGTGTGACGAGCTCCGCTCCGACGAGGTTGTCGCAGGTCAGGCCGTACTGGGCCGTCAGGTGGCCGATCCCGCCGCCGAGCGCGAGCCCGCAGACCCCCGTGGAGCCGACCACGCCTCCCGGCGTCACAAGGCCGTGCGCCTGCGTAGCCGCGTCGAAGTCGAGCCAGGTCGACCCGCCCTCGGCGCGGGCGATCCGCGTACCGCCGTCCACTTCGACGGCTCGCATCCGCGAGAGGTCGATCACCAGTCCGCCGTCGAGAACGCAATGCCCCGCGGGGTTGTGCCCGCCTCCGCGTACGGCGACCTCGAGGTCGTGCGCACGTGCGAAGTCGAAGGCGGTCGCGATGTCGGACGACCCGGTGCATTGCGCGATGACCCCTGGACGGCGGTCGGCAAAGGCGTTGAAGCAGATACGTGCCGCGTCGTAGTCGGGATCGGCAGGGCCGAGCACGGTCCCGGCAAGTGAGCTGCGCAGCTCACTCAGACTTTCGTCTGTCATGCGTCGCGTGTCGGCCGGTAGACGAGGATCGCCACACCGTCACCGACCACCTTCGAGTCGGCGAGCCGCAGAGGCCGCTTGTCGCTCGTTTCGCCGAACAGGCGCTTGCCGGTCCCGAGCACAAGGGGAAAGACCATCAGCCGCAACTCGTCGACCAGGTCGTGCTCGATCAGAGCTTGCACGAGCTGGGCGCTGCCGTGGACGACGACGTCGCCGTCCACGTCCCGCCGAAGCTTCGAGACCTCGTCGATCACGTCGCCCTCGAGCACAGTCGAGTTGTTCCACTCGGCCGCCTCGAGCGTCGAGGAGACGACGTACTTCGGCATGCTGTTGAACTTGTCGGCAAAGTCGCCTTCCCTCGACGGCCAGGCCTCGGCAAAGCCCTCATAGGTGACCCGCCCCAGCAACAGGGCCGCCGCGTCAAGGGCCTCGTCGAGCTTGAACTCGTCGCCCTCGTCACCGCGGGCGATCTCGAACGTCCACCCTCCGTGCCTGAAGTTCTCGGCTCCGCCCGGATCCTCCATTACGCCGTCCAGCGAGACGAACTCGGTTACGACGATCCTCCCCACCTCATCTCCTTCTCGTCGAGTTTCGTGTAGGTGTCGGCCTGACCGGGGACTATACTCAATCAGATGGTTGATCAACCGAGAAGGTGAATACGTGGCCGTCGACCAGCTCAGCAGCACCTTCGCGGCGCTCGCCGATCCCACGCGACGCGCGATCCTCGAGCGGCTCTCGAGCGGCGAGGCGACGGTGAACGAGCTGGCGGAGCCGTTTCCGATCAGCGTCCAGGCGGTCTCGAAGCATCTCCGAGTGCTCGAGCGCGCGGGCCTGATCGAACGCGGCCGCACGGCGCAGCTTCGGCCGTCGCGCCTGCGCGCGGCGCCGCTCAAGGACGCAGCCGACTGGCTCCAGACCTACCGCCGGTTCTGGAACGACAGCTTCGACCGCCTCGACCAGCGGCTGCGACCGAGCGAGAATCGAGCCGACGATGGCTGAGCGACCCTCTTCCGCAGGCCCGTCCGAATACGGCATCACGATCACGCGCATATTCGACGCTCCGCGCGAGAGCGTGTGGAAGGAGTGGACGGAACCCGCCTGCTTTGCCGACTGGTTCGGGGGACCGGAGTCCGAGATACCGCTTTCCAGCGTCTTGATGGACCTACGGCCGGGAGGCGCCTGGCGCGCGACGATGTTCGCCGACCCCGGCCGCCGCGAGATCCGGTGGAAGGGCGAGTATCGCGAGGTGGCCGAGCCCGAACGGCTCGTGTTCACGGTCTCCGACCAGCCCGGCGACGAAGGGTACGAACTCGTGACCGTCGTCCTCACCGACCTCGGCGACGGCCGGACCGAGATGCGCTTCGAGCAGCGCGGACAGCTGCCCGCCGAAGTCTACGACCGCGCCAAGGAGGGCTGGGCCGGCTTCTTCGATCGGATCGCCGAGCGCCTGGCTGACGCCGGATAGCGCGTCACCAGGAAGCCTGCCATGATTCGCAGCGCCGATGACGTACGAGGAGATGTGCGTCGCGCACCGCTGGGACGTGCCGCCGCGGTACAACATCGCGGCCGACGTCTGCGACAAGCACCCGCGCGAGAAGCCCGCGATGGTGTGGGAGAGCTTCGACGGCGCGACGCGCGAGCTGAGCTGGGGCGAGCTCCAGGATCTCGCCAACGCGGCCGCGCACACGCTCGTCGCGCACGGTGTCGGCCGCGGCGACCGAGTCGCAGTCGTTCTCCCGGCGACGCCTGAGACTGCGGCACTCTTCTTCGGCGTCTGGAAGCTCGGCGCGATCCTGCTCTCCATGTCGGTGCTCTACGGCGACGATGCGATTGCGCACCGCCTCCGCGACTCCGAGGCGTGCCTGCTTGTCACCGACGCGGCGAACGCGCCGCGCTTCGACCACAACGTGCTCGTGCTCGACGAGCAGACGCTCGCAAACGCACCTACCGACTTCGTCTGTACAGACACGTCGGCGGACGACCCGGCCCAGCTCTACTACACCTCCGGCACGACCGGCCTCGCGAAGGGGATCGTGCACGCTCACCGCTACGTCCTCGCCCACGAGGAGTTCGTGTACTGCCACGAAGTTCAGGACGGCGAGCGCTTCCACGGCATGGGCGAGTGGGCGTGGGCGGCCGGCATCGCGCCTCTGCTGGGACCCTGGCGGCTCGGCGCCGTCCAATGCGTCTACCGGCGCGAGGCCGGCTTCGACCCGCACAAGCAGCTCGACTTCCTGAGCCGCCACCGCGTGACGAACGTCTTCACCACGCCGACGGCGATGCGGTCGATGATGGCGATCGGCGACGCCGGGACGCGCTACCCGCAGCAGTTTCGCCGCGTCTGCTCCGCGGGTGAGCCACTGAACCCCGAAGCGATCCGCTGGTTCCGCGAGCAGTACGGCGTGACGGTGCTCGACTACTACGGGCTCACCGAGTCGTACCCACTCGTCGCGAACTACCCGTTCATGGAGGTGCGCGAGGGCTCGATGGGCAAGCCGGTGCCTGGTTGGAACGTGCAGATCCTCGACGAGGACGAGCAACCGGTCGCCCAGGGCGAGCGCGGCGAGATCTGCCTGCGGGCGCGCTCGAACCCGCACTACCCACTCGGGTACTGGCGGAACGAGGAGGCCGGTGAGGAGACGTTCGGCGGCAACTGGTTCCACACGAAGGACGCGGCCGTGCAGGACGAGGACGGCTACTTCTGGTACGTCGGCCGTGCTGACGACGTGATCATCGCGGCGGGCTACCGCATCGGCCCCTTCGAGGTGGAGTCGGCGTGCCTCGAGCACGAAGCGGTGCGCGAGACGGCTGCGGTCGCATCGCCCGACGAGCTCCGAGGCAACGTCGTGAAGGCGTTCATCGTCCTCGCCGACGGCTATCAGCCCTCCGATGAGCTCGCCGACGACATCAAGCGGTTCGTCCGCGAGCGGCTCTCGGCGTACGCCTACCCGCGGCGAATCGAATTCGTCGCCGACCTGCCGAAGACGCTGACCGGCAAGATCCGCCGCATCGAGTTGCGGGAACGCGAGCTCGCGAACTCGTCTCGGGAGTAGTCACCGGGACGACAGCCGGAGTGACGACGCGCGTTGCCACGGACCGTGAGATAATCGGCGCGGTCTGCGGCAGTGCGTCCTCGAGGAGTGGACGATGCCGCTCGGACCTACATCGCTTCTGACGAACGCCGCCGAGGCGCTCGACCGCCGCTTCGGCTGGGACAAGTTGCCGCGGCCGCTCGCACTCTTCACGCTGATCGGACTTCGGAACCGGCTGCGGGAGCGGAACCTCTACGACACGGGCCGCGGGCTGCTCGACCGCCCCGATGTCTCCGATCACCCACGCTATCTCGGCGCGCGGACGCTCGACGGCACCTACAACGATCTCGACGACCCGCTGATGGGCAGCCTCGGCAGCCGCTTCGGCCGCAACGTCCCGCTCGAGTTCACTGTGCGCGAGCCCGAGGACACGCTGCTCGAGCCGAACCCGCGACTGATCAGCCGCGAGCTCCTCACTCGCCACGAGTTCCAGCCGGCTACGACGCTCAACCTGCTCGCCGGCACATGGATCCAGTTCGAGGTTCACGACTGGTTCAGCCACGGCAAGAGCGAGCCCGACGCGCCGTGGTCGATCCCGCTCGAGCGCGACGACCCGTGGCCGGCGAACCCGATGGAGATCCAGCGTACGCGCCGCGACCCGAGCGGCGACGCGGGCGGGCCTCCGACTTTCGTCACCGACGACACGCACTGGTGGGACGGCTCCCAGATCTACGGCCGCGACGCGGCCTTTGCCGACGGGTTGCGTTCCGGCGAACACGGAAAGCTGCGGCTGGACGAGCAGGGTCTGCCGCCGCGCGACCTCGAGGCGCACGTCGACCTCACCGGCGTCGCGGGCAACTTCTGGGTCGGCCTCGCGCTCCTCCACTCGTTGTTCATGCGCGAGCACAACGCGGTGTGCGACCGCCTGCACGAAGCGCACCCGGACCTGTCGGACGACGAGCTCTACGACAAGGCACGGCTCGTGATCGCAGCCCTGATGGCGAAGATCCACACGGTCGACTGGACGCCCGCGATCATCGCTCACCCGACGACGGTGCTCGCTCTGCGCACCAACTGGTGGGGGCTCGAGGGCGAGCGGCTCGACAAGCTGCTCGGCCGGCGTACGAAGAACGAGGTGATCCGCGGCATCCCCGGCTCGGCGACGAATCACCACGGCGTTCCCTACTCGCTCACCGAGGAGTTCGTCGCGGTCTACCGCATGCACCCGCTGATCCCGGACGACTACAGCTTCCGCTCGTTGCGAGACGACACCACGCTGCAGGAACGCACCCTCCCCGAGCTCGGCGCGACCCACGTTCGTGAGCGACTGGGCGAGCTGTCGATGGACGACCTCCTCTACTCGTTCGGGACCTCGCATCCCGGAGCGATCACGCTGCACAACTTCCCGCGCTTCCTCCAGCACTTCGAGCGTCCGGACGGAACGCTCATCGACCTTGCGTCGATCGACGTGCTGCGGACGAGAGAGCGCGCCGTGCCGCGGTACAACCAGTTCCGACGTCTCCTGCATCTGAAGCCGTTCGACACGTTCGAGGAGCTGGCCGACACCCCGGAGCATGCGGAAGAGCTGCGCCGTATCTACGGCGACGTCGAGCGCGTCGACACGATGATCGGCATGTACGCCGAGCGCAAGCCGAAGGGTTTCGGCTTCAGCGACACCGCGTTTCGCATCTTCATCCTCATGGCGTCTCGCCGGCTCGAGAGCGACCGCTTCTTCACGCGCGACTACCGGCCCGAGATCTATACGAAGGAGGGCATCGACTGGGTGGAGAGCAACTCGATGCGGACGCTGCTCCTCCGCCATTTCCCCGAGCTGGAGCCGGCCCTGCACGGCGTGGCGAATCCGTTCGCGCCCTGGAACCGCGCGT